>Ga0123357_10003783_pt1 | contig 17511 bp, 6 predicted proteins | sample TergutEmb28metaG_FD_89873 | JGI IMG/M metagenome (GOLD analysis project Ga0123357, IMG submission 89873) | Embiratermes neotenicus P4 segment gut microbial communities from Petit-Saut dam, French Guiana - Emb289 P4 | ecosystem: Host-associated > Arthropoda: Insects > Digestive system > Gut ... | reverse complement strand
CTAGCCTGGCCAGGCTAGCAGCAGGTAGCAGTAATGGTCTGACGCTGTATGTGCAGTATTGAGCTCCTGATGATGGATGGTAATAACCGTCTGAAACATGTACAGCGTCTTACAGAAATAAATGCCTGACGCTGTATGTGCAGTGTTGAGCTCCTGATGATGGACGGAAAAACCGTCTGAAACATGTACAGCGTCTTACAGAAATAAATAAATTGTGAAACGTTCCATCTTGTTGGTTGTACTCTGAGAATATATTAGCGATGCACGGACCTATGAAAGTTTTACTTGTAGTTTGCTCTAGTTTCCCTACGTTAAATTTCTCTGTTTTGATCATCCGCGATGCCATTTCTCTGCGGTTCTTCCCATCTCAAACACGTAAACCTAAAGCTTCCCATTATGTTACAACAATTATTAATGACTTAGAAAGAGACATTGGGATTGCAGTAACAAAGGATAGGGTGTCTTATATTGCAGTCTGTATCGCAATCTTATCCTTCACTGAAAAACTTACACAAAGTACACAATACAGTAATATCGTACTTTGAGGTTTCCCTGAATGCCAGTAATATAAAATGGTAGGTAAAAGCAAGAGTTATGTGTTGAAAATAACTTGAGTTGGGAATTCTCATACTTTCATGTTCTAACTTAGACGGACTTTCTACTAGGCACGGAAGGGCGATTTGTCACAGATTATCGAATAGCTACAGTCTTTGAATATATTTTCGTGTTAAATAAATTCTGATCGTTATGATTATGTATGATATCATCAGTAGAATCTTCTCAGTGTTTATGTTTCTGTACTGTACAAAGTGCAGAATTTGTTCATTCGTAGTCAAATATTGCTTATCTCTAAGCTTTTAGGTTTTCGTGTCTGTTATTATGTAAACGTCCGTCGTACGCACGTATTTTCGATATTTACATTAGAAGTAAAGTAAATGTACAGGCACTGAGGCTCTTTACAGGCCGTACGGCCCATAGGGGGAGTAGAAGTATAGCTCTACTCTTTCTTGACCACGGCGCTAGAAGGGGGTGAATGGTCAGCGTCACGCCTCTGCCGCAATTTACCGGCGGGAAAGACCCGGTACGCATTTTGCAGGAGGCTGGGTGGGCACTAGGGCCGGTCTGGACAGGTGCGGAAAATCTCGCCGTCACCGGGATTCGATCCCCGGACCGTCCAGCCCGTTGCCAGTCGCTATACCGACTACGCTACCAGGCCCTCGATATTTACATTAACTGACCAAATTTTTTTTTTAATAATAAATGCCTAATCTGTGCTTGCAGGCATACTGCCACCATACTTAAAATAAGCTACGATAGCCAACCTCAGTAACTTTACCATGCGCTTATAATACTCCCTGATGATGGTCGATATATGACCGAAACATGTTGAAGTTAGTAATTTTATAACATTTTATATTGTTTTAACGTATGTATAATAAAATTAACTGCAATAAGCTGGCTAATTGGTATAATTAAATTTAATAACGTTAAAAAGCGAAACGTTAAAAATTATCTTAACATTCCTAAAGCACCCTCACTGGCAGACCGGACACTCATTCCGTCCCATGCAATCTGAATTTTAATATCAGTCATTACTTGTAATACGGATTTTAACGTGGCACCACTACTGATGGGACCAGCACTAAGATCACACAATATACCAGAGGCAGTTACCATTTTATTCTATTCCGCATTCTTCCACATCAAGACGGCGAAATCGTGTTGATAAACGGCCATATTTGTGAAATTGTGCTTGTAATACGTCTACTGTAGGCGTGCACGGGTGACAGATCACCTGGTTGATTACGTCTTGTACAGTGTTGCCTGGTATTTATGTGTGCTGATAGTATAACTTGTTTCGTATCAACTATCTAGCACCTAGAACTGTGCGGCGCCTCCTGGATTTTGGGGGAAATTTGTGCAGCCCTGGTCTAGCGAAAAAGGTGGACACATTTATTCGGATACGCTCTTGGTGATTTTGCATACATCTTCGCCCGCCTTCATGTTCATGTGTTGCAAATAAACATCAAGAGTTGCAAAATAAAACACCACCAGAGCAGAAATCGTCTTCGCTTGTAGTTCGTTCAATATTCGGTTGATTCTACAGTCTTCCAAGTTACAAAATGCTGTAGGTTTCAGTGAAATGTGTGTGTTATGTGCCTAGTAATTTCTGTATAAACAAATCAAACAATATAACTAATAAGATGCAATTAATACAAATCCATAAATTATTTATTTAAACAGATCAAAATTTTTCGGCCTATAGGCCATCTTCAAGGAAACCACGTAACACAACAAGAATGTTCTTCAGTATCTATAGGCCATCTTCAAGGACACCACGTAACACGTTAAGCATGTCTTTCGGTGTCTATCGGCCATATGAAAGAAGCCATGTAGTACAAGAATATCCTTCAGTATCTATCGGCCATCTTCAAGGACACCACGAAACACGGTAAGAATGTCTTTCAGTGTATATCGGCCATCTTCAAGCACACCATGAAACACGGTAAGAATGTCTTTCAGTGTATATCGGCCATATTCAAGGGCGCCATGTGCTACAACGACAATGTCCTTCAGTACCTATAGGCCATCTTTAAGGACACCATGTAACACGGTAGGAATGTCCTTCGGTGTCTATCGGCCATATGAAAGGAAGCCGTGTAGTACAAGAATATCCTTCAGTATCTATCGGTCATCTTCAAGGACACCATGAAACAGGGTAAGGATGTCTTTCAGTGTGTATTGACCATCTTCAAGGACACCATGTACTACAACGAGAATGTCCTTCAGTACCTATAGGCCATCTTCAAGGACACCATGTAACACGGTAGAAATGTCCTTCGGTGTCTATCGGCCATATGAAAGGAAGCCATGTAGTACAAGAATATCCTTTAGTATCTATCGGCCATCTTCAAGGACACCATGAAACACGGTAAGAATGTCTTTCAGTGTATATCGGCCATCTTCAAGGACAGCGTGTACTACAACGAGAATGTCCTTCAACACCTATCGGCCACCTTCAAGGGCATCATGTTTCAGTTAAAAAGTCCTGTGTATATCGGCCATCTTCAAGGACACCATGTAACACAATAAGAATGTCCTTCAAAATCCACCGGCCATCTTCAAGGACATTATAGAATACAAGGATGTCCTTCACTGTCTATCGTTCAGCTTCAAGGACACCACGTAATACAACAAGAACGTCCTTCAGTATATATAAGCCATCTTCAAGGACACAATGTAATACACATTCTTATTTATTACATCGTATTCTTGACAATGGCCGATAGGTCGAAACATGTTGGACTGTTTAAATAAATAATTTATGTATTTGTACAAAGTGCAGCCTACCTCTTTGTTTATACTGTCTGATTAAAATTATGTATAAACCTTTATTTTAAAAAATAATGAAAATCTATTTATGCTCTGCACAAGGTAGGACACAGCCCAACATTAAATTCTAGTGTATCCAACAAAGACGACGGCGACAACGACGACAACAACAACAGCAACAACAACAACGTACGCCCACAGACACTCCCCGACTTACGCAATTTCATACTTACGCAATTTGACAAAAAAAAGTAACATTTTGAAAAGCCCGCCAAACGTTCCTTGCGAGAATTAAAACGTAAGGAGAAAAAAGCGGTGGGAGAATACTGCTGGGCGATAACACTGGAGGCGGGGCGGTCTAGCTGCGGCCGATCAGGTTCCAGTGTGCTGGAGTTTGGACTGCCTCATACATACGTGTACATATCTCGTTGAGCAAGTGTACCCGCGCAAAATTAGACCTGGGCCGGACCTTCCGTAATGTAACTACCAAGTAAGTTGGGGAGTGACTAAGCTTTGAAACTGGCAAATGAGCACGACCTCCTATTTATGTTTTGGAGGGGTGGGGGGCTTGGAGACACCCCAAATAAATATTTACTATGCTCATAATCCGTTAAATGATCCCCAATAACACAATCTTGCACAAGTATACCGTCTTTACCGCTTCATAAGACGCACCCCCACCACCCCCACACAAGAAAAACGTTACCCAAAATCACCATGCGTCTTGGATGATAAATTCTTACATAAGTTGGCCATTAAATATGCCAAAATACCTTGCTAGTTACAGGTTGCGTCTTGTCATTTGTAGCGTCTTATAAGGTGGGAAATCGTGGGCCCGGTAGCTCAGTCGGTATAGTGACTGACTACGGGCTGGACGGTCCGGGATCGAATCCCGGTGGGGGCGAGATTTTCCGTCCGTCCAGACCGGCCCTGGGGCCCACCCAGCCTCCTGTAAAATGGGTACCGGGTCTTTCCCGGTGGTAAAGTACGGCCGGGGCGTGCTGCTGACCACTCACCCCCTTCCAGTGCCGCGGTCAAGGAAGAGTAGAGCTATACCTCTACCCACCCTCTGGGCCACACCGGGCCTGTAACGGGAAAACTTTACCTTATAGGGTGGGAAATGCGGGAATTTCGACGTATTTTATGAATAAAACAAACGCAAGGCACCTTTAAAAAGAATCAAGTACTTTAACGTGTTCATGAAACATGTGACTTCAATCACAGTTTTAAACTTTCTAGGCGCAGTAATAACAGGCTCAAGGCGGGTTATTGTGGTGACAACGATCGAGGGTCGCACTGGGAAAGTACCCCTTTCGATTCCTCACCGGAACGCAGCTATCCCGAATGGCTTTTGAAGTGGCGTTCCTCAGTCATTGCAGTGAAATGCAGGGATACCACGTCTACCACATCAGGATCGCTTCCTACAGCATCAATACCGATTAATCGACGTTCATAGAGTCCGTATCCTCAAAAACTGACAGTGTCGTATAAACCAGAAACGAAAACATGACATTTCGAGACCAACCAGAAGACTGTGAGCTGTTCACCGTATTCAGCGTAACATGTTTGCACTAAAAGTTGAAAGTTCATTTTGAGATCTCAACACCGATTTAACATGCAACATCCAGCTGCATTTGTATCTCTACATTTTTATGGTGGCTGGCCTCAGGATGGCTTCATTACAAAGCCGAAATATGTTGCTAATTTGTAAACAAGCCGGTTTGGGGTTTTATTAATATAAAAAATGTACTTTTGTTACAGTCTAGGAAAAATATAAATCAGAACTTATTAGAATCAATAATTATTAGATTAAGCAGTGCGCGACTACTAACCTTGCTATTTCGCTAAAATCTTACTGTCTCACATTAAACTAACGACATCCAGAATAAAAATTCACGTCTACATCTTTATTTTCCACTACACAGCCTTCTAGACCTTAACATTTCTTATTCGTTTTCAGTAGCTTCGAGTCTAACGCGCTGAAGCACTGGATACCTGATAATGATTTGGGAAGGATGTGAAATGAATCGTTCATGACCTATATCGAAGCCCCTTCACCACATCTGCTTCGAGTGACTGATAAAACTGCTAAAACCCCTCACAAAGAACAGCTTCTCCTGACTAGGACACGTAACAGCACACGTACTATCGAAAGTCGTCCTTAAGTGGTTACTGCTGTTGTTTCTTGTTGGGGAAAATAAGAATCAATCACCTCAAGGCAACTTTCGGTAATACTTGTGCGGTTACATAATGTGTGTTTAAAACTGATAGGAATATACCAACCTTCCGACATGCAGGTTTCATATTATTCACAAACCTTAGGACATTTACGTCATATGAATACCAAACGAAACAGTAGCATATATGGCATGTTCTGTTGTTTATCAAATTCATAAAATATAGTTAACATTACAACACTGACCTTAGTTCTACCGTCCAATTCAAGTAGATCTGTAACCCAATTTGTCGATGGGGGCGTTCCCGTTGCTGTCTTCAGCAGACGAATTTCCAGTTACAGTATTCCCGCCATAAGCGGTATGTATTCTAGAACAACCAATCGAATTGCACGTCCATGTTAAGATCAATTTGAACGCAACTACAGCAATAACAACACTCATTATTATAGTCACACACACAACAAACACGTTTGATTTGTCCCCAAGCACACTTATATTCACATATTGACGGGTAATAATGTTTGGTAAGCGAGCAATATGACGAATGATGTCGGCAAAACTATCACCGACTATATCACTATCATAACAGCAACTCGACATTGAACTCACATCGAAACTATTACTGATTATGTAGCACACCGCATTTATTTTCCTTCTACAAATGTTACGAAAAGTATCTTCCTTTGCTGCCTGTTTTACAGGCTACAACATCTGCCAATTAACCCCCCAGCACTGCCCTCACGTAAACCAAACACGACGCAGCACAACCAGGGCCAGCAACATCGGAACATGAAAAGTAACTAAATGATATGCTGTGTATACACGCTTGGAGCAATACCGAGGAACAGATTCGATAACAAAAATCGCCTCCTGTTGTAAGTGACGTAAATTACGTAAGCGTGGGAAGCTGATCTAGTAACATCCTGCCAAACGCACTGATACGATAACATGACAAAGATTATCTTTGACGAAAGTGAAAGTCATTGCGGTTCACTGACATTCGATAAGTGTCGCGCAATACGAACAACAAGGGATATACACACATGGCATTCACAGTTCCGACATTTCCGATCTGTTCCTCCCACGAGACTTTTTAATTCGCGAGTACCAGTTTTTAACAGTGTCTAGCAGAGCACTGACACGCACGTGTACTTGTTGTGTCCATTTCCATATTTTACACAAACACCCACAGTTGAGTTTCCTCCGATTCCTAATGACAAAGTTACGTCGAACACGCTTGGTTGTTGTGCTGTTGCTAGGATACGAAGAATATGTATATAGCAACAGTGAATAATGACGCTTCAATATCGTGTTTTACTATAACACTGAGAACTCGTATCGAGTGACTGATATAACACAAAGACGCGTTCTCTTGAATTCTATTACGTTTTATGAAGATGATTCTGATTATGGCTTGAATAAGCCGAAACATGTTACTAGTGTGAGCACAAAGATTTGTTTCCAAATAAAATGTCGTGATTGACGGTGTATAGGTATGGTTTTCTTCTGCTCGATTGGGATAAAAGGTTCGGGTTCGAATCTCCTCGAAACATTCATGTATGTGCTTGCCTATTTTTTTCTGTGTTTTTGTTGTCCTGTGTAGGTACAGGCCTTTCGATGGGCCAGTCAAAGAGTTCGAGGAGTCCTAGAAAATGTATAAAGCCGATTTATGGTTTAAGAATTCGAATAAATCCGTAAAGCCTGAAGAACGAGTTTGTTTTTAGAAACTTCTCGACTACAGCAGTGACTCGCATCACCAAGATGAGGTTTATGGGAAGGAACTACTTCTTTCGTTTTTAAAATCTTAATCTAGGGCTTCAATGTATACGGCGAGCCTAACTAGCCAAACAAACTCCATGGAGCACAGTTTCCCCCTCAAGGTTCATGACCTTGTTCACAAAAGCACACCACTTGTCACTGCGCCGAGTCGGATTAATCCAGTCCATATCTTCCCACCATATGTCTTTAAGATCCATTTTAGTATTTTCCCGCCATCTACGCCTAGGTCTTGGCAGTGATCTCTTTCTTTAAGCTTCCTCTCACAAATTCATTCACGTATTTCTCTTCTGCCCCTGGTGTTCCATGTGTACCGCGCATCTCATGCTCATTGGTTTGACCACCCGAACGATATTCGGTGCGCAGTACATGCAACATTAAGTTCCTCGATATAGAATCTTGTCCACCCAACCAGACCCAAATATTGTCCTCAGCACCCTTTTCTCGAACAAATAAATGTGCATGTTTCGCCCCGTCGCCATGTTTGTAACCGCTAACAGGACTAGGGTATTTCGTTCCGAAATCTTAAGAGTAATTACGTCCTATTTTCTCGCTATTAACTCCACATTGACGCATATGTCTGGAGTGCTTCTTTGTTTCGCATCGCAAAGCCCAAAATTAAATCATTTTATATTTCGGGCGAAGGCCTTGTTGTTTTAAGTCCAACGTAATATTGCATATCATTAGAAAATCTAGCTTATTACAGCAAAACAAAAAATTAACTATCACTAACCAAGAACTCTAATATCACTATCGCCTCAAAATTTCCCGTACCTACCACTTCGGGATTATTGATAGTGATAACTTAGAAACTACACAGGTGGCGTGACTTTAGCGGCATGACGCTGATACTAAGTTTTGTGAAGAGTCTTCACTTTACGCAGGCTTTACTTCTACTGATAAGCTGACGTAAGGACACACAAACCTCTCTCTGATATAAACAGGGTAACCCTCTTTGTATTTGGGTGACCGATAATGATTCTGATCAGACTACTGGCCACCCTGATGTATAATGTCCCTGGTTTTCCGCAGTCCCTCCACGCGAATGCCTGGGTACTGCCTTGAAACAGACCACTAACGTCTCCTTCCACATTCTTACTCAAAGTATCTGTTCAAATCCCCCTCTCAACCAATCTGCGCAATTAAAATACAGTCGGCAAAAAATCTATAAATCATTCGTAATGGCTTGTCTCGCCTTCAGTCTTCATTTGCCTCGCGTTCTGTACACAGGGAAATGATGACCACATTAGACTGTCAGAAATGGGGTTTTGCATGAGGGTCGAATAGAACTGTTTAAAGACTGTATGCGTAAAAAGCCAGATTACTGCAGAAATTTATGTTTCAAATTAACAAAACTTATAAACATTTAACAAATACTAATGAGAAGTTAAACGAATAAGTTAGGTCTACTAGCAGCATTTGTTAGTAACAACTGAACGCGTAATAAAGATATCATGATTAGCCTCTGTCTCTTCATTCTTCCATATATTTCCTTGCCGAAACATCTGAGCCGATTTCGACTAAATTTAGTGCCGGAGAATCTAATTATAAGGTAAAGCGTTTCTAGCATATGTCGGTGCACTGACCTGTGCATACATTTTTTATGAATCTCAAACACATTTTGGATTTTCTCACAGTAGACTGCCTGAACTAAGCAGCCAGTTAACTAAGGAGATGGTGAGGAAGAAAGTGTTGGGCTCATGTCATCCGGCAACGCTATCGAATATTTGCTGAACAGAACGGTCGAAAGAGCAGTGTCATTCCACTTATTGATTCGTACGTTATTTTAAGAATGATGTCAGGCTAAAGTAAGAGTAGAGTGCCCAGTATTTAATAAATGACACAACCAGCTCGCACCTCACGGGGAACCACTGTGTGTTTCACTCAAACTTAGGCTATTGTATATATGGAGATACAACACTGAACGCTCGGTGTATGCATGCACCACGGTAAGAGATGTGAGCTTTATTACGAACTCCGGGTCTCCTGGGATTTTGAGGACTACGATTATGGCTGGAAATCGCTTGGGGGAAGAATAATAAAACCTTAACTTTTTAAGGGACAAGACATTGTAAGTAAAATAAACACGAAAATATTCACTTACTGAGCACATTTTTGGACGGTTTGTACAATGTACATTAATGTTTTATCATTATATTCTTGTAAGAGTGTCTTGCACAATTTATTCACCAGCATTCGACAAAGGGTCCGGGAATTCAAAAACATAAGACGTGCGCGCACGCGAACGCACACACACGCGCGCAAGGACTGTATATCATACAATTCCATTTGCAATGAATGGTGACACAAATCGAAAAAGTGACAGCAATGAATTTATCCTTACCCCACAAATAGGTCTACAAACTAAACATTAGTGTTATGGGGTGTTAGGCCTTTTCGATTTGTAATAGTTACCTGTTTTTTTCACAGCCTATCTCTGTCAGTAGATAAAATGAATACACAGTAACAAGCAGTGCTAATATAACTTCAGGTGCAAACACGCAGGTTTGCTTCAGCTGCCTTGGCAAAAGCAAAAGCAAAAGAAACAAACCGACCACGTGATTTCACATGTATATAATAACCACAAACTGCAACATACGAAATGCTGAATGGTACGACGTGTTTGATGTTATCACGTACGTAGAGAATTATCGTGACAACGGTATGGCTTCACAGGTTGAAACTGCTCACATGAACTGATGATTCTGTCAAATTAATAATTATGAAGTTCCGTGGTATTACACAAAATCGCGTAACAAGTGCATGACTGTGAACTACTGCTAATTATAAACAAAGATATTCCTGAAATAATAACCTCATAAATGTTTTTCGACTTATGGCACACAATGAAAGAATTGATACACGTAGTAAGATACTTCTTCACGTCAGACTTAAATAAATCTATTCAGACGACACTCTTAGAACAGTGTGATTTGCACTTATTGAATATATGTAAATGTCGGCTTGATCACGTGTTCCTTACCTTCAAAGCATCTATGCAGCACGATTCAGAACCGTTGTAGTGAGTCTTTTAATAAAAATCACGGTAACTTACGTTAACAAAATCTAGAACTGAAACATTCACAGCCTTGTTCTGTAAACGTTTCCCTGTCTTTCTGACTAAAGGAATCTCTCCTTGAACTTGACCATGGCGGTTTTTTTTTGGCTTCTGCTATTGCCTCCCTCCCCGATACGCCCCTCAAACCCAAGTTTAAGCAGACGACAGATGACCGAGTAGTACCACAGTTGACCGCACGAGCGCAGTCTTGTACATCGGGAAATATGTCTGCTAATTATACGCGCGTTACCAATATAAAAAAAAGTCACTAGACACCACCCACGGAAAACCCACAACTGCATTAATGCAATTACACAGTAGAGCTTAGGGGTTTTCAAACTGTCCAGCGTTTAGTTGTGAAATTGTGTATTATTAAATTATTTCCATTCAAAAATTAGTTCTAAGTATATTCATTCTAAAGCACTGCACATTATTGTCATTACATACTGAAATTAACAGCATGGAATGGTCCTCACTGAGAAGCACTTATGTTGTTTAAAAATACCCTGCCATTTGTGGGACCTTAAATTGTATTGCAATGTAAAAACTTTAAACTCTTCCCATGCTTCATTACACTTCTGACTAGATAACCAGGGGTTAATTCAAAGTGTGGGTGGGAGGCACAAGAATTTTCTTGTCTCCAAAATATCTACACTGACTCTGGGGCCCACCCAGCTTCTTATTCAATTAGTGCCATGGGATTATTTCCTCAGCAGCAAAGAAGCCAGAATGTGAAGTTCACTCCTCACCTCCATCTAGTAAAGGCTAGTTGAAGTGTGATGGCACAAGTGCAGAAACCAGATTTTGTTTTTTGACAAAACGGACAAGTCCATTTAAATCGGCGGAGGCATCAGTTCAGTCGACTACTGGCAGCCAAGGCGTGCGGCATCAGTGGTAATAATGCTGGATACACCATGTTCCAAGAAAGTGTGAAGGGTACTGGCTACCCACTCCATTTGCCAATTTCCCCTTCACTTCCCCTACCATGCATCACTGTGTGCCATCACATTTCAACTGGAGTTTACCAAGATCGAGTGAAGCTATACTCCTACCTGACAGCATGCCTTCATGGTGCACACATGAACTTTACGTTCGTTTCATTAAGCATGCCATAAAACATGCACTTACATTTTTACTTTCAATTCTATATTGCAGTACATAGTCCATGTCACACCCCAGCCACCTTATTCCCACACAAAGAGATCCCAGTACCAACTTGGCAACATGCTGGGCCAATGTACATTATATGGTGAAAAGAAAAATGCCTGCTTCCTCCACAAATCAAACCCTGGTTGTACAGCAGGCATCTGGTCATTACGACTCCACAAGCTTAACCGTATTTTTGTCTTATGCTAGGTTACGCATGTTTAGTGCCTGTCTGAAACGCTGATGGTGGCCCATCTTCCACAGTAACCCCCATTTCCCAATCAGTTACAAAGTTTCATTCATTTATTGCCATATTTCTTGAGGCATACTACTGAAAGCATTGTTATCTCAAACACGTCAACACCCTGAACTTGAATGACATTAAATGTGACTGGGGCTTGATCCTACTAGATTACCAGTAATCCTACCAGGGTGCTGATTTATCAACAGCTCACATCAAGAAAACATAATGGAATCCAAGAATTGAAGTTCTTAAAACGATGCTGCTGATGATTCAAGTCCAGAAAGACGTGACGCTGCATCACAGTGCGAGAGGCTGCAAATGTGTTCAAGGACCCCAGTGCCTTCACCTTCAAGGGTCAGGTAATTGACCTTTTACGGTGAAGGCAATTAGGTCCTTGAACACATCGGCAACCTCTCGCACTACAACGCAGTGTCACATCCCAGAAGAATCAAATCGTCAGCACAGTGAAAGCTTGGGTACACCAATGGACACAATTTCATATTACAACTGTAATTGACTGGCCTAAAATATTGCGGTACTGGAATATCTGGACAGTGCATGTCATCATTGCTTTAATGCCATGCCTAACTGATGAAGTTTACTTCTGGTAGTAGTGCAAGAGTGAGATTAAGTTCTTTCACTTGTAAAGAAACAGTACTCTGTATCCATTGGTGGGGCCCCACAGCTGGGCAAGAGTGAGGTTAAGTTCTTTTACTTGTGAAGAAAGATTACTCCGTATCCATTGGTAGAGACCCACAGCCATGATAGTGTCATACTTAGTTCAAGCGAGTACTTATGCACAATGCAGATAAAATTACTTGGAAACACAGGTAGCAGTTGGGACAGGTGAGAATATAAAGCAGATTTTCCAGCATAAAGATCAACAGAACAAACAAGTGGACTTACGTAATCTAGTTAAAGAATGCTGATAAAAGTAACTTCTGTGTCACAATGATGAATGACTTATTATTAGCATGTGGCATCCCATTCTGGTTTCTAATATGAAACCACAATAACTTTTTTGACTCAGATTACACAACTCTTTATGTTTCACAGCGAATTGCTACATGTTTTGGCTTTTATACCAAAGCCATCATCAAGTTAAACAACTTTGATTACCAACAAACAAGAGCTATGTCAAATCAGTCAAAAATTATCTTACTTTCATGACTGATTCTTCATTTATCCATTTATAAAGAGCAGAGGGTGTCTTTTCACAGGACAGAAAAGTGGCTCTCATTGCTAAATTGGAGAATCTATGGAAGAAAGCAGTTACAGCCTGCCACAAAAACAAAATCCCAAACACAACAGTAAAATTCCCAGCAGGTGTAGGTGCTCACCAGGCCACACTATGACAATTATGAAGCATTAAGTGCTACCCACATTCATCACCGTACCGCCATATCCCCCCCCCCAAACCACACCCACACACAACTACTTAAAAAAAATTTAGGTTGCACGTAAATGTCACGTGGATATCATACTTTGGAAGTTTCATCATTTGAGAGTGATTTATACATGTCTTAAACACTTGTTAGTTTCAAGCAATTAAAAGGCTGTAAAAATGTGTTCTGCAAATATGGTACTAAGTATTTAGATTGTATGTTGTCAAATTTTTATCCTGTTATTGGCTACAAACATGATAAAACTGATATTTGTAACAAGATTCTTACCTTCAAATTTCATAAATTACACCCTTTAAATTAACACCTCCCCCTACCCCCCCCACAAAATAATGGCACATCACGTGGTTAAAAAGCTTGTTGTTTAAGTGAACGTACCTCCGAAACGGGACGCATTTTTCGCTCTGTCACGCTTAAACGTCATTATAATGACAGATGTTATAATCAAGTACTCTAACACAAGTGTAATGACACTCAGACACAGGGTGAACAATAGGGTGAAGTTGTGTGCACTGTGTGAAAGTTACTGTTCGACCGAGTCGAACAGTAACTTTCACACAGTGCACACAGCTCGCGTTCCAGCTCCACACAACCACAGCCAGCACAACCAGTGCAGAACACCATATGCAGTAGTATAGCACATTCGGAATCTGATGGCACACGGTGACGCACGGGAGAGGAAGTGAAGGGGAAAGATGCGAATGGAGTGGGTAGTCAGCAGTCTTCCACTGTATGTCGGAATACGGTCTATACAATTGCTGTCCGCTGATCCGCACTCCTCGACTGCCAGCAGTCGACTGAACTGACACCCCCGACGATTTAAATGGACTTGTCCGTTTCGCTGAAAGACCAAATCTGGTTTCTGTGCATGTGCCATCACGTTTCAAACGTGCTATACACAGTCTTGTTCTCCTGATGATAGGCATAATGATGCCTGAAACACGTTGAGATATAAGTTTGATAATAAACATCTGATTAGTTGCATCTTGTTGGTTTCTCTCTCTTCACCCTACGTTCATGATGCATGGTCACAAGAGCCTAAAAGGGTGAGCAATATTGGTGTTGCAATGGTGATGCTGTCACAGTAACCATGTAAACAAGATCTTGACTATTCTCAGACTTTGGTCAACTGCATACAAAAACCTTTATGGGTCACAGCCAGATGGCTTTCTGGAAAAAAAGAAAGCTGAAACATGTCGCTGTTATGATTTTTTAATACTCTTTTAATTGTATTTACACAATAAAAGTTGTATTAAGACTGTAAAATTATACAATTTTTATCAGTCTGTCACAGTGGTCTCTGTTACACTGCGATTTTATTGCAGAAAATTTCACATGTCAAGTTCTAACATTTCCTTGTTTAGCAGTAGAGGAATGTAGGGCAATAACAGCATATTCACAATCTATGTTGGTTTTACATCAATTTTAACCGTTATCCTACCAAGCTGGTATTTAAATATTAGTGCATGGTTTATGAAAAATATATTGTGTTAACAGAAACAGATATAAGTAAGAAATAGACAGAATTTTGTGGAAAATGAAACAGAGATTATGCAGTACATCTTAAAATTGCAGTAAATCTCCTTCTTGCCTAAATATATAAATTTCCTGGAACATTTTCCAACATGCATTCACATGTGCGAATGCTGGTCTTTAAAAGGTCAACTGCATAATTCTATAGCACAAGGCAGCCCAACAGATGAGGGCACTTGAACAGCATATGCATTTTGTTATGCAGCAGAGAGTTGTTTTGTTTGTACTCGTCTGTAGTTCAGGTACCTGACCACAATGAGTCACCTGTAAAGATTTTTATTATGGGCTATTTTTCCCTCTTCATACATCAGTAACAGTGGATATCATCGTAAAGTGGTTGGATAAATGTATAAGCTTGAGTTAAAAAAGCTGCTGGCAGCAAAACAATGGATTCCGTTGTTGTGAAATCCTGACTCTGTTGTGCCAGCAAGATGGCAGTATGACACATACAGCCAAAGCAGCCACAGAAATGGTAGAGCAGGTTTTCCTAACAGGCCACACTTCCAGGACCAGCACATTGAATTATCCTTCACAATGGATGCTAATATGCAGAGACTTCTAAAGGAGAGGGAGGGGACATAAAACGGTCTCAAACTGGCAGCTCTACCAAACTTCCATACAAACATCACATGGAACTACTCAAAGGTTATTCGAAAACTTTAATCACCAACTCAAAAGCTTGCCTTCAACATGATGGCCCTACCCTCACACATGTCCAGTACAAAAGATTTACTGAGGTAATAAAAATATCCATAGTTGCTTCGTACTGTGTGATACTTGATACAGTACAATGAAGGTTCTGTAGATGTGTGTCATAATAAATCTGTAAACACTAAACATAGTCATGCTTATTTTCTACAATTTACTTACATTTCAATATTACACATAACTGTATACTTCTTTTGCACTGTTCAACTTAAAAAAGTGACGAGAAAAGAGTAAAGTACTAATGGCTGTGTTCATGATCCACCACCATCTGCTCGGGTCCCAAGTTCATCAGCGTCACAAGAAATCACCACAGTTTCATTTCTTCTCTTCACTGTTGATACCATACTTAGTTTTCATCTTGTCAATTTCTTCCTTCTTCTTATCAATATCAACCCTCTTGAATGCTTTGTTAGACTGTACAAAATAAATATCATTAAATATAAACCATCTCAAATGAACAAGGGTAATATTATATTCTAAAATAAACAAAGTACATGAAAAATACTTACTGTCCTTACAACTAAGTCCACAAATACTGCAGAGTGTGAATTTGGTACGACAATTTGCTGCATAGCAGAAAGTAGTATGATATATTAAATGACTGGTAAGTTCTCAAGGAGGACTGTGCTTTATGCAGAAAGTATATGGCCAATGAATGTTTTTACTTGGGAATGGAGCCACCACATCTGACAAGGTATGTATGTATGTATGTATGTATGTATGTATGTATGTGCAATGCAGTAATGCAAATTAAGCTTCTGTTTAGTCAACTGTGTAGTAATATTTGATACCACATTGTGTCATAAAACAGTCCACCATCAAGCTGTTTTATATTTTAACCAACAGTACTTACATAATCAAGTCTTACCTACATATTTATAATCAATTATTTAACTGAGAGTTATCACGTCTACACCAGAAAATGAACAAGTAATGATTTAGCTGTAAATATTAACCATAATAAAAATTGCAAATACAACACCTCACTTACCTGATAATACAAGACGACAAGGTACCGATTACAGACATTAAAGCCTGATAAATGATCACACGCATTCTTGGCATCAAAAATATCTTCATATACAACAAATGCTGTTCCTCTTGTTTCAGGAGTGTTACCACTGAAATGAAAGCAACTGCTGATATCACAAACTTTTGGAAACAACATATGCAGCAAGTTTATTACAAATGTATGCGAATAGAGTTTCATGGACCAGGTAACTCACACTCTTATTTGCCTTATTGCTCCGTACTTCCCAAATATATCGTACATTTCTTCGGCAGTTATCTTGTATGGAAGGTTACGTATGTACAGTATCCTGTTGACTTCTGGAGGAAGTCTCACCTAAAACCAGACACACATGCATCGAATGCGAGGCTACAAGTTACAGACATTACCTCCCCACAGAATATCGACACTTAATATCCATTAGATGTAAATCGATCAGAGAAAAATTTACTGTCGATTTGTAGGTTATGTCTGGTTTCACACCTACACAAAGCCTAATCCAAATATGTTTGCTTTATGGACAATTTGATATATATGCATACTCACATTTGTTCTTCGTTGCATCATTGCCATTTTGGTAAATAAATTACTTTATCTTACAGTTCTGAAAACAAGGAAAGAACGACCACCAAAACTACCTTACGCTATTTCACATCCAATCGTGTCGCATTCTACAGACAAATTTCTGAACTACAACGTCGCGTTAACGGTGCCGGGGAATACGAATGGGTAGATGGCGTCGTTACTCTCCGCAAATAATGAAAGCTGTATTACCACATGGAAATATTTTTTGATTTATTTAGGAGTGACATGCGTGTAATTTCCGATCAGTATCCAGTACGAAACATCAGCACGTGGGGCTATCATCAAGCATAAATTATAGTAGGGATCCAAGTTAGTTATCATTTGGCATATACTCAAGCATAACAACTGATGACACCAATTTTACAATTTTCTGTTCTGAAGAACATGGCATGTGACAGCATCAATTTTTGCCTTCTTATATACGTAGGTGGGTCCATAAGTTTCCGGCCTGACATACAAAGACCGCGCCAAATGCAAAATGCTCTGAGGGATATATAGAGCCATCTATTGTGAGGTTACTGTATCAGTTTCAGGTGGCT
>Ga0123357_10003782_pt1 | contig 17511 bp, 16 predicted proteins | sample TergutEmb28metaG_FD_89873 | JGI IMG/M metagenome (GOLD analysis project Ga0123357, IMG submission 89873) | Embiratermes neotenicus P4 segment gut microbial communities from Petit-Saut dam, French Guiana - Emb289 P4 | ecosystem: Host-associated > Arthropoda: Insects > Digestive system > Gut ... | reverse complement strand
GTGGGATGGGTGTGTTGACTGTGGGGGCGCTGAGGGTTGAGGAGGGAGTGGTGGGGGGGGGGGGGGGGGGGTTGGGGAGTGGTCAGGTTACTGACACTGCTGTGCAATGAATATTCATTGTACAAATAAAATGCACTAATTGTTTGAAGTTTCGAATTGCAGATTGAGTACCTCTGATACCTACATATTTTAGTTACAAGCGTTGTGTCTGAAGTAACCCCCGCCTGGAGGGTAAAATGGGGACTTCTTTTCTGGATTTCATTTTGCAAGCTGCAGGGAAATTGGGCAGTGTAAGAGGAATTGGGAGCGACTGACATTCCATAACCAACCGTTTTGTCAGTAGTTTAGACAACCCTTCAGAGTGTTACAAAGTAACTCACTTTGTGATGCGTGTCCAATACGTCTGATTCTGGAAGTTCATTTTGTGTGTCTCGTGTACGTCTCAAGAAACGCATCTGTTATTTGATGCTTTAGCCTTCACCAGTATTATCTGAATGTTCGTTTATCCGACACGAATGGGTAGCAGATGTGCCGATAGAGTGGAGACTGCAGAAAGAAACTTTAATGTGAACTGAGAAGAAAACGAAATAAAAAATACAACATTTTCGAAACATTGCAAATAATAAAATGCGCAGCACACAGTGTTCTGCCTTCCGTGACAAAGCATTACCTTTTGCTCGCCGTTTGAAATGTGTGGTCCGCGTGCAGGTTGTAGGAATAGTTAGTGTGTGTCACTGTTCTGCAACAGTCTGAATTGTTAGTGTGTGTCACTGTTCTGCAACAGTCTGAATTGTTAGTGTGTGTCACTGTTCTGAAACAGCCTGAATTGTTAATGCGTGTCATTGTTCAAAAACAGTCTGAATTGGTAGTGTGTGTCATTATTCTGAAACAGCCTGAATTGTTAGCGTGTGTCACTGTTCTGAAAGAGTCTGCATTGGTAGTGTGTGTCAGTGTTCTGAAACAGCCTGAATTGTTAGTGCGTGTCACTTTTCTTAAACAGTCTGAATTTTTGGTGTGTCAGTGTTCTGAAACAGCTTGAATTGTTAGTGTGTGTCAGTGTTCTGAAACAGTCTGAATTTTTGGTGTGTCAGTGTTCTGAAACAGCTTGAATTGTTAGTGTGTGTCAGTGTTCTGAAACAGTCTGAATTGTTACTGTGTCTCAGTGTTCTGAAACAGTCTGAATTTTTAGTGTGTGTCACTGTTCTGAAACAGTCTGAATTGGTAGTGTGTGTCAGTGTTCTGAAACAGCCTGAATTGTTAGTGTGTGTCACTGCTCTGAAACAGTCTGAATTTTTGGCGTGTCATTGTTCTGAAACAGCCCGAATTGTTAGTGTGTGTCACTGTTCTGAAACAGTCTGAATTGTTACCGTGTCTCATTGTTCTGAAACAGTCTGAATTTTTAGTGTGGGTCATTGTTCTGAAACAGTCTGAATTTTTAGTGTGTGTCAGTGTTCTAACACAGTCTGAATTTTTAGTGTGTGTCAGTGTTCTAAATCAGTCTGAATTTTTAGTGTGTGTCAGTGTTCTAAAACAGTCCGAATTGCTAGTGTGTTAGTGTTCTGAAGCAGTCTGAATTCTATACCAGAGTAGTAATTCAGTAGGTACAGTGGGGCATATAGTAATTTGCTGGACATTGGGATCAGCCGTACACACAGGTAGTGTTCTGTGCCGTGGTTGAGACGGTTAGGGTAAACAGTAGTTCTGTACCGCTGTGCCGGTGTTACAGCAGTCCTATCTTCTGTGCCGTAGTTACGGCAGTCCGTTCTTCTGTGCCGTAGTTACGGCAGTACGTTCTTCTGTGTCGTAGTTACGGCAGTACGTTCTTCTGTGTCGTTACGGCAGTACGTTCTTCAGTACCGCAGTACGTTCTGGTCAGTATTCTGTGCTAGCGCAGGGCAGCTGCGGTGCTTCTGAACGCACACCGCACAGCCACAGGCGGCATTTCATTACGTATGTCTGCAGATGTCCCTATTTGACGAAACAGAATCAGCTGCAGTTCTGCATCAGCTTACCTGTTAGACATCACCATTTGTCACGACGGTGTAAACAGGCACATTGAATGGTGCCAGTTGAAGCTGCACCTCACTCGGCTCTTGTGCTGCCAGGACACGGTTCGGCTGGTTTCAGGTGCCAGTCCGACCAGAAGGCACAACCGTAGCGAAGTGAGAGAAATCGTAAGCGTTATAATGTTCCCAGATATGTAGAATTTGTTATAAATTGCATCGGTTTGTCGAGCGTTTACCCGCGTCAGTTTTGGAAAGCAATTTTGTAACCGTGTTAGGGTGTGTGTACTTGTCTGACACAACCATTAGTTGTGTCAGACAATTATACACACCGTAACACAGTTATTGTAGAACACAACGGGGATGACAAACCTCATAATTTTGTAACCATCAGTTTCCGTTAAGTTTGGTTTATAGAGGAAGCTGTGTATATGATCAATGATCATGTCTGGGGTTAGAATTCGGGACAGAATAACAGCATAAAGCTAGTATAAGGTGCCGAGGAAGATGTTTGGGCCTCTTGTTTTTATTTTATTATGCATGCCCCATTACACTAGGCAATACTACGTGCTGAGTTATAATTGGTTCTACATCAGGAAGCATCCTTCGCTTTGTCACTTTACATTGTTCAGAACTTATTTGATTCCAGTTTTGTTATAGTAAGTCAAAGTCTGTTGATTCTATAAAGGTTATGAATGGTTTCCGGAACTTCGTAATTAACTCGTGTTTGCTTATTGGCCAATGTTCGGGGTGGACGATGTTTTTCTTCAGGGTTCCTCTCTGTTTTGTTAGGAGTTTGCACTGGTACATTAGGTGGTCGACGGTCTGGTCTCTTTGTTTGCAGACACATGTTGCGTTGTCCAATAGCTTAAACCGATGGAGATAGCCCTGGTTTTCCCGTGCCCTGTAGTCATCGCTGCAATATTAGGTGTAACTCTGATATTTATGCTTAGCCTCTCCTGGACAGTGGGGAAATACTCCTTTGTTATTGCTGCCTTTGTGCATTTTTCCCATTCTTTTTGCCATTGTTGTTTGGCTTCTTCTTCTAATTCGTAGTATAATGTGCTTATTGGGATTCTGTTAAATGCAGTTTCGGCGTCTTTACTTCGTGCTGCTTCTTTAGCTAGTCTGTCCGCGATTTCGTTAGCATAGATTCCCGCGTGGGCCTTTACCCACGAGAATTCTATTTTCCATTTAGGGCCCTCCAGTCTGGATAGTCTTTTTCTAATTTCCTCAATAATGTAAGCGTGGTTGTTGGCGTTATGTAGTGAGTCTAGTGTTATTCTGCTGTCTGTGAATACTGTAGCTGTGCGTGGGCTGTTGTCCGTGGTGTTTATTGATTCTATTGTTTCCAGTGCTTTGATTATGGCCAGCTGCTCAGCCTGGTTGTTGGAGCATCTGTTGTCTAGTTTGAGTTTTATTTGAGCTGCGATTTCCTGTCCTATGAAGATTACCGCTCCGGATCCAACACCTGTCTCGCACTTTCTCCCATTTGTGTAAACCTGTACTAATTGGCCCTTGTAGTCCTTCGCCTCAGTAATTATGACTGCGTCAGCCGGATGTGTCCAATTTTTGAGTTCAACTACATTATCTATTTCTGGTGTTTGGCTTCCTCTAGTTTTCCTTATGTTTTACTGTTTAACAGCTACCTCAGTTCTAATAATTATAGGGGTAATCCCTGTGAGGGCGCACAGTGCTTCGCTAGACGTTGTTCGGTATGCTTTGGCCATTCGTATATTTATAAGCCGTTGAACTCTGATATATTTTTGTCTATTGTGTTCGTATTTCATGGCGTCTATCCAGACCGGAGCTCCATATAGCAGGAGGTGTAGGATGCCACCTTTGTATGTAGCCTTCAAAGCTTCATGTTTAAGTCCCCATGTTAGTTTTGCCGATCTGGACAAATTATGAATCAATTTCGTACATCTTTCTGAGGTGTGCGTTATGTGTTCTTTGAATTTTAATTTGTTATCTATAATTATTCCTAAATATTTGATTGTAACTTGTTCCAGTATTTTGTTGTTTAAATATATTTTTATTGCCTTCGGTTCTTTTCTTTTCCTTCTCGATACCAGCATGACTTTAGATTTTTCATCGTTAAATATAATCTTGTTTCTTTTTGCCCAGGCTGTTATTTTACTCAGTTCCCCGATGTTTGGGCCCAAAAGGGAGGAAGTGACAGGATACTGGAGAAGACTGCATAAAGAGCAGCTTCATGGTTTGTGTTGATCTCCAAATTTTATTGGACGATCACAATGGAGGAGTTGGGTGTAGCATGTAGTGTGTATAGGCTAGAACCTGAAGGAAGGAGGCCACTTCTATGGCGGAAATGGGAAGATAATATTAAAACGGATCATAAACTAATAGCCTGGGGAGTGCGTGGGCTTTATTAATCTGGCGCAGAGTACAGACAAGTGGCGGGCTATTGTGAGCATGGTAATGAACCTTCTGATTCTATAAAATGCGTTTAGTTTCTTTACCATCTGAGACACTGTAAGCTTCTCAATGAGGACACAGTTCCATCGATCTGATCGCTGTGAAACCTTCCAGTTGTTTTAAACGCCTGCTCGTTCGTGCCGGCCCGCAATGTCGGGATGTCGGAGAAGTTGCCGCGCTAGTCAGGCGAGGCGTGTCGGCTGATGAAACACACTGACACTGTAGACGTGTTTGAAACGTTTGAGGGTCTCACTTGGTGGATGTAAGTTACTGCCTTCTGCGATGTGACTCCGGGTAGCCTGGACGACACATACCAAGGTACATGGCGGGCGTAATGTAACAACATGTGCTGGGTTTGTGCGGCCCCATGTCGTAGTGCTCGGTGTGTACTGTGGCTGTCCTAATGTTCCTTTTCTAGTGCTCGTTCCTTAGTGCTCTATTTGTAATGCTCGTTTTTTACTTTTAGTGCTTATTACTCAGTGTTCACTGTACAGTGCACACTTTTAGGCGCATTAGTAAAATCGAAAAGCGATTACTAGTTTCGTCGTGTCTGTTCGTCCGTCCGTCCGTTTGTCCGCATTGAACAACTCGCCCCACTCTGGACGGATTTTTTAATGAAATTTGATATTGAGTGTTTTTCGAAAATCCGCGAGAAAATTCAAGTTTCATTAAAATCGGACAAGAATAACGGTTGACGTTGCATGAAAACCAGTTCACATTTTTTATCACATCTCGCTCAGTTCTACTTACAGTAAGAACATTTTCGGACAAAACTTGTAGAGAAATCAAAACATTTTATGCTCAATACTTTTTTTTCCCCCTCGAAAATTGTGCCGTTTATGAGATAATGTGGACAAATGGTGTAGAGCCGGGCGGACCACAGATGACAATATGGCACTTGCGCATTGCATGCTAGATACCTAAGGCTACAAACACACTACGAATACGTATTGCGTTTTGCTTTCCCGCTGCAAGCTTGGTTGCACAAACGAGCCTCATTGTTACTTTATAGAACCCTTCCTGTCTTGCTCCCCGTTAGTTCCTTCATGTCGGCCACGACCACATCCCTTCTCCATCCCTTGTGCGCTCAGTATTCGGAACTGTAACTGTCAAATCAAATTGCAAACTGTATATTTATATGAATAGGCTGTGCAGTGTCGTTACGGTAACTGTTGTTAGCGGGAATGCAGAAGGTGACGTAGCAGCTCTTAGCGTATCAAACTGTGATGGAAGAGGTGTAGGCGCGCCAACAGCTGTCGCCGTGCAGTCACGAAGGTGTGTGTGTGCTGATCTACACCGTGATGGAGCTGGCCGAAGTACCCGTAGTGTGCAGTAGATGGCATGGCGAGACAGTGACATTTGCCATGTCGATTAGCTCGTAGCCATCCGAAGGTCGGATAATCACGCCAGTTTGGAATCCCCGACTCGCACGTATTACCTCATAGATACGAGGATTCCAACGTTTCGTCCTTATTATTGTATGTGATAAGTAAACTGAATTCGAAGGGTTGACCGACGCAGATGGTCGTCATGAAACTGACACGCAAAGCCTTCAAAATCCAGTGACTGGTTTACGCACCAGCTGGAGACTCTCATCGCATCTTGTACTTCGCTTTAACAGCCGCACTACCTTCTGTATCGATAAGAGTGCGCGGTAAATTTCGTAATATCAGTTTTCTGTTAGGTCCGTAGCAGCAAACAGGAGCGTTTCATACTGGCAAGTAGTGTGGGCTCTATTGGCTGGACGGACGAACAGCCTGGCACCACAATTGGGTCTTTCCAGTGTCCGCCCACAGCACGTAGCGACTGACGATGCCAGGCAAAGCAGACGTGTGTGGGACATGACCTGATGTGAGCCACTCCACACAGAGTAGAGTTTTCCTGGAGAAGCCTGTAGTTTCTTAGCCAGTGTATAAATTCCCCGCATGGGTGGACACCCATGGGGTTCATGACCGTGTTGACAACAGCTCGTCGCCCGCCCTCTCGTATCATGAGCGAGATGAATCCAGGCGTCTGCTTGTCTGCCATGTTACGCAGCGTGAGTTTGTAGTTGGTCATCTTCAGGGGCCAGGAAAATCAGAAACCTTGCTTTACTAACCGCCGAAAGACTGAATTGTACAACGCGTTTGTAATTGGGTGGTGCAGCTGTGCTTGCCCCGCTACACATGCCTGGCCTGCGTCACAACCATGATTAACTGGGGCCGATGAGACCAGGTTCAAACACCCATCAGGTTCCAGGAACTTACTAAGTGCCAATAATAAACCGCCTGAACGTTTATATATAATAAAATCCAAACGCTTTCTGCGACACAAAACACAGCGCTGTCTGTGAAACATTGAACTGGAGGGATCTTGAACAGTGGCAGGACAGTGGGGGAACCCGACTCGCCTGCCGAGTAATCTCACAGTTTCGTCGGAACCAGTCTAGCGGTTAAAATCGTGTGTTAAAATAATCGCGAAAGTTCGAAATCCCCAATATAGAGATATATGAACGTACAGACCCAACCCTTTGTTGTGTGAAGATCAGGTTGACATGTTTGGCTTTTGCACCTAACGGTGGGGAATGACGACTGAAGTGACCCTTATGCAGTCAGTAGTCGCCACCCACTGCAGAGTATCCAAAGTTGATACACTTGGATTTGAAAGTTGACAGAAGGTATTCCATTTCAGTGCCGTCCATGCAACCTACGGCTATGCTGCGAAAGTTCAAAGTACCTTGTAGGTGTCGACTAGGCGCGCAGTTTGTTCTGCAGCCTGACAAACAGCAGAAGGCTGAAGTGAATAATACTGTGGACAGTTCGGCATTGTGAAGCTTAATTGTAAGAGTAACCTGCAATAGAGTTAAAGGGTTAGTCCGTACCGCGCAGTAAACACTGCCTGGGTTATAAAAACAATCATTTAATGCCGTATAGGGAGATAATCGCTGTTTGCTCTGAGATCCACACAAAACACACTGTGTGGGCAGTTTAACATTCACAAATTCTACGTTCTGTTCACACAGTGTGTGTTTACTGCGGGGTACGAGCTGAATCTTGGTACACAGTTCGGACTAATCTTAGTTTTTAGCCTGGCACTGCTATGGCTCAGGCGGTTAGTCGCTAGCTTCTGACCGCGGTGGCCCGGGTTCGGTCCCAGGCCAGTCCGTGTGAGATTGGTGGTGGGAAAAGTGACACTGACAGGTTTCTCTCCCAGTTCTTCGGTTTCCCCTGTCAATATCGTTCCACCGGTGCTCGATACTCATCTTCATCTACATGTTGCTTCTTACCGGGAGGACAAATGGGCGAAGGCTCGGAATAGTTGTGTGCGTTTGAATGTGTGTGGTTTTACACGGCAAGCTGGAAGACAGAATATTCTGTGCCGAATGGTACCGGCCATTCCGTGCAATAAATCTAGTGCGATCTTGATTTGGTAGTGTCGTTCCCAAATATTTCACCTTTGCCACGTTTACAAAGGATTTGGCTGTCGCTGTGTTGTGTTGCCACCAGCCTTTATGTACGCAGCTCCTCAGCAGCAGAGGTGGCAGTGTGTTCGCCCCCAACTACGCCAGCCCCTTCGTAGGTAGAGCAGCCACACTGATATTAACCCACACGCATTCTTCTCTGCCTTCGGACTGCTGTCAGTGTCTGCCTATTTTGTGGTCTCAGAGATCTGTCACACAGCAGGTAGCACGGACACGTAGACACTGGCCATACTTTGTGCCAAGTAATTGCTTGCACTGCGCCTAATTGAAAGGTACGTGACAAAAGCTCTCATCAATTTTTTCTCTGCCAGATACACACGTGTTATTGTTAAGGTTGTGCTTGTTACTAGCATGATACACAGAGCGCTGTGGTGTGTCGTGTCTACAGTGGAAAGCGTAGAAGCTGGGATTTTGTAGTAGCCCGGGTCTCTGAGACGCAGTCGTCGGTGCAAGTGCACGCTCCTGCGGTGTACGGCGACACATTTGTGTAGGACACGTGGGTATGTAAGTGGTGCGGATGGTGCACGTGGTGGCAGGAAAGACTACAGGGAGCTGTCGGTGCCTGCGGTGGAACAGCGGTACAGATCGTGTTGAGGACAGAAGAGCCAGTCCACGTGTACATCAGCGCGTGACAGGCTGGTGTGCGCTTGCTCGTTAGCCTGAATAGGCTGTCTGCACGGACTTAAGACGAAATTTATCTTGGATTACCGTTAAAGACTCAATCCGTACCGCGCAGTAAACACACTCCGTCTCGGTTATACAAACCAGTCAGTTAATGCTGTACAGCGAAATAATCGCTGTTTGTTCTGAGATCCACACCACAAAACACATAAATACATTGTGAGGGCAGAATACAGAATTGATTAATGTTAAACTGGCGGTGCATGAAATACCCATTGGACTTCAGTGGGTTGACGTAAAGTCGGATTGGAGCAAGTTACGTTGTGCGTAACCCGGCGAAACTTGCACGTGCTACAGCACATGTTACTGCTTGCAGCCTGGGAACACGTGATGTCCCGTCACAATGATTGCCAATGAATTTATCGTATCAGGCAATGAACTTTTGTCACTGTTGACACAATCCGAGCTTAAGGATGCCAAATATATGTACTCACACACACACACCGACTCTTCTATGTCCGTTTCTCAACCCCGGACCTAACCGAAATCGCACAAAGGTGACATTTACTCCATACTCTTGCCAACACGTACCGGACACGCGGCAATTAAAGTACTCGGCAAATATGACGATACACTTTTTGGTGGTGATTCGGATCTTTCCGGGAATTTTTTACTTGCAAGAGTAAAGTTTTATTTCGTAAGTTGCTTGTTAGTCCGACGGTGACACTATTGTTGTGGCACAAGGGAAGCAGCTGTACGAAGGACGGGCATTGCTGCCTATATAAAGTACAATAACAATTAATTGTTTCTTGTAAATGCGAAATGTAGTCGATATTGGACCACACTTCGCGTTTACCGAGTCGCCTAAGCCTCCAAAGCCCAGTGGTTACTTTATGTGCCGTGAGGTGCAACATTCGGCAATTCCACGTTCAGCCTACACAGTATATTTATGTGTTTTGTGTGGATCTGAGAACAAACAGCGATTATTTCCCTATACAACATTCACTGACGTGTTTGTATAACTGAGACGGAGAGTGTTTACTGCGAGGTACGGACTTGATTTAGGTTAATTTTAGTCTTTAAAGATTGACATAAAGAAAGTTCTGCACAGAGAAACCTTAACGCTTTAAAAGAATAAATAAAAACTGTCGGTTGCCACTGCCTGTCGGTTCGTTTGCCGTATTAACCTAACACACTCGGACGACCGTAGTTGCTGGATAAAATAAGGATCCTGTGTAAGCAGTTTGCACTTCAGGCTGTGAGATATGCACAGTGAGTGGCGGCGTATTCAATTTGAAATGTGACCGCGCCGCCGGTATGTGCACTCAGTACTTCGTGTCTCTGTTGGCAGGTGGGGCGGCGTGGTGTATGGTGCAGGTGGTGACTGGCGGCTGCGGGGGTGCACGATGTCCATCCGGGTGTTCGGTCATGTGACCAGGTAAGTGTCGGCGAATTTAATTTCGAGTGTTGATGATTGTTGTCCACCTGGTTTGCGAGTCAGCGCAGTCAGTGTGCAGAACCATGGCTGTCTGTACCACGACGTTCAGATTAGCGGGTTGTGCAGCGGTCCTGTTCTTTTGTGGCAGACCGTTGTCCCAAAGCTGCACCCGTAGGCAGTTTACATTCCGTAACAGTTTTGTTCTGTTGCTTCTGTCGTCTGCAGCATGTGTTACTGGAAGGTGGGGAGTTATGCGCGGTATGCGATGCCCGAGAAATCCAAAGAGTAATTGGTACGTATAACCAAAGTAGAAGCTGTGATGCGGGTTCAGCTGGAGTGCTCTCGTAGCTTTGGTGTGTGACAAGTTAGTGTGTGGAGGCGGTATTTGATGTGTCCGTCACCAGTCCGTCACATCAATGCAAATTCCAGTCGTCTACTGGTTCCCACACAACTTATCGGAGGCTGTGTTACCCATGTACAGTCGCACATGAACTTCGTACATTACGTACGCTCAATAACTGTGCCACAGAAAGTGTCGTGTAAGTTAGGATAATTTAAAAATGTGCGAAACATTTTCGAACAAACAGGTTTCATTCCAGTCAGAAAGAAAACGCGAAAACTCATGCTTTTGCTTTAGAATCACACAACTGTGGTCACGAATCGCAGACAGAATTTTATGAACTGGTACCTCATGGGGCGCATGCCGGACAAATAGGCTAATAGAACTGATGCTTAGTGTCAGTTAAGTGGCCTTATGTAAGTATGGTCCATAACGGGTGGACCCGAGTCACGGCAAATTGGAACAGTGGCGAGCGCCGCGCTAGACGGTCCGAATGTAGGCAGTGCGTGAGGCTGTACGAAGCTGGATGCACCATTGAACGAAGCAGCCGGCTGTCCGTGGAGGTTAAAAGTTGACAGCGAGCCGACAACGTGCAAGCGCGTTTCACAAGGCTGTCCGGACGCATTTAATGAAGAAACTTCTTGCATCTGGCGGCAGTGGAACCATGATTCTTTGATCGTCCAGTCTTTATCATAGTCACTAGAATGACTGAGCTATCCAGGATTTGTGGGGGAAGTTGACGACCTTGAAATTTGCTGTTTCGAACCAGAATATAATTTCTTTTGCCTCATGTGCGCTGCTGTCGCCCCGCACTTTCGCAGTATTTCAGGTACGGTGACGTCAGGTTAAGATATTAGCTGTTTGGACCGGCATACTATGTCAATACTAGGACCGTTGTGTGCGCCCAGGTCATTGACCGTACTGTTTGTGTTTTAGGATTACGTTCTGTGACTTGCAGCAGAAAGTACGCATCGCAGCACCACAAAAATTACAAATTTATAACCTAGTGCGCTGCTGTCGGTGGAGCTAGGTATAAATACAGCCCTAACGGTCAGGCCTGTATTGCGATTGGTCAGCACTTGCCTACATTCCCCATCAGTCGTCTAGCCATGTTGCAGATTTGAGCACATTACAGAACGTCGTGACGTGCCGTCAGTGTGATTTCCAGGAGCTTGTAAATTGAAACGTTCTTTCTGTCTGTTGAATTTGGCGCAGCGTGACTATCCCGTGACATCAGGTATGTTAATGAGCTTAGAATACGCTTAGGCGTGTAGGATGAAGCTATAGAACTGTCGGTACATGACTGATAGCTGTGTAACTGTTGTTGTTGGCAGGCAGCCAGCACGGCGCTGGGCGTGCTGCGGCTGACTGATGCTGATTTTAAAGATAAGGTCCTCCCGCGCTACACTGAACCAACCAATTAATGCTGTAAGTGAAATAATCGCTGTTTGTTCTCAGATCCGTACAGAACACATAAGTATACTGTGTGGGCAGAACGTGCAATTTGTATGCACGTTCGCATCTTTGGTAAAATCGACTGTTGGCTTAATGTCTGCGCTGGGCACTGGACGGATTGTCATGATACTTGATACTGATAACTTTATGTAAACCTGTCAAAGTCCCGTCTGGTAAAATTCGTACAAAAATATTCTTGAGACTGAAGTAAGACTCACATGTATATTCTTATGTCATTGGATTGTGATGGACGGAGAAGAGTTTTCGGAGATCAAGTAGAAACACAGAAACACATGTTTCATGTCAAATACATTTTCCCCCCGAAACCACACTGCTCATGCGATATGACAAACACGGCAGAGGCAGAAAGGTCGAAGATAACGAAAGTTCGATTTGCGTGCCAGATAATGGAAACAAACATACGTAGTGCAATAATATGTAATACGTTCTGCTGTCGACCGGATGAGTTTTTAAGGTAGAGATGCATTATCCATTGCCTATGATTGCGGCAGAAGTGCATGTAAAGATCCGAGCGCGCCACATCGTTACGTTGTATATACGTACAGTTTTTGTCTTGTGTAACGTCAGACCTGGTGAGCGGTACGTAACTTAACCACAGGGCCGCAGAGGATATGCTGTGCCGTTCTGGGCACGGAGTGTACACAGTCAGCAGTGCTGTCCGCGCCCACCTCATTCCGTCCCGACCCCCAAGTCCTGTCTGTGTCAGTCCAGTGAACATCAGGACGGTTTTGTGCAGTAGTTATCGGCTTTGTCGGGGTTTGAGGTCTCCGTTCTTTTGTTGTGTGGCGCTGTGTGTTCTGTCACTGGGCGAAGATCGGTAGCCGACGCGTCACGACGACGTAACCGGCTTTGCGTTGAAGGATCGTTAAGCTGGTTTGTGTGTAACTATCTCAGAATTAACGAAACGATGACTTTTTACATCCTTGCACGGTGAACAGATGTGGTTGCAGAGTGACACTGTGCTGTGTAGCTGCAGTAGATGGACGCCACACAGCTACGTACAGCTGTGCTGTCCCTCAGCACACCTTCGGTGTGTCCTGTCTCCGAAGCCGCATGTGGGCCGACGTTATTTTAAGGCGATGTACTGTGGGCAGAAGGCGAGTTGTTTGTTCACATGAGAGCCCAGGGTCAAGGAATATATCAATTTATGAATCACCTGAGCGAGCAATTGCGGTTGCCTCTGTGTTTTGACTTCAAATTTGTGTCTCCAAGTTTCCATTAATGCTATTAGGGTCCGTTTCCGCTGTGTGTGTGTGTTTGTGTGTGTGTGTGTGTGTCCTGACAGCCTAAGTCATGTCCTAGCCTGTTTTTGCCACGTAACTGGCGCACTAGGATCACGGATTTTCCAGTTCTAAACAAAATTCTCCTTTACCATGTCACGCCCCGAGTTCCACACAAAACACATATAGACACTGTGTGGGCAGAACGTAGAGTGTGCGAATGTTAAACTGGCGGTGCGTACAGTGACCACTGGAATTTAGGAGGTTCAGTCGAAGTCCATCTATAAGTGGTGGAATCCCACAACTGAAATGCAGTAGGCTATTTCTTCTTCGGACAGATGAATCCCAACGGGACTGCAGTAGGCAGAGGGTGAGGGCCGGATTGTTTCAGCTCTAATGACCAGGGATTATATCTTGCGTTGCGAGGAGACGCTTGCAGCATATTCTCGACGGTCAGTCGTCTTCACAACAGCCCACCACATGACCCCATCCCGAGCCACATTAATTAAAGACAGTCCCCCCATTCTGTGTGTTTAATATTAATTCTAAGATTATTCTCCCATCTAAATCTAGGTCTTCCAGGTAGTCACTTTCCTTCAGGTTCTACGGTTGGTGCACAGGCTGGCCACACACACTGTTGTTTCCACCGATGTGCAGCTTCGGTTGTCACCTTCCATATTTGCATCTATACCGCTGCTACAAGAATTTTGCATTTGAGTAAGCAAGCACAAAGTTGTCTTGAAATCGGCATGTCTGACAGTGGCGGTAAGAGCGGCACATAGCGCCATGTTGTGACGCTTGTGCGGGATGATGTCAGAAGAGGTGTAAATGACAAGCTGTTTACATTTGTGTGCTTGGCGAACAGCGACAAGGACACAGAAATTAACGCGTTTGGAGAGTACTGGAGTGGGTGAAATGGGAAAGTAACTTAATAAGGCAAGAGACACTTCATTTTGGGGTGAGGACGAGCATTGGTGTGCCAGAAGGTTGCTAGGCTTCGTGCGTTCGACCTCGTACGATGTAGTGTGAAAGTGGCGGTTGGAGTGGTAGAAAGCAGAGGGCAGGGGCTTGGTATTTGCCGTGCAATAGCGACGTGTGGAGCTGGGAAAATTAAAAGGGCGATAATATGATGTAAGAATGGCGGTGCGAAGGCTCTGATGTGGGTGTGAGAACTGGACTTCACTAAAAGAGACAGCGGAGGTGAAATGTGTGCGGTCAGTTGCTGGATGTACGTTGTGTTCCTGTACGACAAGAGAAATGAAAGATGAACTGATTAGTTACATTTTAAATGAAACAGTTGTAGGTGCCAGAAGGCACAACACTCATGAAGACTGAACGACACACACGTTCCGACCGGCAGCGACTTCCAGGAAGCTGAGACTGTATTATGCAATAGTATTACGTAATGAAGTACAGCAATAAGTAAGGCAAGAAATTGCTCTTCACATCATCATACCGGATGCTGAGGCCCACCCAGCTTCCGGGAACCAGGGGTAAAGTGGAAGGCCCTGTCACATCTATTGAGCGTAATGTTCAGAATGAATGGAACTGTGTGTCTACTGCCATTGTTCCTTCATAGCATTCACGGGAACGACTGTTCAGCCAGTAACGGCAAGAACATGGCAGACTTAATAAGCGACACTAGCGCCACTAGGTGCGTGACATTACTTGAAGTTACATTTTTGAAGAACGAAAATAACAATATGGCGGTCGTGCCAAATTTTTAGGCCTTTCGATTTGACGTCGATAACAATTGAACCGCTGGAACCGAACGTGCGACAGACGAACGTGCGTATAGCTAGGGACAGTGAGTAAACAGTGACAAATATGGTGACTATGCGAAGGTTGTGTACGGAAAGTGTAGCGCGAACTGGAGTGGTTGGCAAGTTCTCCGTAGACGTAAAGAAAAACAGCTATAATAATAGTAATAATAATAATAATAATAAGGAACCAACAAGTGCGAACCGACAGAACTATTCCTAACAATAAACCGGACATCATAATCCGTGATAATAAACAAGGAACGTGCATGTCAATAGATGTTGCAATTCCTTGAGCCAGAAATGTGATTAAAAAAGAAGCTGAGAAGATTTTAATATACGAGTATAAAGACCTTATAATAGAAATTCAGGGTAAGCGGTATGTGAAATCAAAAGTGATACCGGTAACAATAGGGGCGACTGGAACCATTTCAAAATTACTCAGACAATACCTGTGCAACATACCGGGCAAGTACGAAATTAAGGAACGGCAAAAAACAGCCATATTGGGCACTGCACATATACTGCGGATAGTGCTGATGTGAAAGTACAAAACATATTTAACGTTCGAAATAGCATTACATGTAGTGCAAATTGTAATTACAAAACAGCTGCAACACTGTGTACCCTAGACGCATGGTTTATTTCAGGTACATAACTGTAAATACCCTGCATACAGGTGATAATAATAATAATAATAATAATAATATGCACAGTAGGAGAGACTGGAAATTCATGGCCTTGGGATGTGTTCTGACAGCGACGCACCTGTCAGGGACGGACGTCATCGTGAACCTCCCACACGGGCTATTAACCGAGACTGGAAGTCTCTACGTGACCCCTGCACCCACATGGCCTCTTCGATCTCAGCTGAAGGACATGGCAGTATAAACGAAAATAGGCGTTACTCAGGCAGTTGTCATTTGCTGTTGGCGAGGGAAGGGGATTTTCACCATCACCTCATCGCAGTAGTGACCCGTTGAGAGTCGCGGCTTCGTGGGTAGTTCTTGATAACTCCCCCAGCTGAACGTCATTTCCTGCTACAGCCAGCCACGGGGTTAGCGTAGTACGAAGTGCGAGCCTAAACTGATCTGACGGGGCAATAAAACTGTGCCAGGCGTTCTCAGAATATTGGTCGGTACTGTCCCCTTTGGAGTTCCTACACTGGACCAAGCGCCTGCCCCAATTCTGGAATCGTCTCTGGAACTCCCGTTTCGTGGTGCTGCCTAGCACCTAAGTGATTCGGTTGGAATCTGCGGTGTCCTTGTATACGCGTCCCTTTAACTGAATATTCGTCTTTGGGAATAGGAAGAAGTCACAAATGTTGCGTCTCGGGGCAGTAGCCTTGCTGTCGGTTAGAAACTGCTCGACATGGCCGCCCAGTCTCGAGTGCGCCCTTTGTACGTTGTCGCCCGATATCCTCCATGTAACGCCATACTGTTGATTCACAGACTGGCCTTGTAAGGAGTTCCTCGCTGTCAAAGAAAACCCTGAACATGCACTTGGCGTGTGACGTGACCTGCCTTGATGTTTTTTGCTTCTTCGCTGGGACGACTGCTTCTTTGTTTCTGGGCCATGGCCATGACACGCTTCCGGTCAGGCGTTGCTCCTCGCCCGGTCTGCACAGCAGTCCGCCTCGTGTTTACGCCTCTGGATAAAATGCGTCGGTATATACCGTGTGTTAGGCCCGGAACGTTACTGACATCGTTAATCGTAAGCCGCCTGTCTCATGGACGACTTGACACTTTTTACACATTCTTACCAACCCGACTTGATGGCGGTTGCGAAGGCAAGAACCCGAATTCTTCCGCGACGGAATTTTTTAAGCTTCTGGTAAGATTGGGCAGATGTGTCGATGTGCTGGGGTGGGTATTGTGTGGGAAAAAGTGATGCAGTTCAGTGGGCTAAACGATCCACATTTTTGTCAGGACTTATAATGTAATTTTTATGACCTAGGGAAACTTACCTATTGACCACCATTCGTATAATGTTGTCAGTATACCGACATGTAAATGCCAATTCCCTACTCTAGTACCTTCCATATATCATACTTAATTACTTATTTACTTACTTACTCACTCACCTCATGTAGCAGAGTCCTTCTTGAGAAGCTAATCGGTTCTCAGCTTGTCAAGAAATTCCCCGCATTGTATGGAACCCGAAGGTTCATTACCGCATTAACAAGTGCCCGCCACCTGTCCCCATCTTGAGTCAGATCGATCCAGTCCATGCCCTCACATCCCACTTCCTGAAGATCCATCTTAATTTTATCCTCCCATCTACGCCTGGATATACTCCGTATACACCTCTCCCCCATACGTACTACGTTCCCCGCCTATCTCATTCTTCTCGATTTGATCAGCTGAACATTACTGGATAAGGAATACAGATCATTAAACTCCTCATTATATAGTTTTCTCCATTCCCCTATTACCTTACCCCTTTTAGGCCCAAATATGCTCCTCAGCACCCTATTCTCAAACACCTTTAGCCCACGTTCCTCCGTCAATGTGAGCGACCAAGTTCCACACCCATACATAACAACAGGCAAAATTATAGTTCTGTATATCTTAATCTTTAAATTTTTGGATAGCAAACTGGAAGACAAAAGTTTCTGCACCGAATGATAGCAAGCATTCGCTGAGTTCCGTCTGCTCTTAGTTTCTTGCTGTATGGAATTTTGATTTGTTAAGGTTGTTCTCAAATATTTGAACTCTTCCACCCTTTCAAAGGATCTGTTATCAATCTTCGTACTGT
>Ga0123357_10003781_pt1 | contig 17514 bp, 17 predicted proteins | sample TergutEmb28metaG_FD_89873 | JGI IMG/M metagenome (GOLD analysis project Ga0123357, IMG submission 89873) | Embiratermes neotenicus P4 segment gut microbial communities from Petit-Saut dam, French Guiana - Emb289 P4 | ecosystem: Host-associated > Arthropoda: Insects > Digestive system > Gut ... | reverse complement strand
TTTCATTAGGCACCTTGTTTCTTTCTTTTCTACGATTTTTCGTTAGCACAAAAAATCATAGTCGAAACAGGGTGCTACCTGCACTTATGACCTAAATTACCCCACACATCCTACCGAAGAGCCTTATATCACCGATATTACTCCCAAAGACCTGATTGGTTGTTGGAATGCTACGCCTTATTGGGCTGCGGGGCGCGGGGATAATCACAATTTCTATGCAGATGGTACATATCGCTTTGGGTTTAATGAAATGGATGATTTGAAACGTCGATATTATATGGATGGTACCTGGGAGCTAAAAGGAGAAAAACTAACAATCTCGTTGACCTCTCAAACCAATTTAGTGGGTGGGAAATTTGTATATGACTATGCTTATGGCTATTTAAATGAGGACGGCAAGCTGGAGAAGGAAACAATATCCCCGCCTTTTGTGCGGGAATATGACCTCACAGATTTGCACTATGACTATGATGTTCACAGCGAATATTATCGGGAAGAAGAAGGCAAATACTTAACCGTGCATATCGGGGGCGCTCAATTCTGGAAGTTGGACGCTACCCCCCAGCCATTGAATTAAGACGTCGCCACCACGCCACCCAACCTGCGCTGATTGCGCTTGTATTTCAAGGAGGATGGAACTGATGATAACGGTCAGAAGAAACAAATACTTCGCGTTCGCCCAGTCAAATGCGTTAGTGTTGGCTCTCTGGTGCCTGCAAGCTGTTATTGGGGCTGTCGCATATGTACTGTCGAAGAGCCCCAACCTTGTTGTTTTCAGCAACCAGCTCTTGTTGGATTTCCCGATGGGCGAGTCTTTGAGCCGTTTCGCATGATGTGGTTGCAGTATGATAAAGCCTGGAAGCACCCTAAGCGCCAGGTGCTTGTTGAGCTGTACGATGAATGGACTCGCGATATGAATAGTAATGAAAATCCATTGCCATCAGTAAATGATCGTTACAATACGGGGGAGAGCAATAATTAGACTGCATGAGAGGAGGTAATGTTTCGCGGAATCTGTTCGGGAGTGGTATTACACAGATACTAAGGGCAAGCAGTATGGGCCTATGCCTGAAGAATGGCTTGTGCTGATGTTGCAGAGCCATTCGTTAGACCCAGATGATGTCGAACTTTTCTCATTTCGCTGTCTTGGGTCCAGCAAATGGATCGACTTCAGTACTTTTTTGCAATTTGTTAATCCGCCCGAGATTGGGCCTGGTAAGGACATCACCATTACTGCTATTCGACGATTTGCTAAATCACCTGAGAACGCAGTGGATTTTCCGCCTGACTTTTTTGACGATCCTGACGAAAAGCAGGAGCCGCTCTTTTACCCGGTATCCCAAAGGAAGTTCTTGCTGATGACAGTGTCTACCTTTGGGCTTTACTATTTCTTTTGGGTATTCAAAATGTGGAGCTACTTCAGAGGAATAGATATCCGATTTGACAAATGGCATGCGCCGTTGTTGCTTACCGTGTTAGAGCCTTTTTCCTCAGCATGTCTTACCACGCAAACCGTATATCTGGCGGAGTATGCTAACAAAAACGTACTGATGTCAATTTATCGTACTTCATGGATTATTACCCTACGTGGCTCTCTTCTTATGTTTGGCCTTTTTGCCTTGTTTCCGCCTACCCGTTTCTTCTTGGTTTTCCTGCTTTTGATTCCTGTAACCTATCTTCCCTTTATTAAGAAAATCAACGACACGAATGCGAAGCGAGCGCCGGAATACACGCCCGATGACCACTTCTCTGTTTTCCATATCATGTGGTTCGCAATTTCTTTGATACTTATCATTGCCGCAATAGGCTCTTCCCTCTATTATTTTTGAGGGCTGGGTTAAATAATGTGAGTGGGTTTCGCAATTGTATACTTTGCTGCTATGTATTTATATGATTTCGTACGATTCTACAAGATACCTCCTTGACACAAGCCCCGCAGGAGAGTACCCTAAATTGGCGATATTGCAGTCTCTACTAACTATTTTTATGTATAATCCTCTTACCAGTGGAGCGTGGTGATTGTGTTCAAGAGATTTCGCTTACTATCTTTTTTGATTGTACTTTGTGTTTTGGTTATGTCGGCAGGTTGTGCCCAGAAACAGGAAGCTGTTCCGACGAGTGGCAGCAAAGATCCACCCCGCGATATTGCACGGGAGTACGTCTGTGCCCTTTCTGCTAAGGACACAGAAGAAGTGATTCGACTGAGCCCGCCCTTCAAAAATATAAGTTTAGCAACTCAAACGAATATTACGTTTCGTCTCACGGCGCCTGACGGCTCAAGAACCCCTCTTCCGTCAAAAGTGGTGGTAGATGAGAGCTGTAGTGCATTGTCGTCTCAAGATTATTCCGCTGTTGTGAGCGAGTCACAAGATGGTGGCTTCACGGGGGCGCCAAGCTCTCTTGAGGCAATGCGACAATACTTACTACAGTTTTATCGCTTCCAGGAAGTAGATTTCTTTGTGCTCTCAGTTCATGAAACTGAAAATCCGCAAAAGAAATACTTAGCATATGTCACCATATTTACAGACTATAGAGGTGATAGGTGTGCTGCGCCTGGAATAGGCGGATTTTAGGAAATGAATTCCAACCCCGGATTTTCCGGATTTTCACTACCAGGAATTAAGGAGCAATGTAGATCAGAAATGCGCTCGCGAGAAAACGTCGGACACGGGGGAGACACGGGGACGGTTCTTCTGTCTCATGTGCGCTCAACGATCGTTTTGCCGATCTCGGTGAGTCGACTTATGTGCCGGATTGAAAGTCCCTCTGCTCTCAGTTTCCGGAGAGCGGAGAACCCCGTCTCACTCCTCTCTATCTCATGCTTATGAGACAAGAGAACCGTCCCCGTGTCTCATATTTGCACCGTTTGGAGGAATTTAGTAACCATGAAAACTGACTCGTTACGAAATGTATACAAGCTTGAATATGATGAATCCGGCATAGGTAGTGGGTTAATCGTATGGTATAACAGACTAATTGATAAAACAATTGAGGAGCTGGATGTTGTTGATGTGTCAAAAATGATGCGCCAGAATATTTTGAAAACGGAAGCTGTTAATAGAGCAATTGAATTATTTTTAATAAACCCATATGATGGCGAAATGCAAGATGGCGATTTACTTGCATCATTAATTGCAGTAGGGTTTCCCTTGTTGAGCAAGGCTGATAGATTTCAGGATATGGTCAAACGTGTTAAACAGCTTGAATCGACCTATGGCGAGTTTGAGTGGGCAAACATAGCTGCAGAAGAAGCGTTTGAACAGAGCATCATTGTCTTTGAGCAGTTGACCCATGACGAGGCGCGGTTATAGTAACTCTGCTGGCAGTGTACTGACCAGCTATACCTACAGTCCCTTCGGACAGGTTACCTCTGGAGCGCTGCCTCAGACAACAGACTTGGGCTACAACTCTGAAGAATACCTCAATTCTCGGACATTTATAGTATACAGAGCAACAAAGAGATCGGACGTTGAAATTTCACAGGGAGCCGGACCTGCATCGAGCTGCTCTCCAGCACAAGCATACCTGCCGTAGCCTGCAATCAAACAGCGAACCTTCCACGATGGTGAAAGATGTTGTGATAGTGTATACTATATTAGGTAGTATACACGAGAGGAGACTGCGGTGAAAAGAGCAGACGCATCCCCGGTGGGGATGCCGGCCAAGACAACATTTAAGAAGAGCCCTGGCGGCAACGTATATGTCTATCTCACCTTAAGAGCCTACAGAAATGCTGCCGGAAAGCCTACCAGCGATGAAGCTGCCATCGGTAAGCTGGCGTCAGATGGCGTCTCGCTTATCCCTAACCAGCGTTACTTTGAGATTTTTGGGACCAAACATAGCGTGCCTGAGTCTTCGGTAGCCTTTGGAGACAGCGCAACACTTTGGCTTATCGCAGATACGCTTGGCGTTGCGTCTTGTCTAAAAGATGCAACAGGTGGCCTTGCCTCCTCTGTCTTATTAGCCGCAAGCTATATGGCTCTTAAAGGAAATGTTATGTGCCATATAGATAACTTCTGCGAGGAGAGCTGGACAGCAGATAGCTTAAGTCTTGACTCGCCAAGGACAAGCGAGCTTTTTGGCGCGCTAGACTTTGCTTGTCGAGCCAGCTTTTTCAGACGCTGGATAGACAGACGCAAAGAAAGCGAGTACATTGCCTATGACGTAACCTCGCTTTCTACCTACTCAGGCGGCATTGAAGACGCAGAATGGGGGCACAACCGTGATGGAGAAGATCTCTGCCAGATAAATTTGGGGATGTTTTTCGGAGAGGCCACGCACCTGCCCCTCTACTTTGAGACCTACCAGGGATCGGTGCTTGATAAGACCCACCTTGCACACATCATGGCATCAGCGCATGCTTTAGGAATAGAGAAGTCCCGTTTTGTCTTTGATCGTGGGTTTGTAAGCGCTGATAACTTGGCGTATGTTTCAGATAACCATCTATCTTTTGTCACTGCTCTGCCCACATCAAGAAAAGTAGCTCAGGTACTGATCGCTGACGCAACAGATCATATCCATACTTCAGCAAACCGTCTGGAAGAACAAGATATCTATGCGGTAAGTAAACAGACACGCCTGGACGGGCTTGATCTGACTTCTCATATCTTCTACTCGCCTTACAAGGCCGCAGGCGAAGAAGAAATCATCTACGGAAAGCTGTCCCGCCTAGAAAGTGAGCTTGAAAAGATGGTCTCGGCTAAAAAGATAGCCAAATGCTACCGGGACTTTTTCGATGTGAGCGCGCAAGGCGGACTTGTCTCATTTTCTAAAAATCACACAAAGATAGACGCCTGTCTTGCCCGCGCGGGATACTTTATTCTTATCACCAATGATAAGAACTTAGACGCGCTTGAAGCGCTTAAAATCTATCGTGGAAAAGATGTCATAGAAAAGGCTTTCTGTAACATGAAGAACTACCTGGACTTTCGGCGTATGCGTACGCACAACGGACTTACCACAGACGGCAAGCTGTTTGTGGGCTTTATTGCGCTTATCTTGCGTTGCGCTATAAGAGAAGCGCTTTCATCACATAAAGCTACCGAGAAGATGAGCGTAGGGGTTGCGATGCGTGACCTCAGAAAGCTCAAGCGTATTACTTATTCAGACGGTTCAGTGCTGCATACCGCTATTACAAAGACTCAACGCCAGATACTTGATGCGCTTGGTATAGATATCGAGGCCCTGCTTGCCCTGCCTTAGGCTTGCATGAGGTTTTGTATACTATAAAAATCCGAGAATTGGGGAGAATATGACTCAACGCTGGGGTTGCAATACCTGCGTGCGCGCTACTATGCCCCGCAGATGGCTCACTTTGGAGTGCAAGATAGCGTAGCGGGTAAGATTACAAATCCGGCAATCTACAATCTCTACAATGTCACCCCGAAGATAAGCGCAGGGGATAGACCCAGGCTTATGCTGCCTGCGCGGCAACCGGTGTAAAGGTGGTATGATTTCTTGGTAGGCGCAGACATGAAACACGGGACTTTGCATCAAGATGATAGGGAGACTTCTCCAACGGGGTCTGTGACCACGTACGATCATGACGCCTGTGGCCACCTAACTAAAACGACTGACCCGGAAGGCAGTGTGACAAGCCATGTCACCAACCCTGCAGGTCAGGTTGCTCACCACACAAAGTCCAATGGCGCTTCTTATGACTATACCTACGACAGCGCAGGCCAGATGACCTCAATAAAAGACCCTTTAGGTAAAGTGACCTCGCAGACCTGGGACCCAGCCGGCAACATCACAAGCGTCACAAAACCAGGGGGGCGCACTACCACCTATACCTATGACGAAAATGGCAATAAGACCAGCTCGACAACTCCCTTAGGTAACACCACCACTACCACCTATGATAAGGATAACCGCACCTCATCAGTCACTGACCCGGCAAAGTCTACGAAGACCTATCTCTATGACGCAGCATCCCGCATTGTTAAGGCCACAGACCCATCTGGCAATACCACCACGTTAGGCTATGATGCAGGTAGCAACCTGATAAGCGCCTCTGATCCTTTGGGCAATACGACCAAATACAGCTACGACAGCGCAGACCGCCTGACGTCAGTTACTGACGCGCTTGACCAGACGACGAGCTATACCTACGACAGCGATAATAACGTCACCTCAGTTAAAGACCCGGATGGAAACACCACTACCTACAGCTATGACGCAGAAGATAACCTGACCTCGGTCACCGATCCGCAGCAATCAGTAAAAACATTTACTTACGACGTTGCCGGCAGGATCACTTCCGCCAAAGCAACTGACGGAGCAAAAACGAGCTATGACTACGACAAGCTCAACGAACTGGTAGGCAAGGATTACTCAAGTGACTCCTCGCAGAATTCCACCTTTGGCTATGACAGTGCAGGCAACCGTGTCCAGATGACTGACGGATCTGGCAAGAGCTCTTATACCTATGACTTAATGGGAAGAGTGAAAACAGTCACAAACGGGCAAGGAAAAACGGTTGCCTATACCTACAATGACGCAGACTTAATCTCTGCTATCACGTATGCAGATGGCTCTAAGGTAAGTTACGGCTATGACTTAGATAATAACCTGACCACGGTCGCAACCGCCCAAGGCACAACCACCTATTCCTATGACAGCGCAGGACGCTTAACTTCAGTAACGCGCCCCAACGGAACAGTGACCTACTACACCTATGACGCTAACTCAAACATCATAGCTCTGGTAAATGACGACAAGCGCAAGAAGCTTCTATCAGGCTTTAAGTACACCTATGATGAACGTGACTACATCGCCACAGAAGAGGCGACAGCAGCCAATGGAGACATTACCTATAGAGCGTTTACTTACGATGGCGCAGGGCGCCTGTCCAAGGTGACTGAAGATGCTCCAGATCACAACTATACCTACAACTACACCTACGATAGTCGCGGTAACAAACTCAAAGAAATCCGCTCAGGCACCGGCGGTAAGATCACTTCGACTTACACCTATGACAGCGCCAACAGATTGTTGGAAGAAAATAACAGCACGGTTGGAAAGACTACCTATACCTACGACAGCGCAGGTAACCTCACTGCCAAGAGCGGACCTACCTCAGACTTTACCTATCAGTACTCTGTAGAGTCCCGCCTTAAAGCAGTCAGAACGCAAGGCGCACTACTTATGGCTGTCTCTTATGACGGGGACGGTAACCGCACCTTCCAAGTAGATCGCAAGCTCGTACCCTTCGGGGTGAGCCAGTCAGACAAAAACGCACAAAACGCTGACACAACAACAAGCGCAGACTCAGTTGATAACACCAACCAGGCAGATGACCACAACCCACTTGCAGCAACCGGAGATAAGCACGCAAGTGGCAACTCAACTGGCACGACAGCAGGCGTCACGACAAACTCCTATCAAAGAAACTACACAGATCCCTCAGACACGGTCTTCTGGTATGGTTTTGGGCAAGGTATCTTACAGTTAGGCTCATCTCTTAACCAGGTACTTACCGTTGACTTGACTAACTGGTTCAGCGACGCCTGGAACTCGATCACCAGCCAGTACAAACTGCTTATCCGTTCAGACAACATAAAGGGCTACAGCGCAGATGACATCAAAGCCTTAAAAGACGCAGGGCTGACAGATCAGGATATCTATGACGTCACTCATCCGGCGATCATCCCAGCAGATCAGAACAGCTCTCAGCAGTCAGGCGGAAGCAATCAGGCTGCAGACACTGACGCTTCAGGTACACAACCAAGTGCCAACAGTTCAAGCAACCAGATCACCATTCCGGCATTCCCGGATCAGGATACTCGCATTGACTACGAGCTTACCTACTACGTAAACGACACCAATACCCAAAACGTACAAGTACTCTCTGAATACGGAGCTACAGGAGCGCTTAGAGACACCTTTAGCTACGGCGCAGGCAGACGCATATCAGCCACTAAAGCAGGACACGATACCAACTACTATCTGCCTGACGGCAGAGGATCGGTAGCCGATCTTACCGGTAGCACCGGAAGCGTCCTAACAAGCTACGCTTACAGCCCCTTTGGTGAAGTTACTTCAGGAGCTCTGCCGCAGACAACAGACTTGGGCTACAACTTTGAGGAATATGACTCGACTCTGGGGCTGCAGTACCTACGGGCACGCTACTATGATCCGCAGATGGCGCACTTCGGCGTGCGGGACAGTGTATCGGGTAAAATTTCAAATCCGGCAAGTCTTAACCTCTACAACTATGCGCAGAGCAACCCTGTGAACTATGCTGATCCCTCAGGGCACGTGAGTATTGCGGGTTTAAACACAGCAGATTCAGCAGCTGTCCTGGCTCTTAAAACTCTCAACTATAATACCGTCTATCATGCGCTGTACAAGGGCACTACTGCTTTTAGCGAGACTGCAGAAAACCAACATGACCAAAGAGTTCGGATTGTTCTTGCAGCAGCTATTGAATATAAAAAGTATGGTGGCACAACTGCATTCGGCGGCACTGCTCAAAAAAATAGAGATGACTACGTCGCTGCACAGATGAAGGAAGCAACGAATGGGGCTGGTGCTGGTAATCCCAAAGGAAAAACTAAAGCGCAGCAAACGGCGGAGAGCATTGCTGCACAGGCCCGGGGGAAATTCTGTGATCCGAATGCGCAAAAAGTTATGTTTAATTGGCCTGAAATCAATTTACCTAATCCGGGTTGGGAAAAAGATTTAGTGTGGACTGGAGTACGAATAACATATAAGCTCTTATCTACAAAGCTCAGTAATTTGACAATGAAGGATGTCTCAGGTGGCCTGAGTGCCTTTATGAGCCTTGCTGAGAATATGATAATAGTTGCGGGGATAGTAATCTTGTCCAGAGGCGAAGCTATTTCGGTATTGCCAGTGGTGGGGACCGAGACCGTTGGGATGATTGAAGGCGTCATGTCTGCATCATATACGTTAACAATGACCATTGAAGAGGACTATCATTCTGCGTTTTATGACAGTGACGAGAAATTGTTTTTTGAAAATTCCGCCAAAACATTTACAAAGACTGTTCAAAGAAAAGATATACAAACTACCTATGGCTATTTTGCATTGGGCGAAGGCGGAAGGAAGACGGCAACAGAAGTCGAACATGCCACGAAGATAAAATTTCAGGGCGAGGCAAAAGATTATGCGAAGCAGTATGTGAGAACCAACTACCCATCTGTCGAATATCATTAGGATTAAAGAATTGAAAGGTACTTGTATAAAAACCCCCTCTCCTACGCCGACTCTTATAGCAATGGTTGCTTTGATTGAGCTGATAAGTGTCTTTTGCATTATATATGGAATCAGTTGTATTGCCGCACTCTTAAACCAAGCTTTTAGGGCTTTGCCTCAGCCATTCTTTTTTGCTGTGGTGGCAGCTTTTACTCTGTTGCTCTCTTTCTTTGCCGGAGGACTATTAAAGAGTAGGGGCATTGGTCGTGGAACGATCATTTTTGCAGGAATAGTGGCCTATTTTGTCAGCGCGCTGAGTTTTTTGTTTGACAGGGGATTGGTAGCGTTTCCCTTACAGCAGATTACTCGTGTGGATTTGGGTATTGCGGTAAGTGTGAACTTCTCATTCTTTTTATGGATACTCTTATTTATCCTCCTCGCCTTCTGGATAAAAAGTAAGCGTCTGCGGTCGTGGTATACAAAAATGCAGAAGATTGTCATCCCTGGCCTGGTGCTTCTTGCTACCTGTGGAGTCATCTCTGTCATTGCTTTAATAGCTGCGCCACAGGGTGTTTTTGGCCATCCGGCCATTCCTGCGTTTGACTATTCGGTTGCTCTTCAGCAAAGGGCAAGCGCTTATCAAAAAGAACATTATGCTTGGCAGGTGATTCCTGACGAAGAAGTGGGCGATGTTAAGATGCAAACTACCGAACGCCTTGGGCGTATCTGGTCTTACAATTTTTTGCTTTTTGGAGCTAGCAGCAGGCTTGAGAATGCTCCCTTTTCAGTTTGTTATAATCCAAAGTATGATATCTGGTTTGTTGAAACGCATCCGCACCAACCCCTCCCACAAGATGGCCAGGACCACTACACACATCTTCTTGTGCGTGGTTCAGATGGGCTTGTGTTAGCAAAATGGTAGGTATGAAGGAAATCTATTTTTAGATGCGGTAAATGGGATAGTGAACATATAGTGTGCTTGCGGAAAAAATCGTTAATCACTTGCTTTCTTCTGTTATCGGTAACACTGAATCTTTGTGCAGGTATGCGGATTGCAAGTAATTGGTGTGGCGGGAAGAGCAACTCCACCGTAACGGGTGTGGACACTGCTCAAACAGCGCTGAGGAATCCAGAAGTAAATCCTGTAACCACCAAATCAGAGAACGCCACTGCAACCATTGCGGGGCTACCCGCGAATAATGGGCAACAGGAATTGCTGCAAACCTCTGTTGTTCAGAATCAAATCTTTTATGGCACGTGGAAAATAGTCTCATGGGTTCCGGCTCAGTTCAATATGCCCTCATCGCTTTCTGGCTTTGACGAAAATGGCAATTTTCGGGGGCCGGATCCTGACAGTTTATTAGGGGAAACAATTGAGTTTCAGGAAAACTCTGTTATCTATAGTGGTAAAAAACATCCGTATGCTTTTGGCCCCTATACGTTTGCGCTCCCGCTATTATCAGGAAATGACCAAATTGGCTATAGCTATGCAAAAACATTAGGACTAACAGGGGGAACTTACTCGACTGTTCTCTATGCCACTTCCGATAATTGGGAGATGAGTAATGCGCCAGCTTTTGCTGGCAGAAAGATGCATCTATGGGATCTGAATCAACTATATATTAAAGACCGCAATACAATTTACGCAACAGGAGGAGGGTTATCTTATCTATTGAAGCGTATCGCGCCCGCAACGGGGTTTCAGCAAAATTCTCCACAGAATACTTCTGCGCAAAATAGAGTCCGGGGCCTTCCTGCCAATTATGACAAGCAGGCGCTGCTCCAGAATACTTTTACTCTCCAAAACCAAACTTTTTATGGGACATGGGAAATAGTCGATTGCCTTATTCCCGATGCTAATGTTCCAGCAGCTTATGCAGACAATTACACAGCAAGCTCGGACTACGGTGGTGGTTCATACGCCAATCTTTTGCGAAAAAGGATTACCTTTCAGCAGGATTACGTTGCTTATGAAGGGGAAAAATATCCCTATGCATTCGGTCCTTATACATTCACTTTGCCTTTGTCGTCAGGCAAAGATTTTATAGGGTATTATCGTGCGGAATCCTTGGGACTTATCGGGGGTAGTTACTCTACCGTGCAGTACGCAACAGCTGATAATTTTGAATTAGCGGGTCGCGCAAAAACCAAAAATGGAATGTCACTGGCTGATCTTAATCAGCTTTATCCCAAAGATAGTAGTACCATGTTTGCTTCAGATGGAACGATAATGTATGTGTTAAAAAAGATTGGTTTATAGCAGTGCGACAGTGTGCGCTCGGGCATGCGACTACCTATGCCTATGATGACGGCGGCAGGTTGCGCGCAACTGCTAACTCCGATGAAACGCAAGCGACAAAGTGTGCCGTGAAAGTTGTGTTTATGATGAGAGGTAAGACTTTGTGGGACCTGTTCTTGAGTGGTGTTACGCAGACCCGAGTGAGTGCTGCAGAGCAGTATGCCAATTGGTACATGCATGCCAATTTTAAAAGTGGCAACCCCGGTAAAGAGGTGAGGCCGAGAAATGAAAAATGCCCCTACTGGACCTATGCCAATTCAAGTTCCAGCTTATGCGGGATAAGTCCTTAAGGCGGTCGTAAATGCTTAGTCGAACTTTTGATAGAATCTTGCTTGCTTTCCTGATTGTTGCAATGCTTGTTGGTATGGGGCGACTGGCGCCTACCCCCGCTAGCCCCAATGCCGTTGTGGCATATTTATACGTAACCCTTTCAATTTTTCTGGCTCTGATAATCTTTTACTGCTATGCAAAGATCAGAAATCAGAGATTCATGAATAAGCTCAGCACATATATTTTTGATTTTTGAGCCTGAATAGGCGGATTTTAGGAAATCTCATATCTTCTCCCATTCCGTGCTCCGGGCAGCGCTACTACGGGGTTTTGCGGGGGTCAGTTTTGCCGTTGGGGGGGATACGCTAGAATGAAATGATGGAAGAAACTACTACTGCTGACAGTTCAAACGATCAGGTTTCCAGCCCAAAGGGTGGCTTTGGGCGATTGATGCGCAATCCGGAGTTCGTCAAACTCTGGATCGCCCAGTTTGTTTCCGCTATGGGGGACTGGCTGATTATCGGCATCCTGATCCCGACGGTTACCAAGCTCTCGGGCGGCTCGGCGATGGCGGTCGCCGGTATCTTGATCGTCAAGATCGTGCCTTCGCTCTTTCTCTCGCAGTTTACCGGGTCTTTGGTTGACCGCTTCAGCCGCAAGACGATCATGCTTGCCGCCGATGCGATACGCTTTATCCTGGTGCTGTTTTTGCTGTTCACCAATTCGCTCTTTGCGATCTATCTGGTCGTTCTGCTTATGGAGACCTTCTCGCTCTTTTTCTACCCGGCGCGAAACGCCCTGGTCCCGCACATCGTGCATGACCACGACGTGAGCCTGACCAACGGCTTCATGTACACGACCCAGCAGGTCGCGATGATCGTCGGCCTGGCAACTTCGGGCGCTATCATGGCGGGCTTTGATTTGCTGGTGCGCCTCGTTATCTCGCTTCCGTTCGGGACGCTGTACCATGCCTTCGTCCAAACGCTTACGCCGGTGCTTCTGGGCTCTAAGGCGGGCTACTTTGTTGACGCGCTCACCTTTGTGATCTCGGCAGTTTGTATCGCGCTGATGCACGTTGACGCAAAACCGCCGCACGCAGGCGAGCCAATCTCGTTTAAAATCATCGGCAAAGACGCGATCGATTCTCTCAAATTCATGGTCCATTATGAGGAGCTGCGCGGGATTTTGGTCTCGATGTTTATTGGCATCGTGGGCGGCGGCGCGGTGGTCTCGGTCGGCCTGAACTATATTGCGTCGCTGGACGGAAAGATACCGCTGGCTGATAAATTGATCTGGCTGCAGCGCTTCAGCTCATCGCGCCAGATATTTATCCTGACGTTTCTGGCGATTGGCATGGCGGCGGGCGCCGTCATTGTGCCGCGTATCGAAAAGCGCCTCAACGCGCGCTATCTGTTTCCTTCGTCGCTGGCGGTGTTTGCGGGCGGGATGATAGGCTTTGCGTTTACGGGGCTCCTTGCCATTGCCGTGCTGTATGCCATTGGCGCGGGCGCCTGCATCGCGCTGGTGTATGTGACGGGCACCAACTACATCGTCCAGAATGTGTCCGACGATCTGCGCGGGCGGGTGTTTACCTCGATGGAGGCAGTCATCCGGATCGCGCTTCTGGCTTCGATGATTGTGACGGCCCCGGCTTCTGACTTCATTGGCAAGCTGCTGCGTAATTTCCTGAACAGCCATGGCATGACCACGGCGCTCGGCCTGCCTTTAACGGGCGAGCGCCTGACGCTGCTGTTCTCCTCGCTGATTGTGGGCGCGGCTGCCTGGTACGGCTTCAAGAAGCTGGTTTTTGAGGAGGAGCGCCCTCATTATCCTGGGGCAGCGGTGGTCTCGGCGCAACCAGCGGACCCGGAGGAGCGCCAGAGTAATGATGCGCCACGTTAGCCTGCCGTTTAGCCCTGAAGACCTCCGCGCGCTGCGCGCCGGCGACGAGCTGCTGCTGAGCGGCCCCGCCTTTACCGCGCGCGACGCCACCTGTCTGCGCCTGCGCCAAGAAGCGCGCGCGCAACAGCGTCTGCCCTATGGCCTGGCAGCGCAGCTCATCTGCTTCATCGGCCCCACGCCGCCTGCCGCCGGGCGCCCCCATGGCGCTGCTGGCCCCACGACTGCGCGGCGCATGGATCGCGCGACGGTGGAGCTTGCGCCTTACGGCCTTGCGGCGACCTTTGGCAAGGGCGAGCGCTCCGAGGTGGTGCGGCGTGCGTGCGTTGATTGCGGCATGGTCTATCTGGTCGGCATCGGGGGGGCGGCTGCGCTGGCGGCGCTGCATATTACCGCAAGCGAGGTCGTCGCCTACCCTGAGCTGGGCCCGGAGGCGCTGCGGCGCCTGGAGCTGGATGAGTTCCCGGCCTTTGTGGCCTATGACACCTGCAGCGGCGACCTGTACCAGGAGGCCCGTCATGCCTGAGCGGCGCAGCGACAACGCGCGCAGCGGCGGCGACGGCAGCAGCGGCAGCGGAGGGGGCAGCACCGCGCGCAGCGCCGCGCGCAGCAACGGCAGCAACGCGGGCGGGCTGTTCATCACCTTCGAAGGCGGCGAGGGCTGCGGCAAGTCCTCTCACATGGCCTGGCTCACTGACGTCTTAGAGGACGCCGGGCGCTCGGTCCTTGCCGTGCGCGAGCCAGGGTCGCTGCCCATCAACGAAGCGATCCGCGTCATCCTGCTCAATCCCAAAAACACCGAGATGTCTCCGCTGACGGAGCTGCTGCTCTATGAGGCGGCGCGCGCCCAGCTGGTCACAGAAAGCATCCGCCCGGCCCTTGCGGCGGGCCGGGTAGTGCTCTGTGACCGCTTTTATGATTCGACGACCGCCTATCAGGGCTACGGGCGCGGGCTTGACACGGGTCACATCGCCAGCCTGAATCTGGTGGCGACCGGCGGGCTTAAGCCCGATCGCACGCTGGTGCTTGACGTGCCGATTGAGATCGGCCTGCCGCGCGCCACAAAAGAGCTGGAGCCCGATCGCCTTGAGCAGGAGGACCGCGCGTTTCACGAGCGGGTTCATGAGGGCTTTCTCGCCATCGCGGCTGCCGAGCCTGAGCGCGTGCGCCTGATCGACACGAGCGGCGAGAAGCTGGCCACGCGCCACAGCATCGCCCGCCAGCTCCTCGACCTGCTGCCAGAGCTCAAGTCATGGGCGGAGGCCGCTGATGTTTGCTGACGTTATTGGCCAGGACGAAGCGGTCACGCTGCTTGGCACGGCGCTGCGGACGCAACGCCTGTCCCATGCGTACTTGTTTGTGGGCCCGGCGGGCCTGGGAAAGCTGGAAGCGGCCCGCAGCCTGGCGGCAGGGACGGTTTGCGAGCGCGGCGGCTGCGGGACTTGCTCGGTCTGCCAGCGCATCGCGCGCGGAACCTACGCCGACTTCCAGGTCCTGGAGCCCGACGGCACCTCCGGCTACCTGATCGACCAGATCCGCGAGCTCACCCATGACGCGACGCGCGCTCCCCGTGAGGGCGTCCGCAAGTTCTACGTCCTGCTGGGCGCAGACCAGCTGGGCGGCGCGCCCGCCAACGCCCTGCTCAAAACGCTCGAAGAGCCCCCGGAGGCGGTCACCTTCATCCTGATCGCTCACAGTCTGAGCGCGCTGCTGCCGACCGTGCTTTCGCGCTGCCAGGTCGTGCGTTTCAAGCCGCTGCCCACAGAGACTATGATCGAGATCCTCTGTGAGGCGACCGGCGCGTCTGGCGCAGATGCCCGCATCGCGCTGGCGGCGACCGGCAGCGTGCTGGCAGGCGCGCGCGAGTTCCTGCTCTCTCCCAAACGCCGCGCGACGCGCGACGAGGTTGTGCGCACCGTCCGGGACCTGCCTGGCTACTGTGATCGCGAGGTCCTGGCGGCGGCGGCAACGCTTCAGGCCAGCCTCGAAGGCCCGGTTGCCGAGCTGGCTGCTCAGCTGGATGAGGAGCTGGCCGGGCGGGCGGAATTACTCGACAAGGTAGCCTTGCGCAAGCTGGAGCAGTACAATAAGAAGAAGCTGACTGCTGCCACCCGTCGGGCGACCGACGAGGTGTTTTCTGTTATCTCCGGGCTTTTGCGAGACGCCCTGGCCCAGCGCAATGGCGCGACCGAGGTGATTTTGAACGTCGATATTGATGACTTCATCAAGCGTATTGCGGTCTGCCTGACGCCTGAGAAGGCGCGCCGCGGACAGGATGCTATCACGCGGGCACGCCGGCAGTTAAGGCTAAATGTTGGAGTGCAGCTGATTATCGAGACGCTGCTTTTTACGGTGCGTGAGGTGCTTACATGCCAGTAGTGACCGGAGTTCAGCTCCGTTATTCAAAGACCCTGTGGTTTGATCCGGCGGGGACTGAGCCTGATGAGGGCGACCTTGTGGTGGTCAAGACCAGCCGTGGCGAGGAGCTGGGCCGTGTGCGTAAGACCCCCTTTGAGCTGGAGGATCCGGCCTTTGACAAGGACCTCAAACCTGTGCTGCGCATCGCCAATGAGCGCGACCTGAACTATCAGCTTGAGCTGGGCGAAAAAGAGAAGGACGCGATGCCCGTCTTCTATGAGCTGATCGAGAAGTACGAGCTTGCCATGCGCCCGGTCGATATCGAGTACCTGATCAGCGGCGACAAGATCGTGTTCTACTTCAGCGCCGATGAGCGGGTGGATTTTCGCGAGCTGGTGCACGAGCTGTCCTCGCACTTCCAGTCCCGCATCGACATGCGCCAGGTGGGCGTGCGCGACGAGGCCCGCATGATCGGGGGCCTGAGCCACTGCGGCGAGCAGCTCTGCTGCGCGCGGCTGGGCGGCGAGTTCGCGCCGGTTTCTATTAAAATGGCCAAAGACCAGGGCCTGCCGCTTAACCCGACCAAGATATCGGGGCTGTGCGGGCGCCTGATGTGCTGTCTGCGCTACGAGGTTGACGCCTACAATGACTTCAACGGGCGCGCACCGCGCAAGGGCGCCTTTGTTGAGGTCAGCGACGGGAGTCGGGGCAAGGTCAGCGATCTGGACGCCGTGCGAGAGATGGTCTCTCTGCGCTTTCCGCGCGAGGACATGCCGGATGAGACCCTCACGGTCAAGCTCTGCGACATGCACTGCGAGAAGAGCGGCAAGCAGTGCCGCTGCACGGTGGACTCCGCCATGCTGGACGACGTCCGTACGCAGTCGCAGAATCGCAGCAGCACGCTGCTGGTAGGTAACGCGCGCTTTCTGGACGCGGCGGCGAAGCCAGAGGGCGACGGTGCTGGTGCTGGCGCTGCTGCTGGTGCTGGGCGCGAGACTCGCGAGGCCCCGGCACGGGGGGAAGGGCGCAGAGAAGGGCGTCGGGAAGGACGCAAGGAAGGGCGGAGAGAGAGCCGGAGGGGCTCAGGCTCAGGCTCAGGCTCGGGCTCGGCGCGTGGCGCGGGCACGGGTGCGGCGCGTGGCGCGGGCAGCGGCGCAGGTTCCGGCGCAGGTTCCGGCGCCGCGGGCGCGGGCGGCGCGGGCAAGGAGAACGACCGGCGTCCTCGTCGTCAGCGCCGCAGACGTCCGCAGGGGGGGCAAGCTGCGTCTGCTCCCGATGGCGCGCCAAGATCGGGCGCGAAACCGCGCTCGGCTCAGTCTGAGTCCCGGTCGGCCGCGCCGCTTAAAGATGACAGAGTTCCGCGCCGCAGGCATCGCTGAAATTTTGGACTAGAATAGAATAGCTTATGGCACATCCTACCCTGCATATCGGTATCGATGTCGGTTCAACGACCGTCAAGCTCGCCATCCTCGATGACGAGCGCAACTGCCTCTATGCGCGCTACGAGCGCCACCACGCCGACATCCGCC
>Ga0123357_10003780_pt1 | contig 17514 bp, 17 predicted proteins | sample TergutEmb28metaG_FD_89873 | JGI IMG/M metagenome (GOLD analysis project Ga0123357, IMG submission 89873) | Embiratermes neotenicus P4 segment gut microbial communities from Petit-Saut dam, French Guiana - Emb289 P4 | ecosystem: Host-associated > Arthropoda: Insects > Digestive system > Gut ... | reverse complement strand
TTCAAGTCCGTACAAACTGGATTGCTTCGCTACGCTCGCAATGACGAACCTACCCCGTCATTGCGAGGAGCCAAGCGACGAAGCAATCCATGAAGGTACGCATCCAAAGCAAAATTGCTCTAAGCGTACAATTTTTCCGTAATGAGATGGTCGCCCCACACCCCGTCGAGGTAGCGCCGTCCCCCGCGCCCGGCGGGCACAACGACTGCGGAAATTGCCGATCGGTTACCCCCCTTCAAGGCAAGAAAGGCAAAACTGCGTCAGGAATCTCGTCGGCTCTTCGACCGACCATGCCTCGCGTGGTACAATTATCTGTTTCACTCACAACCAGCGACTAGGCTCGCTGCAAGCCGCGCATGACACAGTTCGCCAGGGAAACCCTCCCTATCAGCCTTGAAGAAGAAATGCGCCACGCCTATCTTGATTACGCGATGAGCGTGATCGTCGGGCGGGCGTTGCCGGATGCGCGCGATGGCCTCAAGCCCGTGCATCGCCGTGTGCTGTTCGCGATGCACGAACTCTCCAACGACTGGAACCGCGCTTACAAAAAATCCGCACGCATCGTCGGCGACGTGATCGGTAAATACCATCCGCATGGTGACACGGCAGTCTACGACACCATCGTGCGCATGGCGCAGAGTTTCTCCCTGCGCTACATGCTCGTCGACGGACAGGGCAACTTCGGGTCGGTCGACGGCGACAGCCCGGCGGCGATGCGCTACACCGAAATCCGCATGGCCCGCATCGGCCACGAAATGCTCACCGACATCGACAGGGAAACGGTCGATTTCGGCCCGAACTACGACGGCTCGGAAAAAGAGCCGCTGGTGCTCCCCGCACGTATCCCCAACCTGCTCATCAACGGTTCGGCAGGCATCGCAGTGGGCATGGCAACCAACATCCCGCCGCATAACCTCGGGGAAGTCATCGACGCCTGCCTCAAGCTGCTCGCCAGCCCCGAGACCGACTTAGACACCCTGATCGGAATCGTCAAATCCCCCGATTTCCCCACCGGCGGCCTGATCTACGGCCTTGCAGGGGCGCACGAGGGTTATCGCACCGGGCGTGGCAAGGTGATAATGCGTGCGCGCACCCATTTCGAACCAATCGGCAATAGCGAGCGGCAGGCGATCATCGTCGATGAACTGCCCTATCAGGTCAATAAAAAGACCTTGCAGGAAAAAATCGCCGAACTGGTCAATGACAAACGCATCGAAGGCATCGCCCACATCCAGGACGAGTCCGACAAATCCGGCATGCGCCTGGTCATTGAACTCAGGCGTGGCGAAATGCCCGAAGTGGTGCTGAACAAACTCTTCAAGCACACGCAGTTGCAGGACACCTTCGGCATGAATATGGTGGCCCTGGTCGATGGCAAGCCGAAACTCCTGAACCTCAAGGAACTTTTGGTGTGCTTCCTTGAGCACCGGCGCGAGGTCGTTACCCGGCGCACCGTGTTTGAACTTCGCAAGGCACGCGAACGCGGCCACGTGCTTGAAGGGTTGGCTGTGGCGCTCTCCAACGTCGATGAAATCATCGCGCTCATCAAGGCTGCCCCAACACCGGGGGATGCGAAGCGCGAAATTATGGCGCGCACCTGGCGCTCGGCGCTCGTTGAAGAGATGCTTGCCCGCGCAATGGCCGACAGCTTCCGCCCCGAAAACCTGCCCGCCGAATTCGGCCTTTCCGCGCAAGGCTACCGCCTCTCGGAAGCGCAGGCGCAGGCGATCCTCGAACTGCGCCTGCAACGGCTCACCGGGCTGGAACAAGACAAGATCGTCAACGAATACCGCGAAGTCATCGACCTCATCACCGACTTGCTCGACATCCTCGCCCGCCCGGAGCGGATTACCGGGATCATCGTGAGCGAACTGACGGTGACAAAAAACCAGTTTGATGACCCGCGCCGTTCCGAAGTCGTGCTCAACACCTCCGAGATCAACCTCGAAGACCTCATCGCCCCCGAAGATATGGTGGTGACGCTCTCACATGCGGGCTACTTCAAGCGCCAGCCGCTGGCTGACTACCGCGCCCAGCGGCGCGGCGGGCGCGGCAAGCAGGCCACCGCGATGAAAGAGGAAGATTTCATTGACCGCCTGTTCGTTGCCAACACCCACGACACCGTGCTCTGCTTCTCCAACAGGGGCCGTTGCTACTGGCTGCGGGTGTTCGACGTGCCCGAAGGTACGCGCAACGCACGCGGGAAACCCATCGTCAATCTTTTCCCGCTTCTCGAAGGCGAAAAGATTACCGCCGTGCTGCCGGTCAAGACTTTCGACGAAGAACACTTCGTCTTTATGGCGACCAGTGGCGGCACGGTCAAGAAAACTGCGCTCGCGGCCTTTGCAAACCCGCGCAAGGCCGGGATCATCGCCGTTTCCCTCGATGAAGGCGACTACCTGATCGGCGTAGCGATTACCGACGGCGGCAGCGACGTGATGCTTTTCTCCGACGCGGGCAAGGCCGTGCGTTTTGCCGAGACCGACGTGCGCCCGATGGGGCGCGACGCACGCGGCGTGCGCGGCATGGCGCTGGAAGACGGCCAGTGCGTCATCGCCATGCTGGTAGCCCGTGACGAAATCCATTCCGTGCTGACCGCTACTCAAAACGGTTATGGCAAACGTACCTTGGTATCCGAATACACCCGCCATGGACGCGGAACCAAAGGCATGATCGCCATCCAGACCTCCGAGCGCAACGGTGCGCTCGTAGGTGCAGCGCTTGTCGAACCGAAAGATGAAGTCATGCTCATCTCCACCACTGGTGTGCTGATCCGCACCCGTGTCGAGAGCATCCGCGAAATGGGCCGGTCAACCCAGGGCGTGACCCTCATCAACATCGACGAAGGCTCTGCGCTTGCCAGCATTGAAATCGTGGCCGAATCGGATGTTGATATCGATGCTGATAACGGTAATAACGACAGTACAAGGGAAGCTGGGGATTCTCCGGTAACAGATAACGAAGGCGAAGGGACAACAGAAAAATGAAACGTGCATGGAATTTCAACGCCGGCCCGTCGGCAATCCCGTTCGAAGCGCTGCAACAAGCTCAGGAGCAACTCCTCGACTGGCATGGCATTGGCGCGAGCATCATGGAAGTGAGCCATCGCGGTAATGCCTTCATGTCCGTCATCGAAACTGCCGAAGCCGACCTGCGCGAACTGATGGCGATTCCCGACAATTACCGGGTGCTTTTCCTGCAAGGCGGCGCAAGCCTGCAATTTACGCAAGTGCCGCAGAACCTCCTGGCGGGCAAAAGTGCCGATTACCTCGTCACCGGCGCTTGGTCATATAAAGCGTACAAGGAAGCTTCCCTGATTGGCGCGATAAGGCTGGCTGCCACTACGGAAACAGACAGCGGCAAATTTGCCCCGAACCTGCCCGACATCGGGCGCCTTGCGTTTGATAAGAACGCTGCCTACGTTCATCTCTGCACCAACGAAACCATCCAGGGTATCGAAGTGCTTGAAGAAACCGAAACGCGTTTTTTTGAAAACCTCGCGCAAACAGCACCTGGCGTGCCCCTCGTTGCCGATATGAGCTCGAACATCCTTTCCCGCCCGATGGACGTTCGCCGTTACGGTTTGATCTATGCGGGCGCGCAGAAAAACATCGGCCCATCGGGCGTTACGCTCGTCATCATACGTGATGACCTTCTGGGTCGTGCTGGGGCAAACGTTCCCTCGTTACTCAACTACCGCATCCAGGTCGACAACGATTCCATGCTCAACACCCCGCCGACTTTCGGCATCCACATGGCCGGACTCGTGCTCAAGTGGCTGAAAGCGCAGGGCGGGGTGGATGCCATTGCCGCTGTTAACCGGGAAAAAGCGCGGCGGCTCTATGAGGCCATCGACCAAAGTGGTGGTTTCTACCGCAACATGGTCGATCCTGCCTGCCGTTCCATTATGAACGTCCCTTTCAATTTGCCCACGCCAGAACTGGAAATGCAATTCGTCAGGGAATCCGAAGCGGCGGGCTTCATCGGCCTGAAAGGCCACAAGTCTGTGGGAGGGATTCGCGCTTCGATCTACAACGCCGTGCCGTTGGAGGCGGTTGAAGCGTTGGTAGGATTCATGAAGAAGTTCGCAGCGGGTTGACCCCTTCTCCGTCACGCTTTTGGCGTGCCCCGAAGGGGCGGGAGAGGGCAATGAATGTACAGGCTTAGAGCGGTTTTGCTTTGGATGCGTACCTTTATGGATTGCTTCGTCGCTTGGCTCCTTGCAATGACGGGGTAGGTTCGTCATTGCGAGCGTAGCGAAGCAATCCAGTTTGTACGGACTTGAATCAAAAATGCTCTAAATCGAAACGCTCTAATGAACGGAAACCTTCCTCCCATCGTGCTCGACCTGGACGGCTCGCTACGCACGATGGAACGCACCGGCCTGACGCGCATCGACCTGGCTGGTTGGCAGGAGCGCATCCGCTTCGGATGCAGGGGGCGGGACTGGCGTGCGTTCTCGGCGCATCTCGATACCCGGCTTCCCGATGTTCACGGCCCGGTATTGATGGGCAGCGGGGATTTTCATCATATAAGCGCCCTCTTGGTTGCACGGCGGTGCCAGCATGCGGGCTTGCGTGTGCTCGTCTGCGACAACCATCCGGACAACATGCGTTTCCCCTTTGGTATCCACTGCGGGTCGTGGGTCGCGCATGTCGCACGCATGCCGCATGTCGCGTGCGTCGACGTAATCGGGATTTGTTCCACGGACGTGGGTATCAAGCATGCCTGGGAAAACCGCCTGATGCCGCTGTTTCGCGGTCGGGCACGGTATTGGACGATTGGCGCGAAACTCGGCTGGATGCGCGCCTTGGGGCTACGCGATGCCGCACGCAATTTCAACGATGCCGCAAGCCTCGTCCGTGCGCTGTGCCATGAGCTTTCCGCCACGCGGGCGCCGTTATATCTTTCAATCGACAAGGATGTCCTGTGCGCGGACGTGGCGCGCACCAATTGGGATCAGGGACGGCTACGGCTGGACGACTTGCTTTCCATCATCGACGCCGCCGCACCGCGTGCCGTCGGATGCGACATCACCGGGGAAGTGTCCCTCCACCACTACCGTACCCGCTGGAAACACTGGCTCAGCACGCTAGACGGTCAGCCTGCCATTGCCCCCGGCGATCTGGCGCGCTGGCAGCGCCAGCAGATCGAGGTCAACGAGGCGTTGCTGGACACCCTTGCGCAAGGGGGTTCGCCATGGTGACGCTGGCAGTACGTATGGTAAGGCCGTGTAAAAAGCGCGCCCTTCGGTATTGACCGGTGGATCGTGATTTGAATGTTTTGATGATTTGATATAAAATCAAATCAAACGGATCAAACCAAACCAGTCGAGATTTTACCGATGGACGCCTTGGCTCCCGCGCTGATCATCAACAAGCTTGACCCAAAGCAGCTCAAGCATTTTCCTATCAAGCAAGAGCTTGGCGGGGAAACCTATCTGGTCGATGTCGAGGATGAATCCATCTCCCGGATATTTGAAAACATCATGCCCTTTCTTGGCGGGGTGCTGTCCGAAAAAACGGCGGACGTGCGCCGCCGCCGCTTGGGGGAACTCGTAGATTTCATGGCCGCGCAGTTGGTGCACACCTCGGAAGCCGACACGCAAATGGCACAGCGCTTGGCTGCGCGACGGGCGGCGGTGCTGAACGAATTTGGTTATTTCACCGCGGAACAGCTTGCCGAGGCTAACCGTTCCAGGGCTGCCAACCGTGGCGCGCTGGCCGATAACTGGAGAAAACGCCGCCAAGTGTTTGCCGTGCGGCACCCGGACAAATCGCTGCGAGAACGGGATGTCTACCCGGCATTCCAATTCTTGGACCACCAGCCAATCAAGGCCGTGCGCGAGGTTTTGGCCGCGTTTGGCGAACGGAAGGATCCCTGGAAGCTGGCGCTCTGGTTTACATCGAACAATGGTTGGCTGCCCGATGGCGCACGGCCTGTCGACCTGCTGGAATCCCATCCTGAAGCCGTCATTGAAGCGGCGCGGCGGGATGCCGCCGGGAGCGCGGCATGACATGTCGGCCCCCGGTACCGCCGCTCGACCCCCTGTTCGACGAGTGGCACGCCGGGGAGCCCATCCATACGCTCTACAGCACCAACCACGCCCCCGAGCATTTCAATTCCGGCTTCAACAAGTCGGGAAACCCAGGGAACCCGACGCGCTTTGCGCCGATCCGCGACGAACATGGCCGGATCGTGCCCTATCTTTACGGCGGTTCTTCGCGCGATTGCGCCATTTTCGAGACGGTGTTCCACAACGTCCCGTTCGATGCGCCGCACAAGTTTGTCGACCTCGATGATTTTGCCAGCCGTGGCTACGCCAGGCTGATCCCGCAACGGACCTTGCGCCTGGTGGATTTGACGACCGAAGGGCTGCATCGCCTCAGGGTTCCTAAGGAAGAACTGGTTACCAGCCCGTCGCGCGACTATCCGGATACGGCGCGTTGGGCCGAAGCCCTTCATCGGCAATGCCGGGACGTGGATGGGTTGATCTGGATGTCCCGTCAGCGGGATCGGGATCGGGCGCTTGTATTGTTCGGCGACCGGGTTGGCGGCAAGCTCATCGGCCTGCCGGATGGCGGCGCGCTGCGCAACAACGAGCGCCTGCGGCAGGCCATCATCAACCTCGCGCTGCGGGCGGGAATCGTGGTGGCGTGAGATACCTGATATATTGATCGCTGCCGACAACACTTCGGTATCAGCCTTATGCAACTCGTCCTTATCAGCGGCCTTTCCGGTTCAGGCAAGAGTATCGCGCTCAAAGCGCTAGAAGATGCTGGGTATTACGTTGTCGATAACCTGCCGGCCATGTTGTTGCCGCAATTGACGGAGGCTTTGCGCAACGCCGGTTACACGCGCTGCGCGGTGGCGGTTGATGTGCGCTCTGGGGAAAGCATCGCGGCACTGCCAGGGCAGATGAAGTTCCTGCGCGACCTCAGCGAAGACCTGCGTTTCATTTTTCTCGATTCGCGCGACGATACGCTGATTGCCCGTTTTTCCGAGACCCGCCGCCGCCATCCTTTGGCTGGGGAGGGGGTTTCGCTCGAAGAGGCGATCAATCGCGAGCGCGATGTGCTCGAAGACATTTCCGTCCTTGGGCATCGCATTGACACCAGCGACATGCATCCTAACACCCTGCGTGCCAGGATAAAGGATTTCATCGAGGCCAAGGCAGGCGATGGTTTGATTCTGATGTTCCAGTCCTTTGGTTTCAAGCACGGAATTCCGCTTGATGCCGATATCGTGTTTGATGTGCGTTGTTTGCCTAACCCCCATTACGACCCGTACCTGCGCCTGCTTACTGGTTTCGATCCGGAAGTGATCGCCTACTTCGAAACGCAGCCCGAGGTCGCACGGATGGTGGAGGACATCCGCACGTTCGTTGCTGCTTGGTTGCCGAGTTTCATCCGTGACAACCGCAGTTACCTGACGGTGGCCATCGGGTGCACGGGCGGACGGCATCGCTCGGTCTACATTGCCGAGCGACTAAGCGAAGCGTTCTGCGGCGAAGTCCGCGTCCTTCTCCGTCATCGCATGCTGGCGAGTCGGGAAGATAACCGCACGGCGCAAAGCTGATGCCGGATTCGATTTCAGTAAGGACATGGTACGAACTATTGCGGCCCGGCGACTGGGTAGTCGCTTTGGCCGGACTTGCGGCATGTGTCGTTGCCGGGTTCTGGCTTTGGCGCGGCAGCGCACCGGATGGGGTGATCGTGCGTACCTCCGGCAAGGTTTTTGCAGAAACTGATTTGTCTCGCCCGCACCGCATCGAAGTGCCGGGGCCGCTTGGCCTGACCGTGATCGAGATCGAACCAGGCCGTGCCCGTGTCGCGTCCGATCACGGTCCTCGGCAATATTGCGTGCGCCAGGGATGGCTTACCCGCACGGGTGCGGTGGCGATATGCGCACCCAACGAGGTGAGTTTGATGCTGACCGGGCGGGGGGTGAATTATGACTCGCTCAATTATTGAACTGATGCCAACCGCCGAGGACGACCGGGTGGCGCGCCATGCGGCGGCGGCCATTGCGCTGGCCGTGGCCGAAGCGGCGATTCCGCTGCCGTTGCCGGGAGTGAAGCCTGGGTTCGCCAATATCATCACCCTGACGGTACTGGCGCGCTGGGGCTGGCGTGAGGCGGCATGGGTGTCGCTCCTGAGGGTGTTTGCCGCCAGCCTGCTCCTGGGGCAATTTCTTGCACCGGGGTTTTTCCTGAGCTTTGCTGGGGCGCTGGCGAGCCTGTTGGCATTGGCTGGGGCGATGCGCCTGCCGAAGAAATGGTTTGGTCCGGTCAGTTACAGTATTTTTGCCGCTTTTGCCCACATCGGCGCGCAACTCGTCCTGGTTCGCTTGTGGTTGGTTCCCCATGACGGTGCGTTTTACCTCGCGCCTTTGTTTGGTGCAGCTGCCGTGCTGTTTGGGCTGGTCAATGGCTTGGCCGCAGCTGCCTTGCTGCGCGATCTTCCAAGTCGGGAACCATCTTGTCCGTGAAAAGACTGTAATAATATTTATCTGTCCGCGATTGGACAGAAGTTTTTCGGGTACGTCCCGAATGGATGGTTTTTATGGTTCCCAACGCCACTTCTGCAATTTCCGGTCCCTTGCTCGAATTGGAACGCCAATTCCTCGATCAAAGCACCCTAATCGAGCGATGGTTCCGCGAGCAATGGTATGAGCATGCTCCGCCGTTCTACGGGTCGGTCGATTTGCGCAATGCCGGATTCAAGCTTGCGCCGGTTGATATGAACTTGTTTCCGGGCGGGTTCAATAACCTTGACCCCGTGTTCATGCCCCTATGCGTACAGGCTGCGCAGGCGGCGGTGGAACGCATGTGCGCTTGCTCCCACCGTTTGCTGTTGGTTCCCGAAAGCCACACCCGCAACCAGTTCTATTTGAAGAACATCGCACGGCTGGCGGAAATCCTGCGCCTGACTGGGCTGGAGGTGAGGTTGGGTAGCCTGTTGCCCGAGATTACCGAACCAACCCTTCTGACGCTCGCGGACGGTGGTAGCTTGATGCTGGAACCGCTCGTGCGGGAGGGGAACCGCCTCGGCCTAGCTGGGTTTAACCCTTGCGCCATCCTGCTCAATAACGACCTTTCCGGCGGTGTGCCCGCTATCTTGCAGGGGCTGGGCGGGCAATGCCTGATCCCGCCACTGCACGCAGGCTGGCACGTGCGGCGCAAATCGCGCCATGCGGCGGTGTATGAACGGGTCGTCCAGACATTTTCGGAAGAAATCGGTATCGATCCCTGGCGCATTAGCCCAGCGTTCCGCGTGTGCAGCGGTATCAACTTCCATGAGCGTGCGGGTGAAGAATGCCTGACCAACCAGGTTGACGCACTACTTACCAGCACCCGCCGTAAATATCGAGAATTGGGTATCGAAGAGGAGCCCTTCGTTGCTGTCAAGGCTGATGCGGGCACTTACGGTATGGGTGTGATGATGGTGAAGGACGCTTCTGAAATCGTGGGGCTCAACCGCCGCCAGCGTAACAAGATGGCGGTGGTCAAGGAAGGGCTGGCTGTTGGGGAAGTTATCATCCAAGAAGGCGTGCGCACGTTTGAGACTATCGGCGGTGCAGCAGCCGAGCCGGTTGTTTACATGATGGATCACTACGTCGTTGGCGGTTTTTATCGTGTACACACGGCGCGTGGAAGTGATGAAAACCTCAATGCACCGGGCATGGAATTCCGGTCGCTGGCCTTCGATACTTCCTGTTGTACCCCCGATTGCCGGCAGGAGCCGGATTCCATGCCCAACAGGCTCTATACCTATGGCGTGGTTGCACGCCTGGCACTGCTTGCGGCCTCGATCGAAATCGAGGAGACATCGCCCATGCCTGATAACGTATATTGTGGATGCGGCTGCGGGACTGTATTCCCAGAATCGCGTTTACATCCTGACGGATGTCGGCCATGACCGCGGCGCTCGATTTCGCTTTCATTATCGACCCTTTGCCTGGGCTCAAGGCATACAAGGATTCCAGCGTGGCAATGATGCGTGCCGCTGCCGCATGCGGGCATCGCCTCTGGGCAGTTCGGCGCGAGGACATTGCCTGGTGCGAAGGTGTCGTTTCGGCACGTGCTGTGCCGCTTGCACTGCATGCCGACGACCACAACTGGTATACGGAGGGTGAGCCGGAAACACGTGCGCTTGCTGCGTTCAACGCGGTGTTGATGCGCCAGGACCCGCCGTTCGATTTTGAATATCTCACTGCGACCTGGCTGCTTGAACGCGCCGTCATGGGTGGCGCACGGGTGTTCAACGATCCACGTGCCGTGCGCGACCACTCCGAAAAACTGGCGATTACCGAATTCTCGCAATGGATTCCTGTTACGTTGGTGGCGCGCGACCCGGCACGTCTCCATGGTTTCATCGACGAAATCGGCGATGTTGTGCTCAAACCTCTCGACGGCATGGGCGGCAGCCAGGTTTTCCGCGTTGCTTCCCATGATCCCAACCGTAACGTGATCGTTGAAACCCTCACGCAACATGGCACGCGCACGGTCATGGCGCAGCGTTACCTACCGGGAGTCCGCGAAGGGGACAAGCGCGTGCTCATCATTGGCGGCGAGGTCATGCCCTATGCGCTGGCGCGTATTCCCCGCGAGGGGGAGACCCGCGCCAATCTTGCCGCTGGCGGGCGTGGCGTGGCGATGCCACTAACCGAACGTGAATGGGAAATCGCCCGTTCCCTAGCTCCCATCCTGTGGGCACGCGGGCTGCTAATCGTCGGGCTGGATATAATCGGCGGGCATCTGACCGAAATCAACGTTACTAGCCCGACCTGTATGGTCGAAATTGCTGCGCAACAAGGGTGCGATGTTGCGGGGTATGTGATCGAAACGCTGGAGCGCTTGTGCGATCGATAGGGACGGGTTGCAGGCGCGTTGCTCGTTTCGCGCTACTGGTGTGTTGTTGCGCATGGCTGCTTGCAGGATGCGGGAGGGAGCGAGTTTTTCAGCGCGAGGGCTATGTTTTCGGTACGCGGGTCGATGTGGCCGTCTACACGGACGATCCCGGCCTTGCCGATGCTGCGATAGCTGCTGTTTTGCAGGAATTCGACCGTTTGCACCATGCGTACCACGCCTGGGAGCCGTCAGAACTCACCACGCTCAACGAAGCGCTGGCACATGGGCAATCCTGCGAGGTATCGCCCGAATTAGCCGCGATGTTGCGTGATGCGCAAGTTTTGTCCGAAATTGGGGACGGCCTATTTGACCCTTCGATTGGAGCCTTGGTTGAGCTGTGGGGTTTTCACTCCGACACCTTCAACCCAGTGCTACCCGATCCGGCGGTACTTGCCGCGCTCAAGGCCGCGCGCCCGCGCATGAGCGACCTCGTGATCGAGGGCAGGCGCATCTCCAGCCGCAATCCAGCGGTGAGAATCGACTTCGGAGGTTATGCCAAAGGCTACGCACTGGATCTTGCCGTGGCTATCCTGCACAAACGGGGAATCCAGAACGCGCTTGTCAATATTGGCGGCAACATCATGGCTTTGGGGGGTAAGGGGAAACAGCCTTGGCGGATCGGTATCCAGCATCCGCGCCAGCCCGGGACGATGGCGACGATGCCGCTCTACGATGGCGAGGCTATCGGTACTTCGGGCGACTACCAGCGTTATTTCGAGTTAGATGGCATTCGTTATTCTCACCTCCTCGACCCGCGAACCTTCGAGCCGGCGCATGGCACACAGGCGCTGACCGTGCTGGTGACGCCTCGCCTGCAAGCAGGAACCTTGTCGGATGTGGCGAGCAAGCCTGCTTATTTGGCAGGGGACGCATGGCGCGAACAGACACACCGTTTCGGGATTGAGCATGCGCTCCGGGTAGATGCTGATGGACGGGTAGAAGTGACCCGTGCGCTGCGGGCGCGGCTGGAATTCCCTGAGGCAGTCAAAGTGTATGTGGTTGACTGAGCAGTTGCTGATCCAGATATCCCGTCATTCTTTGAAAGTGGAATAAATAATGTAAACTTAAACCCTCTGTTCTTGACATCCTCCCCTGTCTAAAGGCAGGGGAGGATGTCAAGAACATGTCAACACATCACACAATGCTGCTGATATGTCGAGCATCATGAACATTGGACGCGAGTTACGAAAGGGCGCACATTTGTTATCGACCCGCACGACGGGCGTCTGACCTCAGGCTCATGGGTTCACTGAATTGAGTCGGGCACCGGGATTGATCGGCAGATTTCGCTCCGCCGATTAGTCAACGCCCATCCACGTCGCGTGTTTTTTTTTCTTCGAGTTCACGGATTCGGGCGTCGTAGCGTTCGCGATCGCGTTGGGCAGCTTCCGCCCGATGGGCAGCTTTGGCACGTGCGTTGCCGTTGCCGGTATTCGGCTGGGCAACGCGGCGGGTAGTCTCTGGTATTTCTGGACGCGGTCTTGGTATGTCTTTGTCGGCGCTTGGGGAAGAAGCCTCTGTTGGGCGTGGGCTACTGCCGTGCTCCTCGGTTTTCTTCATCGTTTCGGCGGCTGTGCGGCGGCGTTCCGCGAGGTCAAGTTGATACGCTTCGGCTTCGAGCTCGCGGGCGCGGCGAATGACCGTCAGCCGCCTGGCTTTGGCATCGTCGATGCAACTGTTAACGAGAAAATATTTATAGCACGTCGTTTCTTCAGCTTGATAGTCGATTTCGGCCTGAGCGCGCAGGTCACTCGCTGTGCTACGCAGTTGATGGATGCGTTCGATGGGTTTGGGCGCGGCTTCGCCCTCATCGGCAGCTACGGCTCCAAGCGGGAAAGCCGCTATGGTGAGGGATGCGCCGACGGCAAAGGCATGGCGGGAAAGCGAATGGAAAAAAAGGGCAAGAGGAGAAGGACGGGCAAGCATGAAGGAACCCGCGCAGTGCGTGGTTAAGAGTGTGCGTAGAATAACAGCCATTTTATGTAACACCACAGTTTACGCGGGTTTCAGGCAAGGTCATCGCATCGAAACTCGTTTACAGTTAATGGGATAGCAGTGGGGCTGTTCACAAGACCCTGATTATGCAGTTTTCTGTCTTTTTGGGTGAGTGCCATGAAGGCGGAGAAAAGGATGAACTTGTGCAAGGCGTTTTCGGTCATACCGAGCCCTCGGGTACCTGGCTTCTACCAACGATGGCTGCTGCGTTCAACTACTGGGCTTCGCGCCTGTTTGATGTGATTGCCCTGGTGATAGGAACAGCCGGCAAGATTTCCCGCTGGTCTTCATGGGATAATTACAATTTTAAGCATTTCACCGTTCTCTTTTCATGTCCGTATCCCTACCAGATTTTTCCGTAGCCCGCCTCGTCGTAGCGGGCGATGTTATGCTCGACCGCTACTGGCACGGCACGGCCACGCGCATTTCGCCTGAAGCGCCGGTACCCGTCGTGAAAGTAGAAAAAGATGAATACCGTGCGGGTGGCGCAGGCAATGTGGCGCTCAATGTGGCCTCGCTAGGCGCGGCGGTCAGCCTCATTGGGTTGGTCGGACAGGATGAAGCGGCACAGCGGTTAGCCGAAAAACTCTCTGAAGGTGGCGTGCAATGTTGCCTGGTCGATGTGCCGGAACATCCGACAGTTACCAAGCTGCGGGTCATCAGCCGCCACCAGCAACTCATCCGGCTCGATTTTGAAAACGATTTCACCAGAGCGAGGCCACCGTCGAGCATTGAGAGCAGTTTCGCTACCCTGCTTGATAACGCCAATGCGGTCGTGTTTTCCGACTACGGTAAGGGCACGCTCGCACAAGTGTCAACGTTGATCAGCATCGCACGTGCGCACGGGTTACCGGTGGTGGTCGACCCTAAGGGTACGAATTTCTGGCGTTATCGAAATGCTTATGTCATTACTCCGAATATGGGCGAATTCGAAGCGGTCGTTGGTTCATGTCCGGATGAATTGACCGTGCGTGAGCGTGGCGAAGCCCTGCGTGAGCACCTCTCACTGGAAGCACTGCTTATTACGCGTTCGGAGCACGGTATGACTCTATTGCAAAAAGGCCAACCACCGCTCGACCTTCCTGCCCACGCCCGCGATGTGTTTGATGTGACCGGCGCGGGCGATACCGTGGTGGCCATGCTTAGTGCCTGCCTAGCCCGGGGGCTCGACTTGTTTCAAGCTACCCGGTTTGCCAACGCAGCAGCCGGGATCGTGGTCGGTAAGCTGGGAACCGCCTCCGTAAGCATTGCCGAACTGGCCGAAGCCATGGTGTGTTCCGATTTCGACTGAAAACAGGAGATTCCTCATGATGATTGTCACCGGCGGGGCCGGTTTCATTGGCAGCAACATCGTTCAGGGGTTGAATGCCCGAGGCATCAGCGACATCCTAGTCGTCGACGATCTTTCTGATGGTCGCAAGTGCCTGAACCTCTCTGATGCCGACATCCACGACTATCTTGACAAAGGCGACTTCCTCGCACGCGTGGAGAAGGGTGAAACCTTCGGAAACATCGAGGCAGTATTCCATGAAGGGGCCTGTTCCACCACGACCGAGTGGGATGGGCGCCTCATGATGAAGGTGAATTTTGAATACACCAAGGCAATGTTTTCTTGGTGCGCGGAGCGCAAAATACCGTTCATCTATGCCTCCTCAGCCGCGGTTTATGGCATGGGGCCCACTTTCCGAGAAGCGCGCGAGTTCGAGCGGCCGCTCAATGTGTACGCCTATTCCAAGTTCTTGTTCGATTGCCACCTGCGCACATGCATGCGGGGCATCTCCAGCCAAGTAGCCGGGCTGCGCTATTTCAATGTTTACGGTCCCCGGGAACAACACAAAGGTGCAATGGCGAGCGTGGCCTTTCATATGGATGCGCAATTGCAGAACAGTGGGCGGTTGCGCCTGTTTGAAGGCTCGGACGGTTACGGGCCAGGCGAGCAACGGCGCGATTTCGTCCACGTCGACGACGTGGTGGCCGTCAACTTGTGGCTGCTTGACAATCCGCAGGTTTCTGGCATTTTCAATGTTGGCACGGGACGGGCGCAGAGTTTCAACGATATCGCACGTGCAGCGATCGACTGGTATCGGGATCAGCGTGGGGATCACAGTTTTGGTGGCATCGACTATATCCCCTTCCCTGAGCATCTCAAGGGACGTTACCAAAGTTTCACTGAAGCTGACCTTTCCGCACTGCGCGCTGCGGGCTTTGTCCGCCCCTTCATGGATGTTGCTACGGGCGTGGTGCGTTACCTCGATTGGTTGTGCCGCGATTGAAATGCTCGAAAAAGTATGCAAAATCCTGGTCGTAGGGCCGTCGTGGGTTGGTGACATGGTGATGGCTCAAAGCCTTTTCATGAGCCTGAAAAACGGTGGCGATTGTGAAATAGACGTACTCGCCCCGGCCTGGTCGTTACCGATCCTTGCACGGATGCCAGAAGTACGGCGCAGCATTGTGATGCCACTGGGGCATGGCCGGTTTGGCCTCACTACGCGCTGGCGTTTGGGGAAGGAACTTGCCCGCGAGGGTTACGACCAGTCCATCGTACTGCCAGGTTCGTTCAAATCGGCACTCGTCCCTTTTTTTGCCAACATCCCGCAGCGCACCGGTTTTCGTGGGGAGATGCGCTATGGGCTTATCAACGACATGCACCCGCTCGACCGCCGCCTGTTGCCGATGACGGTACAGCGGTTCGTTGCCCTCGGGCAGGTGCACGAAGCTGCAACTGCGCCCATCTCCCCGCCCATGCCCCGGCTTCATGCGAATTCCTCCAATCAGGCGGTGCTGCGAGAGCGATTCAAGCTCGACACAGCACGCCCGGCCATCGCCTTCATGCCGGGTGCGGAATACGGCCCGGCCAAACAGTGGCCGCCTACGCATTACGCTAAACTGGCGCACCTACTTGCGGCGCGCGGTTTTCAGATATGGTTGCTGGGCTCGGAAAGGGACAGTGCGGTTGCGCGTCCGATTGCTAACGGAAACCCCTCTGTGATCGACTTCACTGGCCAGACCAGCCTCGGCGATGCGGTTGACCTCATTGCGTTTGCCCGTGCCGTCGTCTGCAACGATTCTGGCCTGATGCATGTTGCCGCCGCGCTCGATGTGCCGCTCGTCGCCCTCTTCGGTTCCTCCAGCCCGGAACACACACCGCCGCTCGCCCGCCGAACTGTCATCGAAACCCTCCGGTTACAGTGCGCGCCTTGTTTCGAGCGGCGATGCCCACTTGGCCATACTCGCTGCCTGACCGGTATTGCCCCTGAAAAAGTGCTTGCATTACTGGAACCTTTCATCGACGCTGCTTCACACTCCTGATTTTCCTGATAATGCGGATACTGCTGGTTAAAACCTCTTCGCTTGGCGATGTCATCCATACTCTGCCTGCTGTCACTGACGCGGCGCGGGCGCATCCTGGCATCCGGTTTGATTGGGTCGTGGAAGAAACTTTTGCCGAAATCCCTGCTTGGCACCCAGCGGTGGAACTGGTGATCCCGGTGGCGCTACGGCGCTGGCGGCAACATCCTTTTGCCCGTACCACGCGCAAGGAATGGAAAGCCTTCCGCGCTGCCCTCGACGCGGCTCCTTATGATTTTGTGCTTGACGCGCAAGGTTTGATAAAAAGCGCCTGGTTTGCTGTCAAGGCACATGCCCCCGTGCATGGGTTTGATTTCCGTTCGGCACGCGAGCCATTAGCAAGCCTTGCCTATGCCCATCGCCATGCCGTGCCCTGGGGGCGGCATGCCGTGCGCCGCGTGCGCGAGCTTTTCGCTTCCGTGCTCGGTTATCCCCTGCCGGAAGACGCCAAGGGGGAAGACGATGGTGCAGGTTGCGCTGACGCCAGTACCTACGGGTTGGATCGCACCCGCATATCGTTTGGTGGGACGGTAGACGCAGTGACGGGCGATGCCCCCCGGCTGGTTTTTCTACATGGGACTACCTGGCCAACCAAGCACTGGCCAGAAAATTACTGGCGCGAACTCGCCCGTCTCGCTACTGGGGCTGGCTGGGATGTCCGTCTGCCCTGGGGGTCTGAAACAGAGCACGAACGTGCTCAACGCATTGTGAAAGACCTTGTAGGCGCACATGTGCTACCCCGCCTGCCGCTCGCGGGGCTGGCTACCGAACTGACTGCGGCGACTGCCTGCGTGGCCGTCGATACTGGTCTAGGTCACCTTGCTGCCGCCCTGGATGTCCCCACGCTGTCGCTCTTCGGCTCAACGAACCCTGGTCTAACCGGTGCGTGGGGACGCAGCCAACGCTGCCTTGCCACGGATTTCCCTTGCGCACCATGCTTGCGGAAAACCTGTTCGCTTCGTTCTTCCACTTCTGGCATATCTGCGCCGTCATTCGGCGTCGATGCGCCATGCTTTGCGCGTCTGGCACCGGCGAGGGTGTGGGAAATATTGGGTGCGATGCGGTAATAGGGAAACGGCCTGTGCGACCGCCCCGTTGCTTCGCACTACCACTCCAAAGGAAGGGAATTTTCAGGGTTAGAGCGATTTTGCTTTGGATGCGTACCTTCATGGATTGCTTCGTCGCTTGGCTCCTCGCAATGACGGGGTAGGTTCGTCATTGCGAGCGTAGCGAAGCAATCCAGTTTGTACGGACTTGAA
>Ga0123357_10003779_pt1 | contig 17515 bp, 15 predicted proteins | sample TergutEmb28metaG_FD_89873 | JGI IMG/M metagenome (GOLD analysis project Ga0123357, IMG submission 89873) | Embiratermes neotenicus P4 segment gut microbial communities from Petit-Saut dam, French Guiana - Emb289 P4 | ecosystem: Host-associated > Arthropoda: Insects > Digestive system > Gut ... | reverse complement strand
GGGCAAAACGACTACCGAGCCGTTGATTTTCTTTTCCAACTGCGCATCGGCAAACAATCCCCTGAAACTGCCCGCAATATTTTCTACACGTTTGGAAAACAAGCCTTTGTAGAGAATCTTTGCAATCGTAAACAATGCGCCGACAGGCGAACGCTCCAACCAGTTTTTACCTTGAATTTGATTGATTACGATGTCGCGGAAAACCATTTTCCGGTTATTGTTTTCAAACGTAATCGTACCGAAAGAAAGTCCATCCGCATTTTGATTGTCTAAACCGCCGAAAAAGTTGCTTTGCATCGCCAAAGACATTGGAAATTCAAGCGGTAAAAGCGTAGATTTCGCATCGGGAAACATGGTGCGGATAATGCGGCGAATGGAAGTCTGCTCAGCTTCAGTAAATTTCCTGTAAAAAGAGCTAAGTCCGAAACTGCCGACGATTATCAATACGAACAGCGGTACAATAATTATCAGTATTTTGTTCTGTTCAAGAAAAGTAGGGTTTGGATTGAGTGCATAATCATTTACAAATAGCGAACTGTGTCCCGAATATGCAAATACTTGCATCGCTATCAATCCCAGAAAATAAACTGCCGCTCCACCGTAACAAAAAACACGGAAAATCGCGATTTTTTTACGGTTTTTCTCTGCTTTTTTCAGCGTAGCATAAAGCTCTTGCTGCAATTGCTCAATTGTTTGATTCATCTATTTTAGTTAAACAATATTGGAATTAATTTTTAAACAGCGCTTTTACATCTACATTTTTCGTTTCAGCTTCAGGGATAGTAATCAAGTTGTAAAGCTGATAATTTTTTATGGAGGCGATAATGCTCGAAGGGAACATCTGTACGGAATTGTTGAAATCAACCGCCGCTGCATTGAACGTGCGCCGCGCCGCCTGTAACTGATATTCCATTTCTTCAATGCTTTCTTCCAGCTTGAGAAACTGTTTGTCGGCTTTCAGTTCCGGATAATTTTCAACAGCGACCTTAATATCAGCAAGCTTTTTTGACAATTCCGCACCCAACTGAATTTGCTCCTGTTCATTAGTCGTTTGCTGCATCAGCGAGCGCAGTTCGGTAATTTTGGTAAGCGTAGCGTTTTCATACCCTGTGTAGTTTTGAACCGCAGCCACTAAGTTTGGAATCATGTCGTTGCGTTGTTTAAGCATCACGCAAATGGTGCTTTCGGTTTGTTTCACCCGATTGTTTTTGGCAATAAACTTGTTGTAAGTCATAATGAACCACAGCGCAATAAGAACTATTACCGCTATAATAATAAAAATCGTAGTCATTTTGGTTTATTTTTTAAGTTAATTATATATTTTATATGCTTATAAACAATACCTCTATCTTTTATGTTGCATATAGCGCACAAAGATACATTTTTTAAAAGAAAAAGTATAACTTTGCGTAAAAAAAGTGTAAAGAAAAATGATAAAATTATGAATGCCCGTCATCATTACAAAGCGCCGCTTGGAATTATAGAAATAGAAGCCGATGATAAAGCAATTACCGGTCTCCGGTTGCTTAACAACAATCCTGCAGCATGGCAAACTTCTGCAAATCCTTTAATCAAAGAAGCATGTATCCAATTGGACGAATATTTTGCAGGTAAACGCCGGATATTCGACTTGCCGTTGTCGCCCGAAGGAACACCTTTCCAGCAAACGGTTTGGAAGCGCTTGCAGGAAATTCCTTACGGACAAACAATCAGTTATGCACAGTTAGCAAAAGCGGTCGGGAATCCGAAAGCCTGTCGCGCCGTCGGGTCGGCAAACGGTAAAAATCCGATTGCAATCATCATTCCCTGCCATCGTGTCATCGCTTCGGATGGAAGTCTTGGGGGGTTTGCGAGCGGGTTGGAGAATAAGATTCAATTGCTTGCGCTGGAGAAATAGCTGATTGTCGTATCATTCAAAATCTTTCCATTTATCTGCAAAAAAATAACTTGTATAAAATTATTATAAGCCTCAAGTATCGTATATTAATACGGGTTTGTTAAAATCATTTTTTCCATTAATAAAATAATTATGAAAACAATTAAATTTAAATTTCACTTTGTTTTGGGATGTTTATTATTCTGTTTCAACTCATTTGTACATTCTCAATGTGATATAAAATTTTATAAAAAACAAAAGGGCGATTTGATTTTTCATAGTGCGGAATTTACCGATTCATTACAGTGCAATGTTCGTGTTTGTTTGACTTATTATATTAATTTTGCTGGAAGATATGAAAGGACAGGTATTGATATTAAAGATATAGAATTAAGAACAAAATCCAAAAATCCAAAATCAAAAAATATTAATTATTCGGATACTGCTTATCAATGTATTCGTGATACGTTAATTAAATATATTTACTCATATTATAATGATCGGGATAGAATTTTGACTGTAATTGAATTACAAGCTTTAGAAACGGATGGTCGCTATTGTTATACTGTAAAAGTAGAATTGCCTCTCCCTTTTATTTATATTTATCCATATAGAAAAAATAAAAAGAGCGGATTACCCTCTGCTCGGCGTAGCGTCTCAGCCGAGCAGAGTATAAAAATAATGAGATAGTTGGCTCGGCATGGCATTCCGCTACGTCGAGCTAAAACAAGAAATCAATTATTTCAAACTCAGCGATAAGATGTTAAATAAAAACACATATTTTCAAACGGATCCCTTAGTAGCTCGAAAATTCATCGTTGCCCCTTGCCCTTATTCGCTTATTGTTTCGGATTTTATCAATACGTATTGTCCTGAGAATAAGGGAATAAGGGAAGATGGTGCTGCCGTCATTCCGGCTACTAAGGGCTTTTTCAAAAATAAGGATTAATAAACAAAAGGATAAATCAATAAAAAATTGTAATTTAGCAACGAATTTTGGATATTTATAGATTCCGTTGTTTCATCGCAAAATATTAAATATTAACAAATTAAAGAATTGAAATAATATGAAAAGAAAAATATTTATGAAAAAGAAAATAATTTGCGTTTGCTTATTGCTTGTAAGCGTTTTGTCTATAACAGCGCAGCAAGTTTACGACGGTTATACCGTTACGAAAAAAGGCTCATGGTGCTGGTTTGCCGACCCGCGAGCTTTGCATTATCAAAATGCGGCAAATACTATCAATAGCTCGTATATCGGATATATTGATGTGCACGGCAATATCAAGGCAACGCAAATTGATTATTTGACCGGCGCTGTCAGCGAAGTGTTGATACGCTCCTATTTTCAACCGGACGATCATGCCAATCCGACTTTCCTTGTACTTCCTGACGAGCGAATCATCGTTTTTTATTCGCGGCATACCGATGAACCTTGTTTCTATTATCGTATTTCGCAAAAGCCCGGCGACATCGCTACGCTTGGGAAGGAAGTCCGGTTGGCGACTGTCGATAATACAACTTATCCGTCGCCGTTTATCCTCGCTAACGACCCTGCACATATCTATTTATGCTGGCGGGGCATCAATTGGCATCCGACCATTGGTCGCTTGAATATCGCAGATTTGGATAACAGCAATGTTACTTTCGACTGGGGACCTAAGCAAATAGTGCAATCAACCGGCGCCCGTCCTTATGCCAAGTACATATCGAATGGAGTGGATAAAATTTATTTAACTTACACTACGGGACATCCCGATGACGAAAATCCCAACTGGGTGTATTTCAATTATATCAATATCCCAAGCGGCGATGCAACGAAAATCACGCTGACCGATGTAACCGGAACCTTGCTGTCGAATATCAACTCCGGCGTTCACAACGTTAATAAAACCGATTATGCAACCCGTTTTCCCAATGCCGTAGTCAATAAGGATAATTACCGCAACTGGGTATGGCAGGTGTCGTACGATGCAGCTAATAATCCGGTTATTGCTATGGCAAGAATCAGCGGCGATAAAACGGCGCACAGCTATTACCATGTCAAATGGAACGGCAGCGCATGGGTATCGACTTTTCTGACCAATGCGGGAGGACATTTTCTTCAAACGCCCGGACTGGAACTGTGCTACAGCGGCGGTTTGGCGCTGGACGACGCCGACCCAAATATCGCGTATTGCTCAGTCCCTGTTAAAGGTATCTACGAAATTATTAAATATACGGTTGGAGGCGCAACCGTTGTCGCCGACACCATCACCCGCAATTCGACCAAGAATAATATTCGCCCGTATCTCATTTCCAAGTCAGAAGGCATATCCGACCGTTTGCTCTGGATGCACGGCGATTATTACGATTGGATAGTCAGTTCGAGTAATCCCAAAGGATATTGCACCGAAATCCATTCAAATTTTGCATTGTCGGCAGATTCAGTGGATTTGGGACGCTCTCTGCTAACTCATAAAGATTTTACTGAAGAAGCGAATGGCGTTCTTACAAGTTCTACAGAGCAAACAACTACTATTCCGGCTCTCGCGTCCGATTCGTTCAGCGTATCGCAAACGCTGAAAATTTCGCCTAATTCATACAGCGGCAGGCTGCTGAAAATAGGAGAAAATATCGCCTACATGCTCGACGCTGCAACGATGTGTCCCTATATCACAATCAATGGCATCGACTATAAAAGCTCTAACCGGCTGGCTACTTCGGATGTATGGAAAACGCAGAATCGCGCCACCGGCGGTAATTGGTATCCTCCCAGCAAATTAGACTGGTTCAATCTCACTGTTACCTGTGAAAACAACCGCGTGACGACTTACATCAACGGACTTATCGACCAAAATATAGATGTTTCCGGCGAAACGCTTAAGCTCGCAGATGTGACGCTCGGCGGATTCAATGGCGAAATAGAAGAGGCTTACATTTATAGCCGCGCACTCAATCAGGCGGAAGTTAAAACAATCGCAGACAAAGTCGCTCTGCTGGCTGATTTTCGCAATATTTTAGAAAAAATTCCCGCCGATGTTTACAGCGATATTATTATGCCGGCGACCAATTCTGAAGGCGAATCTATTGCATGGTCGTCTTCCAACCCGCAAGTTATCTCCACAACGGGATTAGTTACTTTGCCTTCAGCGCCTGTACAGGTAACGCTCACGGCTACCTTTAACGGCGAAACGGTTACTGTTCCCGTAACCGTTCATCCCCGCAATATTGAGAAAAACAAAGTATTGTACTACTCTTTTGACGAAGCTTATCAAGGCGCTGACGGACAGAAATATGTAACCGACCGCACAGGCAACGGCAACGATGCCCGCGTATTCGGGTCTGCCAAGCTGAATGGCGTTCTTGATTTGACAGCCAACACAGACGCCGGTTTTTCTTCTAACGGATATTTACTGATACCCGACGGCATTATTGATAATATTCGCAGCTATTCTGTTTTGGTTAAGGTAAAACTATCGCGCATCAATGCTTTGCCGCGCGTTTATGATTTCGGTTCGAGTACGGTTAACAGCGTTTTTTTAAGAGCTTCTGCGCTTACTGCCGGCTATAAATACAATGGAGCGACAACCATACTCATAAATTCCACGCAATCGCTTACGGCAGGAAAGGAAACCGCGCTTGCCGTTACTTTCGACGCCCGGACGCATACTACAAAAATATATTTTGACGGCGCTGAAACGGCTTCGGCAACCACTATTACCAACGAGCCGTATCAGCTTGGTTTAATAGCGCCGACTGCACAGAATTACATTGGCAGGTCGCAATGGCAAAATTCCGATAATATGGACTATGCCGGTACGATGGACGACTTCTATTTTTTCAACATTGCGCTTACGAAAGAAGAAATATTGTTGCTGCAATCAAATGGGAATCTCAGTTTATATGCCATTGAAACTGCGGATAATCCGGTTGTGGAAACACAATATTATAATTTACAGGGAAAACGTATTCCCGACGTAGAGAAGGGGAGCGCTCCGTTTGCATACATTGTGAAACAAATCCATAAATCGGGCAAAGCTGAATCCGTAGTAACAATCAATAAGTATGAATAGCAAATTCTTGAAAAACAGACAAAAATATTTTCGCCAATGCCTATTCTTTCAATTTCCTTAAAAATTCCTGTATCTTCAGTTCCTGCGGATTATTTTGAGAAAACCAGAATTTTTTATCTTTAATTTCTTCCGGCAGATAATCCTGTTTCACATAATTTCCTTCATAATTATGGGCATATTTATAGCCTTTGTGATAATTCAAATTTTTCATCAATTGAGTAGGAGCATTTCTCAGATGAAGCGGTACGGGAAGATTCCCCGATTGGCTCACTTCGCCCAAAGCGCTTTCAACAGCCATATAAGCGGAATTGCTTTTGGGACTTGTAGCTAAATAGATAGTCGTTTCAGCCAAAATGATTCGCCCTTCGGGCCATCCGATTTTTGCTAAAGCGTCGAAACAGGCATTCGCTAACAGCAAAGCATTTGGATTTGCCAGCCCAATATCTTCGGAAGCGGCAATCACCAAGCGGCGGGCAATGAATTTGGGGTCTTCACCTCCGGCAACCATCCGCGCCAGCCAATAAACGGCGCCGTCGGGATCGCTTCCGCGAATAGATTTGATAAAAGCCGAAATAATGTCGTAGTGCATTTCTCCGTTCTTATCGTAAGCCACCGGATTTTCCTGCAACCGGTCAATCACTTTGGCATCGGTAATAAGAATGGCTCCTTCCGGATTATCCGACCCATCGTCGGCATCAATAACCAACTCCAGAATATTCAATAATTTCCGGGCGTCTCCTCCGGCAAAACGCATCAAAGCGGCAGTCTCCAAAACTTTTACCTGTTTCTTTTTTAATTCTGTATCTTCTTCCAGCGCTTTATGCATCAAAGCCAATAAATCCTTTTCGTCCAGACTTTTCAACACATAAACCTGACAGCGGGAAAGCAAGGGACTGATTACTTCAAAGGATGGATTTTCGGTAGTTGCGCCAATCAATGTAATCGTACCGTTTTCAACTGCCGAAAGCAGCGAATCTTGCTGAGATTTACTAAACCGGTGGATTTCGTCAATGAAAAGAATTGGGCGTTTATTGTTAAAAAAAGCCGTTGACTTCGCTTTTTCGATGACTTCCCTCACATCTTTTACTCCTGAACTGATAGCGCTTAAAGTATAAAAAGGAATATCCAACTGCTTGGAAATAATTTTTGCCAGCGTAGTTTTTCCCACTCCCGGCGGACCCCAAAGAATGAAAGAAGGCACATTTCCCGAATCAATCATTTTCCTGAGTACGCTTCCTTTTCCGACCAATTGTTTTTGACCGGCATAATCATCCAGTGACGTAGGACGCATTCGTTCCGCTAACGGCTGATTCATAAATAAAACAAATCAATTACAAGAGTAACACTATCTCAGTTGTTCAACTGGCGGCAGTAAAAAATTTATGAACAGCGTAAAACGCTCCCAACCTTCAGTGTGGAGGTAGCCTGGAGCCCATTCAACCGGCAAATTTGCTTTATCGACACGCCATAGATTAGCGCTATTTGCGATAAGGTTTCGCCTTCCTTTACACGATGATAAGTAATGTATTGCTTTTGAGCTGTATATTTATTATACAGAGCGTAGTTATTATTGTGTATGCTAACAGCGTTAATATTTGATTTATTAAAGACATAAGAATCATCATACGTACAGAAATTATCGAAGTCAACAATATCAGCCGGATCGATTGCCTGTCCCAGAAAACGGCACTCAAAATGCAGATGCGGTCCGGTGGAACGCCCTGTGGTTCCGCCCAAAGCAATTGGTTGACCAGCCTCAATGGTTTCTCCTTCCATTACCAAAAATTTGGATAAATGACCGTAAACTGTTTCTAATCCGTTGGGATGGCGAAGCACTATATAATAACCGTAACCTTTTCTTTCGTATTGTTCTACTCTTACTTTTCCTTCAAATGCGGCACAAACGGTATCTCCTGTTTGCAATTTTATATCCGTTCCATAATGAAATCTTCTTTTACGAGGACCGAAAGGCGAAGTTATCCGCCCTTTAACCGGTATGACAAAACTTGAAAGATCGATTTGGAATGTATCCGGAATTGAAATACCGGAGTAGGCTTTTACGTATTGATTATTCCAGATGCCGTCATATAATTCGTCGGCAGGCGACAGACCATCGTCTTCTTCATCCAACTCATATTGCAACTGTAGGGAATCAATAGCGGCGGTTTCCATTTTTGTGACAACTATACCGGCTGTTAAATTACGGTTTATATTTAATTTATTTATTTCTTCTTGAGTTATAGTATGAGTTTGCGCCTGCATACCGCAAAGCGGAAACGCTAAAAGCAAAAGAAAAACTATTCCTGTAAAGGTATTTTTTATTTGTACCATTTTAATTGATATTTTTCATAAAGTTAGATTTCATTATTAGCATATAAATTTGAAATCATACTGAAATTGTAATCAAACAATTCATCATCTTTAAAAAAACGCTGCAATTCTTCAATCGCAGTTTCAGGAGAATCGGATGCATGAAGGATATTTTCACGCATACTCACGCTGAAATCGCCTCGAATAGTTCCCGGCAAGGCTTCACGACTATTGGTAACTCCCGTAAGCAATCGAACAACTTTTACCGCATCATTCCCTTTCCAGCAGCATACAACTACAGGACATATTTTCATCGAATCTTTTACTGCTTGAAAATAAGGCTTGTCTTTCAAATGCGCATAATGCTCGCTCAATATTTCATCACTTAACCAGACCATCTTTAACCCGGCAAGTATTAAACCTTTCCTTTCAAAACGACGGATAACTTCGCCAATCAGTTCTCTTTGAACTGCGGAAGGTTTAAGGATAACAAGTGTTTTCTCTAACATAAAAATACTCTTAAAATTTACATTCTAAAACTATTGAAGCTACAAAGAAAACAAATAATAATCAGAATACCAAATAAATAATAGTTAAATATTGTTATAAACGCTCATTTCTTGAGGCGTCCAACCGAAGGAAGATAAATAAAAGCATGGTAAAAGCCCATAACGAAGACCCTCCATAGCTGAAAAAAGGCAATGGTATTCCAATAACAGGCGTGATGCCGATTACCATTCCGATATTGATTGCTACATGAAAAAAGATGATTGCAACTACGCTGTAACCATAAACTCTTATAAAAGTAGAACGCTGTCTTTCAGCTAAATATAGAAGACGGACAATCAAAACCAAAAATAAAAGCAAGACGAGTGCCGACCCTACGAATCCCTGTTCTTCGCCCACTGTGCAAAAAATAAAATCGGTATCCTGTTCCGGCACATATTTTAATTTGGTCTGAGTCCCATTTAAATATCCCTTTCCAAAGAAGCCGCCCGAACCGATGGCAATTTTCGATTGATTGACATTGTATCCCGCTCCTCCCGGATCGTCAATCATCCCTAAGGTAACTTCTATTCTTGTTTTTTGATGCGACTCTAACACTTCGTCAAAAACGTAATCAACCGAATATAAAAACGCTACCGAATAAATGGCAAAACCGGCAACGTATAAATAGTATTTTTCTCTATTTTTAAGAAAGAGAAACAATAATGCCATAATTATGATTATGATTATTGCCAATACCACCAAACATAAGTCAAAAACAAAAAATGTGGAAATAATCAGAGCAAGTCCGATTAGAATGATAGAACCTAAAAGAATGTATTTTACATAACGCCATCCCTTTTCATAATCGTACAATATAAGGCTGCTGCAAGGAATAATCAGAGAAAGCGCTATCAATTTTCCTATTGAGGTTTCTCCCCATAAGGCATCTCCATAGCGGACTCCTATAACAAAAAACAAAACGGAACAAAAGCCCAGAAAAAGAATGAATCCCGACATTCCTTCGCGATACAGGACTAAGAGAAAAACTAAAAAGACCAGAGCGGAACCGGTTTCTTTTTGCAGCGTTATTAATCCCATTGGGACTAAAAACAGCAACAGAATTTTAGCAAAATTCCTCACGCGGGTTAATTCAAAATTATAACCGCTTATTATATGGGCGATAGCTAATGCCGTTGCAAATTTGGCAAATTCAGCCGCTTGGAAACGGATGGGTCCTAAAACCAACCATGAACGGGAGCCGCGTATGTCGTGTGAGAAAACGAGGGTAATGATTAATAAAAAGATAACAAAGGCATAAATCCAATAGGCAAAAATATCATACCAATCGCTATCAATCATTAATAGTGAAAAACCTATGATAAGTGAAGTGATAATCCAAATCATTTGCATCCCAGCTCTACCCGACAAATTGAAGATAGACACTTGATCGAAATTATAGCTGGAAGCATAAATATTCAACCATCCCGCAACTACCAATATCAGGTAAATAGCGATAGTCCACCAATCAAGGCTATGCCAGATATTACTTTTTCGGTAAGGCATTGCGTAAAATTGTATTTTTTTTCATATTATCTTCCATCCAGCGGGAGGATTCGGCGATGGATCCATTCACGTATTTTTCGATCATCAACCGTCCGATAGGAACAGCAAAGTCGGCTCCCCACCCTCCATTTTCAACAATAACCGATATGGCTACTTTAGGATCGTCTTTTGGAGCAAAAGCCATAAAAACCGAATGATCTTTTCCTTTGTTTTGAACAGTTCCCGTTTTCCCGCAAACCATGATATCCGGAATATCGGCTTTATGACAAGTTCCGCCGGGTCCATCCACCGCCCATCGCATACCGTCGGCAATCGTTTCGTAGTTTTCAGCGCTGATGCCGGTATATCTTCGCTTCACATAGAGCGAATCCATATATGTATCTTTTATCTTCTTAACAACATGGGGAGGGTAAAAATAACCTCTATTGGCGACTGTTGCAGCAAAATTGCATATCTGAAGCGGAGTTGCTTCTATTTCCCCCTGACCAATGGCAATTGATATTATATTTAACGGAACCCATTGCCTGCCTTTGAAGAATCTATCATAAAACTCTCCGTTTGGAATAGTTCCCCGTTTCTCGCCGGGCAAATCCACTCCCAATGCACGACCATAACCTTGAGCAACCATCAAATCCCGCCATTTATTCATCGCATTTTGAATGGAGCCGTATTTTTTATTGGAAAGCATACTATATAATCCCCAACAGAAGTATGAGTTACATGAATTTCCAATAGCCGGAACCAAAGCTAAAGGCGATGGATGGCGGTGACAACCGGGCTTTCCGCCGCCTAAAGGGAATCCGCCGGCGCATGAGTAAGCGGTGCTTGGCTGAATAATATTTTCTTCCAAAAATGTCAAAGCCTGCGCCGGTTTAAAGGTTGACCCCGGAGGATAAGAACCGTTGAGCGCACGGTTGATTAACGGCGTATAAGGATCGTTTACCAATTGGGTATAATTATCTCTGAATTGGCTTCCTACCAAAATTGACGGATCATAAGTAGGGGAAGAAATCATACATAAGATTTCGCCCGTTTTCGGTTCTATCATGACAATACTTCCCAATTTGTTCTTCATCAATTCTTCTCCGTAGGCTTGCAAATCAATATCTATAGAAAGCGTTAAATCTTTTCCCTGAATCGGATCCTGATCGTGGATGCCGTTTTCATATTTTCCTTTGATGCGTCCATGCGCATCTCTCAGCAGCACTTCTACTCCTTTCGTTCCGCGAAGATAGGGTTCATATTGTTTCTCGATACCGGTTTTACCAATGTAATCTTCACGATCATAGTATTCGTCGTTAGCCAGATTATCTTTATCGACTACGGCAATATAACCTAAAACGTGAGCGGCATTTTGATAATTGTATTCGCGAACCGTCCGGTTTTGGAAATAAAATCCCGGAAATTTATAGAGCGATTCCTGCAAAATGCCATATTCCTTATTTCCCAACTGAGTGAGAAATGTTTGCGGAGTATAGGACGAATAGCCGGGGTTGCTTTTCAAATTTTTTACATCGGCAAGTTTTTGACGGAATTTTTCAATGGAAATATTAACGGCGCGGCAAAAGGCAAGCGTATCCATCTCTTTTGTTTCGCGAAAAATAACCATTACATCATAAGTCGGCTGATTGTAAACCAATAATTTCCCATTCCGGTCATACATCACGCCCCGGGGCGGATACAGTTTTCTATTCAGGAAGGCATTGCTCCCTCCCGCCTGTTTATAATATTCTTTATCAATAATCTGTAACTTAAATAACTGTATAAGATAAATACCTATAAGTAAGCAAATAGCATACGTAATGTATTTTCTCCTTTTTTCCGAATCAAAAAATTCTTTTTTCACTTTTTTAATATGTCAATATCTACGCTTTCAAAGGCAAAGATAAGTAAAATTGTTAAAGTAAAACTGCTTATTACGCGTAAAAAAAGCGGCAATGGAGTAAATAATGAAAATGATTCTATTAAATACAAAAGTAATATATGAATAAAAGAGATAACTCCGGCATATCGTATAAACATTAATTTTCCAAGCGTACTGAACGAAGGCATGGAGTCGTCAAAAACGTCTCTCGGCGCAAACAATTTTAATAAATAGTAACGAAGAAATCCGACAATAACCATTACTAACATTGTTAATCCCAACGTACCGCTAAAGATGTCGATGATAAAACCCAACAAAGCGGATAAACCCACTACGGTATTCCGGTTCATGTTAATCGGTAATTTGATTAAAAAATAAATATACAGTAATGGCGTTGCAAAACCGAACAAATGGATGTTGCCGAATAGCCATACCTGCAAAAATACCAGAAGGATAAATAAAAGAATCAGACGGAAAGATATTTTTTTCATTCTGCAGTTACTCCTTTCATAATATTTATCTGTTCTTCCCGAAGCGGATTTTTGATAATAAGTACTTCGCGCAACGTGCTGAAATCTGTAAATAAACGTACTTTAAGCGAATTATATTCTTCATTTTTACGTTTGAGAGGCTCGTCAACAACTCCAACAAGAACGCCTTCCGGAAAAGAGGCGGAATAACCGCTGGTCACAATCGTATCGCCAACTGAAGAGGAAGTATGGCTTGGCAAACGACTTAGAGAAATATATCGCGGGTCTTTTCCATCCCAGAACAATGGACCGAAAAAGTGCGTATTCTTTATCATGCAACTGGGGTTGTATCCTGAATTTAATACCGGAATTACCCGTGAAAAGCGAGCGGATACATGCACAACCACTCCCACAATTCCTTTCACGGAAGTGACCGCCATGTCTTCTGTAATGCCGTCTTTTTGACCTTTATCCAGCAAGATATAATTGTTCGCTCCGGATATTTCATTATGAACCACTCGAGCGGGAATATATTGATAAATCGTAGAAGCAAGTCCCAATTGAACAGTATCCGCACTCATCCGGTCGTTGTGAATCTCCAATGCTTTTTTGTAGCCTTGCACTTCCTCCTCTAAGACGGCTATTCGCTGCATTAAATCGGAGTTAGTCGCTTTCAGATTCAAATAGGATTGCACGCCATTGGAAACAGAATACGCCCGCCCTGCCACTTCCTGAAAAACCGACAAGTATTTACTTCGTTGAAATTCGCTGTTATGAACCAATAAATACAAAGAAAAGGCGGTTAGAAAGAAAAATAGCAGCCAATGTACTTGCTTGAGAATAAAATTGAATAAATTCTTCAATTATCGAATAAGGAAATTAAACTTGTTAATATTTTTTAATGCTATACCCGTTCCTTTTGCCACAGCGTGCAAAGGATCGTCCGCTATATGAAACGCAATATTTATTTTATCGGACAACCGTTTATCCAAGCCTTTGAGCAGCGCGCCGCCGCCGGCAAGATAAATCCCGTTGCGAACAATGTCGGCATATAATTCGGGAGGCGTAGCTTCCAATGCGCTCAAAATTGCCATTTCTATTTTAGAAACGGATTTATCCAGACAGTGAGCTATTTCCTGATAAGAAACAGGCACTTCCATCGGTAAAGCGGTCATACGATTCGGACCGTAAACGACATAATCTTCGGGCGGCTCTTCCAAGTTCACGAGCGCCGAGCCGACATTGATTTTAATTGATTCCGCCGTGCGCCTGCCAACTTTCATATTGTGCTGGCGTCCCATGTATTCAATAATATCTTCAGTCAAATCGTTTCCAGCAACTCTGATTGATTTATTAGATACAATGCCTCCTAACGATATAACGGCAATTTCGGTTGTTCCGCCTCCTATATCGACCACCATGTTTCCATCGGGAGCTTCAACATCAAGCCCGATTCCAATCGCAGCCGCCATCGGTTCGTAAATCATATATACATCCCTGCCTCCTGCATGTTCGGCGGAATCCCTGACTGCGCGAATTTCAACTTCCGTACTTCCGGAAGGAATGCACACAACAATTCGTAACGATGGCGAAAAAAGACGATTCCCTGAGTTGACCATTTTGATTAGCCCGCGAATCATTTGTTCCGCTGCATTAAAATCGGCTATCACTCCATCGCGAAGCGGGCGGATGATTTTTATATTATCCGGCGCTTTGCCATCCATCTTTTCGGCTTCTTTTCCGATAGCAAATACTTTATTGCTCCGATCTTCCAAGGCGATTACCGATGGCTGATCCACGACTATTTTTCCATTACAAATGATGATGGTATTCGCCGTACCTAAATCCATTGCTATTTCTTGAGTAAATGAAAATAATCCCATATTTTTATTAATGTTTAAAATGGCGGATGCCCGTCATAACCATCGCCATATTATGTGTATTACAATATTCTATTGATTCATTATCCCTTTTTGAACCTCCCGGTTGAATCACAGCGGTAATTCCTTCATTTCCGGCTATTTCCACACAATCGGGGAAAGGGAAATAAGCGTCTGAAGCCATTACTGCTCCTTCTAAGTTAAATTCAAATGAACGGGCTTTTTCAATGGCTTGTTTCAAAGCGTCCACCCGCGAAGTTTGACCGGTACCGCCGGCGCAAAGCTGTTTATTTTTTGCTAAAACAATTGCATTTGATTTGGTGTGTTTGACTATTTTATTCGCAAACAGCAAATCGGCGATTTCCCGTTTGTCCGGCGATTTCAGCGTGGCGGTCTCCAAATCGTTTTCCGTTTGAATACTAACGTCTCTGTCTTGCGCTAAAACGCCGTTCAACAAAGAACGGAACTGAAGTTTCGATTGCACGTCCGCTTTCTGAATCAAAATAATCCGGTTCTTCTTCTGCATCAGAATTTCAAGAGCGTTGGTATCGTAATCGGGAGCGATGATTACTTCAAAGAAAAGACCGTTAATCGCCTCTGCCGCTTCTCTGTCGATCGAAGCGTTGCAAATCAGGATGCCTCCGTAGGCTGAGACCGGATCGCCTGCCAAAGCCGCTTGCCATGCTTCTTTTACCGTCGGGCGGGAAGCAATTCCGCAAGCGTTGTTATGTTTAAGAACAGCAAACGTTAATTCGTCAAATTCAGAAATCAGGGCAACGGCAGCTTCTATGTCGAGCAAATTGTTATAAGAAATTTCTTTCCCCTGCAATTGTTCAAACAACGCTTCAAATTTACCGTAAAAAATACCGTTCTGATGCGGGTTTTCTCCGTAACGCAAAATTTTAGCGTTGTCTTCGGCAAACCTGAAACGCGAGCCTCCGCCATTATCGAAATAATTAAAAATAGCCGTATCGTAAGCGGATGTTACCGCAAAAGCTTCTTTAGCAAACCATTTTCTTTCTTCCAACGTAGATTGGGCGCCATTCTCGGATAATAAACTTTCTAAGGGAGCATACTGTTCCTTAGATGCAACGATAACGACATCGTTAAAGTTTTTAGCCGCCGCACGAATTAAGGAAATTCCCCCAATATCAATTTTTTCAATAATCTCCTGCTCGTCCGCTCCGGAAGCGGCAGTTTCTTGAAAAGGATACAAATCCACAATTACCAAATCAATCTCCGGTATTTCGTATTGTGCAATTTGCAGCTTGTCGTTCTCATTATCCCTGCGATTCAATATTCCGCCAAATACTTTGGGATGCAAGGTCTTAACTCGACCGCCCAAAATAGAAGGATAACCGGTCAGGCTTTCAACCGATTGACAAGGATAGTGCAAGGATTCAATATATTCTTGCGTCCCGCCGGTTGAATAAAAATTAACCCCTCCTTGATGCAGTTTTTCTAAAATGTTTTGAAGTCCATTTTTATTAAAAACGGAAATTAGCGCGTTGTTAATTTTCTTTGTGTTGGGCATATATATGATTTGTACGTTTTCGTATCTTACGAAAATGCAAAATTAACTAAATTGTTTGAAACAAACAAAGAATTTTACTTAAGGCTGAATCTTTTTTATAATAATAATATGTTAAGAGGCTGCTCCCTTTATGAAAACAGCCTCTTTTGTATTAGTTGAACGGTAAATTAACCGCTTATCCCTGAATAATCGCTTCCGACGGACAGGAATCCACACATGTCGCACAATCGGTGCACATATCCGGATCAATCTTATAAATATCGCCTTCAGAGATAGCGCCTTCCGGGCATTCATCAATGCAGCTTCCACATGCAATGCAATCGTCTGTAATTACGTGAGCCATTTTTTTATTCGTTTTAAATTTATATTTATAATTAATATTTTTGACATGCAAAGGTAAAATAAATTTTATAAATTCATATTTTTTTTTAAGAAATAAATGCACCTGTTAACTCTTGTTTATATTCATTAAAAATAACATTTTCATATAATATATTGTTAAACAGAACAATATAATAAATTTTTTATTTTATCCACAATCATCTCCGGCGTAATTTGTTTCAAACAGGCGTAATCGCCACGGTAGCAAGGTTTATTTCCAAATACCGAACAGGGGCGGCAAGGCAGGTCTATCTGAATAATATTCGATTCTTTTTGGTTATATCCGTAAAAACCGGCGTAGGGATGCGTAGCGCCCCAAATTGAGACGACCGGCGTATCCACTAAGGAAGCCATGTGCATGTTAGCCGAATCCATGCTTACCATCAAATCCATCCGGTTCATCAAAGACAGTTCTTCCTGCAACGGCATTTGTCCGGCTACTGAGGTTACGTTCCGGTATTTTACAACCCAGCTTTCCAAGTATTCACTCTCCCATTTACTGCCCCAAAGTATAATCTGCAGGTCAGGCAATTCGCTTAACCGGCGGACGACTTCTTCCATTTTTTCCGGAGGATAGGTTTTCCCCAAATGTTTGGCGAAAGGAGCAATTCCAATCGTCCGGATTTTCTTTTTTTTCGGTTTTTCCGGAAATAATCCGTTGAAACACAAAGACGAGTCGTAGCCTGATTTTTGAAAGACTTCGCGATAACGATCTACTGAGGTTTTCAGCGGTCGCATGATTTTACGCTCTTTTCTGACAAGCTTTTGTTTTTCTCTTCTGTCTTTGTTTATTACGGCAACCGGACGACCCCGTAATCGAAAATAACAATCAATAAGAAACGACCGGATGACGCCGTGCAGATCAGCCGCTTTAGTTTCTTTTATTTGAATAACCGTAGAAAGTTCGCGCAATAGCCGGATAATTCCACGTAATCCTTTGTGCTTGCCTTTTGTATATACAGGAAAGACCGTCAGATTAGGCGGCTTGTTGACGAACAGCGATTGCCATGCGCTTTGAGTAAGCATGAGAAAATGATCGTCAGGATATTTTTCCGCTACCGAATACAATACGGGAATTGTGATTGCAACATCT
>Ga0123357_10003778_pt1 | contig 17515 bp, 19 predicted proteins | sample TergutEmb28metaG_FD_89873 | JGI IMG/M metagenome (GOLD analysis project Ga0123357, IMG submission 89873) | Embiratermes neotenicus P4 segment gut microbial communities from Petit-Saut dam, French Guiana - Emb289 P4 | ecosystem: Host-associated > Arthropoda: Insects > Digestive system > Gut ... | reverse complement strand
GTTATCAAAAACGACCCAAATGATTGGGCGACAGAGCATGGTAATCGAAGGTATATACTGGATTTACTGTTGAGCATTGTTACGGTTAGCTTGGAAACACGGAAAATTGTCAGCGCCCTACCAGCGTTACAAATCTAAACCTAGCATGAGGAAATAACATGACCAAGGCAGAATTTGTAAAAGTCCTGAAGGAAGAACTCGGATTCCCTTCTCTGGCAAAGGCCGAGGAAGCCTATGAAGTTTTCTTCACCATCATCAAAGCATCGCTGAAAGTTGACAAGTCTGTTTATGTTCCCGGCTTCGGGACTTTCAAACTCGCTTTCCGTAAACCACGAAAGGGCCGGAATCCCCGCACAGGGCAGGAGATGCAAATTCCAGCGTCCAGAACAGTGAAGTTCACGCCTAGCAAGGCATTGAAAGAGCGTATGTCATACTAGGAAATATCGCTATGTGGTTATTTACCAAAAATAGCTTCATATCAGTAGTCCAGCACAGAGAAAGGCAGGATCATGTTTTGGTCAGAGCCAGGGTAAAGAAACACATCGTTAGGCTTTTCCCAGGTCAAGAAAAGCTGATTGCGAAAGACGACACGGCAGATTACCGCTGGAGGCTCTTAATTCCCAAACAGGTGCTTGCTGATACGCTTGCCGACTATATCATGCAGCGCCTGGACTACGACAATTTCAAAGCAGCGCAGGAGGCGGACGACCCCGCTTGGTTAAGTTTTCTTCACTCTATTTGGGGGGTAGGCTTGGGCCTACAAAAGAAGTCTTAGGAAAGCAAGTTGAAATGGATAAATATACCGAAAATATAGCATCTTTGGCAGACCCTTCTTTCCAGCAGATCAGGCGGCTTGCTGACGCTTCCATTGGGCATCTGCCAAGGGAGAAACGTGACGAACTGTATAACTTACTAAGACGGGGAGTTGTTCCATTAAACACTCATGAATTGCTGTGCCAATATTTATGGTCATACGGCAATATGCACGAATCGAAAATTTATACAGCACTTGAAAAAATTCCCATAAATATATTTGATGATAGCTTCTGTATTATTGATTGGGGGTGCGGGCAGGGTTTGGCAACTATTTGTGCCTTCGATTTTTTGAAAGAAAAAGGGAAAAAAAATCAAGCTCAGAAAATCATTTTGATAGAGCCTTCAAAAGTAGCTTTAGAACGGGCAAAAGTTCATGTAAATACGTTCATTAGAGATGAAAGTAAAATTATCATAGTAAACAAATATTTAGATACAGTTAATAAATCTGATATTGAAACTGAACTCACAGTCACTTTACATTTATTTTCAAATATTCTTGACGTTAAAAATATTGACTTAAAAAAATTAGCCGAACTTCTAGGGAAAAATGCAAAAGGTGAACATTATTTTTGCTGTGTTTCGCCGCTATATAGCGGAAGCAACCGCATAGATGCTTTTTACAATTACTTTAACTCGCCTCGCGTCCTCAACAATACTGAGAAGAGCGATAACAAGGTAGAAATTTTAGCACAGGATGCGCTATACAAAGATATTCAACGAAACTATACACTCAAGCTGAAGGTTTTCAAATTTGAAAGTAACGAAAACTACTATATTCCTGTTGAATATTATCCGTCAGTACAGTTTCATGCTGCGTACCAATTAGACGCTGTAAAAAAATCGCTTAAAAATATTCAATCCGACAAAGTAGCCTCACTGTATAAATATTTGTCAGACTTTGAAGTCTCGACGCCATTTGATATTGGGGCAAGCATTTATGATGACGTACATCCAGTATATGCTGTGCTTAATAATATTATTACTCGCGGTCTGCCTACAAAAGCTAGCCAATTTATTGAAAACCAATTTATTGCTTTTGGCAACAAGCAATTAGAGCATGATGAATTTGTAATAGAATACGAAGTGCCTAAAATAAACCATGAAGATTTATTTTCGGCAATGCATTTAGTAGATTCAAGGTTAGAATTAACTCGGGATTCATATAACTGTAAAATTTTAGATAGCGATTTTGAAAAGCATTATATAACAAACGTCGCACCAAATGTTTTAAGGCAAATTTTATTGCCACAACGTAGTTTAATGTCAATAACAAATGAAGATAAGCATTACGCACAGCGCGTTGATTTTTCATGTGAGTTTCCATATTCAAGCGATAATTTTAACGGTTGCGTTATAGAATTGGATGGAGCGGCCTACCACCCAAATCCAGCAATAGACCAACAGCGGGACAAGGATTTACTTCGCAAAGGCTGGAATAGCTTGCGGATACAGGACTCACAAATTAACAATATATCTTACAAATATTTTGAGAATGACTACCTTACCAGCCTTACCAAAGCATACAAGCGCGACTTTGATGAAGATTGGGTAAAAACGCTTCAGTTGGCGCTTTCCCCCATTGCTGTCTCTCGCGTTCAGAAAGTTGTTCTTGAAGCACTGATGATCGAAAAAATTAGCATGGATCAAGCAGAATGGAATGTGCTGGCTATTGAGCGCGATGTGCCTTGCGCCGCGCTTGCATTTGAGGATTTACGCCAAATGTTCAGCCAGTTGGTTGCACTGTCAAGCGACTACTCAGGAATGAAATTTCCGCATGTAAACCTAGAAATTATTAGCTCTAAGGAATTTGCAAATTCAAAACTTCATCTTAAAAATAAGGCGACGATACAAGCATCCTCGCGCCAAAAAAGTCTTCAATATGACTTAGTTATTGATATTGCAATGCTAAGGCGAGCAGGTATTGAAAATATTTCATTCAGCCAATTCAAGTGTTTGAGCGATTGTTACTTTCATATTCGGTCAGCGCATTATCGTCGCAGCAAGCGATATATATATACATCGGATACTATTGATTATAGGCCATTGGTTGAGAAAGACAGGCAGGGAACCTACAAAGATGTCGAGAATGAAAAAAATAATCTTAAATATTTCCTACAGTTACTTTTTAGAAAGAGGGATTTCCGGCCAGGACAGTTGCCGATTTTAAGCCGAGCCATGCAAAATAAATGCGTAATCGGTTTGTTGCCAACCGGAGGAGGCAAGTCCCTAACATACCAGTTGGCAGCCATGCTGCAACCTGGAGTGACAATAGTTGTAGACCCGCTGCGCTCTCTAATGAAAGACCAGTATGATGGCTTGATAAATGCCGGAATAGATGCCTGTGCTTTTATAAATTCAGTTTTAACTCCCGCCGAAAGAGAGGAGCGAGAAAGGCAAATGGAGTCCTCCCAGTTGCAGTTCGTGCTCTTATCGCCTGAGCGGTTGTGCATCTACAAATTCAGAGAACGCTTACGCACCATGCGAGACATGCAAGTTTATTTTTCCTACGGAGTAATAGATGAAGTTCACTGCGTTTCCGAGTGGGGTCATGATTTTAGATTTTCGTATTTACATTTAGGTCGAAATTTATATAACTATGTCCTTACTAAAAATGTCAATAAACGTCTTACATTATTCGGCTTAACAGCCACAGCATCTTTTGACGTTCTTGCTGACGTGGAACGCGAATTATCAGGCTATAATGCTTTTGACTTGGATGCTGAAACTATTGTCAGATATGAGAATACAAACAGATTGGAATTGCAGTATAAAGTAGAAAAAACCCCTGTTAAATTAAAGGCGTGGACGAAAGACCCAAAATGGGATGTTTATGAATCTAAAAATCAATTTATTTATGATTATATTTCAAGGCAGCCGGATTTATTAAAGGAACTACAAACTGATGATAGTCTACAAATAATTAGAACGAGGTTCATTGAACGTGAAAATTTAGATTCAATAATAAATGCTAATGAAATTGAATATATTAAAAATGCAATTTTGTATACAACTATTCCTGAAAACTGGCTAGATAATAAGCAATCATACCAGCATGGCGGGATTATTTTCTGCCCACATAGACAAGGCATGTTAGGCGTAAATAATTCAACCAAGAGAAAGGGAATAGCAACTGCCATAAAAGAAAAACTCCCATGTAAAAATGTTGGAACATTTGTTGGCGGCGACACAATGGCAGACCAGGATAGGTTCATCAACAACCATGTTCCGATAATGGTAGCGACAAAAGCCTTTGGAATGGGTATTGATAAACCAAATGTTCGTTTTACAGTAAACATAAATCATTCAAGCTCGCTAGAAAGTTTTGTGCAAGAAGCAGGACGTGCAGGTCGCGATAGAAAAATGGCGCTAGCTACAATTTTATACGCAGACATGGAAAATGTTGACAAAGAAGTTATGCTATATTTTCACGATAATACCTTTAAGGGGGCTGACCACGAAAAACAGGTAATGCACGCATTATTAAGCACTGAAACAGTAAGGTATTTTATCGCGGATGATGATACTGTTTATGGTAAGCCGACAAACGACGTGAAAGGTTTTATGTCAACATTGCTTGAGGCGCAGGCTAATGAAAATATCGTATTTTTTATTGATTATGTTAACGATGAAAACTATGAAGGCTTAGATAAATATGAATATGTTTCAAAAGCAATATATAGAATGTGCTGTATCGGCGTGATTGATGATTTTACGCAGGATTACAGTAATAATTCTTTTAGAGTTGTTACACGGCGAAAGCAAGATGGAGATTATTTCCAGTTTCTAAAACACTTTTTAATGCGGTACTATTCAGAAGAAAGAGCCGAGCAGGAAATTAAGAAAGTACCTAACTATAAGGGCGAAAATGAAATACATAAATGCCTAGGGTATCTTACTGAGTTTGTATATGATAAGATAGCTGTAAAGCGTAAACGCGCCCTTGATGATATTCACGCCTTCTGCGTCCAGGGCATAGATGAAACTAAAGATTGGAAATTGGTTAATGAGGACTTAAAAGATTTTATTTATTATTATTTTAATTCCAAATATGCGAAAGATGATTATGAAACTGAAAATGGGGATGCCTATTCATTAACAAGTGATACTGATAGAGGTAAAATATCTTCATTTTCAATTTTATTTAAATATTTGCTAGTTGTAGATGAAAGGATATATGGTTCTAGTGGATCGCCAAAAGACAGCGTAAAGCATTTGCAAGGCGCTGTGCGTCTTATTCGACGTGCGCTTACTGAGGATAACGCAACCTTGTCAATGTTAAATGCTTTCTGTTTGTCATATTTAGGAACAAATAATAATGAAGCACTTGAACTTGAGCTTGAGGATAGCTACAAAGAAGGCTATTTAGCATTTTATAACAGCATTAGCGATAAGATTCTTTTTTACAATGAAATGGAAAAATTTATTGCTAGATTAAAAGAAGTTCACATTGAAGCAAGAATCATTGAGCAAATGAGTTCCTGGAGGCTCCTGACTGAGCTTGGTATACAGTCTAATTGGCTTAAAAACTTTAACAATGCTTATACACAATGAACGCTGATTCTATACTAAAGTCGTTGGCAGAGTTGCAACAAAATTTGCAAGATATTGAGTCCGCCAAGCAGCAGGTACTAAATGTTGTTAGTTCCTCAGAAAAATTTTCAAGCGCAGCTTCTACCTGCGAAATAGCTTTTGAAGGACTATCTTCTACAATGCATAAGATGGTGGCAAATATTAACGAGATGAATTTGAATTTGCTTTCTGATTTGACTACTAATATTGAACTTTTCAAGGATGAAGTTCAGAAGCTAAATGATGTTAATAAGCAATTTTCTGCTATATGTGACGATGTTCAAAACCTGCAAATTCTCACTAAGTCGCAGCATAGTGAAATTTCACAGCGTTTAGATCTGCTTGATAATAATATCCAGCTTATAACAACTGAAATATGCAAGGATAACCCCAAATTACGCGATTTACTTAGAAAATTTACTGGACTTTTACCTTCAGTACCAAATAGGCGGGGATAAAAATGAAAACAAATGAAATTCTTAAGTCATTGGCAGACTTGCAGAGTAATCTCAATCAAATTGATTCTGCAAAACAGCAGGTGCTTAAAATTCTCAATTCATCAGCAGAGTTAGCTGAAGTTGTTTCATCGTACCAATCCTCGTTTCAGGCCCTTACTACGAATATTCAGCAAATGGTTGATAAAATTAAAGAGCTTAATGTAAATATACTGTCAGACCTACAAAAGCATACAGATAATTTCAGGGTTGAAGTTTCCAAGCTGAACGAATTTACTCAATCTTTGGCGGCAATCCACCAGAGCCTTGAAGCCGCACAAAATCAGGCAGATGCAAATAAACATATTATTGTATCGCAGCTTGACCAAATAGCTGCTGACATCCGAACTTCCAATCAAACTATCCATGAGGAACACCTGACAAAATTTTCCGAGCTTGCAGCAGCAATTAAGGTCAATCGCATCATGCAAATGTGTGGCGTCGTTGTTACGATTGCTGCTGTTGCAGGACTATTTTGGTTTAACATATTAGGAAAATTTCAGTAATATGAAATTCCACACCACTATAATCACTGACTCCGGCGAGACAGTCGAAGCCCAAGCCCCTGTCATTATTTCCGCAAGCCGCTCCACAGATATACCCGCCTTTTACTCCGAATGGTTTATCAATCGCCTTAAGATAGGCCATGTGGCTTGGTATAACCCCTTTAATCAGAAGCGGATGTATGTTTCCTTCGCCAATGCCAAAGTTGTGGTTTTCTGGTCAAAAAATCCTAAACCTTTGATTCCCTACCTCAAACTTTTAGATGAAAGGCAAATTCATTACTATTTTCAATTTACCCTAAATGATTATGACCGTGAACGCTTTGAGCCTATGCTTCCACCTGTTGATGAGCGGATAGAGACGTTTAAGGAACTCTCTGACGAAATCGGAAAAGAGAAAGTTATTTGGCGTTTTGACCCGATAATCATCTCACCGCAGCATACCCCGCGTGACATGCTTGTAAAAATTTGGAAAATCGGTGAAAAACTTAAAGGATATACCGATAAGCTTGTATTTAGTTTTGTTGATATAAATGCTTATCGCAAAGTGCAGCTTAACCTGAAGTCTTTTTCCGCAAAGTCAATTTATCAAGCCTTAGAATTAACTGAAGCCCAAATTGAAGAAATAATTGTTGGTCTAGTTAAAAGTCGCGAGCGTTGGAAGTCAGAAGGATGGAATCTTTCATTAGCTACCTGTGCCGAGCAAGGAGATTGGGGGCGTGGTATCAAGCATAATAGTTGTATTGACGCGGAATTATTGAAACATATTTTTTATGATGATGCTGACTTAATGTATTATATTTCATATGGGCAACTTCCTAATCAAAAAACTCTGATGCTTCACGAAATAAAGCATAAATCTGTCAATTTACAGGATAAGGGGCAAAGGAAAGCCTGTGGGTGCATAATAAGCAAAGACATAGGCATGTATAATACCTGCCCACATCATTGCGTATACTGCTATGCAAATACTTCTTTTGAAACAGTTGAAAGTAACGTCGCAGCGCATAATGCAGAATATGAGAGCATTATAGGCAAGAATTTCACTTGAAATTTACCCGGTTACGTCAATATTAAGAAGATGTGGGGCAGAAACGAGGTGCTTTTATGATGAATAAAGTCTGGTTGATTGGACGCTTAGGGACTGATCCGGAATTACGGTATGCCGCTAATGGTACGCCTACAACTACCCTACGCATTGCCACAAGCGAAAGCTTTACTGACCGGGATGGCAATAAGGTGGATAGGACTGAATGGCACTCTGTCGTAGTTTTCCAGCGCCAAGCCGAAAACTGCAAGACCTATCTTCGTAAGGGGAGCCTCGTGCTGGTGGAGGGGAGCCTACAAACCCGAAAATGGCAGGATCAGCAAGGGCAAGACCGCTACATAACCGAAGTGAAAGCGCAGCGGATACAGTTTCTTGATCGCCGTGGAGAATCGGAGGCAGCCGGTGTCGTTCATAATTCCAAGCAACAGCACGATGAAATGCTCTCAGATTTTGATCAAGCGTTCTCCTCTAAGGACGCCGCGATGGAAGACCCCCCATTCGGCAAGCCTTCCCCTCAACGCAAACAACCGCGTAATAAAGGAGCCGGGGATACCGGCAAGAGCAGCGAAATGGATAAGGTTCCATTTTGAAACTTTCACCCTTTGCCTATAGAGGAATGTCATGTATAGCCAACATGCTTCCTTTGGTTGTAGACGAAGCCTGAAAAAAGACTATCTCAGCAGCATATTATCAATTATACGCGGCGTTATTTTCTCTGGCGATTTTTGATATTTATTCATGACTATGCACTGTAGGTAGTGGCATTTGCAATAAAATTTGGCATATTCTAAGTCTACATGTCTGTTATCTAAAAATTCAGAATATTGCATTGGAATTTTTTTAATAAATTTTTTTATTCCAGATAATGCACGACTATCATATATGAAGAAAATATACGGAAAATGAAAATGTAAATACTTTGATGCAAATGACCTTTTTTCAAGGCCAGTTATTTCTAAAAGAATATCCACAACTGTTTTATGTGCTTCCAATATCATATGTATAGACTTATGTTCGCCATTTGCTAATTTGCCAAAAACATCGTCAATGCAACTTCTCTTAAAGGCATCTACGATAGTTTCAGTGTAAAAAGTATCACCAAGAGCCAAATCCCCTTCTTTCGTTCTTCTGCGCTCTATGGCAGCGGCATAAATACGCCCTATGAACAAAGTCTTTGCAATAATTATTGCATCGTCTGAATGATGGGGATAATCAGCACAAAGTTTATAGAGAATTTCATTTCCGAAATCCCAAGGTGTTAAAAAGTGGTTTTCGATGAAATCAACTGACAGCGAATCTAGCTGAGTTACTTTGGGGGAACTTTGCATCATATTGTAACCGTTTCGCTAATGCGAAGTATTCAAGGATTTTTCACCGCCCGCGCCGCCATTCCCACGGCGGTATAGGCTGTCCATCCACCCACAACCCTCGCTTTTCCTCCTTGGCCTTGGCCTGAATCCGCTCCCATGAACCGCAATCTTTGCAGTATCGGGGCCAGACCCAAGCAAGTCCGGCATCCAACAATAATTCCTGTAGGACACCTATGCCGGGAATCTCCACAACCGCTACAATCCTGCCATATCTATCTCTGCCTTGGGAGGTTGGCTGAATTTCTACCGTTTTGAACAGAATGGCATTGCTGACAAATCCCCGCGCCGCCTGTCCATAGGGTTGATTCGTTTCAGGCGCATCAATGCCATGCAGCCGCACCTTCTCTCTCGACCCGCCTTGGGTTGGTTCGAGAAAGTATCGCCGTCAGCAACGGCGACGACGCGGGCAGGATAAGCGTGTCCAACAGCGACTTGAACGCATAAGACAAGGCAAAACATAAACCAACAGGCAAATAAGCGCATCATACTGCCTTCACGACCCTTCGTAGGTTAAACATCATTTTCATCGTCGTTGTCGTCATTGGCAGTTTTCAAATTGAGAGCCTTTATCCTTTGCGTGAAGGCTTTTTTGAAATCTTTAATTTTATTGGCAAGCCAATCTATATCGTTGTCCCATGAAGCCCGATCAGATATGTTCATATTTCTGGAGATGGAAATAAACTTAGCTTGGGCATCCGGGTTGGAATCCCATTGAAGTTCTACCCCAAGCTCTTTTTCAATATTTTCTTTTTGTTTCATTAGTTGCGGCAATGCTTGTGCGGCAACTGATTTTTTAATACATAGTCGGGCGGAAACAACGCCTTGTCCAGCATGTAGAGTATTTGAGATATAAATTTTTGAGTTGCCAATAGAAACATTATACCAATATCGCGGGCGTGCAGGACGTGCAGAGCTAAGAATATTATCTCCAATAAGTTTATCTCTAAGCATTTGCCAAAATGCTAATTGTATTTCTTTTGTTGGTGATAAATTTACCTGTTCCTTTACATCACTTGTTCTAACGTCTGCTGGTTTACTTATCACATTAAATCTGACTGCTGGACGGGAATCATCAATTTTCCATAACTCAAGCACAACAGCATACAAAGATATATCATCTGTTTTTTCGTTCAGCCATTCAATAGCCTTGTGATGTTCCTCCGTAAATTGCGTTGCTATCCACACAATAGTCTTAGCATCAAGAAAACTGGCGTATGTTAATGCTTTCCCAAGATGATCGTGGTCTGTCTTTCCAAGCTGGTTTTCAATAACAACATACCCGTCAATAGTTTTAGCGAGAATATCCGCAGAATAAGGGCCAACCGACGCTTCTGTTGTATCCAGTTCAAGATCTAGTCCTCCAAGTGCCTCACCTAATGCCGCCAAATTATCGTCTTGGGCAAGCCACGGCGTAAAATCTTTGTCTTCCTTGGGCCACTGAGTACGGACATCCATTTTTTTGAATGTACCAAGTTTGCTAGGCATGGGACTTTCTCCTTACTATCGGAATCTATAGCATGTTGCTGTATACATTATTCACCCTGCCAATATTTCCTGCATTGAGTCAAGGGCGTGTGCCGCCGACAATGGGCAAGTCTTCCCAGGCCGTAGTGTACCGAGGCGATCTGCGCGAATGTTTCATGCGCCAAGGAGCATCCACCCCACCTTCCGCGCCGAAACGGACAGTGCCGCGCCCGAAGCGTTGGTTGACCGCATCCAGAGCGGCCATGAGCTTTTTGTCCTTACCCTTCTGTGCGTCAGGCGCGGCAAAATCCAGCAGGCTTCCTTGCTGTCTGTCCCGTTCCGCAAGATCATAAAGCATGATTCCGGCCTTGGCGTATAGGAAGCCGGGGGAGAAAATGGAATCCAGGCCGTTCCTTGCGGCTTTGATAAGCTGCCGGGTATTGGCCGTAGGGCTGGAAAAGGCAACTTCCGCCGTCGTGTCGTAAAATGGCCCCTGTCCGTGACGCGCCGTGCGGATATGTACCGCTATGCCGCCAGCTTCGAGTTTTTCCCGGCGCAGACGCTCTCCGGCCAGGGTTGCGTGCATTGCCAAGGCTTCAGCCAAGTGTTCCTTTTCAGTAACTCTTTCTCCGAAGGAACGGGAACTGACCATTGTTCTCCTTGGCGCTGGCGTAGACGTGTGCTCAATGCAGGGTATGCCGCGCAGTTCCATTGCGGTATGCAGGCCGGTGACGCTGAGGAGTTTCTTGATCATGCCCGCATCCGCGTCCCGCAGTTGTTTCGCAGTGCGGATAGAACGCAGTTGAAGCTTTTCAACGGAACGCCGCCCGATACCCCAAATATCCGATACCGGCATTGCTGCCAGGGTTTGTTCCGTTTCCGGCGACACGGCATCCAGCCGATGCACTCCCGTGCCCTTTTTGGCAAGCTCGCCTGCAACTTTTGCCAGTGTGCGCGTTGTGCCGACACCGACTGACACAAGTATGCCCGTCCATTGGCGGACGCGATTACGCATTGACCAAGCTATATCGTCAGCGTTGACCGCGAGAGAACCGGACAGGGGGACAAATGCCTCGTCTATGGAATATTGCTCGACTTCGGGCACAAGACTTTCCAGGGTCAGCATGACCCGGTTGGAAATATCGGCGTAAAGCGCATAATTGGAAGAAAATACGGCTACGCTGTGGCGTTTCAGCAGATCGCGGACTTTGAACTCCGGTTCGCCCATGCCGATGCCAAGGGCTTTCGCTTCATTGGAGCGGGCCACAATGCAGCCGTCGTTATTGGAAAGCACCACCACCGGCTTGCCCAGGAGATCGGGCCGAAAAAGCCTCTCGCAAGAGGCATAGAAATTATTGCAGTCAACGAGCGCCCAAAGCGCCTGCGTTGAGTTTGTGGATGGCATAGGTGACGACTCCCCATATTACGGCGTCTTCCTGCTCTGTTATGTCCAGTTCAGGGTATTCGTCATTGGCCGGAGCCAAAAGCACCCTGCCGTTCTTCTTGGCAAGGTATTTCACCGTCATTTCCCCTTCCACAGCCGCTATGACGACGCTTCCGTTGCCGGGCGTTATGGAGCGATCCACCACCAGCAGATCGCCATCCAGTATGCCTGCTTTGATCATGGAATCGCCGGAGGCCCGCAGGAAAAAAGTCGCCGCATTGTTACGCACCAGATGATCGTGCAAATCCAGCTTGCGATCCAGGGTATCCTCCGCAGGGGAGGGGAAACCGGCAGGCACAGGGGAAAGATAGAGCGGCAGAGCTTTCGTTTCTTTCATGCTCTTTTGGATACGGCATTGGCCGGGGCAGGGCAAGATGCCAGTTTGGCTGGCGAGCTTTATGCCTTCCAGGCTCGCTTTGCCGATCAAGAATAAAGCCCACCGGGTTTTCCGGCAGGCTATAGGACGGCGAATCGTAGAAAGGCTCAGATCAGGCTATGCCGGAGTCGCTGCTTTCGCTGCCTTCCGCACTTTTACTGGAGCCTTACCTTGTGGTTTTTGTTTCTGCTCTCTGGCCTTCTGAGCTTTAACCACCTGAGCCTGCATTTTTTTCAGATGGTTCAGGCTCATCAAAGCCTGATTAGCAGGGTAGCCGCATAGCTTTAGGTATCCTTCTTTAGTAAGGCCGTTATGAGAGGCTAGATGACGCGCATTGATGCTATTCATGCTCTTCCCGCAAATGCAACAGAGAATGGCATCTTTCTGAATAGCGTCTTGGGGTTTCACCTTCAGGCTTCTACGGGAATAGCCCTTGGTCAAAGACTCTTTTTCGGGTTTAGCCGGTTCAGCGGCTTGATCCTGGCTGACGGCATCAGGCAGCGCGGCAGCGCCACCGAGCTTCAGTTGAGAATTTAACGCATGAACGCGGATCACAAGTTCACGGTACATCTTCCAGGCATCTTCCGCATTGATGCCGGGATTGCTGGCGATGATCGCAGTCAACAATTCAAGTTCTTCCATAGACGCCTCCAGGCTAAGTATGCGCGAGCTATGCGCGAATATCCAGCACTTGTCAAATAAAAGGCAGAAAAGGCATACCTATATTCATCCTCTTTATAGGTGCAGCATAGACCGTTGGCGGCGGCAACGCTGGAAAGCTCAGGCTGACGGGCCTTCCGCCTTTCGGGGTGCGCGAGGTCGCGCAAGGAGCGCGCCAACCCGTCTTTCGCTGCGCTCATTCCGGCTTGTCACGCTCCTTTCCCCCTCCAGGCGGCGCGGCCCGCCAAAAAAAGACATCCCCCGAAAAGCGGGTGGCGTGAAAAGGCAAACGCCCCCCGCTCTCCGGGGAAAATGTTTCTCGGAGTCAAGGGGCAGAAAGGCAGGGAGCAAAGTCATGAGCTGCTTTATTATGAACGAGGACAGGATCGCATCATTGGCCCATGAAATCATAACCAGAAACCAGGGTGCCCTCCTTGTGGGCGAATACGGAGAGACATACGACAGCGAAACCCTTGCCGACGCCATGCTGGCGATGAACATAGACGCCTTTCGTCAGAGGTACGGCATGAAGACGTTACTGGCGGACGACCTGGATTACATAGACCTGGACAAAAGGCGCTGGTATCCGCTGGAAGCCTTGAGCGATGTGCAGATGTATAAGAGTTTGCAATGCTTCCTGTACCAATGCTGTGAGGGGAATGTGGACGAAAAGCCGCTATATAAGACTCTTTCAGCTATCAGGGGATTGATGGCCCCTTTCATCAAGGAAGGCTCCCAGGAATACGAAGCGGCAGAATGGGGCTAATATACAGGCCATAACCCAAAGGAGGCACATCATGGAAAGCTGCGGAAAAGGCTACCAGCCATTCATTCCCCCAGGCGCTACGAAGGAAGCCCGTACCATCCGCATCATAAACGGCAGGTATAAGCTCCTGTTCACCGTACAGGACGGCGAAAGCATCACTGTGGACGGCAAGACATACCAACTTGAATACCTCGATGAAACGCATTTCCGCGCCAAAGGTGGGCGATGCTGGCATATCTGCGAGTTTGGGGAGCGTGTAATCGACCATGGCAGTGAGGTGAAAAAAGCATCATAGTGGAGAAAAAGGCTTGCAATGCATGAGAGAGCGGCCCTGGAAACAGAGCCGCTTTCAAATTGTTGTCAGCCCATCCTGGATTCACGGTAACAGGCGATGACATTGAACTTGTTGAAATAATAACAATATCCTTGTCAATTTAATTTTTACTTGACATATTATATTTTAGAGCTACGTTTTGAGGTTGACCTTATGGTTTTACAAGGAGGTTTGCGTTCGCCTAGTGACACATTTAACGAGAGGAGGATAGCTATATGGCAAAAAAACTCAATAAGTTGGTTGAAGTGGGTGGTTGTGCTGCTATGATTTTAGGTGGTGGTACTATTATTGGTGTTGCCTGTATGCATCTTAGTGACGCATGTAATACCGCCACAAGAGAAAACCGTCCTATTATTGGGCTAAGTACCCTCAAATCAGCGTTTACTACCGTTTGCGAGCTATTTCTGAGCCATACGTCAAAAGGGACGAACAATGAGCTTGGGTCTGGCCCAAAAGGTATACCCCAACATAGCTAATCTCCAAATCGGATTATTTTAAGCAAAATGGAAGCGGCCCCGGAAAACGGAGCCGCTTTTTTGTATCAGAGCTTTTCCTTACAGTCGGGATAGCCGGAGCAGCCCCAAAAATCATAGCCGCCTTTGCCGGGTTTCACCCGATGCACCATAGCCTTGCCGCACTTGGGGCAGGTCTTCCCTGTTGCCTTGAAAAAGGCCGCAAGTTCTCCATGCAGGTTTTCATACGCCTTTGAGACTACGGCCCGGTATTCCGCCTTGCCGGAGGCAATATCGTCAAGCGCCTGTTCCATGCCGGAGGTAAAGCCGTAATCCGCGAAACTGAAGCGCCCGGCCAGCCCGTCAATAACCTTTTCCCCCAAGGGCGTGGGAACCAGGAAACGCTTTTCCAAAGCCACATAGCCCCGCGACTGGAGGGTGTCCAGGATAGCCGCATAGGTGGACGGACGGCCTATGCCGCGCTTTTCCAATTCCCGCACAAGGGCGGCCTCAGTGTAGCGCGGCGCGGGCTTGGTTTTTTTAGTCAGAAGATTGCCGGACAGGGCAGTGACCCTAGCGCCCGGCTTCATGGCCGGAACCGGGTTTTCCAGTTCCGTTTCGCCTTCCTCATTAGTCGCGCCCTCTTGCAGCAGCACTTTCCAACCCTGCATCACCAGCACCCGGCCCCTTGCCTCAAAGACCGCTTCTTTGCCGTCCAGATCAGCCGAAAGACGCACGACGCGCACGGAATACACCGCATCCGCCAGTTGGGACGCCAGGGCGCGAAGCCGGATCAGGGAATACAGCGCCCTTTCGTCTTCATTTTCACCGGCGCCCTCATGTTCAATATGCGTTGGCCGGATCGCCTCATGGGCTTCCTGTGCTCCGCCTTTGGCCTTCCATGTGCGAGGAGCGTCCGGCAGCGGCCAGCCCTGATCTTCCGCATAGCCGAGGATCACGCCAATGGCTTCACCGTCAAAGTAGGCCCGGCGCTCATCATCAATAAGCATGGTCACTGGATCGGGAAAATGGCCTTTGCCCGGCCCAGGATAGGCTCTATGGCTGGAGCGGATCGCGTCCACATGGAGCATCCAGCCCGTGCCCAGGAGCTTCACGGCGTTGCCGAACTGTGCTGAGACATAGGCCCGCTCATCAGGGGTACTGGAATCCGTATCTTGACCACGAATTTCCCAGGCCGCCAGAAAGGAGCCGTCTTTGTTGAGGACAATGCCCGGAGCGCACAAAAGCGCATACGGCAGAAGATCGGGCAGACCCTTTGCCTTTGTGCGGTAGTTTTGGAGTTTCAGCATGAGTACCCCCCAACGAGCCGCCAGCGGCTTGCTTTGGCGGGATAATAATCTTGCTGTTTGATGTGCCGCAGCCAGACCCGGCACATAACCGGATCGGCCTTTGCCATTCGCCGCAAGGCGACCACAGCCACGATCCAGAAGATGATCGCTGAAATCGCGGAAACGGCGGTTAACCCGCCGACCCCGACCAGCAGGGCGATCAGGGCGGAGGTCATCACCGGCTCCCGTTCAGCGCCAAGGACATGGGCGTGACGGTGCAGGGATTGATGGATTGGCAGGGTGCGGTTCATATCACCGCCCCGGAGAAGGAGAACACGGAATTGACGATGGACGCGGCAAAAGCGATGAAGCTGATCCCGAAGACCACGGACAGCAGGAGCTTGAAGCCGCCGCTGATGTCGTCTTTGTTCATAATGAATATGACGCCGCACAGCGCCATTGCCACGATGCTGATCCATTTCCCGGCAGGGCCGGTAATGGTGTTCACCACTTGCTCAAGAGGGCTGGAAAATTCCGTGATGCCGCCCGATGCTGAGGCGAGTTCCGGGAAGGCGAAAAGGCAGGCCGAAAGGGCCAGGACGAAGAAGCTATTGCGGGGCAGTTTGTGAAGGCGCATGACGATCTCCTTGGAGGCCGTCACGCGGCGCTGAGTTGGGGCGCATGGCCCGCAAAACGTGGATGGTTTTGCAGCGGGGGCAGCGAAGCTCTATAGAGCCGGCTTCAAAACTCCCTTTTGCCAGGAGTCTGCCGCAGCTTCCGCAGCGGACATCATACGGCGTACAACAGTTCTGTTTCATATTCCTCCTTGTTAGGTTCGTATCTGTTGACCTTGATTATGCTGGACACGCGGCGCTGGTTATCGGGCGTCTTTTCCATGTAGACCACCAAATCAACGGCCCGGCCTATAAGCTTTTGCTTGGTGCCAAGGCCCGCTTCCTCAACCAGTTCTTCCAGGCGGGACAAAGCTTCTTCCGCCGAATCGGCATGAAAGGTGCTGACGCCGCCCGGATGGCCGGTGTTCCAAAGTTTCAAAAGCTCCAGCGCGGCGGCATCCCGCACCTCACCCACTAAAATGCGTTTTGGCGCATAGCGCATACTGGTTTTCGCCAGTGTCCGCATATCAACTTCAGCAAGTATGGAGGTACGGAAAAAAACCGCGTTGGGGCTTTGGGATTGCAGTTCCGCCGTGTCTTCCAGAATCAGGAGGCGGTGCGAAGGCGTAAGCACGGCAATAGCGTGAATGACGGCGTTGACGAACGTGGTTTTCCCGGAAGACGTGCCGCCCACCACCACGATGTTCAGACGGCGCAGCACGGCGTCATGGATGACCTCGATAACCTGTGCCGTGATGGAACCGGCAGCCATGTATTCCGCCAGGGTGAAAACCCTGGACGCCTTTTTGCGGAGCGCAAATGACGGCCCAGGCCCGACTATGGGCGGAAAGGTTCCCTCGAAACGGGAGCCGTCCAGGGGAAATTCCCCTTCAACGATTGGGCTTCTCTCGTTTACCGTAATGTCCAGGCCGCTTGCCGTCAGGGCAAGGATAAGCCGCCCCTGAGCCGGGGGGATGTCGCCTATGCGCTCATGATCCTGCCCGTAGCGTTCTATCCATAAAGAACCGTCGGGGTTCAGCATGATCTCGATTATTTCCTCATCTTCAAGAGCGCCCATGATCAGCGGCCCGCAGTTGTGGCGCAGGCTATCCAAAAGGCGGGGATCGTCGCAGGCCCGGTACATCAGCGCATCCCCCGCAGAATGTAGACCGCCACATTGAGCAGCGCCGACAGGGCAATAATGGCCGTTGCCCAGGCAAGCGCGTTTTTGAAGGTATTGAGGCTGGCAGCGTGTGCGTCGAAGATTTTGCGTATGCCTTCCACCGAGGCCGAGGACAGACTTGTGGAAAGCTGTT
>Ga0123357_10003775_pt1 | contig 17520 bp, 9 predicted proteins | sample TergutEmb28metaG_FD_89873 | JGI IMG/M metagenome (GOLD analysis project Ga0123357, IMG submission 89873) | Embiratermes neotenicus P4 segment gut microbial communities from Petit-Saut dam, French Guiana - Emb289 P4 | ecosystem: Host-associated > Arthropoda: Insects > Digestive system > Gut ... | reverse complement strand
GGTAGAGTAGGAAAAAAAGAAGCGAAGAGAGTGGTGTGGCGGAGGAGGGAGAGAGGAAGAGGGAGGGGGGGGGGGCGGGGGGGGGTGTGTCGCAACGTGGATCTCAGAAGTCTCTGATGCGACTCGCACAAGTTACTTGTAAAAAAAATAGCAATCAAGTTGTTTATAGTCACGTGGGACGATTACGAATGACTTTTTAAAATATTCTTAAGGAAAGCTACTAGAGTTATATGAACAGAAATAACACGCCACCCTACAGGGAAAATAACTGATTTTATTAATGGATTAGTGAATTCCCCAGAAAGCAGTACGTCCTTTTGTCGGTAACAGAAAACGCTTACTACATTCTCGGAGGCAGTGAATATTGTTGCTACCATACGTTGGACTTGATAAACAAATACATATCTAATGCAACACTACAAGGTCTTGACAATGGTGTATTATATATATATATATATATATATATACAGGCATCTTCTCATGACTTTGTCCGTCGTGTAACACTATAACACTACGTGTCGGAAGTCGTGTTTTTTCCGTTTTCAAGCAAGAGCACCTAATCTGCTGGACCCCTTAGATCAAGCTATTCTCAGTCACACGGTTTCTTGCCTAAACTGCCTCCTAAATTGAATCTCCCGAAGATCGGCTAACTGGCCACTCCTGGCATATCAACTAATGCTGCAAACATACATAATGTTCCATAAAATGGTACAAACTACAACCAGTCGAATATCAAGGCCTGTGTGAACCGTGTATTTTAAGTGTGTGAAAGTCAAAGTTGATATAAAATTATTTTGAAAATCTAGTTCCAAAATGGTGAAGAGATATCATAGTAAAACTGACGTAAGTATCGTCTTGAAAATCAGAACCTAGTTTATTGCTAAACAACTCTGAATGACTTTGCGGTTTTTGGACTTTAAAACGTTAGAAAACGGACATAACTTTGTTGTGAAACGTCGAGATCGGATTACCTACTGATGCAGCGTTTTATCTCAGAAGAACAGAATAATTCGAATTATATTTACGAAACATTTACGGGAAATTGTGTGCCCCTTTGCCAATCACTGGTAAATTAAACTGTATTAATTGCAGACTAATTATACCACCTGTTCAACTGACGTCGTGGGAAAATTAGTGAAACCCGAATATCGACATCGTTTTCTTATCGACCGCTATCGGACACTGTTCTGATGAACCTGAATGCGATCTAAATCGTCACACACTATGGCTTAAAAATCCATTTAACTGTTGCATTGTCACAAACCTGCAGCTTCAGTAAATAGCTCTGCTGTTCAGGTCTTACGACGGAAATTTTTTGTTTATTCAAATATCTTGCATGCACGTTACGTATTCTGTAACTATCTTACTACTTGATTTCTTCATCTGAATAATACACAATAAACACAGCATATCATGAGAGCCACTGATAATGAAATAAATTAAAACATTCCTTTTCAAACCTTTTTCTCCGTGCGAGAACCATGCAATTATCTCTCTCCTACACCAAAAAAGCCGTCCTGAATAAAGCACCTAAGTCTAGCGTAAATATTATAGTGACTATTAGTAGCTTTGTATTAGAATTTTAGAAATTAGTCCTATGTTTAATCTTATAAACACATACAAACGTACGGTTTTGTGTGACGGAGAAACAGAGAGACCTTCGGCTCTTGATATTCGACTTACGCTTCATGAATGTAAATTAAGAAGTCACCTCTCTCAACGCTATTATTTGCACCATGTTGTTAGGGGAATTCATGTCAACACAGTTTATAAATGGTTGAATACCGTCACCCTTGTTAGACTCTTGTATATCTCTACTGTGTTGTATGCTGTAGCAAAGTCATAACTCACCTTCTTACATTATTCCAGCCTCTTCTTGTGAAGTGTTTTATGTCTTTATTTATTTACTGTCCTTTCTTTCGATAAAATTAAATTAACAGACGAAAGAAGAGCGTACATCACGGGTTATTCTTTACCTATTTTTACATTTTAACTGTTACATTACCCAAAGGTTGTGTATATTCTTATTCTTTATTCTGTATTTTTGGTGATAATTCACCTCATCTTTCTACTTTTGTTAGCGAAATCTAGGTTCCATCATTAGAAATATATACAGAATGTTGGTGGAGAAACCTGTTGGTATATATCTGTTTGGCAGAGCCAGAAGTGTTTGGCGAATAGCAGTGAGACGGAACATAAGAAGGTTGGTTGTGGGGGACGTGAGTTGCGTGGCCCGCATTCAGGATAGTGCTAACATTAGAGCTGTTGGTCTTACGGATTCTCCTGTCACCGCGTTTGTTCAATATTTGGGCACTGTCGGCAGGAGACGTCCTTTCCCGAAGGGGGGAGGGGGAGGGGGAAGAACGCCCTATGAAATTCGTGGCGTGATGCTTACGCCCAATGATAACTTTACTTAAACCTTTTACTGTTTAATTTTATTTTACTGCACTTAGACGGCTCCTCTATATCCGGTGCTACAACAGGATATTAAATTTCCATCAGTATCAGATGTCGGATGTTGAAGCCTGCAGACTGTCCAATGTATTTGACACCGCATGTACCATGAAATATTTACTTTCACGCAGTTATTCTTGATCTTAGTGTCTGAATAAAGACACTTTAAGTTTTAGGTTTAATACTCTATGAACATTCATTGTAAGATTCGGGTTTTATTTCATGGAACTTCGTGCTTGCGCGTTAGCGTTTATTATTTCTTCCCTGTAATGCTGACATACTGGAGCAAACGAACGCGAAGTTAAAACACTATTATAGTCGATGCGTGACTGGATCATTCGTTGACGTTTACGTTTTTTCACATAGTTCATTGGAACTTCATAATTCCCTTAGTCTATAGGTACATTAGTAGCAAAAACATGTTTATTTGTGGGCCAGGTAGCTCAGTCGGTACAACGACTGACTACGGGCTGGGCGGTCCGGGGTTGAATCCCGGTGTGGACGAGATTTTCCGGCCGTCCAAACCGGCTCTGGGGCCCACACAGCCTTCTGTAAAATGGGTAACGGATCTTTCCCGGGGGTAAAGTGCGGCCGGGGCTTGCTACTGACCACTCACCCCCATGGAAGAGTTGAGCTATAACTCTACCCACCCTCTGGGCCACACCGGGCCTGTAACGGGAACACTTTACCTTTATCTTTTTACATGTTTATTTGTTTTAGAATTACCACTGAACAGACATCGCTATATAAAGAGACAATCAGCAACAGAAATACTAAATCACAATAATGGCGCTTTTGCTCAAATAGTCCTGCATATTGTGGTATGTATATCAGAGTAAAAACCCGTAAGCTACCTTCCATTTATTTCCCTATTACGTCGTAATCTTTATCAAGTTTGTTTACATTTCGAAATAACCGAATAGGGTGAAAGTAAAATGAAATTGAAGACAAAGTACAAAAGATAATATCAGGACCCAACAGCGATAAGATACAGTGACTTCAAGAGAATTTCAAGAAACCGAATTTGATTAGTTTTACTAATCCTCTGGTACTGTTCCGTAATAAAAACGAGTAATTTAGTGTGGTGGACACACAGGTTAAGAGAACGTCCTGACAAAAATCTTAAGGAGGTCTCAAGTGAGAAGCCCTCAATTTCGAATGACAAAATCCATTAAAATTTAGTATCCTAGAAAGTATCTGAGAAGGCAGAAGTTTGTGAACTGAATATTAATAAGAACTACTCAACTTCACTTGCCCCATCCAAATTGTAACACGGTCACGCGACGCTGTGACGTCATAGAAGTAAATTTTTGCAGTTGATGTGTAGGATCTTGCCTCCAATTTTTCGGTGTTTCTCAGTGTGTTTAAAAAAAAAATACGAGAAAGTTTGTAATTTTTACAGATCGCTTTATAGTCCGGGTTATTTAAATCACTGACGATCTTAGATGCTGGATATGTTTCGAGTGTAGGACATAGTAACTCTTTCGCGGTTGTAAACTGTCTCATAAATTTGCAAAGTTGAAAACACAAGGGAGGAAAATATTAAAACGTATCTTCTGGAAATGTGTTGAGATGTGAATTACATTTCACTGGTTGTAACTGGATCAGGGTATTGTCCAAGAGCGCGTATTGAAATGTTATAAATGTTTTAGTTTGAAGTACATTTAAAAAATGTTCAAGTAGTCGTAGTCGAATTTTAGGTAATTTTTGTACTACTAAGAAATACAGAACAATCGTCAGTTAGGATAAATTGTTTCCGTACCATGTTTTGAACTTGGAACTTCTCTTATCCGAATATCAACTAAGACACACACACATATATATATATATATATATAGTATATACATAAAGGTACACAGCACGGGGGGAGGGGTAAATATACAGGTTTTTAATAGTGTTTTTATTTATGCTAAGTGATTATTCCGATTGCATGGAAGAACCTAAGTTCCCTCTTGCCATATGTATTTCATTATGGCCCTTCAATTGTGCTGTTCCACGACCTACCCCAAAACCCCAAAACTGCCCCTTACACTGTTATGTACCTGAATACCTACCATCTAGTTTTGGAAGAGGTATTCTTCCCACCATCAAATCACCAAAATGACATACCGGGTGCTAAACCGAAGACACGTTGAAACATGTGTACCTACGGACTAGGCGTGTTACAGACAGAGACATTACAGTAAAATAATCATGCGCGTGTTTTTTCACGTATTTGTTGCGTGTACGGGATATAAACATTATCTGTGCACTTAAGTTTCTTTACCTGCATAAACTATTAGGACAACTAGCCTCCGAAAGGCACAAGACTTTTGCAACAAATTATTGATTATTAATTACGTAATAAACTATACGAGATAGATATCCTACAGTCTCGTATACTCAGGGAATTCAGAAAAATAGAAGCGATATATACGAATAATTAAATTAGAACATAGGGCATGACATTTTTTATTTATCCAATATTATCCCAATTTACTAAATTATTTAAAATTCGTCGCCAAATTGATGGTTGTATTATGTTTCATAAAGAAATGACGATCGCGTTTGCAAGCCAACAGGTAAAGTCTCTTGCCTTACGTATACTCCCACACAAATCACTTGAAGGTAAATAGCTTATATATATTCACTTTATTAATATATATTTCCGTCAACACAACTATATAATAAAGGCATGAGTTAAAGCTAACGCGACATGTTTCGACTTAAAAAGTCATCCTCAGGATAAGCTAAGAACCATGAAGTTCTTAGCTTAGCCTGAGGATGACTTTTTAAGTCGAAACATGTCGCGTTAGTTTTAACTCATGCCTTTATAATATAATTGTGCTGACGGAAATATATATTAATAAGGTGAATATATAGAATCAGTAAACAACGGGATGACTTCATTCAAATAGCTTAAAGCTCACAAATGTCGTTAAATAACTCGTGAAAAATAAAAGTAAGATAGCTTTGTCTTGCAGCAGACCACAGACTACAACCTCACGAGTGTCAGACTGCTTATTCCAGTAACTTTACAATAATAAGCACCTACAGATACATAAAATATCATTACCTTCCAACAACATCCAATGTTCACCGGACCAAATACCCGTACATGTTATTTCTCTGACTAACTAATCCGCGTCTCCATGTGAGCTAAGCTGTGCGCCTCAACCTCTCCTACAACCCCACGTGCCATAATTAATTAAGTTGTTTCCAGCCTGTGTGCTAGGAAGTCTAGGACGCGAAGAAAAGTCAGAAAGGTGCTCCGATAACACTAAGGCTCAAAAGGGGACTCATTGCTGACGGTGGCAGTGCTGACCCTTCGTAGTTACGGTGTGACGTGCCGTAAGATAAATAAGGCAAAAATCACACGTAATTGTCTGAGAATGTCTTTTGTTTTCGGAAAACTAAGTAAGGGTCTCTGCAATAAAACAACATTTGACACAAGAGATGTGTTGTATTTGAAGTCTGGGGTATTGAGTTTCACGGCTAATTAAATTTCAAATGAAGGCATTCCACTGCGTTCTTAACAGTGTCTCCAGTAACAAAGAGGTACTGTGCGACTCGTTCACACTCTCGTCGAAGTGAAGAGGTGTAAGTGCTTTCGGTTCGATCAGGCCTGTTGCGTGATGTGACGCACAGTTAGAACAACAATCGTTCCGCAATGCCGGAGTCCTAGAAACATCATACAAGAGTGTGATAAACATCGTAGATGCGTATCACACAGTACGCATCCCTCTTCAAGAACATTTAAGTACTCCTGTTATGTACTGTACGCGCAATTTAAAAAAAGCGTTCTTTACTATTTTGCACGCCCCATTGCCCTTCCTGCTCATTTATGGAAGAAAAATACACTGCGCTGTAATGCTGGTCACGTGACACTGTAGGAACAATATTCTTTCTTTTCTTTCGTAAAGTATAATACACTAAAGAAAGTGTATATTTATTTGTTTTGTGCCATCCACAAATTTTCTTTTATTAACCGTTTTTAATACAATAAATAATTTTCGATTTTTCTTTTTTTGTACCTATAAACTGCCCGTGTGATGGCTCATGCTGTTAGTTAGTGGCTTTTCACCGTGGAGACCCGCCTGCGATCTTAGACATGCTAATGAGGGATACGTATTGGAACAAGTGGGAATGGGACAGGGTATTCTCCAAGTTCTACAGTTTTCTCTTCCCTGCCATTTCACCAGTGCTCCACACTCATCCACCTATCACCGATAATACAGGGCATACACAAAAGAACGTGCGGTTTCAAAAGTTAACAAGAAATTTATTTCTCACCTTACACGGGCACAACTTACACCATCAGCAGCAACAACTGCCCAAGTTTCTCATGCGCTACCAGTAGTTCGCTTCTCATGCTTAATGCGGGGTCACGGGGCCAGTTTCCAAGATGGCGTCGCAGCAAGAAAAGGCTTTCTGTGTGCTCCGTTTTGAGGTGCATCTTTTCTAAACCGTGCATGAAACTCACGCTGCACTGTAATCACAGATCTGGACACCTCAAAACGGAGCAGACAGAAAGCCTTTTCCTGCTGCGACGCCATCTTGGAAACTGGCCCCGCCGCCCCGCAGTAAGCACGAGAAGTGAACTGCTGGTAGCGCGTGAGAAACTTGGACAGTTGCTGCTGCTGACGGTGTACGTTGTGCCCGTGTAAGGTGAGAAATGAATTTCATGTTAACTTTTGAAACCGCACCATTCTTTCGTGTATACCGTGTATACAATATTAGCAACCGGCAGCGCCACCAAACACACTTACAGCAATTTCATGTAAACCAGCAGTGTGTTCAACCAGTGTGATTCGAACAGTAAATTCGCTCACTAACGATATAGGATAAAAAATTTAACTTAATTGAAATTCGCACTGCGGTCACAAAGATGAAAGATTCTCATTGAAAGACTGTCATTACCTTCCGGTTACGAATTCACTTCGAGCACTTTCTGTAAGTCGTAAATAAACTGGTATAATACAGTATTTAACACATAAATATTTACGCACTTTTCTTCCTGATACTCAATAGATTCCGCTTTCCGAAGCACAAATATTGACTGCAGTATGGAAAAAAGTTTCATTCTTGCCACATAAAGACTAGCCACGGATTTTGTTTTTTTCACCAACTGAATTAGGATAGGGATGTGAAGTTTTCACAGCGGTGAAATGTCGTTAAGTACTTTGATCCCGAATTTGGAGCACGTTTGTCCACAGTGGTTGCTTCCCAGTTTCCAGACTACGTGGTTTTATAACCCTGCTTAGCACAAAATGTTGCCGGCTTTTATCCTCATTACACTCATGCTTAAAATCGTATTTAATATCAGGCCTTATCCTCTCATCGTGCAGGTCATTGTAATGTCGCTGGTTAGTTTCCTTGTCAGTAGTAAACAAATTTAAAAATTAAAGAATATTCTTGTTTAGTAAAATTGCTAATGTCACAAGAAGTAATTTCATAAGAGACAATTGGTTAAAACTGAAGTTATTTATAATTCAAATTAATATCATTTTTTTATTTCCTCTGGAATAAACATCAAAAATGTAATTTTTGTGGCTTGTTGGTGAACTTTATTTCCGTCTAACATCCCAAATTCCTTCCTCCTTTCTTTTCATTGTTTCCATTTTCTTGGTTAATTTGTTCTTACGCTGTGCATGCCGCTGAAAATTCACAACGGAATTTGTGTAAGTTTAAGGTGCAATTAATTTAGTTAGGTTTGTAGATGCATTGGTCCTGTATTACAAAAATTAAGTCCAAAAATTATCTTTCTAGTTAGAAATTCTTTTACGAATATCTCAACTCCTGGAGGTTTCGTTAATCACGAACGCGAAAGTTTGCTTAAAATCAACAATATTTTTCTAGACTTTTTCACCGCTTTCGTCTTCAACCTGTAATGAAGACAGTTCGATATCAGCAAGCAGCTTTACAGACGGTATTACGAAATTTCTTTTTGTAAAAGCAAGTGCCTGTCCCCACTCACTGGCAAACAAAGGGCCGGTATTCACTCTTTGATAGGCGAAATTGCAAATTTTCCTTGTCTTCGTATTGAAAAATTTAAAAAAATCTGTATATTATTGTTTCATATTGTGATAACATCACTGGAATAAAAACAAAAATAACAAACATTTTTTTTTCGAGTTCTCTGTTTACAAATATTGGTCTAATGCACTACCGAAAATAAAGGTGCCTGTAGCCTTGCCTTTGCGTACAGTCATAAAAAAGGGCATTAGTATTACTCTTACATCGACTTATTTATTCGCTCTGTGATATCGAATACGTGAATTCACACAAACACACACACACACACACACGCCATAATGTTCGTACTAAAAACCACTGCAAGACCCGAACTTTGATATTTTAATAGAATTTCATCGATTTAAACACCCTTCGGTTTGCTCAGTCTGTCAGTATGTAACTGACAAAGAAATTAACAGAACACCAATTTTTCATTTATCTTCCCTGGTTCCCTGACCAACAGGTCAATATTGATCTGTTGGCCAGGGAAATAATTATTTTTCCATCATATCCACGTATACAACACCCCTCCTCTTGAACGCTGTTTGAAACGAAATGTTATTAATACGCTAAATTAGAGATATTACACTAAAAAGTGAGGATGAACGCAGTGTATCAAGTTGGAGCTAGTTGAGAAGTTGCCTGTCATTACACAGATTTTTTCCCAAATTTTTCAGTGCGAGAGCCATGACAGAAACTTCAAATAGGTGAGGACAGCTTACAGAGCGTTCCTTCGCATACTTACTTGAAACTTATTTGACTAAAGTGTCAAACAATACTTTAAGTCTACAGTTTTCCAGTTGTCCATCATCATATTTTTATACACGAAAAGAAAACTCTTAGAACCTCCACTCCATTAGGCCTCTAGGTGGCTTATGAGATTATTTTTACCTAAAGTCCCAAAACAGCAGAACTTTCTGCGCATCATCACAACCTGATAGTGGGTATAGGACACATTTCCAAAACCCTGAGAATTTTATATGCAAACTGGAAGAGTGGACTACGTCCAAAACAGCAGCGATAGACTTAATTTTAATCTGACCTAATGTGACAACTTTTCATTTTACTCGATATTAAATAAGGTATGAAAGTGTTAACTCATATTTGATAAAGTTTGGCAGTATGGCATCTTCAGAAAAGTCTGTTCAAAGACAGGCCGTAATGTCTGACAATTCATTTTTCATGACGACCACATTTCCAATTAAATCCCAAAGTCACAGAGAACACCGTACCTCTCAATTACAAATAGCTGTCGGTAATGCTGCTTAGGGTAAAAATCGCTGTTCAGCTTGTAGATTAAACTAAACAGACAAGACACACTGTGACGAAAATGACGTTTGAACTAATGTTAATAACGATGTCAAGTATAACATATACCGTAATCTAGTATTTAGCATCATTTTAAGAAATTCTGAATTAAATAGTTATAAGAGTTTTTTATGTCTTATGGCAAAATCTTTCAACTTATACGCGACTTATTTACTGAATTGGTAAACTCTTTCTCGCAATTAGGTGACAAAAGTAACATATCATAAATTTCTAGGAGGATATAAAATTGAGATACAGATTTAATTCCCGTTTAGGTGAACGTTTAAATCCAATGAATTATTTTACTCAGCGGACGACTCCAAATATATCGGCGTTTCGGGAAAACCAAACTACAGTTGCTGTTCATACAACGTACTTCTTTCATTGGTACACTTTGTGATGCAATAAGATGTTCTGTTTTGTGCTCGCACGTAATTTATTCGTGACATTGTGCGGGAATATGTATTTATTAATTAACTGTGATTATTAAACATACTAGTCCGTTTTGATAAAGACACACTTATGCATAATTCAGTTTCTGGTCATTTCACCACGAAGTTTCCTCAAATTCTTCTCTGCGAACTGAAATAAACTTAATCGATATAGTAGGTTGTGTTATGACTGTACGGTTATGCTTTGCTCCAAACTGAGTGGAAGATTGAACGGGTCTGTTAGCTGGTTATTAAACTCAGTTACCTTCCAAAAGAGTTAAAAGAACTCTTTGAAGCTTATGTGGGGCCCAAAACTGGTCTCAGAATTCCAAAACGTAAACAACCTACAAGAATACGCAGAATACGCTGGTAGCAAAAGCTAGCCACAGTTCTGTATTTAGTACTGAAATTGAAAGTTGATGTACCACAATCAAGAATCAGCACTACAGAAGATCAAACAACTTTTACTGCTGATACCAATACGGAAATAGGTTCTTTCGTACTCTGTGCTACGTCACGAGCAGTTCTGTATAATATCCCCACAAGCGGTATGTTGAAGTGGAATACCTGCTCTGTATTTGCAACCAATAAATAAACGTACATTCATGTATGTCTAAAAACATTACATGGTCAAAAGATGATGTCGTACCTTTTGTAACTGTAAAAGTAATCGAAAATTTTACATGGCGCAGGAATGTGGTGCCGGTTGACTAAAAACTAAAGAAACACATGTCTCATTGGGTGTAAACAAAGCGATAATTGCCAGGGCCAGTACGTTGTGAATTATTTAATTCCGTTGAAACAGATTTGGGCTATAAGGAGTCTTAAGCACAAAATTTATTATTCTAGTAGTTTAAAAATTTACGATTATAGTAAAAATATGTAAATATGAAAGGATTTAGCTTTATAAATGTTACGTATGTACAGGGATTACCGATGTGGATTTAACATCCCTGAATTTTATGTATAAAGTTTTCTGGGGGGGGGGGGGCGTTAATCTTCAGCCCTCAGCAGATTCGGGAAATGTAACGGCCACTGACACATGACCACCAATGGACTCTGTCCTCAGACGGTTCACACTGCATCATCTGTGATTACTTTTGAACTATTTGTCTATCAACTAATGTACTTACTCATACGTCGTACTCTCTAGACATTCGTGCAGTTCTCGCGCTATGGAACTGTATTCCGGAGACTCTCTGTTTGAATCTCGCCTGGGATACCAGCTCTACTCATTCAAAGTTTCGAATCCCCAAGCAGCATCTGCTGGCTACTATCGACAGCCATCTAGTTCCTAACATTTGCACGATGCCTTGCAGACAAGTAAAATTCTACTTCCCATTCCAAACCCTTCCCTCTCCAATGTACTTTGCAGTGCACAAAGGATGCCAGAAGCCGGGACAGCATAGTCGGTACAGTTAAAAGGTCATGGGCTGATAAAAATGGTTCCGTTTCCAGTAGGGTCAAGCGTCCAGACCAGCTCCAAAGCCTACCCAGTTTCGTATTCAATTGGTAAAGTTAGGGTTGGTCTTTCTCAGGAGACAAAACGGCCGGAGCTTAAATCTGACCACTCACCTTCATCTAGTGGCGAGGTTTAAAACAAGTGAACCACGCTTCCGCTCTCCCATATGCCTTCATATCAAGCACAGGGACAAATTTGCTTTTAGATAGACATATTTAAGTTGAATATGATAGGAGGTCTCAGGTCCTTACAGCGGTGATGATGACGACTGGGATCGTCTGGTATCTGACGCTGAGTCGCTGGAAGGGTAACCACTCCATCAAGAATGGACTTCATGGACTGATTACCTTTGAAGAAAAATGCGACTCTTTCCTTCGAAACGTCGGGAACGACTTACGCAGGGTCAGAGCCTCACACCCCAGAACAATCTTATCCTTATGACCACATTTACTCAGTCGAAGTCAAGTGCATGATACATGGTCGTCAGCAGTTTTAGGAAATAATATTTCGGCTTTGCCTGTACACTTCGAATTACTTACACTCTTTCAAGTACATAATAGCTACGCTATAAGCCACATAATTCCAGTACAACAAATTTTCATTGTCCGACTCACCTACTTTTTTATAGTGAATAAATAAATGAGGAAGAGATGGATACTGTGAGGGAGATGAGAAATACATATTCATATTTGGTCGGGAAACCTCAAGGGGAAAGACCGGAGGGACTACAGGCAACAGTACAAGGAAGTGGATCGTTGTGGCCTGGTCCAGCAGTCTGATCACAGGGCAGAGTGGCAGACACTGAAGAAACCAGCAATAAAACGTCTGACCAGATTCATGACAATTAATATTTGAAGGAATGTTTTTTGTTATGTAGTTCGAAAATATATCTGAAGAGGTAAGAATGTTGAAATGATATAGGAAAGTGGCTAGAATTGTTAATTACGAACTGATATTGTACCGAGCACGAGTTTCTACTTCCATGCTGTTATGTATATTTAGATGGAATGTGGTATGAGATAACTGCATTGGGATTAGTCAAGGACATTCAATTTCGAGCCACATTTCATCATTAGAACACCTTGATTAAAAAGCGTTTTAAAAAAAATTTACTGTAATTTTACTGCCTCAAATATTAGATAAATGGGGAACAAATCGAACATTTTTCTAGGGGGTGGAGAGTTGTATAATGACCCAGTCCATATTCAGACTGAATGCCACCTAGTATTAAGTTATATGCGTACTTTATTTGTAACATATATGTCAACAAAGACTGATGTAGCTGACTGCCATTCCATGGAGTTCTAAATTTAAATACAGCATTCGGTTCTTCTCTTTGAAATTTTATCCGGGTTTTACTGCCAGTTCTGAAAAGTGTTAATAAAACCAAAAACACTTCATTGTACATGAAGTACACTTCATTTACTTCATGCTACGTTACTTCCTCAGTCAGCATGCTTCATGTATTACGTCATTCATTCGGCACCTGTTTCCGAACACAATTATGTAATTCAACATTAGTAATCTAAGCTATTTCACCTGCAGAATGTAGGCTGTATAAATCATCGAATCAGATGGAAAGATGCTTGTGAAAAATGGAAAGATACGAACTTGGAAGTTACCCAGCCCTTGTTTGAAGCACGTTTTTTGTGTTACGTCTTATTCTTAAGTGTCCTTCCTCAATTTACACCACTTCTTAATTTGTGTTCTCTCATTTTCGGTTTAACTTCCTTGGGTTGGCAGCGTTCCCTTACGCTAAACCCTTATTTCTGATGGGAATATCGTTTCTGAATTACCTCTTTTTTTATTTATGCCCACTTTTTCAGTAAAAGAACTAGGGCGTAAAGAAGAGCTAGGTGTAATTACATCCTTTCTGAAGATTCTATCTTGACACTTGCTTAGTAAGAAAAAGTAAATACACAAAAAGACACAGCTAGTAATCCAACCGAAATTCGAATTGGGTACCTTGTCTCTAGAACCCACAGTGTTACCATACTTCAACCATGTAAGGAATACAATCCCCACCAAAAAGACCTACTCTAATTATATGAGTATCATATGTATAAATTCCGGTTGCCTGTAAAATCATGTTTATTTTATTTAATAAACTGCCGTTGAATAACGGAGACAAACAAATCTCTCTTTCTTACATTAATCTAGGATTGAAGTGGGTACCAAGTGTCTACTGACAACACGGCCTACATTCAATTAATTATGCCAGTTATTCGAAACAATTTAGTGATCGGAGCTGGCTTAAGGATATTCCGTTCTACGTCACATTGTGATTTATGTTAATCCGAATACTCTTAAAGATATGTATAATTAATTTCGGAGATGGGACACTAACAGATTCAGTAAATCCCTTTAATTTAATTTTCTTGCCAACTCTGTTTACGAGTTTCTTGTGGATTTTCTCTGCGTCAAGTCGGTTATAAAAGAGAGTGTAAATTAAGATTACTGTCTTCTGCAGTGTGACATCGTACAGTTTAATGAATGGATGCCAACATGTCAGAAGAATCTAACACCTCGATGTAAAGATTTACATTTACAGTACGACACGGTGAGACATTCCAGAGGGCCATATAAACAATATTAACCGCTGTCGTAACCACATTTCTGGTACATGAGTATGTAATGCGTAGGTTTACACAGGACGCTATGTTCCTAGGTTTGTCAGCACTCATATCACATTTGATTAAAATTTTCAAAACTTTTCGTATGACACAAGACATTCATTTATGAAATATGAGACTCTTTTGTGATCAAGTGTGTGAAAGTGACCAAAGTGCATAACTTTGACTGGAAACAACGTTCGATAAAGAAATGAAATCTAGCTACAAAACTACTTTACCCTTTTGTAGTTAAGGGTTTCCAATTCAAATATAAGTACACCGTGACTTACTTCAATCCCGAATTCACATAAAAAATTTTATTTAATACATGAAGTGGACCGAGAGAGAATACTACTCGAAAACAGACCAATAAGGATAATCGCAGCAAACATTCTTAAGAATTTTATAAGCTTTAAAATTAATTATTGCTGGGCGAAATGATCCATGCAGTTCTTACTGATGGCGCGTTTCTTTAAGGTATAATTCAGCTCAGATTATTGTGCGAACTGTGAAAGATTTTTAGGGAGACTTAATAGTGTATGCATCGTGCATGATGTTAAATTCAACATCCGGAGTCCTGTCATCTGGAAATCCTACGTATGTTGACACAAGCAGTGGCTCTGAATTGGTCTAAAGTATAAAACACAGACACAAACCAGTTTCAAATAAAACACAGTTTTACTTCATAAAATATTAACGTGTTAAAAAAAGTAAAACCGAATAGACAGTATTTTGAGCTCCATATTTGCTGTGCTGAGGGATCCACTAATTTTCATCGGATGGTCATTGGACGTCCAGAATCCCAAATCGTAACCCAAATACGGATAGAATCCTGGTGTATGACGTATGTGCACAATGAATGGAGCAGAAATCTACGTCGGGAACTATAAAACCAAAGACAGCGTAACTGACTCCAAACGTTATACAAAGCACCACTTTAAATAAATTCCCTGGCTCTCACCTTCATGGTTATTAATCTTTAAAAACAACAAAAAATTGAGAGTACTTTTCTGTCCCATGATCCCCATTACCAAAAGAGCTTTCTTTTTTAGAAGGTTCCCAAGCATCGCTCGCTTGTCCTTCTGTTAGGGCCAAAATTTAGACGAAGAAGAGTGTGGAGAATTGGTGGACTATCGTTGACAGGCGAACTGCTGACAGGGGCAAACCGAATTACTCGCAGAATTACGTGTCTCAGCATCCCTTCTTCCACCACAAATCTCACAAGGATTGACGTGGGATCGAACCCATGTCTCTGTGGTGAGACGCCAGCGACTAACCGCCAGAGATTTGGCAAGGCCGTTTAAAGAAGAAATTTTATGGCCTGTATGTGCATTAATGAGCGTGCGAAGCCCGCAGTAAAAATATGCCAGCTCAGTTATAAAACCAGTATGTGGAAGCCGTGTAGGTAAATAAACAGTTTTTTTTATAAAGTTCACCCAAAACACATTAATTGAATTTGTGAGTAGAACGCAGAAATTGTAACATCAAATATTTTTGTACGTAAAGAAGCGGCTAGACTTTCAACGGATAAAGGAAGCTTTTTCTTATGTAGAAGTACACTTATAGGCCAACGAAAATTAGCAGATCGTTTCCTTGAACACCCAGGCAAATGAATATTTCTCAGGTTATGAATAATTTCTCTCCTCAAGACTGACGTACCAAACCGTCGATCTGTTATCCCCCTCCTTCATTAGAACCTTTTCGGTCTTTCATTTCATGTTCCAAAGTATTCCGCCTGCTTATGCTGAAAGCAAAACTCTTTATTACTTGCCAATACACACGGAATTCAGCTAGCTGCGTTCAGCGTATGTAGCTTCAAGAATCCAAACAAACAAACTTCAGATATGACAGAACACTTAAAGATATGGTATAACGCCATCGCTTAGCATCTGTTACAAGAGCTAATATTTATAAATGAAATACGTTTCCGTAGGTGTGTCGTCAAAGCAGTATGACTTCACTTCGGTATACGCTACAGTACTGTCAGTTTGCAACTTCAATCGCAGAGAAAGGTCGTTCTTGAGAGGCTTACAGTTCCGCGACTACTTAAGAAGCTCTTCATTTTCATTGGATATGAATGTTAATTCCCCCATTCACAAGAGCCCAAGAAGTGTCCCAAACCTACACCCACATCTTACCACCAACTTTCTCTATACCGTTGTAAAGTTGTTTACTCCACGCACTTCGGTTCAATATGTTCCTCTATTACAACCAACTGAATACATTTGACAGGACAGACATTACTCCGACATCTTTCGGCACTAATATGTCGTCTTAAGGTGTTTATCTGCCAAGCTAAAAACCAGGAGCAGTTTATAGAGTGATATTAAATGACATTTTATCAACTGCAGCTGTTTTAAAGTTTGGCTCATGCACTCTTTGAAGACGGCATACTAATGCTGAAACACGTGGGAGTAATGTCTAATTTTATATGCATACGATGATGTGTTTTGTGTTGACTATAATACAGGAATATATTTCTATACATCAATTTTCACTTTATTTGCCATCCTTTTCCCCTGCAATAAAAATTTTGTATGCATTTCTCGTACCTCCCCTGTAATCTACATACCCATCTACCTTAATTTTATAATCCTAATTTTATTTTACGATGTATATAAAACATGAACCTTTTCACAACGATTATTAAAATATTTCTTAACCTCCCGTTTCTTCCTCCTTCCATCTTCAAGTAATCTTCTAATCTTCGTGTTCTTCAGCAATATCAGAGAAAGTCCTAACTAGACTAAGTTATATCTCTTACTGAGATAATGTACTCCCTAAGGATTTATGCTTTCCGTCATATTATATAAACGTACTAAACAAACGCGAAATTCTGCACTAGTTATCCGTAATTCATTTAAATGTAACTTTATCCCCAAGTTTTTCTGGGTTCTCACATTTCACTGTCCGAAATAAGTCTCATTTATTTAGAACAGCTCGTTAAATGCGACATGCAAGTTAAACTGAAAATGTGTATCAGCAGCAATGGACTGCATACCTGACCTAATTGTCACGCTCATTTGCTAACTACAGATTAGATAATGCTGCTGGAACGGCGACTCCCGTCAAACGGTTTCCTTTTTTATAACGTCATGATATCACTGCACAATGTAGGTGCCCGTCAGCTGCAAAGAACATATTACACAGATTTTGACGTTTTGCTGACCGTGCATCTCAGTATATTTATCTCAGTAATTAACCAACTTGATGCACTAAATTTTTGTTTTACAATAAGTTTATTTCATGCCTCTACATG
>Ga0123357_10003774_pt1 | contig 17524 bp, 11 predicted proteins | sample TergutEmb28metaG_FD_89873 | JGI IMG/M metagenome (GOLD analysis project Ga0123357, IMG submission 89873) | Embiratermes neotenicus P4 segment gut microbial communities from Petit-Saut dam, French Guiana - Emb289 P4 | ecosystem: Host-associated > Arthropoda: Insects > Digestive system > Gut ... | reverse complement strand
CCCCCCCCCCCCCCTCTTTATGTCTAAGGGTTCAAATTTCGCTTCCAGTTTTCTTGCCATCCGATATAAAAACATTCGTCCATTCTACGTAAAACAGCATCACATTACCCGCTAACAATATCGTTTTTGGTTCGGACAATAGCAACGAAAGAACGCAGTTTTTCGTGGTGCTTCGCAGAAGGGACCACGAGGTTTAGGTGCCCTGGGTAACTGAACACGTTTGTTAAACACTGCATTAGCATATCCACCTTAACGCTGTCCAAACAGTAGTTTTATCATTAGTCTGCCTCCATCCACCGTCTTAATTATCGTTAAAATTATTTAGCTTGCAATACGAATACCCTCTAAAGGGACAATAAATTTCAGCCTGCCCGTTCTTCTGCATTGCGCTTAACATTTCACGCTTTTCATATAACTACTGTGTATTTAACAACTCCTACCCAAAGAAAACCACAGCGTCCAACCATCTGCCCCCCGTACTGAAAATTCTCAGTCTGTATTACTTCCTGCCTAGGATTAAACTATGCCATATTGTGGTTAGGTAAAAGAAGGGAACAGAATTACAAATGAAAGAGATTTTTTAATAAAACAGAGATACGTTTCTTCAAATCTACGTAGAGCACACGAGCAACCTTTCCTGTTAACATATCGGTTGTCTGATACTTCAAATATGTAACAATATTCCATAAAGCTTAGCGTTTTTACAGAATCTGACAATAGTGAATAAAAGTATCGCATTTCATACAAGCCGATAGGTCATGATTGTGCTCACGAGAGCTCTGGACTCCTTCCTAAGCCAGATACATAAAATCCACTTCATTATATCCCATTCATTTAACAACTATTTTAAGGGAATTTCTCATTTTTCATCTACGTTTAGGTTTTCAAGTTAGATTTTGCATTTCAGGTTTTGCCACAAAAATATTATGTGAATTTCTCATACGTCTACAAATTTCTACTTGTCTCACAAATAAATAATGGTTAGAAGGATAAAACCTAAGAAGCTGGGAGAAAATCCCAAAGCAGTTCCACTTGGACAATCACGAATCTCTCAAGAAATCATACGGGACTTCAATCAGTCAGAATTTCCGCCGTACACACATGAAACAAATATGACAAATCTAAAGTATCGATACGATTTACTGCGTGAAACAAATAGGATCATCTAAATTATCGATATTATAAGAGTATTCTTCCTGTTGAGCAAAATCTAGTTCGCAAACAGTCTCAAAGTTTTGAGCCCAGTACAACTGTATCAATAACCTTACATGCAAGAAGAGGCCTCTCTCAGTGTTCAACACTAAATGAGCATTTACTATGTAAGCTGGGTTTGAAATTAATACAAGTGAAACCAACGAATAGGACAATTTCACCGCCTCTGTTGGTTTTCACAAGCTACACTGCAGCTGTACATCCAAATAGGATGAACCCCCACACGATTAACTAAGACGGGGGACCCGATCCGAATTGGCTAAGTGGCTAGCCACTGTATCCTCCTGCGGTACAACTTCCCCCCTCTCATCTCATCTCATCCCATCCATCAATTTCCGTGCTGCAGCAGCAGTTTATGACGATGCTACTTCAATTTGTAACACCCCTACAACAAGGCGGCCTGATAAAAGAAAACAACGTTTATGCTGCCATTTTTCACTGGAAGCTGACAGCAGCAATATTGTAGACATTGACCATGTGTCCCCTCAGAAAGAGCTAGACCAAGTTAAATATCAGGATATTTGAAGCAAATGTGGACCTTATGTCATTAGGAAAGAAGAATGAAGTTCGTGTCAAAGGAATTTGTCATATTAGTTTCTTGGAGATTCATTGTCGCAGCTTCTTCAAAGGAACATATTGAAGCTCTAAATGAAAAAAAAAAAATGTGTACAACTCATGAACACAGCCTTTGGGATGTCCCTTTGTGTGGTTGGTTGGATGAATACCAACGTTTCGGAACAACATGATATTTCCCGACAATACGAAGATCAGAATCCCGATATCTAAATCTGTCAGGACTCAACGTTTCCTACAGCTTATGTTTATTGGAACGTGCATCATCTTGAGAGTTGAATAAAGAGAGATCAACTTGATGTCATTTGCTTTATTATTTCATTATTTAATGCTCAACATTTTTCAGATGTTAATACATCCATCCTCAGGAGCTTGTATTTGTTGAGTTATTTCATGGGTTGTACTGTTCTGGTTCGATGTGTGTTGGTGTTACGTTGTGGTTTGGCTGGGGTGGTGTGGTATCCGTATGCAGGTTGAGGCACTAGTGCCACTAGTACCACACCACCCGAGCCAAACCACAACGTAACACCAACACACATCGAACCAGAGCAATACAACCCATGAAATAACTCTGCAAATAAGTCGCAAGCTCCTGAGGATGGATGTACTAACAACCGAAACTTGTTGAGCATTAAATAATGAAATAATAAAGCAAGTGACATTAAGTTGGTCTCTCTTTATTCAAGTTTCATACAAATCTTTAAACTAATTTATAATTTATCTTATTTCATGAATCATCGGAACAACTTGATATACGTTTTATCAGCTCTTCAAGCAACTTCCGTTCTTTTACGAACTGTATGGTTCGTTACCGTTTTCACAAAAGCCCATCACTAAACTTTACTCGAAGATAATTCCATGTAGCCCACCACTATTAGTGCACTACTATACAATTCATTTTAACCCTATCCTTCCATCTACACTTAAGACTGTGAAATAATCTCTTATATTCGTGTTTCCAAATAAAATTTGGTAACTAATGGTAACTCATGTAAGTAACACTTGGTACAGTACATGTCCTGAAGTGCCATAATGGACAGAAATCTTCTGGTATATGATATAGTATCAACTACAAATTTCTATGCAGGCCTCAAATCTCGTAATTAAACACAATGCGAAATTAAACGTCTTTATCGACTACTTTTCGTTGGGATTAAATGTGTAATAAGTCAGTAAAATAATGCGGGTCATAATAAAAGGCGTCGATATTTGGAAACAACGCCCGAAAACAGAACACACACAAGCTGCTCTAACAACATGAACCTAAAAATGTTAGAAAATACTGCACCACAAATTCCCAACAGATGGGGAAAAAAGTGACAGTTTCAATTTTTGTCATAATTATTATTATTATTATTATTATTCTTTCGTGTTTGTTTATTTTTGTCTTATTTGTGCCTTTTGTATAACTGGAGTCCTGACTGCTGAATTGGCACAAGAAGGAACAAAAGACTAATAATAATAATATATTATTATTATTATTATTACATTTACATTTTTTATTTACAAGTATGATTATTAGTAGCAGTAACAGTGCTGCTGGTGGTGACAGTAGTAGTAATGGTTTGTCCTTACGTGGCGGAAGTTGAAACACTGGCACTGCTATTTCGAGGGCATCAGAAGGAGACAACAAGCGTGTTTGGAGTACCGCGTCTGTGTTAATGCGAATGTGTCCCTATCACAGAGTATATCGTTCTTACAAAGGAGACAGCAGGCCTAGTTATTGTAGTATGTGTATCTGTCAGGCTACATACGCATGACTACAAAAACCAAGTCATGACGGTGCAGCTATGCTACATACAGATTAGGAAAGGCGATTACTGTTTCCAAAATCCAGCGAAATGGAACAGCGGCCATTCTGTATCTACTTCGGAGGACAAGTCAGCACCAAAATTCAGATTAAGTTACAAATTTTGGTCCTATATTTGAGGTCTATTTTTGCTTACGTTTTAACGAATGCAGTTAAAACGACTTCAAAACCCACAAGTAACAAACCAGCATCTATTTTCAGGTGGAACATCTTGTTGTGACGAAGATATATACGACAAACAACCGTCAAGCACAACTTTCTTCACCAAGTGGCTTTATTCTGCTACAAGTTACGGCTCATATAAAGAGCCATCATCATGAAGAATATACTACAGGAAAGACGCCTTGTAAAATACACTTTCTATTACTTTATCAATTTCACAATATGTATGTTCCCATCGAGAAGTCAACTTACCACAGGAAATATATAATGAGCCGAAATCATCAAAATATATGTCTAGAAGAAATGATGACAGTAAGTGCGTTGGTGACAGCAAACACAACACCCCAAGGCCGCTATCACTGACCTAGATTCACAATTCAACGCCGCAGTACTAATGTTAACATTCAATAATTTTCAAATGGACATATTTAAAAATATTTTTAACATGCTGTTATTCTACATACATATTTTTAATTGATAATTTCGACTCATCATGTATTTTCTATGATATGCAAGTTGGTGTACTAACAGGAACATAAATATTGTAAAATTGATAAGGTATTATACTAGGCAACTTTTCTTTAATATGCTTCAGACTATGTATACGAGCCGAAACATGTAGCACAATAAAATCAATATATGATGACAGTTGTGATTGACGGTTACTTTTTCTATATTTATATAAACCGGCATCTCTTAAAACTTGGTCTGTAAGACCCTTTCAAGAGTTTTCTTGGTAGGTTTTGCGTAAATGAGATCCGTCAGTTCTGATATTAATTGTACAGGGCAGTTCAATTTCGATCCAACAATTTACGCCATCTTTCATCGTTCATCAATTCATCAAGCCAGATTGTTTGTTTTATGTGTGTGTTTTTGAAATGAGGGGGACTGTGGGTCTCTTTTTAATGGCGGAACAATGAAAACTTCCTGTTTGCTATGTAGGGTGGTATCAGTTTTGCATTTGTGTCGAAAGAAGAAGAGAAAAAAGTAGGAGAGGATGAGAGAGAGAGTCGGTATATGCCATTAATATGAAGCAGCTATCATCGGGAAGCACAGCCTACAGTATGGCGCTCATATTACCCCTCCACCCATGACCGGAGGTAATGCTGACCACTGACTGGAGATGGCACTGCGATAGAACACGCGGAGCGCAGAAAATTGATGATCATGACGCCTTTGAGTCCACCTAAACTGAATGCGAATGAAACTGAGTTTACCAGACAGTGTAGCGTTGCGAGCAGCCATGCCAATAATGGAAGAACTTTATCATGCGGTGCAGCCCTCATTCTATGCAAAATGGAAGCACAATTAACCTGCAACTTCATCCCACCTCCGTGCTCGGGTAATGTTTAGTTTCTCTCAAATTATTATAATTAAGTTTCAAGAGGCAAGGAACATGTGTGGTAACTAAGATTTTAAATATTGTTACACTTTATTTTAAAACCAAACATCCAAATCCGCTGACATGCTAGACAACAGAAATGCACACAAAGTTCCAGCCGAGGTACCTTCAGAGAAAAAAAAAAACAACTGGAAAACCTAGGCGTACAGGTCGTTGGTGAATTATCGGCCAGTGTGGAGTTGGCCAACGGACCCACTGTGTTACGTGAAATCGAGAGGGTAGCATACTTATTTTGTTTCTTTCGCCAATCCTCTATCGCCACCTTTGTCCACGTGACTCGATCATAACCCTCCCACTGGAAAACATAAACAGCTAAAAAAATGACAAATCGGAGGATAATATTAAAACATATTTTAAACACAGGGTGGAAGAGGATGGAATGGATTAATCTAGCTAAGAATAAGAACCAGTGGCGAGGTATTGTTAAAAAAGTAACAAACGTGAGGAATATCTTGACCGTCTGAGTGACTACTGGATTATGACGGAGGGATGTGCTTCGTCGAGTTCGTTCACCGAACCGCTGCTAAATTCATTTCTTTCACCCCGTAGTCTGTCTTACGACAGGCCCATAGTCTGTTCCAAAGCGAGTTCCCCACAGACTGCGATCTAGTGCTTCCTAGTTCAATTTTCCATGTCCTCTATTTTCCTTAAGGCCATCAAGTAGCTGCTTACGACTTCTACTTCGTCATCCCGTCATTTATATCTTTCCCTCTATCTTTCCTTTCATAACGTGTTTTAGAAGGCAGTTCCTAAGCAAGATGTAACCATTCCGTTTAGTGTTTGTTGTATGTAGGACATTCCTCTCCTCATGGATTCGTATCTAAAACTTAATTTTTCACACGATCATTCCACAGCCACATTTCAAAAGTTTCCAGTCATTTCTGATCAACTTTCCGAAGTACCCAAATTTCAGCACCATACAAAGCTGTGCTCCAAAAGAAGCACTTCACAAGTTAAATAATATCTTTAAATTCAGACACTTCTGTCTTCCCAGACTATCATACACACGAATGAGAAAAGTGGGGCGCGCGGTGGCGCAGTTGGTTGAGACACTGCGCTACAAGCCGGAAGATCGCGGGTTCGATTCCCGATGGTGTCATGGGATTTTTTCATTGAAATAATCCTTCCGGCCGCACTGTGACCCTAGGGTCGACTCAGCCTCTAACAGTAACGAGTACCAGGAACATTTCCTGGGGGTAAAGGCGGCCGGTGCGTAGGGCTGACAATCTTACCACCTTCATGTGCCGATTGTCTTGAAATCTGGAAGCCTCAGCCTCCGGAACCCTCAGGGCCTGTCCAGGCTTGTAATGGGACTGTTTTTACTGAGAAAAGACTGATAAAGACGTTCACGTAAGGATTACACCAGATCTGATGTTCGTGTGACAATTATATATCCTAAAGATGATAAAACAAAAAAAAAACTAACCAGAATGCAATGATCACCAGAGCAGACAATGGCAAAACCTCAGTGATAATATACACACAAGACTTACCAACAAAGTTCATAAGTTCTTTTCTGAAAACAATTTCCACACCATCCCAAATGATCCCACCAACAAATACCACAAAACAATCCAGAAAGCACTACAACAAACAATCGATCACAATGCAAACACCTTATTCTGACATATTTTAAAATGCTGAAATCCATATGGAGTAATATACGGCCTCGCGCTCCTGAAGATGGGCATAATGGTGCCCGAAATATGCTGACCTAATGGTTGATTAATACATCACAATTGTGGTATCAGGTTGGTCTCACAGATCATTTCAGATTACACCAGACTTTCATAACCTTGGAGACTTGTGAGTTTGTTCAAACGTTTTATAGCAAATATCACTACCCGTTAACAAACAAGAGAATCGGTCACTAACTGAATCATTACAAAGAAGAGGACACCAAATCTCTAAACTTTAATTCGGCTGACACACACACACCTTCACTGTGCCGTTACTATTGTTTGCCATTTTTGCTATTCCTGTGTAACGAAGGCGCAAAACATATTGCTTTTGATCTCAACGTATAACTCGTGACAAATGACTGCCATGATGGACAATGTCCACGAAAATACGGCGCTCTAAACAGAATGGAGTCTGTGACAATAGAATGAAAGCAAAGCAAAACTTTTTATAAGCTTCAGACACCAGAAGGACGTTAATTTCCATGTGGCAAAAATCCCCTGGGGGTTGAATATAATGAGCATCCTCTTCATTTCGATACCCCATCCCCAAAATTTCCACTGTAGGTATTGTTGTCTTTCCCTTCGTCGCCATCGCTTTTGTCGCTGTCGTACCGTCAGGATATAATTACTAGACTTCACCAACAATGGACCACTAGCTAGCCTTTGTGGACCCCCACTAACACTCACAGACGGGTGAGGCAGTAAGCTAAGGAATGAAGCTACCTTGCTTTCCCTAAACATAACAACATTTTGATTATTTTGTTCACAGAACACATAAATATACTATGGTGTTTTTGATTGGCTGCAGCAATTTTCGAACAAGACAGGAAATGTACGTATAAGGTAACACTGATGCGTGTTCGTTCAACCACTGTTGCATTCGAAAAGCAATGCGTGTTACACAACCTGAGAGTGTGTATTTGTAGCCTTAGGTACCCTGCATGTAACGCGCATGCGCCATGTTGTCACCTGTGACCTGCTCCTCTCTACAATATTTTTCCACGTTGTCCCATAAACGGCACGATATTCGGAAAAAAAGTTACTGAAAACAGAATGTGTGTTTTGATTTTCTCTACCACATTTGTCTGAAATATTTCTCATTCTACGAAGAAATGAGAGAGAAACGATAAAAAGTATATATTGGTCCCCATATAAAGTATATATTGGACCTCATATAAAGTATATATTGGTCCTCATATAAAGTATATATTGGTCCTCATATAAAGTATATATTGGTCCTCATATAAAGTATATATTGGTCCCAATATAAAGTAAATATTGGTCCTCATATAAGGTATATAACATTGTCCCCATATAAAGTAAATATTGGTCCTCATATAAAGTAAATGTTGGTCCTCATATAAAGTTTATATTGGTCCCCATATAAAGTAAATATTGGTCCTTATATAAGGTATATACTGGTCCCTATATAAAGTAAATATTGATCCTCATATAAAGTATATATTGGTCCTCATATAAAGTACCCTTTATTCTCGTCTGTTTTAATTAAACTTGAATTTTTTCGACAGATTTTCGAAAAATCTTAAAATATTAAATTTCATGGAAACCCGTCCAGTGGGAGTCGAGTTGTTCTATACCGACGGACGGGCGGATAGACAAGACGAAGCCAATGGTTGCTTTTCGTAATTTTGCGAAGGAGTCTAAAAACGGTTTTTTCCTCTGTAGACTGAACAGAAGGCCTAAGTTGCACGGAAATTTTAAGTATCTCCTGTAGAAATGTACATGTTTTCTAAACAGTGTTATGTCTTTTCTGCAGACTAAGAAGAGTATTCCCTAGACATTAGTGTATGCCATCTGCATAACACAGAAGGTCCTCCATACCTGGTATTACGTTTTGTGATACGTTTAAAAGAAGGGTAGGCACGTTTTCTATACTTTGATGCATGTGTTTCTACAGAAGGGCAGAATGCTTCGTAAGGAACTATCATAAACTTTGTTCAAATTTCAGCAAGAAATATGGATAATGCCCACCTCTAACCAAAATTTCCACACACTGCTCTGAAGTACTTTGGGGAATTGAAAACAGGAGTATTACAGTAATTTGCAGCGGCCATGTGCGACTGCCTAACGAAAAAAATGGTGCAACAAAGCATGATAAGATAATTGAAGTTTTAAGATACTATGGAGTTCAAATGGCTGCAGAAAAAACTAAGGTAGTGGGAATCTTAGTGCAGCCTTTCCACGGTACAGATTATGACATATCAAAAAAATCTGAAGAATGCTGAATACTTAAATATGTATACGTGAAATTAAATCCGGATTTTCATCGCAAACGCGGCATTCAACGAGAAGAATCTTTTCGCCAGCAAATTGGACTTAAATTCAAGGACCAAACTAGTGAAACGCAACATTTGGAGCACAGATGAAACATTGACACTTAGGAAAATGGAACAGAAGTAACTACAAAGGTTTTAAATATGGTGCTGGAAAAGGATGGGGAAGATCAGTTGGACCGCTAGTGTGAAGAACGAACCTTTACTTAGAGTCGAGAAAGCAGGGAATATCCTGCACACAATAAAATGAAGGAGCGCTAACTGGATTAATTCCATCTTGCGTAGGATCTGCCTTCTAAAGCACACCATTTAAGGAACGATAGAAGACACGAAAAGACCTAGTCGAAGACGTGAGCCGCTACTGGATTGCCTCAAGGAAAAGAGAAGGTACAGGAGGTAGAAAGATGCAGCACTGGATCTCACGTTTTGGACAACTCGCTTTGGAAATGTCTCCTTCCAAGTCGCAAGAGAGACTACGTAATGAATGGATCCTTTCTCAGGTCGAAGCTGCAACGACTATGGTGAAAATTCAGTTTGTCCAAAAAAAAAAATGGGGGAATAAGTTATAAATACAGCGCAATATTTCTGAAGCTTTCATTCTCTTTAAGTTGACTACAAAAACTACAATGAATATAGAAAACTTGTACTGGATATGCAGTTTGGCCTCCAGCTTACTCCACAAGGTCGGCAGGAAAGACTTCGCTCTGATAAATATTTAGGAACTGACGCCTGAGTCACATCCAAAATGAACCCTTTGTGTAGTGTCTGCTGGTTTTGTCTTCATTTGATCAGAATTACACTATGACTAAATTTCGTAAACAACTGCAAAATCAGACCTGGTACATTAGAGCGTGATATTTATTTAGTTGTGTGTGAAACAAAGTGCAATGGAACCATCCCAAACTAGGAACGGGGTTTTTTGTGTTGGATAGACACCCTCTCTCTCTTCCTTCCACCCTACCACTATCTCTCTCTCTCTCTCTCTCTCTCTCTCTCTCTCTCTCTAAGAATTATTAGACACTAATAGACTACTTCCTTGGCTACATTCCGCTTTTTTACCCACCTCATCCACAGTCCACTCATTGTCCTAAACACCCTCTAACGTAATTTCCTTGTGACCCTCCTTCACCCTCTTCTGAAACAGATATTTCTATTTACTTTAAACAAAAGAAACATTACGATCAATTTTCCGTTAATTTGCGCTTCATAAAAAGCCCTTCATTAAGTACTGTTCGTTTGCCCTCGGAATTTCGTTTCACGTTTCCACCTCATTTTCAAGCAACAGCACTAATCCGCCACACTCTACACATTCCTAACCCACCTATCATATACGGGTACCTGTCTTGTTTTATCACCTCTGCATGCCCGTCTAATATTCAACCATACCCAAACAACACCGCATTAAAGGAAACCGAATTGCCAGTTTGGTGGAAACATTTCACCTCTACCCCAGCAGTTACTGCGGAATCTAGAACAGACATACATGGCGAAGCTAGTAGCCGCATTTTGCTACTTTTTTGTTGCGAACGCGCAAGAGTAAAGCAGACATAATAAACGTGCTTTCATTAAGAATTTATGTATTTTTGACGAGTAGTAGAAGATACAATCTTCTTCTACGTTCACATCAAGCTGTCTCTTACATCGCGACGAACATTTATCCAAGCTCCACAGAACCAAACAATCGCGGAGATATATATATATATTTATATACACACATAATCTTTTTTTCCTGAGACTTGTATTCAACAGCATCGCCAACTCAATCTCCTCTATTATGATGTCGATGGAGAGGAGGGAGGTTACGTAAGTTCTCCCTCCATCCTAAGCGGAATCCCTCGGGTGCATGGAGCTAATTAGCGGAGCTGCGCCTTCAAGCGAATGCTGGAGATAACGCAATGTTTTCATACGCACGGACAACGTTGACAACAAGTACAACACGGGAGACTTATCTGCCCCCACCCTTCCTTCATGACTCGAAATCCTAATCTGTGTTATGCCCCATTGTAAACCGGCCTTATTGCTAGCTGAAGGCATTTTACTGTAAGGTAAATGAAGGCAACTATACTCCGCTATCAACATCCCATGTCTTTCGCTCCACTGCGGAGCCAATAGACGGATAACAATGAAATACCGAGGCTATATGAATATTTTTTTCTGTTCATCCTTCAGTCGTGCGTGGTTAAATTATAGCGACTTCTTTGTTCGAAGTGCAGAATTCAGAGAACACAATGTAAATCATGTCACCTTGGGGTACGTCTCTGAAAAGATTCAACGTGGTTCAATTAAAAGGTGTACTGCAAACCGCAAACCTACACAAAGATTGAAACTCTGAAGCTCGATATTAATATAAATTATGTTTAAAAACGCGATTCCCATCTCACAGCGAATGTTAAAAATATATTACCAACGCCAAATGCTTAGTACGGCTTCCGGTAAAAAAAAAAAAAAATTAATATTCATTCTGAGAACCATACAAAACCCGGAAATACATTATGTGAAGAGAAAGTGAATAATTACAAATAAGTACGTTGGCAGAGAGTTTTAAGGTGATGAAACTGTACTATATTAGGGCTTTGACATAACTTAATATTCACACCTGACAGCTTATCAAATCAGACAGTAAAAATTCTATAAAAACGAACTTAAATTTCAAACGGTTTCTACAGTTCTAGTCTAAAGTTCACTTACACATTTGCGATTATTTACCTTTTGGCGCCGGAATTATTTTTTTAAATTTTTGCACACCCTGTATATAAAATGTGAATAAAACAGGAACCAAATACGTTAGAATTCTGAAACAAACTGCATTTTGAAGAGAAAAAAAAACGGAGAGTATATACCATGTTTAAAATATTCAGTACCTATATTTGTTGAATAAATATGTAAAATGCAAAGTTTAGAGGTTAGCGGTGCGGTACGACCACTATAGTGGTCGTCAGACGTCAAAGGGTTAAACAGAAACTGCATATTGTCGACTTCTCTGCAAGTGGGCATTAAACAATCTAGTCACGTTACAAACCAGTGATGTGAACCACCTTGCAAAAATCCTGGTGTTTCTCGTGTTTGTAATGTTTGTAATGTTTATAATGTTTAACTGGGTGAAACATTAAAATTAATGAGTATACCACAAACACAATATATTAAAATGTAAAATTTTTAAAATTAAAAAACTAGGCCTCCGACATTTTTCGACTCTTTCTGGTGGGTCATCCTCGAGGAGTGCACATAAATATTTATATAAAACGTAATTATTGTATTTATAACCTACGTTTTACACAAATATTGATGTACAATCCTTGAGGATGACCCAAAAGAGTGTCGAAAAGCTAACACGCATTGGTCCATTTTATTTTTTGTACCAACCGAAAATTATTTTCTTAGAAAAACAAAGCAACCCTTGGTAAAATACATTTCTTACGCGACATAAATTAAGAGCTCAGTCGGTATAGCGACTCGCTACGTGGTGAATGGCCCTGGTATCGAATCCCGGTGGAGGCGATTTTTCCGCACCCGTCCGGACCGGTCCTGGGGCCCACCCCCTCTCCTATACAATGGGTACCGGGTCTTTCCCGGGGATAAAGCGACCGGGGCTTGGCTCTGACCACAAACCTCCATCTAGCGCCGCGGTTAAAGAAAGAGCAGAGTTGTGTTTCTACTCCACCTCTAGGCCTTCGTGGCCTGCATTAGGGAGAAATTTATGCGACATAAATTATGATACCTTCTGGTATCCTATTTTCATCCACTTGCCTAGTCTGTATTATACTCGTTTTGTTTTGTGTTCTCTTAACACGATACTAAAAGATGAAAGACAGTAAATTCGCCTCCACAATCTAGCAGAAGTGATATTGAATTCACTGACTGATGTATTCAATACACTTCTGCAAACTGAGCCCGTTTGTCTAAGAACACAGATCATGGACAGTTATATAGGGAGGCTTACAAGAAAGCGAGAAGATATAACACTGACCACATCGATCCATCCATAAGCGTGGTCTACAGTCACGTGAACTTCATTGCCCTTTGTCCTCTGGACTAAACATTCCCGAAAGATTTCTTAATATGTTTTCTGCTTTGTTCTGTTGCTTATAACTTTGAGTAGACCAACCTAGTGTTCGCACTCAAAGTAAGTCAAGTGGAACAATTTCTAAGATGAAACAGACCTTACCACTTCCAGATTTTCTGATCATCCTTCATTCGGTACAGCTCTTTCGAGTGCAGTACTGTCCAAGCCGCGGAAATTTTTACTATCAAAATTCATATGGAGGATCCTTGTCTTCTGGAATGTTAGGGCATGTCGATTGTCAAGCAATTATCATCGTTTGGAAGAGCTGCGTCGCCTTCATCTTCGACGGTTCAATTTCTATTAAAATCGAAATCTTCGATTCCCGCTTTGAAAAAGACAAAACACTAAATTTCTACAGCTGGTTCGATAAACTTAAGAAATTGTTTATTTAATTAACACACCAACAAATGCACATATATAGTATTTAATAATCTAAAATTTACATTAAAACACTTAAAACGCTCCTACATGTTTCGATCATACGATCATTCTCAGGGAGCATACTTTGTTCCTTGCTAAAGTTACAGTTTAAATCACTGAGTGTTTTAAACTGTAACTGTAGCAAGGAACAAAGTATGCTCCCTGAGGATGATCGTATGATCAAAATATGTAGGAGCGTATTAAGTGTTTTAATTTAAATTTTAGATTATTAAAGACTATATATGTGCATTTGTTGGTGTGTTACTTACACTACAAAATGCACAGTGCAACGATAAAGATAGTTAAGAAATTGTTATTTAGCCATTTTTATATGCCAATATATGAAAATGAATTACACAAAACTGGAAGTTACCTACAAACATGAACCCTCCCACAGGGTTCAGCGAAAAATCGCTATCCTCAGGGAGACGTCCATAGAAAGGAACCTAACCAAATCTGTTAAAAGTCGAATGGAACTGGGTCTGGCTCATTAAAAAGCTGCTGAGGCGGACAGTTTTGGGGGGAATTAGTTTCTGTATGTCTGTCACGCAACAGGAGCCGAGTCAATTCGATACGAAACGAATCAAGTCGAATCGACTCAAATGAAGCTGTGAGTTTGCTTCTGAGACATTTAAATCAATCAAGATTAGGTTTGACTGAGCTCCATTCAATCAGTGTGTCTAGAGCCCAAGACGGCGGTTAACCATTATGTGTACCACTCTAATGGTCAGGAACTGCAGATACTCTGCATTTATATGTCCAAACACGTAGTCACTGTTGCAGAAACTCCTTCAGTGACACTTCCATAGTAACAGGTTGTACATATCAAACGCCGCATAAATGTGGTGCTAACCTGTTGGATAAGGTCCTGTATAACGCGATCAACGAGAATGGCTCCGTCTAACCAAATATTGCCTAGAAGCTTCAAACAGCGTCGCTGTTAACGTCATGAGACGTTTACGGCGTTGTGAGTTTTATAATGCGAGTGAAATACGCGTTTATGACCACAGACACTGTTTTTTATGTACCCGTATACGGGGCTCAGGTCATCCGTTTCATGATCAAGAAACGAAAGAAGGAAGTCGGCCGTATTTACATGCAACAGCTGTTTATGTGTGCGCTTATCCACGGGAGTTTGTTTGCAATTTCGTATGTTTGTTCAAAGACTTATTTACTCTGTACAGCTACACAGTGTCGACCGATTGCAATGATAAGACAATTTTGTGCTGATAAGTACAAAAGACCTTCAAAACATAGGCCCATATTACTTACAATTTTTTCCGTACACATCAGACTCAATGACTACTCGGTGAAACGCATGACAATGCCAAATGTGATATGCACTTTTTGATGTTTGTTGGACCGTGCATCATTGTGATAACTGAAGAATAAGAACCAACTATATGCTACTTATTATTTTATTGTATATAGCCTGTAGCCCGGACACTACTCCCGTCTACCCACATCTAGCCTTCAACCTGCAGCAAGCCAAGAACGAAACGACCATTGTGGTAATCAACATTATAGTCGCGAGCTCCTGATGATGGGCATAGTAGTGCCCGAAACATGTTGAGCCTATAAGAAGTACAATAAAATAATAAGTAGCATGTAGTTGGCTCTTATTATTCAATTATATGTGCAGTTCCGCCAGAAGGGAGAGCGACAAACAATAAATGTCTCCAAATCTGGATAGAATATTTAATCATGTCACTGTTTGGAAGCAATACATTGATATGGGAGGAACACATTAAAGTACAAGACGTGTTCATGAATTCCATGCCTAATTTATCTGTGGTCTTTTACAGAAACATGATCGACAATGGATGTATAAAAACGTGGTATAAAAACATGGAATCAAACAGAATATTAGGAAAGAACTTGAAGCCAAATTCTAGGCGACAAGAATTATTGGTAGATCAACCAGCGATTTGCACAATAGCAAAATAAATGGTGGTTTAATCTATATTCTGCATTCTGTTAAAACATAAATTTCACTAAGTGAATTACAAAAAGAGGCAACAAGAAACCGATGCTGAATTTTGTGGTGCCGGAAACTAAAATTTGTTTCCCATTAGCTGTAATTTCTCCTGTAGGCATGTGTGCTAGTAACGCTCCAAATTTGTAATTTGGACATGCACAGTTCAAATTTCTGATGTCTAAATAAAATTGCGAAGCACTCAAAAAATCAATCATTCATGTGCGAGAATGTTTTGTTTAGCCTTAAAAACTATACGGCACAATAAAATCTCTGTAAAACAAAATGTTTCAATGAGTTAAGCTGATGTTATCACCGAAAATTCACAGTACGGCAGGAGTGTACGAACAAATAGATTAACTTACAACTGCCACTACATTCCGTTCGAGTAACAGACAATGGCTGGTGTAATGAAGCCAGAATGTCTCTAAATGGCTACTGGAAAACTGTATGACGAGAATCACAGCAATTAACACTTTTATTTGTGGATATTTTAAACAATGTTGAATGATGCGTTCACTGAGTGAGCACGCACAAACAATAAAGCAGAGGTCGTGTTCTATCAGCTGTACTGGGGTTTACTGAGGATATAAGTTGTTAAACCCTTATGCTTAAACTGGTATAATGGCCGGTCATTTTACACACATACATAGACACAAGCAAACACAAGCTTGAGGTGCGTCAGAACTTGGGCGAAACTATGCGCGCCATGTTGACACAGATAAACTGGCGCCACAAAACAATTTCCTTCTCTTAATCATGTTGCATTCCTTGACGACGCAGCTAGAGAATGTGTCAGTCCCGCAGAACAACTGCAAGATAGAAGAGTTAAGGGTTTAAGCAGCGAAAAGCCCGCAGGAATTCTTTTTTTTTCTGCGGACACGCGAAGCAATTTTTCGGCCGGTTGCGCGCCCCGGAGCCAGTATGGCGCGACACGCGGTGGATGTGTGACTGAATGTGCGAGATACGAGGAAATGAAATTCTCGAAATGGTAGAGATCTGACGGTCCAAAGGGTTTTAACAAACAGCTCCGGGGCATTATGAAAATACAGCGGCGATTTAACCCTTTGAATAGAGAATCGATTTTAATCTACACCAATTTACCTAACTATATGCACCACATCCATTCGTAAGAAGCATCTGGTCAACAAGATTCTCAAGATTTATGGTGGAAAACAATTCATTACGGCATTCTCAGCTATCAGAACTGGGCCCGAATATTAGTCATTAAGCCTTAAAAGATTTAACTTTAAAAAATTGTGCATTGTGTTAATAAAAATTACTTCTATGCTTTGTTTGGATTTAGAATAAAAAGACATTATTTCCCTTTATAGAATTAACTGAATTGTTTTTAATAACCGAGACGGAATGTGTTTACTGTGTGGTACGAAATGGATCTTCGACTAGAAGTCAAGTTAATTTCCGTCTTTAGCGGGTTAACCTAGCCCACACTGTCGCACTGGATGTATAAAGGATCCGTTTTAGCAAGTTATTTTTTCCTTCTGCGTCCAGACCACTTAAGTCATGCGTCTTCATCCTGCGGTCCGCCGCCAGATTTGTAAAATATTCCTGTACTATAAACACTGCACATTAATTTGGGTGGTTAGGTATACCATTTACTGCTATCTGTCCAGGTACGGCCCGCGAACCAACTCGCCACAATTGGTGTGGCCTTTTGCCATATAACTGTTGGACTCCCATGTCCTACGTGACCACCTTTTCACGCTATGAGGCTTTTATGCTGTAAACTTTTCTTACTTACATTATATATTCGGCATGACTTATATTTGTATCACATTAAGAAGACTGTTTATCTGATAACAGGTTTATAGGCTCATTTCAGAACCACCAAACTTTTGACTTGTTAGAAGTTCTGTGTTTCCAAAAAAATTCAACTTCTGTAAGCTGCGAAAATTTTGCTCACGTTACGT
>Ga0123357_10003773_pt1 | contig 17524 bp, 9 predicted proteins | sample TergutEmb28metaG_FD_89873 | JGI IMG/M metagenome (GOLD analysis project Ga0123357, IMG submission 89873) | Embiratermes neotenicus P4 segment gut microbial communities from Petit-Saut dam, French Guiana - Emb289 P4 | ecosystem: Host-associated > Arthropoda: Insects > Digestive system > Gut ... | reverse complement strand
TCTTGTAACATTGTATCCTCTAAATTTTTGGGTGGGTTATGGAACTCCGTCCATTCTGTGCGTAGTTTCCGCCTATGCAATTTCCCAATCATTTTATTTTATACTAACTGTTAGTAAGCAAAATTTTATTTATTTACTTATATTTTCATTGCTGACGAAACATTCGTTTTTGTTAAAACCGTAAAATTTTTCTCCCCAAATTAAAGACCAGCTGATTATTAGTTTTGTCATATGAAGTTGCTACTCATGGATAATGTGTAGGTTATTTTTCTTTCACTCACTAAATACAACTATTTGTTTCATGGTTTTACATTCTTTGTATTCAAAGTACGAATTGGAAATTTCTGAAATGAATATAACTGAAAGAATTTGAATTTGACTGACCTTCGCTTAACATGTTTTGTGATTTGTTTATTTTTAAACACAGCGTAGTACACAAAGATGCTTATGATATGTCAGACATTTAAGTACGATCTTCCCATTTAGCGTCCCCTTTTGATATGTGCAGGCAGACAGAGTGCTGTTGCTGTGGAATGATATGGTTTGGGAAATTAATATCCGGTTATCTCAGGCAGTTTCGTGCTGACGCAAGACTCACTGCTTTGAGTGACTTTTCTTTTACATCTGTAGCTTTTGTGAAAAAAGAATTAAAACTTGAATTTTGAGTCCTGTACCGCTATCAGAATTTGATCCAACAAGTCGTAAGTATCTTATGGATTAATACCATCAGCACAGTTATTCGAATTAATCAAAGAAGTCGTGCCAAAATTGTTTCTAATGTTATAATTAGTGGAATCGAAACTTGAATCCCATTTCTTGTCCAAATGTATAAATACTTTCGAAATGGAATCTGTTATTAACCTTTGAAATGATGAGTGATATACTTTTGTTTTTCCGTGGCGAACTGTAGAGAAATCATAAACTGTTTCAGTTGACGTTTCCCATTTCTGGCCAAAATTTCAATAAATTTCAAAAATGAAATTCTGGTTATACAAGAAATTGAAAGGAATTTGAATATTGTGGAGGACTAACACCTAGACTATTGAGAAATACTTAAAATTCTATTTTTTTTAGGACAAATAAAATCTACTGCAGACAAATAATGGCTACTTGGAGTGTGGTATATTTCCTTATTTTGTTGTTAGGTTCATCCACATAATATTCCTTTTATTGGACAAATAAAGAAATCAAGAACAATTCTTTTTGTCTTACGTATTGTGTCAACTGAGTTCCAAACCAGCAGATTAGAAGCACGTCACTGGAGAATAAAATATAAAGCACCACACATTGAGTCACACCTGCAAAATCTTCCCAGTTCTGTAAAAGATTATATTATATAAGACACACAAGGCAACAACAGAATTTCTTAACTAAGCTATTGACAACGTAAGCTTTTACACATAATAAGATTTGCAAACTTATTTTTTGTGGGTTTTTTTGTTACACGTCGTATTATAAGAAGAATTGATAGAGATAATATGAATGAACATAAGTCTTCATGTCAATTACCCGTTATTCGTGTTAGATTTTAATGAATATTAAATATCCTCGATAAATTTTCGTAAAGTAATCAAACATAAAATTTCACGAAAAAATTTTTTGAGCAGAGTTGCTCCATGGCGCGGGTGGACGCGCAGCCACGACAAACAAATAATTGGTTTTCGCAATTTTACGATTATGATTCTGCACTTCGCCTAGTAAATGTCATCCGTCGATATAGTATTCAGTAGCCATTCACTGAAGCTCTGAATGGAATTACTGTATTAATCTGAATTTCGTGGGTTAATCATGATGAATTTTTTACATTTTATGTCTTTGGCAAATGAACTTCTAAGAAATTCCCAACTTCATTTCTTCTTTTCTACAATTGTATTAGGTTTCTGTGTTCTTATGTTTGTCTGCGTGAAATTAAAATACAAACCACACTTTGGCTTGCAGTCAGCATCGTTTATTGTTCTGAGGTCCGATCACTTAAATGTTTCTTTTCTCTATCCCAGTAGCCTACATGCAGTTTTACTGCTATGAACACTGGGAACACGAGATTTCGGCTGTTATTTCTGTCACGCTCTCACTCCCAGTTGTACCATTCCTAACTATTGACATCTAGACTGTCATTCCGCTAATTTCCTCATAGCGTCCGATATTAAGTTTCCAGGAAGTAAATGAATCTAATTACCGACTAAAAATTTTCCACAATTTCCAAAACATCCGCCAAACCAAATGAATTGTAATCAGTTAAAAAGCAATAACAGACCTCTTTTTTTCTGTGAATTAAGGCCGTTTTGCATTTCGAAATTACGCTGTCCGTAACCGTGCCGCCATTTGATAGTGTTAGGCTGACACAGTTCTCCTCTTCATGTGGCCTCTTATTCTGCAAATCTATTCATCAATCTTTGTAAACCATCAACGTCAGGAGTAGTGAGTCTGTGAGAAATAGTTATCTTAGGCGAACAGAATTAAGAATAAAGTTGGCGGTGTGTCCAGTTCGAAATAACACAAAAGGTTGTTCTGATAAAGATTTATGAGCTATTTTTGGAATTCTTTCCAATAAATGCCGAATGTTACCTAAATTTTCGTCTACCAGTACCTCCCGTCTTCTGCTGTAGTTTATGTCCAGCTCTGACTCCTTACAAATAAATTAATTTACAAGTCTCTGATTCATGGTTTTCCTGTGTACCTGAGTGTCGTGAATTTTTCTGTGATCTTCACAGTGGTGTTTACTCTAGTATGAATATGCAGCATGTGATTCAGTTGAGAACAGGCAACAAAAATGTTATGGTTTACAGACACACATTATACAACTTGACATGTATGCGTGATTCATATTGCTATGAATTTTAACCGTTATATACACACAGGGTTGATTGCGGTAGCACCAAAATTTTTTCTGATTTAGCAAGCTGTGATTTCATTATTGCGTAACTTCCTATTTATCACCATAATATTAGACAGTGATTAGGAGTAATAGTTTTATTGTAAATAAGGAAAAAATTTAAAATTACTTTAATTAAGACAAAATAATTTATGAAATGCATATTTATTTTGAATTTTTAATGTCTGCTTGTAGAGGGGAAAAATTTATTTCTTCTAGCTGGTGAAATTTAGAAACAGCTCCTGCAGCGCATGTGCGGAAGTCTCATGACTAATTATCATCAAATCACTGCGGACAGCACAATTTTTGGCAGGTTAACGTTTTTGTATATCATTGATATTCACTTCAGACCTGAGCGAATTACTCTTCAGAAATAACACGGAGTGCTTTTCCTTGAGCCTTTTAGCGAATTTGTCATCCAAGAAGAACATTTTTTACTCAGTAAGAATAGCTATCAAAAGGGGCAACTAAATAATAAGCACGCCTGCTTGTATTGTGAGTTGTGGATTTGATGCAGAACAAGTTATTTTGCTCTCACACTTTCCTGTGTTGTGAGTTTTTTTATGAAGAATTTGCAAATGAATTATATGAAGAATAGTAAAATTCGGCAGCAAATGTAAACATTGTGTATATAATGTAAACAATCACACATAGATAAGAAAAGTTATATGTTAGTTACACCATAGTTTCGGCGAATTTGTATAACCAGAAATTCCAACAGGCAGTTAGCTTGAAGGGGTGAATTTTGATATTATCAGTCGAGATAATTGTCAAAATATTAGGAAAAAGTTTGATTCATTACAATGGCGAAACGAAGCAAGAACATTTTATCAATGTAAAATTTTATTTTTTATTCGCGGTATTTTAAAACTATCAAGAACAAAAGTATGAGAGATAATGCGATAGTGTTATATGTCTCTCCTTTAACTGCATAGGGGGAAACCTATACTGTTGTGGTGTCTGAACAACTGATGCAACATTTCTTTATGTGAAACGTGCCAGGAGAGTTGTTACATGCATACATACACACAAACACACACACACACACACACATATATATATATATATATGTCGACAGAAAATCCGCCCTAAATATTGCGTTAGGATATTTATCATATCAGACTACAAGGCGTCATATTTCATTAGTCAGTATATTCTAACGTTAGTGCATGCAACATTTCTTATACTGTACCGTAACTGCAGAAAAGGCAGCGAAGCACATTGTGGCCAGCATAATCAGAAAGTGGCCACACAGACCGATATTCAGTGCATTTTCCATCTGCTGCATGAACCTGTGGATTAGAATGAAGGGTAAAATACACTGGAAATATTGAACGTATTATAAGTTGCACTGCTTTTCTGTCTTTCAGTTTTGGATGATAGGATATATGCATTTCGTGTAGCAGAATTAATGTTTAGAGGAACTTGTTCATGTTGCTTTCTGTTTTACATTTTGAAATAAGTATTGGGGACGGTAAAGTAAGTACTCCTGTTCATCAGTCGTTACGTTAATGTGTTATGACCATCTATTGATCTTACTCTGTTATTTCCTGATGGTGTTGAATGCACGAATTTAGCAGAGCTTCCAGTTCACAGCTAGCAGTTTTATGAAGTTGTTCTTCTTCCGGCCTGTGGTGAATCGTGATATGTTTCTGTCTAATATGCAGTAAGGCCAAATTCAACTTCTGGAACTGAGTACAGGCCACAGCTATCAGTGTAGTACATAGACTCGCGAAACCGAATACTGTACCCATTATGAAAAGTACTGCCAAAAACTGCAAAGAAATGAATAGTTACAACTTTAGTATACTTTAAATTGAAGCCATTAAGGTCTTTGGATTTAATGAGATTCAGCCGCCATTATATGTAGAAGGACAATTTGATTAGCTTCTTGTGTTATAAATTTCGCCTCCCTCTTCGTTTGTCTTTTATTTTATGCACTCTAAATTTATGACAAAAAAACGGACTTATATTTTGATTGAGTTGATTGAGCAACTTCCTGGTCTGGAAATGTAAACAATACGGTGGGTTCCTGAACAAATATAATTATTCTGAATATCGTTATTCCATAAAAGTATGTGACAAGATATGAATATAAAGCAACGAATGAACGGCTGATCTTGTGATGTGTTAAGAATTTAGGCCAATTGCGGAAACGGTTTGTCGAAGTGTGAAGTCACATATCTGATATTACAAACCAAAATATATGGAATATATATTTTTTTTTGCATTTACAGTAATTTTGCTATAAAAATACAAACTTATTTAAATGCCTTGTGTTTTACATTATATTTCTGTTTTGTCTAATGTGTCGAGCGAATAGCCTAATGTCAACAGGTTATTACTTGAATTGCTAAATCTAATGTCTCAGTTGTTTGCTACATGTTAACTGTTTAATTTCTGAATGCAAAGAAACTGTCATACTGCAGATATACTATTTCCAAAACAATTTATTTCGCACTGGCCTTACGGCAGTTCGCTTCTGTCTGAAGTTAGTTGCTTGACACTTTTTTATCAACATTTCATGAGACGTTCCACGTTCGTATTGAAATAAAAGTATAAGTGGTTTTATTATTTGGGATGCTTTAGAAATGCACTTTGAATATTTGGAGATTTCGTTCTGTGTTGTTTACGGCTGAAACTATTTTAGCCTTAGTTGGATCTTAATGTAACGCCTGATCCGTTCCTCTTAAAATTGTTTACACTCACAGTTCATGATTATCCTTAAGTAATACGACAACAAATGAAGTCACGAAAGCAGAACGTTTTGTACTGAACTAGTGCTCTGGGTTTGTATTCATAAAGTGCCGGACGGAAAAGCGGATATCATGATGTTTTTCACTCTTTTTGTAATTTTCGCAGAGATACGTCACTCAGAGTTATTTTTTCTCAATAAGTGTCAATTGGACAATTTAACCAGTTCGTTTTCATCAGTCAGCCGTCCATTCAGCGCTATATATGGACTGAGAAACTGATAGTGTCGAGGAAAACTAAGGAAGACGGAAAGAAAAAAAAACAAAGAAAAATAACTAAAGAAATAAATTGGTTATGTAAGACTGTTGAATTAAGTATAATATAAGAAAGTTCAATTGAGCATATTTTATGATTTATCGACAGAAATTGTTACCTGTGAGATGTTAACCAGTTCATAGAACGGTGAGACAGTCCAGTCGAAAGGATACCACGCAATGATCAGGGTTTCATGTTTCTTCAACATGCGTATTGTTGACTGCACGATATGAAAACTTAAACCCGCAATAGCTACTCGGACGCTGTACTTCATTGTCAGTGGGACCCATCCTGCCGCCGACAAGTGTCCGGTGTCAGCGTCTCTGGTCGGCAGATCTTCCCACGTGAAGCTGTCTGTTAGGCACATCGCACGTTCAATACTGCGTTGTTGGAGTCTGAGGAAAAGAAATTGAACCATAACACCTAGAAGAGGAAGTGCTGAAAAGTGCCCTATAAACACGACGAGCGTTTTTGATATTTTGCTTTGAAAATATAATTCTTCTCAAATAAGGTTCTGAAAACTGGATATTAAATGTCTTGACTGGTTTAGAAACCAATAATATATAGGCATTAAACTTTTCCATAGCTTCAAAAGACAATATATTTTGTGGCTTTTACCAAATTGAAGCATTTGTTTGTTAAACGTTTTCCGTTTCGTACCATCACTGTTTCAGCACATCTGTACTTGAGGTAAAGAATTGCAATCTGATTTATGTTAACTTTGTAAATTCACCTCCAATATATGCCCATATTCTACACTGACGTATTTGTGCAGAATGTCACAGGCGACGTACTAGTTAAGTGTCATGATGTCCGTATATTTTGTTTTATATTTCCTGCCATATTACATTTTTAAATAAATTGCTTACCTTAAAATGCTTAGTGGGTATGTGGAGTAGAAAGCGTTCTGTTTACATCACCACTTCTATACTATACTTGGGATGATTTGTTATCACAATTTTGAATCTGTAGAAGTGACAACTATTGATGTTACTTACTTGCAATATGAAAATATCCACATAGCATTCGTGACTGGAATCAAAATACGCGTTGACGTCATGGCGCGTCCCAAATCGTCCCTGTGTATGTATACATCGACCAACATTCCTATGTATGTACTGCAACCACATATAAACGCTATTATCATGTACACAGTATAAATAGCTGATGTTTTCTTCATCTTCAACGAAATTCCCGCGAATCTGAAGAGAAATATCATCGAACCGAAACGCAACTCCGACTTTCCCTTTAGTTCTGGTTTTTGTCTATTCATGCTGAAATAATGTATCTCAATGAGATGTAATACAGAGTTTAAAATATTGCTCTAAACTTTGGAAAATTCACGTTTCTTAATTTTGGTCACCTTCTGACTGCTCAGTAAGTCTCTGACTGTCAGGGCTTTCTGAAATACACTGAGGACCTTAATGCAGCGCTATTTTTTAGCGTGGCAAAGTGATCAATACTTTGTTCAGTTGCATTATTAATAAGACATGAAAGTTGGTATTGTGGAATCGGAAATATTCTTTTGCATAATGGCTGACAACCACGGTACGGCGTAGGTTTTTTACATGAAATTTGAAAACTTTGTAGAATGAGTGAACTATGCCGCTGGTGTCACTAATTAATCTGCAGTGTGGGGAAATTTAACTGAATAAGAATCAGATGTCGTATTCTCAATTTATATTGATTGCGTGAATTGGACAATGTTGGAAAAGTGAAAGAATTCAGCGAAATATTATATTAATGTAAATTATTTTTTAGTACATTTTAATCGAACTTGAATCTTCCCGACAGATTGAAAAAGATACTCAGATATCATACTTAATGAAAATCCGTCCAGTCTGATCCAAGTCGTCTCATGAGGACAGACAGACGAACGAGCACACATGACGTAGCTAAGGGCCCCTTTTCCCTATTTTTGCGAAGCCGTCTTAAAAGTAATATTATTTTATTGAGAATCTAAGTAAACTATTAATTTATCTTATGATGAAGACTTACTAACTGCGCAAGATTTATTCACATATTCATTTGACCCAAACGTTTCTCCAGCAGTGTGCTAGTGGTGGAAAAACCACAAACTCAAACTCTCTGCTTTGCAAACCGGCGCAAAGTCTTCCTACTCGAATTTGGTTTCTTTTCAAGTAAGAGTTTATTTTTATGTTACTGCCTAATTCTCAGTGCTTAATAGTAAATTCGAAAATCTCTTATGTAGAAAGGCCCAAAGAAATACATTCATGACTTAGATCGATGGGCTGCACAGGATATGTGGAAAAGATTGGAAGTGTACTGCATTATGTATTGTATCAGTTCATTTAAATTTCTTTGATTTGAATTGCGCAAAGTGTTATTAGCGTGTCTGTGCAGTTTTTTCAGTTATCTTACAAGGTGTTTCATTGTGTCCGCTGCAGATACCCGAAACCATATATATATCCATTGACCCTTAAAGGAAGCGAATTAGTAATCTATGGCGTAGGAACATATGACCAGAAATAATTTTTTTTTTTTTTGACGCTGCTGCCCAACATATCTCATGGCCTCTTCATTCTTGAGATTTCTTCATCACACACAACGACGCATCACAATCTGTAGAACTCCTCTGGAAGAGTGATCAGCTCGTAGCAGAGACCTCTACCTGACAAAACACAACATTCATAACAAACAAATATCCAGACCTACGGTGGGATTCGAACCCACGACCTCAGCAGTCGAGCGGCTGCAGACCTACGCCTTAGTCCGCGCGGTTCCTGGGACCGGCACTATAAATAATACTGTGTTACAGTTACTAACGAAAAACTGCAACAGCCGGACTGCCATATGCTTGTTGAGGAATGGCAGGAAGACTGAATATATGTGTGTATATGACAAGAGCATATGGAACATCGTGACCCAGGCTGTGCGCATCTGAGTCCGTAAAGTGCAGTTGAGGCACGAGGCTACACTCTTAGGGACATAATTAATACTGTACGTTGAGAAGAAAGGCAAGCTTGTGAACACTTGCCGCATTTGGAAGCATATGTGTCTTCCTCACATTAAACTGCCATGATGCAGTGCAGAGAGCTGCCAAATTCTCTCAACATTCCTCATCGCACTGCTGTGCAAGTACGGGTCTGAACGTTGTGGTTTTGTTATGTCATAAGATGTTTGGGGCGGAGATGTTAAATAATTACTGGGTTTTGTTATTCTTAACTCTTTTATTTGCCCTGTACGAAATAAAATTCTTTAACCCACTTCAATTTTATTGTCTGTTCCATTATGTAGGTTTCATTGGATAAAAACTGGCGATGAATTTCGAGTTGGAATCCACATTTTAGATGCACACATTTGCCCTTTCGCGGTATCTGTGCAAGTGTGTGAACACAGCAATTTAGAATTCGGATTATATTTACATTAATATTTCCATTCAGTTCGCAACCTGTCACTGTACACTGTGTGTAACAGTTCTACATATTGGTGTGCAGGGAGAATAAAATAACTGACCTGATCTGAGATAAGAGCCACCGATTACATATAAAGGCTCTATTTTCACAGCTATAAGATTCCAATATCTTAAACACTGAGAAATTTAAAATTTTTGCAAGTAGTCCGACATGGTGTAACATGCTTATATTGGAAGTGCTAAGAAGTGGACATAAAATTGGTACTTTGAAAGGCGCCGAAATATTGATGTGCCAATTCAAACTAGGTCACTTAATTAGAGGCAGTTTCGTAATGAAAACATCACAAAAACAGGACACCTGCTGCAGTGATACTGCGAAACGCCGTAATGACCGTCTCCTTAACATCTTCATTGTGCCGACAAACAATTTTCATGTCTGTACACTTATATTGCTTGATTCTTGTGTGAGTTTTGTGACAGATTACTATTTCGAATTGTGTTCATTTGAGAGTTAGATGAAGAGAGGATGTTAGGTAAATCGGATGAAACGTAATCTAAAACACCAGAAAATTATTTTCCCTGTATTGGATAATGTAAATTCCAATGGGAGACAATGAAGAGGTCTTATCTGATCTTATACCAAGGCCACCAATAATAGTTACGAAAGGGGCTAATTAGCCCGTGTTATATGGTTACCTTCGATATTAAATCACCATAAAATTGCCCCCTTGGGGAGTAGTTATATAAAAGTTGAGGTGTTCGCTCGTCTGGAATGTTCCCCTGCTTTGATCAGTAGTTAGTTCTCGATATTTCCGTTTCATGGGTAATCAATCGACGAAGATAGAAGCAATAGTCTGTACTTAAAGGACAGTAACTCTCTACCAAACAAAGTTTCGTAACATTACAGAAGAGCAAAAACTACATCTACCTTGCAGCGGTTGTCTGAAGTCATACGTGGTGTCAGGTTGTTTGGATAGCCCAATGTGTATAAACATTAGACGGACGCGTTAGGTACGTACTACTTAGTTACATAGTTAGTTATGTACTTCATGGAGTGACGTCCTTCATGAGAAGCTAGTTGTTTCTCAACTACTGAAGAAATTCCCTGCATTTTATTGGGCCCCGAATTTTCATTACCGCATTTACAAGTGCTCGCCGACTGTCCCAACACTAAGACAGATCATTCCAGTCCATGCCACCCATACCACTATTTGAATATCCATATTAATATTATCATTCTATCTACCCCTGGTCTTCCAAGTGTCCCTTTCCTTCAGGTTACCCAATCGAATCCATGCAAGCGCCTCTCCTCTCCCCTTACGTGCTACATTCCCCGCCCATGTAATTCTTTTCGATGTGATCACCCTAAAAATTTTGTAAGTAGTACAAATCAATAAGCTACGCAATATGTAGTTTTCTGCACTCCTCTGTTAACTCGTCCCTCTTTTTTACTCAAATGACTGAACTTGGGTATCGTAATGTTTGTGTGTTGGTCAACATGAATATTCTCCTGAGTCATCGGTACTTTTTCGAACGTGCTAAACTGAACGGCTTTCTAAAGCACAGGACAAATTACACCATTTTATGCTCTACAAATTATCATTCTGTTAATGTTGTCAGCCTTTAAAAGTGCAGCAACCAATATTAACCGTTGTAGCAGTTATACCGTAGCGATGTTCAATACAGAAACCTGCAAATTGATAACGACTGCCTACAGCATTACATTCGTGAAAAGAGCAAAAAGAATTTCTTCATCAGATTTTGCAAGAATGGAACAAGTTGCTGAACAAAAACAGAGAAAATTATTTGAGCAAAATTCTTATGATAATGCAGCAGACCAATAGATTAGAAATGATCCATCCGTTTTTTTTTCTCTATTCAAAAAAGGACATTCCCTGCTAAAGAACATAAAATCAATAAGCAACTTGTCATGTTTAGAAATAACAAACGAAACAGCGGGCCGTTCCTTTAATTGAAAGTAAGACACAGACATTTATATAACGAAGGAAACTTTCTGTGGCGAAGGAGTGAACAAAGTTGTGACAGCGCACCGTTTGTAATATAAGGTTGTTTTATAATATTTTGTTCGCAGTTTTAATTGCCAGTTTCACACTTTGGATCCAAATGACTGAAAAACGTTCATTTTAATTGTGTTCCTGTTGAAGGCCCTTATTCACACCGACCAAACAAGAAACTAAATATGACTTCAGCTGTTGTGTTGAATGAGGAGAATCACGTGTCGCTGGTGGTGCTTGCTACCCTGATGTGGCCTTCTGTGTTCCTGCTGAGGGCTGTGGCGCCATATGTATTTGTTGTGTTACGTCTCACTGTGTAACAGCTTCTGAAGACTTGAAATATTAAGTAGATTTTGTTGCCTCGGCCTAATTATGTTAAAATTAGAGCAAGTGTTAATGTAAGCTTTGTAACCTTTACGTTACTTTAGACGTACACGGCACAGTTACTGAAGAGTTAGCTGCTGGGCCTGAATATGAAGTTTATAAATTTTGTGTTCCTAGTGATGTACGATTCTTCAATACCCTACTTTAGTTTTCTTTTATACTGGGTTCGAATTTTAATGACTAGTGAATATATGAAGCTGACGTCAATATGTGTACCTATCTGTACTTAATATAAATATATATGTGACTTTATTTTTGAAGTTTGGACAAAACGAGTCTAGAAAATACATTTTTGAATATAGGACTAATATTAAGAAGTGTTAAAATAAAAAGAGAAATCATATTCTTGCATAAAGTGCACCAAGTGTTACACATGTTCGGATATTTGTATTTTTTTACTGTGATCGCTGAAATAAACTTAGACAAATCGTAAAAAAATTCCTTTTCCAGGATGATTTTAACAGCATGAAAAAATTTAACCGCATTTTCTGTACTCGCTGTTACAGAAGCAGAAGAATCGAAATTCATTTCTACGAACTACTGAAGCTGTTGAATGTTAACCTTACTCTCTTCTTGAAATTTGGCCCTGAGTTCAGCCATAGCGCACCTGTCCGTTATTTTCATATATGAACAAATTTCTCGCATCTTGCACGATATTCTAAAATATGGAGATCGATAAGACAACTTGTCATAACTCAAGCTAAGAAGTGAAATAGAAAGTACGTTATTACACTGAAAGTAGACAACAGAAATTTATATAACGACAAAATTTCTGTAACACAGGGGTGAACAAAACTTTGCAAACGCACCCTGATTATAGGGGAAAATTTTGTGTAATAATTTTAGAATTTGATTTTCATATTTGACACCTGGACTCCAATTGACTCGGAGAATTTTATATTTCGGTGTTTATTATCCTTGTTAACAAAACGTCCAGTCTCATTTATTTGTTGTTCCGGACTGTATTGTTTCTTTTAATTATAACAGTAAGTGCTAAGAGCAGATTTAGGAAATCGCAAGACCACATATTTACTTAAAAGTGGTGTTGAGAAATATTTCCCGAACGCTGAACAACCTACACGAGATTTAGAGAATGACGTCACTATTGACAAATGACACGCCATTAGAAATTGCATACATTTGTAATAACTCATCCTGGCAGGCGATAAATTATACCGCTGCTTCAATACCCCAAATATTCACACGCTACCAAAATCCTGTCGTTTGAAATTACTGCGGCTGCTACATAAGTCTTTCATGCGCGTCACCATTGAAGTCATAACTTTTGAAAATTTGTCAACACAGAATGTCTCCTGAATGTTCTCTATTTTTTCACCATATGACCTGATGCAGGAAGAGTTTAGAGGGAGGGCTGCAGGGGAAAAACTGAACCATTTCATTTTCCGCTAAACATAAAAAAATCAACGTTGGTAAATTTTCTAATTACCACTGTGAAGCTGTTTATACCAAATCGATGTTCATCGCTGTTTACAGCTATCCAGAACACTGAAACCGATCCGTCTATTTGCTTTCTGGTTTCGGCATGGATATTGCGCTCCAAATAGCATAAAATCAATAGGAGAAGTTCTAATGTTTAAAGTTAAGTAATATGAAACTGTGTCATTTATATAACCATCGAAACTTTATGTTACGAAAGAGTGAAAGGGGTTGTAATGGCACACATGTAAAAATGCGGCTTGTTTTGTTATGATAATCCTCAGCATTTTAATAAGTGTTGAAGCGAATGGATGAGGCTCCTTGTCTGTGACATGAGGACTGTAATTAATCTTTTAACAAAGGACTATACATTAGCATATCTGCAAGCTTATGCATTACTAAGGAGTAATAAACAGCCTAAATCAAAATGTCGGACAAGGGTTATAACACATTTGCCATATTAGGAGAACCCACAAACAGTGCTTGAAATTCAGAACAGAAAATGATTTCAGGTAGCTTTAGTGTAAATTATGTGAATGATAGTGGAATATGTATATCATTCTTCTTGGTTAAACACAGAATTTGAGATGATTAGAGCTAGTGAGATGTAACATGTCGAATATGACACTGACTAGATTTGTATATGTTGTTTGTGTTCTGAGCAATTTGTGATTATATTAATAAGAGCGAAAAAGGAAACTAGAGAATGTAGAGTGTATAAAGGTTTGTGAAGTGTGATGTGAGCACGTAGAAAGTTTGACTATTTAGTTATACCGTGAATGCGATAGTAGGAAAGATGTCGTATTAGTGATAAAGCTGACTGGTTCATTGAGAGTTTGGTAAGTAAATAATATTGTTTATAAAATTAGAAAGAAAACAGCGAAATCTCCAGAATGTTTGTGACAACCGACGCAATATTCCGTATACGTTGACTGAACTGTCGAATGTAAATACACGATAGTGATAGTAGCATTAGGGTTTGTTCCTGCAATTCGACGGCAAAATCAGTGTGTGGAAAATTATTTGTTGGTGACGAAGTTTGGCAGAATTTAGAGGAGTAAATCAACGTGCATATCAATAAATCTTGGGTTGAACGAAATCCGACTTCTTTTGAATCAATATTCTTCTCATGAAATGAAGTTTGGTTTCGGTTGTGTTTTCTAGTACCGTCGAGGGAAAGGGGAGGGGGTTTACTGTGGAAGTTTGTGTTACCGTCTAATGAAAGAGATTTCTGTTCGGATCTAAGGTTCAACTGTAAACTTACCCTCACAAACCTCTACATGAACCCAACGTCACATCACCATCCCACTAACACGCAAGCCGTTCTTTCAACGTTTTTGCACAGAGCCAGGGCTTTGTGTGACAAGGAAGCCTCCATAACTTGGAGTTCCTAAAGACCATTCTCAGTGAAAGTGAGTATAGGCCGAAGCAGATATGACGTGCTATCAACCCGGCAGTTAATCCTGCCCAGCATTGTTCAGCTAGGCAAATTTCTTATACAAAACCTGAAGTTTTTGTGTGAATTTTCGTCAGTTGTAAGGCGAATGCCATGGTATATAATGGAAAGACGGGACACAGTACGAACCCTCCCCATGTGTCTGTGAACAGACGCATGCATTCGGTTTGCGAATGCGCCAGTCTGGACTTTAAATTCAGAGATTCATCCAATCAAAATATACCCCATATATAAGTAAATTCACGTGCAAATAGAACACCAGTCTTTGGTATGCCCTAGTCAAGGTCTTCAATCTAGACTCAAAGTCATAGCGTAAGCACAATATTTAAAATTACTCTTAATGGGGAACATGAATTCGGACACATGTTTATCTACTCGGACATTTCTATAGCTTTCATTCGTAAGCATTTTTATTATCCTTAATAATTTCACGATGAAACTAAACTCAATGAGAATATTATACAAGAATTCCCTGCTAACTGAATCATAGGCGTTTTTGAAGTATATGAAAGCCTGACGCATTGTTTAATTTTATAGCCATTTTTTCGCTATTATTTGGTGAATGCAGGATGTATGATCCAATATTTGACTTTTCATCGAAATACACAATAATGATCCCAAGTAGCTTCTTCTGCATGTGTAGTTTAAATTGACAGCAGACGTAAAAGTTTACTTTAAACACAGCGTAGTACACAAAGAAACTTCTGATATGTCAGACATTTAAGAACCGTCCTTCCACTTAGCGACCTCTTTTGTGTTGAGCAGTAGTGAGCTGTTGCTGTGGAATGTGACGGTTTGGGAAACTAACATCCGATTATCTCAGGCAGTGTCGTGCAGACGCAAGACTACTTCTTTGTGTGACTTTTCTTTTACGTCTGTAGTTTTTGTGACATAAGAATAAAAACTTGATTTTTGAGGCCTGCGCCGCTATCGGAATTTTATCCAACACGTCGTAAGAATCCTGTGGATTAATATCATTATTACAGATATTTGAACTAATCAAAGAAGACGTGTTAAAATTTTTTCTAGTGTTATAATTAGAGGAATCGAAATTAGAACCCCATTTCTTGTCCAAATGTATAAATACTTCCGAATTGGAATTTGTTTTTAACATTAGAAATGGGGAATGGTATAATTTATTTTAAATGACAAACTGTTGGGAAATAACAAATTGTTTCAAATGACGTTTCTTATTTCAGACCAAAATATCAAAACTTTTCAAAAATGAAATCTTGGTTAGACAAGAATTTGAAAGGAATTTGAATATTTTGGTGGTCGAAAACCTAGGCTATCAGGAAATAATTAAAAATCTATTTTTGTTTTCTGTTAAATAAGATCTACTGCATAAAAATAATGACTACTATGAGTGTGGCATAATTCTTTAATTTATTGTTGCGTTAATCCACACAATATTCTCTTTTTTTTAAAACCAGGTCAAGAAGATCAACAACCATTATTTTTGTCTTAGGTGTTGTGCCAACTGAGATCCAAGCCAGCAGATCACATCTGCAAAATGTCCCCCGTTCTGTAAAGAAGATTTTATTATACAAGGCGCATAAGACAACAATAGAAAGTCTTAATTAACTTATTGACATCGTAAGCTTATGATGTTTATCCTCAAGCTGCCTTGGTACTTATGTATTGTTTAGATATTGATTAAAAATGATGTGATGTTTCAAAGTACATTTCCTTTCGGAACCTAGGAACATTAACCGTTTACTGTCCTCATATTAACTATGATTTATACCTTTGAACAGAATTTTGTAGCCGATATATTTTAGCAATACTGGAATTCGCTTAATTGAATTTTAATTACGTTTACGTTACTCTGCAATCATTGTCATGGTGTCTAAAATTGTAGACCGAAAAGGGTTTCAATACCTCCTTTCTTACGTTCAGGTGTTTAATTTATCATTGACATAGTCCTTCCTACCGCGCTATGGCAATGCGATCGATACAGCCTCTAACAAAATTGATTATCTGGAATATTTTCTTAAGTTTAGGGGTTGAGGCGGGAAAAGTGGCCGTGGCGTAGGGCTGACAACCCTATTGTTTTGATACTCCAAGTGTCCTGAACTCTGGAAATTTTAAACTCCTAGAACCCTTTAGGTCTTAATAGGCCTGAACAGGGCTTGATTTCGCTTTCCATATCCCTCTTTATTATCCGCTATAAACAACAGAAATATTTATGCTACAGGAAAACATTAATTATGATCATGTGGCACCCAAATGAAAACACAATTATGCTGCTTGCATATCTATATGAGAAACTCAAGTTTTGAGGGAGACTACAGAATCTCATTTGTAGCGTGTGAGAGAAATCACGTAGGTAACCCCGTCAACGTGCACCTCTAAACGGAACTGTTGAACAGCAGGCGTGGCAGAAAAATTGCGACTCAAAGAAAAAGTTCGTGTACTCGAATTACATTCAGTGAAATTTGCGACCACTCTGCACTTTGCGAAGTTCGGAAGAAGTTCCATAAAATTTCTTCATGTCGCTATGAACCGAATTTCTGAGTTACGTATTATTGTGCAATCTGCTGTATGTAAATATTGAAATTGCTTATCGTAGCCAGCAATAGCAAACCGCTGTATTATTCTTGCGGAGCATCAGTTTTAACACAACCGTCAGCTTTGAACTTAACACTATGACAAATGCATTATAGTATGGAGATATTGTATTGTGAAACTGGAAATTCACCTGGTGTTGTTCTTGAAATATTTCAGGTATTGTAGAGTTGTGAAGGACCTTATTCCCTCAGGACGGTCTGTGTTGGTTTAAATAAATAACGTCTAAACCATGACAAATTGTCTCATGCCTGTCGGTTACTCAGAGACGGATAGCTGCAGTTATACTATATTGTCGCGATAATTTCATTTCTTCCGTATATAGAATTATATAAAATGCGATTATTCTTTACTTATTCTCTTACTTGGTCACAGTGTTTCATACGTACATTCAACATGGTCACATT
>Ga0123357_10003772_pt1 | contig 17524 bp, 9 predicted proteins | sample TergutEmb28metaG_FD_89873 | JGI IMG/M metagenome (GOLD analysis project Ga0123357, IMG submission 89873) | Embiratermes neotenicus P4 segment gut microbial communities from Petit-Saut dam, French Guiana - Emb289 P4 | ecosystem: Host-associated > Arthropoda: Insects > Digestive system > Gut ... | reverse complement strand
TATTTTATATATTTTATTTTATTTTGTTTTATTTTATTTTATTTTATTTATTTTATTTTATTATTTATTTTATTTTATTTACTTCATTTTATTTTATTTATTTTATTTCATTTCATTTTATTTCATTTTATTTCATTTTATTTCATTTTATTTCATTTTATTTCATTTTATTTCATTTTATTTCATTTTATTTTATTTTATTTTATTTCATTTTATTTCATTTTATTTCATTTTATTTTATTTTTTTGTTGGCGTAATATAACGCCACCGCAGACATGAAAACACACCCTTACTTAGCCTACGCATTATTCACAACATGAAGTGTATCTAAAAGTTCGCGTCCCGAGGCTCTTGTTACCCACTGAATTTCTGTTTAATATGCCGAACGGAATGTGAGATAAAGACTTTCATATTGTGTAATATGGGGTCTTTGAGAGAAACAATAACTAAAAGAATGATTTAAACAAAAAGCTTTCAGAACATCTGAAGAGCTGTTGGAGTAGTGATACGGGAAAGTAACTCGTAAATAAACTGGATTCAGTTATTCACATCGCGGTGAAGCGTAAAGCTTAGCTTCAATAACAGAATCCGAGTTTCAAAACTGCTGACGCCATGAGCGACACGCGCAATTGCTAAGCCGCCATTAACCCTTCCCAAGCTATAAATGACATATATCGATTAGAACCCTCCCCGTCCTTACCCCAATATTTTGACCTTTTAGCGAAAATACTTCCTTGTAAATTTGTGCTTTAAACAGAAAGTATGTAACTTTCGGCAAACTGAAATGTTATTGCCATGTAAACATGAAACAAAGGAAGGAAGTTGAGTAAAGCGAGACCAGCTTGATGTCACTTGCTTTATTATTTCTTTATATAATGCTCAACATGTTTCGGATGTTAATACATCCATCCTCAGGAACTTGCGACTTGTGTGTTGAGTTATTTCGAGGGTTACTCAACACATAAGTCGCAAGCTCCTGAGGATGGATGTATTAACATCCGAAACATGTTGAGCATTATATAAAGAAATAATAAAACAAGTGACATCAAGTTGGTCTCTCTTTACTCAACTATCAAGATGCTGCACGGTCCAATAAACATAAGAAAGGAAGGAAGGTTTCTGGCTTCAGCTCAATACGAAGTGTTGGTTATGAAGAACCGAAAACTGTAGTCCAATTGGTAGTTCTTTTTAGGTTTTGAAAGTCCCAGAATTGTATTATATTGGCATTGTATTTTACTATTTAGAATTTTCCAAAGTCGTGTGATAAGGCTGTATATATATATATATATATATTAGTGCTCCCTAACCGTGGCTGTAAGTAATAGCCAAGACGTGAAAGAATTGTTCCCTATTCCATGGATAAGTGCAATTTGTTGGTAACAAACCGTATTTGTTTATATTAATTGCACAAAGGGTTATACAACGTTGAATGTGTAACGAACGTATTTTTCTTAGGCTGTTAGATTTGGCAACAACTGCTATATGCAATTTTTAAATTTTGAACAATCTGGCAGAATCTTGTGTACTTTCGATCATGGCATACGTAATTACCAGAAGTTTGCCTTGTTCGCTTTCTTCGACTGAGAACGAAGACGGCTGGGACATCTGTGACTACGAGTATTTTGTGACCGGTCGTTTTTCCGGGGGGTTTTACAGAATCGCCCATCCTCACTGAACAACTTATATCCCTCCTATAATAAAACAAACTAAATACACTAATTTCTCAAATGTATTGGAATAAAACTCTACACATTTCGGACAGTTCCTCTGTCCATCACCAGGAGTTTTTCACTGTACACACAGCAAACATGTATGTATTGTTGTGTGTACCGTGAAAAACTCCTGATGATGGACAGAGGAACTGTCCGAAACATGTAGAATTTTATTCCAATAAATTTGAGAAATTAGTGCATCTAGTTGGTTTTACTATAAGAATTTATCACGATGCACGGTCACCTGGACGTCAAACTTATACCCCATGCAGACAGGCATATTCTCTGGTGTTTCCCTACCAAACTCAGTACGACGTTTCCTTCGTACCGTGCCTGCACATTTCTGTCCGTGATACCACAGCACACACTTAGCTTTCGGCGCATTAAGCTTCGGTTTCCACACTGGCGACATTATTGTCACTGATGACGAGACCTGAAAACTGAAGTAGTGCGAGTTCGAATCAAAGTTATGTTCCGTTAATTTTCACTTCTATGCCTTCATATTTCATGAGAAATATTATGCTAAAGTCGTAAATTTCATGTGTCCATGTGACTAAACCTATTGTGGAGTAGCAGGATGACCAATGAATAATGAGTGAGAAAAGAAGTGGAAGGAAGTGGTTGTGGCGTGAATAAATAATTCTCTGTGCATTTTCCTGGAGGGACTGAGGACATTCGAGCCGGTGTCCTGCAGAATGTCATTCGGAAGCATTTCTGAATGAACCTTCGTGAGATGTAACGGCATGAACGAGTTTCATATTTACAGATGTTTCGGAGTACTCTACTTTTCCAAGCCTGGTATTTTCTCAAACATAATATTTCCTAGATAACTGTTCAACACCGCACTCCATTATACCAAACAGCCATGAATCAGCGACTTGCAGAAGTATCTGTTGAAGTCCTCTTTTATTCTACCAGTGAAACTAGTTTGCATGTAGTAGTTACGAACGTGTCGTGAGGGCAAATGATGGAGTGGCGGTACAGCTCCACCTGCTCCTCAACTGACACTCGGAGGTGATAAGACTGCTTCATGGATTACCCCAGTGTAAGAGCCATTGGTAACCAAGAGCTGGTGTGGCTTCTGTACAGGAAAGAAAGTTATTTGTTCTCTCAGGAAAGGACACTCAATTCTCCAGTAATCCAACCCTCAGCCTAGTCCTTACGCTGGCTGGAATACTCTAATTCCTGAAGTTGTGTGGAATCGTATGAAATGTCAGGCAGTGATGAACAGCCTCACCCTCAGTTATCCTGTCGCGGTATATCCCCCTACTTCCGGGAAACTGACTTCCGATTGCCATTGACCAGGAAGCGCAGGAATCTACAAAGTCAGTCGTGACTCGTTTGTCCTCAATTGGTAAGAAACCTCCGATTCTCGTACGTCCAGTAGGTAACCTAGACTATACCAAGGACGTTATTGCGGTGGAGAAGTGGTAATGTTCTGCTGATCCTTAACCTCTGTGGTAGATGGAATTGCGTGGTCACCTTCACGCCCCGGCCACTCTAACCCCTGGAAAGTAACTCCTGATATCTATTTGGAGGCTAAATGGGCTCTAGAGATGGTAGGTACGGGGTGGCGAAAGGAAATCTTTTTTCATGCCGAGAATCTAACATCGATCATCTAGCCCGGAATCAGTCACTGCACTCATTGCACTTCCCCGACCCGACGGATGGCGACTTTATAACATAGGACCTACTTTGGTTTCGAATCGAAAGCGCCGATGAGAAATCACATTTTTAAAAGTCATGTTTTAGCTATTTTTAGCAAATTCCTTTTCAGTAAGTCCATCACATGCTTGTTCATCAACATGAAAATTTAACATGCACCGCCAATTGATTTCATAACATTCATCCCTTCATTAGATGTGACCACTTTAAGAACGACAATAAAAAATGATACTGCCTAACTCATTAGCACGAAGCTGTTTTCAGTATTTAGTTTTATAAAGGCGTAAAAATTTGCCAAGCAGACAAAGGAGCATGGCGAAAGAAGATTATTGCTTCTGTGATGTAATTATAGTGGCCTAGTAGAAGAATGTCGACGCTTGAGATGTACATATTGCCGCCATCTTCAGCCTAATTCCTTCTATCCCTCATCGCCGTGAGAACCCCAAATCTCGAACAGATACTGCCACCGTGAACAAGAATTTTTCGTTTATTTCTTGACTTAGGTAATAGTAAATAACAGATTAAGTACAACACTACATAAAGAAGAGCCTTACAATTTGTATTCTTCACTAAGTTCTGCTGTTTTGGTCATATTAAGGAGAGTAAAATGCAAAGATTCCCATGGACATGAGAAATTAGATACGTAAATATTTTGTTTGGGAAAACACAACCCTTGAGACTTAGGCGTAGATGGAAAAACTAATCTTGAAATTAATCTTGAATAAAAAGAGTGTGTGCGTATATGGAATTGATTTATTTGGCTGCAATGAACACGTTAATGAATATACTGGTTCTACCAAAAGCAAGGAATTTCTTTACTACGTGAGCGAGTTATGGCTTCCAAAGAAGTAATCTGTACTGTAAGGGGGATCGGTTGATTTTTTTACAAGAAATGACTAGGTATTCATCACGCTGGCTATACTTAAGCCGCTCTTGTTAACACAGCGGGGTGTGTTTATAGTGCATGTTACACGCTTACTGGCGTTCCTTTGTCTGAAACAATCAATACCTTATCATTAGCCCTCTCCAACACAAGCACTCACCTCATCCCTGCCTTACTAAAGCAGAGTCAAGTCAATTTCTACAGGTTGAACAGCAACGAGTTTTACGTCACGTAACTACTATTTCTGCTTACCTCACATTGTCCACTTTCTTTGCACAAAGTGACTGCAGTGAAGGCATTGTGGAAAGTCATGTGTTTTTCTGCCACTCTCTTTAATTTACGAACTAAAACGAAGGATTTCAACTAAAATGAGTACTGAACAAGACCGGCAGTGTGCGTATAAAATAACATTGAGGCACGTTCGTGCAACTATTGTTGCAGTGGAAAATCAGTATTACATATTCTGAGTGAGTGTGTGTGTGTGTGTGTTTGTGTGTGGTGTGTAGCCTTAGGTATCCAGCATGCAAAGCGTTTATGTGCACATCTCTGGTCCGTCCGAGTCTACAGTATTTTTCCACGTTATCTCATAAACGGTACGACATTCGGAAAAAGGTTTTGTACATAAAATTGTGTTATAGATTTTCTTTACAACTTTTATTCTGAAACATTTCTCATTCTGTGAAAAACTGAGCGAGATTTGTTCCAAAATGTTTGCTCGTCTTCATGTAAAATATCCGTTATTATTGTTATAATTTAATGAAACTTGAATTTTCTCGACATGTTTTCAAAAACTACTTAAATTTCATGACATTCCATCCAGTGGGAGTCCATTTCTTCCATGCGGACGGACATACGGACAGACAGAAAGACAGACAGACAGACATGAATAAGCTAATATTCACCTTTCGCAAGTTTCTGACCACGCCTAAAAATAACGTTTTTCCGATAACTGATATCGGCACCAATTACATGAAGCTCAGATAAAGCATAAAGTTTCTAATAAATGTCTTTTCGTAGAAAAAGAAAGTGGTAAAGTAAAGAAAGACCACGTACATGTTTGTTGAAGACTACGTTATTTTTGGTAGAGGCCAGTTGAAATGTGATGGCACACGCGCAGAAACCAGATTTCGTCTTTCGGCGAAACGGACGAGTCCATTTAAATCGGCGGGGGCGTCAGTTCAGTCGACTACTGGCAGCCCGAGATGTGCGCATCAGCGATAGTAATGCTGGATACAACATGTTCCGAGGTAGTGTGAAGAGTACTGGCTACCCACTCCATTCGCCAGTTTCCCCTTCACTTCCTCTCCCGTGCGTCACCGTGTGCCATCACATTTCAACTGGAGTCTACGTTTTTCGTCCTTTTTAATGGTTAATCACCTAACGATAAATATAATTATTGTGTAGTAGCTCGGTGAAAAAACATTTTTGTGACAGCACGTAATTAACAGAACTGTTAGTTGTGCATGAAAAAAGGAAATGCACATTTTCTCAACCCTGCTGGAATATCTGTACCATATTTCATCTCACAAATCCTTGTCCATGACGGTAGTTGTCCATTTTCTAACGCTGGACCAATCTTAACCCCTCATCTTGTATTTTCTACATCTCTTTTCCGCATGTTTCATACACTAAAAATGCGTATCGGATAAACTCCTGAAATGTGCGACAGTTCTAGAGGATTCTGATGACAGTACGCAAAATTCAGCACACCTTGGTAATGGTCTGTATACATCTCCTCCTATTCGCAAAAGAACATTAAATTTCGGAGCGCAGATGTGATCCCGGTCTCAGACGAAATGGTTGGGAGTGTCTTGTTCATTTTTGGCTGACATGAACAGCTGTTTTCAATCACCGGACTTAATGGACTGACCATTTAAGTGGATTCCTCCCCATTGTTTCGTCAGAGGATGGTAAGATTTCCAGTTTCCAAAACTTGTGTTTTTAAGCCCTTCTGCAAAACAAAAAGCGATTTGCTTTGTCATTTTTGTCCGTACGTTCGTCCTTCTATTCGCGTAGGACAACTTGTCTCTTACAGAATGGGTTTTCATGAAGTTTTTTGTTCAGGATTATTACGAAATAGTTGTAATATATTCGCATTTTGGTTCAATTCGGACAGAAATAACACTCATTTTAAGTGAATATCCAAGCAAATTTTAATATCCAGCTCTAGTTTTTTTGCGCTACTCGAGGCTGGTGTCTTTGACAGACTAGCCGAAACCGAAGAAACAGTTTTTATACCGTGACTGAGGCAAAGCGTCGTTCAGGAGGTAGGGATTTAGCGCCTTTCCCCTTCAAATATATCGAAGGTAATCGGTTTTTAGTCTGTCACTAAGACGCGGAAAATCTTGTAATTTGTGTCAAAATACTTTTTGCAAAAAAGCATTCAAGTATTAGACACTTTAAAGACGACGCGCAGATTACTTTATTTGAAGACCCAGTCCGTACCGCACAGTAAACACTTTGCATCTCGGTTATAAAAACCAATCAGTTTATTTTGTAAGTAACACAAGTCGCTGTTTGTTCTCAGATAAATACGAGTACAAAAGCACATAAATACAGTGTGGGCAGAGCCTACAGTTGTTGAATGTTAAACTGTTGGTGCATCACGTAACCAGTAGGCTTTAAAAGGTTAATACCTAGCGAGAACAACAGCGAACACTCCAGAATTTTTATGTTTTGCGCCTATTTCAAAGCTAGTTTGAAAACCAGGCGATGTACAGAACCCAGAAAAATAGTAACATATGTACAGTTTATACGTACATTCGACACCGAAAAAGCAAGGACACGGATATTGTCCCCAACAAATACGTCGTACCGTAAACATCTTATTCGCTTTGTAGTACATTGTTCTTTCGAAGAATCTGGTAGTATCTTAGCGAAATTTTTGGTCTTTATGAAGCACAAAGGCTTATTACAAAGGCCTTGCTCTAGAACATATCCTGAACAGATGAATTCAATTTTCTTCCTCACTCCCCGTCTGTTTACGATCCACTTCCATGTTGGCTTTACATCTATGACTATGTCTCGAAGTTTTCTTCTTTTCGGTTGGATAAATGTTTCCCTCGCAGCTTGATACACCTTTGTGTTTTGGTTCAGCTATAGTCTAAACGCTATGTCCTTTTCCGCTTACACAATATTAATATGTGTTTTGTCCCAGACCCATATAAAAGCAGTCTATTCACAGACCTGTAAAAGAACCAGATAACTAAGAAATTTTGCGGAAACGATCAGAACAACATACCTGAAAACAGTACTTTATCGAAGCAAAATATCTGAAACCTAAGAAGTGGAAGATATTTACATTATATTTAGGCTTAACTCCAGATAATCTTCAAATAACAGGACATTAACATTTTACTGTAATACGTATCAGTATCTTAGAAGCATTAACAGGTTAATATTTTATTAAATTACACAACCTAAAACAACATAAGCGTTTTGTGAAATGGCAAAACGAATTTGAAAGACGTAATATTTTTGCGCTCTGTTTAAAGCGAGTAAAGAAAAATGAGATCTCAGATCCTCTCATCTTCATCACACATTGAAAACGTTTTAGTTTAGACCGAAACATATTTGGCTGTGTAATATAATGAAATTTGTGGAAATTGAAGCGAAATTAGTCTCTGCTGATGAACATTTTCGTTGGATTGTCCTATAAATGTTAAATTTATACCCACGAAATTTACAATCTGCGGGCTTTGTATACAAAAGGGATTTCGTAAGTCTTCTGTACTTGGTAAATGAGGTAGAATCCTTGCACTGCAACACTTGGATGTGATTCTGAAAAGTAGTAATTGCGGTTTATCGAAGTAAAAGTTCTTATCATGCGCCACGCTATAGTTGAGTTGGGTAACCTCCGCATAGACCACAGTTAAATCCAAGGACAGTCCATGTGGAATGTGGACAATGTCTGTATTCGACAGTTTTTTTTTTAATTGTTTCGGCATTTCCCCATGAATCATTTTCCACAGTGCTCCATATTCATTCATGTGCCGTCCGGAGGCTAGATAGTGAGCCCATTAGAGGCCACAGCTTCACATCGACATGGTGTCATCACACCTCGAGTTCAAGAGACCGTTTCCTCTCATCGCCCGTAACCAGTCTCTGTAATTCCTACCACCTGACGACACCTGCAGTCTGTCGCTCCTACAGCAGCAGCTTATGAAACAACATGTAGACGGCAGCCCGCTTTGTCGTGACGTCACGCACCGTGTTCGTATCTTAACACGCGATAACCTGCCCCAAATAACGTACTAGATACAATCTCTAACGGCGTCTTTCGTGTTTCTTTCTTTTTGTCTTTAGATCGGCCTTCCTTCTTCCTTCTTTACTGGCCCTCATTTGAAATTCTTTCCTCTTTCTTATTTGAACCTTTGTCCTCCTCCTTCATTTATTCCTTTCTTTCTTTGTTTCTTCTGTACCTCATATACTCGCATTTCTTCCCTTCTGTCCGTTGTACATATCGTTCTCCGTACCTAATTCCATTCGTCATCATTTGCCTATCGAGTTACTCATTGCTTTCCGTCTATTATTATCCCTTGTTTCGTGTCCTTCTCTGTATTTCTGTCCTTCCCTGTTTGTCCTGTGTTTGTTACTGTCGTGTTTGGATACGAGAACTTTTTCATCGACTTCAAGCATGTTCTGGTAATCGCCGGTCATTTCTCAACACGGTTCGTTGGGAAAATCTCAGTCAAGGCATAATTTAGAAGACGTACGTAGTCTACGTGAACACAACACACTACCGTGGAGCTAATCACATCTTTTATATATATATATATATATATATATATATAGACAATCTTATTTTTTAACAGAATTCGTAATTAGCATCTGGGTATGATTTTGTTTCTGTTTGTTACTGCTGGAATATATTTATTTATGTGTTTCGTTTACTTATTTTATGGTATACAGTTCACTTCTAGGTTAATTACCATTATCACTGAACTTTAAGGTAAGGGAATTCTAAAATTGGACGTCCTGTAGATTGGTTAATATCCACCAGCTTTTTGGACGAGACAGCTACCTCAATCTTCAGGGTGTGAGAAAGGTTCTTCTCCGAAACTATGGGATTCACATCCAGAACAGCTTAATGTCAATGTTCCTCGTAGTGAGAATATAAAATCGCAAGTATTCAACACACTCTTCCGCAGACAAGGACAGAATAGCAATTAAGGGAAGAAGTAGGTCTGAGTAAGGGAACGGAGAACTGCACAGTTCGGATGGTCCATCCGAAGGATATGTTGGACGGAATATTTAGAATGGTGCCAGGGAAACAAAGTAATTGTGACGGAAATCCTAAGGGAGATCTTGGAGTAGATGTGAGGACGCTGTTTTATGGGCTGTGATGTTCTGTGCTGCATTATTATTGCCTGTGATACAGTCAGTTGGCTTAAAGTTGCGACTGCTGGGACAAAACTCGCTTCCCATAAGAACAGTAAGTCGTTCCGTCGATTTAATCGTCAGCTCCTCTACGAAGGCTTCAGTGTTTTAAATAGTCATTTCGTTAGTTGGTTATGTAGTTAGGTACAGGAGAACAACATGTATTTTCCCCTTTATGAAACATTAAAAAAAACGCGTTTTCCAGAATTAAGCGGAGCTGCAACATACCTAATTCGTGTATGAGCACCCGAATTACGTATTTTTCCATGCTAGTCACCCGCCGGGTCTGAGCGAGAAAGTTCCTTATCGCGGCTCACTAACGCATTCTGGTGGTCATAGTGAATTGAACCAAGTCTCGTATCTGGTGCAGCTACTTGGTAATTTAATGTTCCCATGTTGGTACACAGTTAACGTGCTGTGTGCACGTAGGGACTGACGTTTGTAGGCCCGGCCAGAAGATTATAAGAAAATGGCGTGCAACCAACACTACACGCAGAGCAGCGCAAAGTGCCGTTAAGAAACTGAAATACACGAGTGAGCTAAAGGTTAATAAGTGGCGCAGGGTTGTCCGAACGTCTTCATTCTCAGCCGACAAAATGTTTCTCAGAGTTAATTACGTGTGTTACACCTTAAACGTTTTAGTCAAAAGAAACTCTTGGACTGTCCTGAAGACTTGAGGCACCGAGTTACTACGAAACTTCGGTAATCAACATTTCACATGACGTCTTACCCCAGAAGACTGTCGTTTTTAAAACATCAGCACATACATCACAGACCGCTGTGTAAGATATGAGGATATCTCGGGGTTGCTGGGATGTGACGCCGTGAAGTTACATAAATGGGTCTACTGACGCTTCTAAGGAACTCGTCACTCGTACACACAGAAGGTGCGGGTGGCAGCTTGAATTTCATCCTGTCCATATGGTTAAAGCCAGTACTGATGAAGAGTTGCGTAAAATGCAAAGAATATAGTTCATATCAAAATTTATACGTAGGTTCTTCTTTTGGGCTGATAACACAGCAAAGCTGAAATATGCTTGAAAGTATTTGTTAGGACAGTCTGTTGTGTTGGGACGAATTGCTTTTGTGTCATTTCCAGTAGTTCTGAATCTAAAAGGTTGTTCATTTAGACCTATAGCTTTACTCTGATCTGCCTGTCCAACATTTTCATACAAATACATGAAAAAAATTCCCAAAAATACACGAATACTTTACTGTCACTGTAAATGTGTTCTTATTTTTGTGTGATAAGCCTTGCCATTTTTAACATCCCGTTGTAACATATATTAGGAGAGCAGTTTGTAAACTCCCAATCAAAATATTGTTTGCAGGTCTTCTATTTTCAAACATACAACACGCTTCGTGTGCAAGGTGCCATTATCAGATATCAGTAATAAAATACATGGAGAAAATTCTTTGTGTGTAACCATGAAACCTGTGTTAAGAACGAGATTTAATTGTTTTTCGTAAAAAATTTAGATTTTCATAATGTCGTAAATTCTCAGGGTATTTAGGCCCAAACCTCTGCAGCTGTTTTGAAATATGGGAATTTATTAAGTTGAATTTAAAAATTAAAAAGTACGTCTTGTGGAAGCCAAATTTGGTTAAATATATTCTTATTTTAATCCTCCGTTTTTTAGACGTAAACAGTTAATAATTTTCCTTGGTAGAATCTAGGTTGTGCAGGTGTTACAAGGTGTTATTTTTTTGGTTTTCTAGTTACGTGTTTCACCCGTTACTTATTTTCCTATAAAGTTGAAGTGTACCGGGTTATTCAATGTAATGATATGTTTTCGGAGGACAGAACGTAGAGATTAGAGTTCAAAAATTTGGGAAAAACCTTGACTAATCAAAACTCTATTCAGGAGGATATTAAGAGCAGATTGAAGTCAGGGAATGCTTGCTATCATACGATGCAGAATCTTTTGTCTTCCAGTTTGCTATCCAAAAATTTAAAGATGAAGATATACAGAAATATGTTGCCTGTTGTTTTGTATGGGTGTGCAACTTGGTCGCACACATTGAGGGCGGAACATAGGCTGAGGGTGGTAGAAAATAGGGTACTGAGGAGAATATTTGGGCCTAAGAGGGGCGAGGTAACAGAGGAATGGAGAAAATTACATAATGAAGAGCTTAATGATCTGTACTCCTCACCCGAATTTTGTCGGGTGGTCAAATCGAGAAGAATGAGGTGGGCAGGGTATGTAACACGTATGGGGGAGAATAGAGGTGTGTACAGGGTTTTGATGAGGAAACCTGAGGGAAAGAGGCTACTAGTAAGACCCAGACCTAGATGGGGGATAATATTAGTATGGATCTTCAGGAAGTGTAATGTGAGGAAAAGGACTGGATTGATGTGGTTCAGGATAGGGACAGGTGGCCGACACTTGTGAATGCAGTAATGAACCTTCGGGTTCCATAAAATGCGGAAAATTCTTGATTAGCTGAAAACCAGTTAGCTTCTCAAGTTGGACTCCGCTCCATGGAGTGAGTAAGTAAGCAATTAAGTAAGTAACTAAGTATAGATTGAGAAGTGAGTCCTAGTGGAATACTCTACTATGTAGGGTACCGTGCTTGTGTAACCACAAACACTGTTAGCTGTTTTAGCTGCCAATGGAAATGAAACAATAGTACGTTGGCAGGGTAACCGCGTTTTAATTCAGGAGCACTGCTATGTTCTCCCAGGATAACAGTTCCCTTCCTTCTGCATCTAACGTAAGACGTTCAGAAGTGAAGTGGGGGCAAAATTCAAAGTAATGATGCAGCAAAGTGGAAGCGGTAGGCTTATGAAATAAAGTTGAGCACTTCGTATTACATTGTTTCATGCGATATCTGGGTTAAATATTACATCACGTATTGCCGCGTACATAACAAATTCTATCCTTCTCTGCAGCCAGCTAAATGTTCTGCATTTTCTAAAAGGTTTATTGCAAGTTTTAACCGGCACCTACACTTCTCCGGGCTCAGCTCTAGCACAGTTCTTGTAAAATCCAATTTAACATCTCTCTATGTAGGCATTGGTCTACCGTGTTGTGTTACATTCGGGTTCCACATACGTAGTTCATTCTTACTGCGTGGGATCCTAGAAGTTTGCGATTGTGGTCGTTCAGTTGTTGACTGTCACACAATTCTACGGAGGGCCGTAATAAGATATATGTTAGTGGCATTAAAATATTTAGAAAGTAGAATAAAATAAGTGATTAAGTGATATGTGTATAAGTGAAGCGCAGGCGTCGATTACATATTTAGTGTATATTTGATGTTTAATTTTCATATATGTCAGGCCGAAAAATATAGAGAATGGCAGTAGGATGGTCTACACAGCAGAATGACATCGATAACATTAATACTAGTACGTTAGTTGAAGAATAAAAGACCAAATTTATGTCACTTGTTATTTTATTTCACTTCTTGTGTACTCAAACATATTTCGAACATTAATATATCCGTCATCAGGAGCTTGCGACTGTGCTGTTGAATTACCATATCGGTCGTTTTGTTCTCGGTTCGTTGTGTGTTGGAGATTTGGTGCGGCTGAAGCTTCAGCCTGCAACATGGACACTACTCAAACCCAGCCGCACCAAAACCCCGTCACATAACGAACCGAGAACAATACGACCAATGTGGTAATTCAACAGAATAGTCGCAAGCTCCTGATGATGGATACATTAATGTCCGAAACACGTTGAGTATATAAGAAGTGAAATAAAATAGCAAGTGACATCAAGTTGGTCTTTTATGCTTCAACTATTACAATGATGCACGGTCCAATAAACATAAGATTCACCAGTACGTACTTTGAGTTAAAAAACAGGCAAATAGTCTTTAGATGCTTCATCCCCGTTGTGTTTAGTAATATAATAAGGAGAGGGTTTCTAATGAGTCGAAGCACAACTAAGTTTTTTAGATGTTATTTTAAGCTAACGGCATGTTTCGGCCTCTGCACTGGGCCATCTTCAGGTCACAAAAATATTTATTCGAGGAAACTATACAGTATAAGTCATAAAATATATCAATCTAAAACTCAACGAGATCTCGTTGTTGTTCAATATTCTAATGCTGTTCATAACTAGGTTAAGATCTGGATATTTCATAAACCTAACAATATAAGTCGTTATTTACAGTAGATATTTAAAAACTGGAGTAGTAGATGAATAAAACCATTGTCACTATAGCTTCAGGATGTGTGTGATTTTCTGAACACTTTTTATACCCCAAAATTTGATATATTTTATAACTTATACTGTATAGTTTCCTCGAATAAATACTTTTGTGACCTAAGATGGCCCAGAGCAGGGGCCGAAACATGTCGTCAGCTTAAAATAACATCTAAAAAAATTATTGTGTTTTGACTCACTTAAAACCCTCTCCTTACAGGCAAATAGTTTATTGCCTAGCCTAGCGACTATTAGCTTCTCGAGAAATTGACATAACCTGCTTTGTGGAATTACTTACCATACGTGGTTTGTGTTGACCCATAAGACAGCCTATTTTTAGAAGCCCTGTTGATGGGAACGGCGAACCTTACACACACACACACACACACACACACACACACACACACATATATATATATATTGCCCTCTTTCTTGGCTCTTGAGGGTTGGCTCCATCCCCATAAAATACCAGCCAGGGTATGCCGTATTAAGAAACGGATAAAGACAAAGGAATGGAGAATTCGGCCCCTCTCCACCTCATTTCCCGATAAGCGGAATGGCTCCTTTACTCAACAAATTTCCTGGGAGACTGAAAGAGCGGTGTTCAAGTCTGAAAGCATGCATGTGGATAAAAGGAGAAAAATTCCTTCATAACCATCTCTGATCGTATTCCTATATTCCGAACTCAGCGTTAATTTAAATGCCAGTCCGTCCCACCAGATTAGCTTCCACATACAAAAAGTGGCTACGTCTACTCTCTGCAATCCCTGCGCTCTGACAGCTAGACTACCCTAAAACAGAGCTTTTTTTTTTCCTGTTTTCTCCCGCATCTCAATCATTCGAATCCCCGTGTTTCTTCTTTTAGTATTGTAACTGTGGTTTATGTGAGTACGTGGCGAGAACTTCATAATGAGGAGAACCATAATTTTCATTCAGTCTGAATAATGTCGTCTATTGTGTACTACAGTTTTGGTATAAATGTACAACAGAAATTCGTGGTCAAAAGTAGGAAACACATGTGCCCCGTATTGGGAAGGCCCAAAGTTCATATCCCTGCCCGGAAGTCCGATGCTCTTACTCAGATTTATCTATGGTATTTTGTAGTCGGTGCAGGCGTATCGGTGTGGTATCTCACATTATGTCACATTATGTCACATCATCTCACATTATGTCACACCGCTTCTTTCCACATCTTAATCAACTGACCGTTCGATGCCATAGAATCAAAGCTACTGACATCGACATAAAATAACCCGATAATAAGTAAATAAACCAATAAGACGAGCGAATTAGTCTTTATTACATGCCTTGTCCACAGAACATCATCGTTGATGATTTGAACGAAGTTTCAGGAAAGAAAGTTCGTTTTATTCTGACACAAAATCGATGAATACGACAGTTTTTACGCCACTTTTCCTCGCACAGATGGAAGTGATATATATATGTGTGCTATACATTCATCTCATGCCTCAAGAATTATCAGCATTCCACTTTTTTTATTTCCTCGCTATGATATTCATAATCAATTATTTTTACAACGGAAGGATAATTTTGAAATTTGAATTCTTTGAAAATCCTCTGATGCAGTTCAATTCAATGGACGTGGAATGGAATGCGGTTGATATTCGCTGACGTCTAGCCTGCACTGGTTAATACTGCGTGGAGCAACAAGAGAATAAGTACATGTGTTAGGCAAGATCCGTGGCTTCCCTTGCGTTATTAAGATCATATCGAGTGACTTTCATAAAGGAAAATGTAAATAAGTAAAGTTGACCCTATAACAGGCCAAGAAGGCCCAGAGAGGGAGTAGAGGTATAGATCTACTCTTTCTTTAACCTCGACGCTAAATAGGGTGGGTGGTCGAAGCCACGCCGTGGCCGTTTTGCCTCTGGGATAGACCCGATACCCATTGTATAGGAAGGTGGGTAGGCCCCAGCGCCGGTTTGGACAGGTGCGGAATATCTTCCCTCTACCAGGATTCGATCCTCGGACCGTTCAGCTCGTAGCGAGTCGCTATACTGACTGAGCTATCCCCCCCCCCTCCCCACACACACACACACACATAAAAGTAATACAATGAATGACGAAGGGTAGGAAAGTTGAGGTTTTTATAGCTGTGAGTTAAGAAATTATGGTTTTCTGGGCTGTGCTGCAGTATAGTTCGGAAGGTGGGTAGACCGCAGTGCGAATGCGCGTTGCCTAACGATATATTCACAGCGGATAAAAATTATATGCAAGTGCGGATTCCGAAAAATATCTGCGGATATGGGGTTAAAACACTAATGTTAAGTGCAATATTTTACTGTTTAGTGACCCGGGATAGCATAATCAATATTGCGAGTTGCTACGGGCTGGATAGTCCGGGGATCGAATTTCAGTGGGCGTGACATTTTCCGCACCCGTCCAGATGGGCTCTGGGGCCCACCCAGCCTCCTGTACATGGGTACTGGATCCCTTTCCCGGGGGTAAAACGGCCGGTGCGTGGCGTTTGTCACCCACCACCATTCAACGTATAGGTTACAATAAGAGTAGAACTTTAACTCTACTCGTCCTTTGGTTCTTCATGGGCTGTTAAAGAGTGAACTTTGCAAATATATTGGTGTTTAGAAGTCCTGTAAGCATTTTCATAAACAAAAGCTGTCTCCCGAAATAGAAAAGTGAGCTGAAGTTTAGATATTTAATTTTCTTACTGAAACATTAGTGTCGAGTTCACTGACAAATTCGAGTTACAATAATCTCTCTTCCTATACACATCTTGGTGTGATCTGTAAGGAGCGTATAATTTCAATTGGACCTTTTAGCCAGCATTAATATGTAAATTAAACAGTATTGTTTGCTAGGTTTTTATGGGCCTTATGCAAAACAAAATAAACATTTTCCCCCTTTTCTTAATTTAAGTATGTTATATCTAATACGTCCTGGCCATCTTATGCAAAATACAAATTTATATAGTGATAAAATTTGAAGATTGAATTTTTATTAAAATTATTCCATTATAAAATAATTGCCTTTGTTTTACTGTTTATAACAAGTTATAATTTTATGTTGGGATTTAGATTTAAAAAAAACCTGCGGTTGGGCATATTACCGAATTCATCCGCGCAGGGGCCTACAGATGGGCAACGCCGTCACGCAGGAAATTTGAGTCTCCGTTTACACAATATGATAGTAGGCTGAAGACGGCAGATGTTTAGTAGAATTTAGTACTTAGAGTGAAAACGGAACGTGATGGCACACGCGCAGAAACCAGAATCGGTCTTCCAGCGAAACGGATGAGTCCATTTATATCGGCGGGGGTGTCAGTTCAGTCGAGTACTGGCTTTCTTGGAATGCGGGTCGGCGGAGAACGATTGTAGTAACACTGGATGGACTGTTCCGAGTGAAACTGAAGACTGCTTGGCTACCCACTCCATTCGCCTCTTTCTCCTTCACTTCCCCTCCCGTGCGTCGCCGTGTGCCACCAGATTCCGTTTCCACTCTACCTACCGAAATTCCAGGCTTCAGATCGTAGAATAACCTAAACTGAATTACGAAAACATAATTTTTAATGCTTGTGGATTCCAAATATATATTTACAATATATACAGAGTATACACAAAGCAATTATGCGGTTTCAAAAGTTAACAAGAAATTTATTTCTCACCTTACACGGGCACAACGTACACCGTCAGCAGCAGCAACTGTCCAAGTTTCTCATGCGCTACCAGCAGTTCGCTTCTCATGCTTAC
>Ga0123357_10003771_pt1 | contig 17525 bp, 14 predicted proteins | sample TergutEmb28metaG_FD_89873 | JGI IMG/M metagenome (GOLD analysis project Ga0123357, IMG submission 89873) | Embiratermes neotenicus P4 segment gut microbial communities from Petit-Saut dam, French Guiana - Emb289 P4 | ecosystem: Host-associated > Arthropoda: Insects > Digestive system > Gut ... | reverse complement strand
TGCAATCCTGGCCCTTGTTGATACAGTCATGGGCTTTGCTCTTGATATGCTGCAAACAGGAAAGAGATTGTCGCAAATTAACCGCCTAATCACAACTTGTTAGGTCAAGTCAGAAAGTTGAGCATTTATGTTGCCGAATTGCAGAAAAAACGCTTCGTACTATTGTTGAGAGCCAATTGCCCACGAAAAGCAACATTGAAAACGGGCAGGATTATAATATTCCGGTTGAAGTTCAAAAAACGTTGAATGAAGAACATAGTTTTTTCGACGAGCTAATAGCAAATGAGGATTTGGAGGCCTTGATTTGTAGATACCCAATAAGAGAAAGCTCAACTATCGGAAGAATTCTTAAAAAACTTAATTTTGCAAACAGAGAGCAATACCAAGCTGCGGTGAGGAACATCATAAAAGACGATGAGGAGGCACTTGAGCTTGTCAGAAGCCTTTTTGGCACTTTGTATGAAGACATAAAATCGGACACAGATGGAACTCCACAGTAGTTGCCCCATCAGCTTTGTCTCAACACGTTCAAAACGGCTTTTTCCCATCCATAAAAAATAGGGGTCTATTTTTTTTGGGGGGGGGGTTAGCATGGTTCATTATTGCATCATGCTGAAATAATGCTATTTTTGTTCATAATGAACAGATTATCTTGATCAGATGGATACATATCGTCCGTTCTGCCGCGCAAGACTGCGATTTTCGCCAGCCGGTCCGCCCAGCGTTATAAAAAAATACAGAATTTCCTGATTCTCCCCACCAGGAGAGGAGCAAGCCATGTTCAACAGAACGCCCCGCACCAAGACGAGATGGGTGCTCAAAAGCCAATGGCTGATTGTGCTGCTGACCCTGTATTTCGGGTTTGCGCTGAATCTCAGTTTCTGGCGTTTTATCAACGCCAATTTAGAAATCACCAACGGACGGATGGCACTCTTTGCCGTGTCGTTGCTGATCGTGTCCTTCATCCTCTTCGCGTGGTTCCTCAGCTTGGTGGTGATCAAGCCTGTCACCAAGTATATCGTTCTTCCATTTTTACTGATTTCCAGCGCCACCAATTACCTGATGTATACCTTGGGCGTATTCATCGATGCGGACATGATCCGCAACGTCGTTCAGACCAACCTGCACGAGGCCGTGAACCTGATTACCTTAAACGGCTGCGCCTGGGTGCTGTTTACCGGCATCATCCCGGCGCTTGTCCTGGCCCGGGTCCGCATTCAATACCAGCCCTTCAAAAAAGAGCTGGCGACACGCCTGCTGTTTGTTGCCATCAGCCTTGCGGTTGTGGGAGGGTTTGCGGCCTCGTCATACAAGGAATATGTCGCCTTTTTCCGTAACCACAATGTGGTGAGAAAGCTACTCAATACCATCAATTATACCTATGGCATCATGTGCTATTTCAAAGAGGAGGCCGAGGCCCGGCGGAGCTTTGTCTGGCTGGATCAGCATGCCCATTCGATGCCCTATCCGGATGCGGAGAAGACAGCTTTGATTTTTATTCTGGGCGAAGCGGCGCGGGCCAAAAATTTCTCCTTGCAAGGCTATGAACGCGAGGACAATCCCTTGCTGACCCAGCAGGATATTGTCTATTTCAGCAATATGCACTCCTGCGGCACCGCCACCGCGATCTCGGTGCCCTGCATGTTTTCGCCCACCGGCAGCAAGGGCTTTAATGCCACGGACGCCAAATTCACTCAGAACTTGCTGGATCTGCTCACCGCTGGGGGTTACGACATTTTCTGGCAAGAAAATGACCAGGGCTGCAAGGGCGTGTGCGAACGCGTGCCCTCGGAAGATATGGTGAAGAGCAATAATCCGCTCTACTGCACCAGCGGCTACTGTCTTGACGAAGCTCTGCTGGAGGGCCTGGAGGGCAAACTGCGCGGCCTGAGCAAGAATACGGTGTTTTTCCTGCATACCATGGGCAGCCATGGCCCGACCTATTATCAGCGCTATCCGGAGCGCTTCAAAAAATTCACCCCGACCTGCGACACCGCCGACATCCAGAACTGTCCGCGCGAGGCGATTGTCAACACCTACGACAACACTATTGTGTACACGGATTACATCATTTCCTCTGTTATCGATATCGCCGCCAAGTTCCCGGACCTGGAAATCGGCGTGATCTATGTCTCGGACCACGGCGAATCATTGGGAGAGAACAACATATATCTGCACGCCCTCCCCTATGCCATCGCCCCGGAAGAGCAGAAGCACATCCCTTTCGTCTTGTGGATGTCGGAGAGAATGAAGCAAAACGATCACATAAATTACGACTGTCTGAAAAACAAGGCGCGAACCCAGGCCTTTACCCACGACAACCTCTTTCACTCCCTATTGAGCCTCCTGGAGGTGCAAAGCACCCTGTACCAGCCGGAGAAGGATATCTTTCGGGACTGCCGCACCAAGGAGTTGCCTTTCTGAACAGGCCGTGGCCGCGCTGGGCGATCAACAGGCTGAGATTACGGAAGGAACAGATTTCTTAAAAAAGCCCCAAGGAAGTTGCTGGCAACGGTCTGGATGAACCGCTGTCCTGACGTATCGCCCGCGGCGCGTTGACGGATGTTTTTGGGTTTTGCTTGACGAACCCCTGCGATTCAAATTAAAAAGCGAAGTCCTTCAACACCACACACAACATCACACGATGCGGAACCGGCGAATCTGCGCCGCATCATTTTTTGCAAGGGAGATGCCATGGAAAACAGTAGCTGGATAGGGGAGATATTTGCCAATCCCTTTCTGCGCGGTCTGTTCATCGGTGTACTGATCGCCGCCATTCTCTGGGTACGAGGATGGCTCAAGGCCAGGGAGCTGAACGCCAACCTGAAAAAACTGCGCGAGCATTTGCACACCAAGCTGGAGATCGATTCAGCCGAAAACGAACGACGCAAGGGAGAGATCGACAAACTCAAGCAGGAGAGGGACAACCTGCGCAACATGGTCCAGGTGCTCAACCAAAAGCCTGGCCGCCAAGAATTGCGTCAGGTGCAGGTGTACCAGAAGGCCATCGAGATCATGTTCGAGAAATCGCCTGGATTCGCGCCGGCCTGGCAGATCACGGTCAAGGAGGCGGAAGAGGAAATCAAACGGGCTGAACGCGGCATTATCCCTTTTTTCAAACGGATGACCACCAGCAGTAGTCCGTCCACGGAAAAACCCTCGAAAAAACCTCTGGAACTGGAGCAATCCTCCAGCCATTGATCAGCCGGACCAACGGCGTCGCGTGAACCGTCAATCGTCTTCCGGCTGCCTGAACCAGGCCGGAATTATTCTGGTGGGGCCGAAGTATCCGGAAAACATCGGCGCCTCGGCCCGAATCGCTTCCAATTTCGGCATCAGCGAACTCGTTGTGGTCAGCGAGGAGCAATTCGACGAGGAGCGGATGCTGAAGATGGCGACCCACAAGGCCGCCCCCCTCCTCCGGGAAATGCGGGTCTGCCGGACCACGGCGGAGGCGGCATCGCCCTTTCACTTCATTGTCGGCACCACTGCCCGCCAGGGACGGCATCGCCTGGAGGATCAAACTCCGCGCGAGGTGATGACCGCCCTTGCGCCGCTGGCTGCCACCAGCCGGATTGGCCTGATGTTCGGTCCGGAAAGCACTGGTCTCAGCAACGAGGACCTTGATTTCTGCCAGTTCGCCTCGACCATTCCCACCGCTGGTTTCTCGTCCATCAATCTGGCCCAGGCGGTGGCCATCCATTGCTACGAGCTGTACACCGCCGTGCATCCCCACCCTTTCGCCGCCATTCCCAAGTCGGAATTCGCCAACTCCTTCGACCTGGAAGGCATGTACGAACATATCGAGGAAGCCTTAAGCGAGATCACCTTCCTCCATGACACCAATCGCGCCTACTGGATGCGCAATATCCGCCAGTTCCTCGGCCGGGTGCGCCTGAAAAAGAAAGAAGCCAGCATGATCCGCGGAATATGCCGCAAGCTGCGCTGGCACGGCCGCCAAGTGCCGGATCCGGCCACGGCGGAGCAGGAACGTCCCGGAGAGGCAATCTCCCGCTGATCCCTCCTTCTACATTCCCTGCAGCGGGCAGGCCGCGCAGAGGGGGTTCTTTTTCTTGCAATAGCCGTTGCCGACCCGCACGAGCAGGGCATGGTACTCGTTGTAGAGCTGCGCGTCGCAATCCAGGTTGTCCATGAACAACTCCTGAATGGCCTCGTAGCCGCAATCCTCATCGATCACCTGATGGCGCAGCAGAATGCGGTGCGTGTAGGCGTCGACCACGAAGATCGGCAGTCCAGCGCCATAGAGCAGGATGGAGTCGGCTGTTTCCCGGCCGATTCCCTTGATGGCCAGCAACTGCTCGCGCAACTGCGGCAACGGCTGGCCGAGAAAGGCCTGGAGATCGTCTCCGTACTGATCGGTGATGCGATGCAGCAGATTGTGAAGCCGGCCGGCCTTGATGTTGTAGTAGCCGGCCGGCCGGATATATTCGGCCAGGAGCGCGGTGGGCAGCTCAGACAGAGCCGCCAGCGACATCACTCCTGCTCCCTTGAGGTTGGCGAGCGCCCGCTCGACGTTTTTCCAGGCGGTATTCTGGGTGAGAATCGCCCCCACCATCACTTCGAAGGGTGTTTCCGCTGGCCACCAATGCTGCGGCCCGAAATGGGACCGCATGCGGTCATAGACGGCGCGCAGCCAGTCTGCGGTTGGCATACGGCGCGATGACTCAATCGCCCAGACAGATGCCGATATCGCGTGCGGTCTGCACCTTGTCGCTCTCCAGGTCGATCTTTTTCCGCCGCCGGATCGCCTCGGCGATGGGCACCGCCACCATGGTCGGCGGCACCCAGGCCACCATGTGATCGAAAATACCGGCCTCGGCCATGCGGACCGCCGCCGCGCCGAACCGCAGGGCCAGCAAGCGGTCAAAAGTGGTGGGCGAGCCACCCCGCTGGAGGTGGCCGAGCACCAGCGAACGGGTATCCTTACCCAGGCGCTGGTGAATCTGGCTGGCCACCCATTCGCCAACCCCGCCGAGCACGACCTCGGAACGGCCGAGCTCGCCCTGACCCTTGTTGATCACCTCGCCGTTCTCGGCCCGGGCGCCTTCGGCCACCACCACAATCGAATAGTGCTTGTTGTGCAGCTCATTGTCGCTGATCTTGGCGCAAATCGCATCGAGCTTGAAGGGAATTTCCGGGATGAGGATTACATCGGCACCGCCGGAAATCCCGGAATACAGGGCGATCCATCCCGAATCGCGCCCCATGACCTCAACCACCATCACCCGGTCGTGGGATTTGGCGGTGGAATGCAGCTTGTCGATGGCGTCGGTGGCGGTCGAGACGGCGGTGTCAAAGCCAAAAGTCCGGTCCGTTGCCTCCAGGTCATTGTCGATGGTTTTAGGCACACCGATCACCGGCATCCCTTTTTGGGAGAACCGGTGAGCTATTTCCAGGCTGCCGTCTCCGCCCACCGCGATGTGGCAAAAAAATCCCATCCGGTTAAAGGTATTCAAGATCTTATCAGATATATCGACAATCTGAACCTCTCCGGCCAGATTCTCCACCGGCTTGGCAAACGGGTTACCCTTGTTGGTGGAACCAAGAATCGTGCCGCCCTGCGACAGGATACCCTCCACCTCCTCCGGCACCAGACGAAGGAGATCGTCCCTATCAATAAGCCCGCCATATCCGGACCTGCTGCCATACACCTCCCATCCTTTCCTGGTCGCCGAGTTGACCACGGCAAAGATGACAGCGTTCAAACCAGGCGCATCGCCGCCGCCAGTCGATATGAGCAATTTTTTCTGCATGATGTTCCTGTGCGTGAGATTTGTTCTGCCACCATATATCACTATGGGGTATAATTGTAGAAAGCAGCCCGCCCTTTGACAATCTTTTTCCGCCCAACCCACGGGTGAAACAGCTTTTCCCGCAGTATTCCGCCTGATTTCCCGATGGGCTTTCCCAACCCAGCGCCGGCAAAAGTCCTTGCCTTTTCTGCGCCGGGACATTCTTCCAGGCGATCGGGGTTGACGCGAGCCTGATTGCGCTTTACTTTTGCAACCAACATCATCTTCTTCCTTTCTCACGGGGAAGGGACATTATAACTTATAGCGGAGGAGGCCTATACATGTTTGAAGTCACAGCGCTTGCTGTCAATAATCTCACAGCCTATATGGCGCAGAACCAAATCAGTTCTGCGATTCGCATCGCCCTGATGCAGGGTGGGTGAAGCGGCCCATCACTTGGATTGGCTCTGGATGAGCCAAAAAACAGCGACAAGGCATTTGAAGAAGGCGGGCTGAAGTTTCTGGTGGACGAAGATCTGATGGAGAGATGCGGCACCGTCAAGGTTGATTTCATTGACGCCGGCTACCGCTCTGGCTTTTCCATCACTTCCGCCAACCCGCTCGGCGGCGGCGGAAGCTGCAGCAGCGCTAGTTCCTGCGGAGGATCCTGCGGCTGAGGCGACATGCCGTTTTTTTATACCTGCCAAGCCCCTTGCCGTATCCGGCAAGGGGCTTTTTTTAGTGGAATCCTTCTTGTCGTCCGCCATCGCTGCCAGCACCTCTTTTGCCTTGCAGGCCGCTGAATGGTGCCACCCCGTGGTCATCGTCATTTCCCGCTCCTAGTCCCGCCCCTCGATAGGCTGCATTAGCGGCAGGTCTCCCACTTACCGCCTCGAACAAATCCCCAGAACCATCCCAAAATTTGACCTAAGTCAAAGAATTACTTTTTTTGCTGAACTACACTAGTTAGTTAATCCTCCAAATTGGACCGGTATCTTCAACAGTTCATGGTCACAATGTGGGGCTAAACGCGGTTACAGAATAAGGAGGGAAGAGCATGACGAAAACGATTTAGGGAGGGATGAAGTTCTGGTGAAAACAATTGCCTTACTCAGATCTTACTCAGGGAGGGGAGAATATGATAAAAACAATTGCCTTACTCGGCATCACCGGGCTCGTTGCCCTGCCGACCGTTGCCTTGGCCGGCGCCAGCCAGGCGGAGCTGGAACGCAAGATCGAGGAGCTGTCGCGGCAGCTGGAGGAGCTGAAGGCCCAGGTGGGTAAACAGAACGAGAGCATCACCAAACAAAAGGAGACCATCACCAACTACGGCAACAAGGTCGACAAGATAGATGACAAGATCACAGAAAAATCAGAAGCATGGGATCTGGCTTCCCGTTTCCATTTCAGCGGCGATTTCAGGGCGCGGGGGGATTATTACAAGGCCAGCAATGCCGTACCCCAGATTTACGATGCCCAATCTGGAGGGATGGTACCCGCCGGCAACCAGAGAAACGATAGCATCCTCACCAACCGGCTCAGGCTCAATATGCAAGTCCAGGCAACCGAGAATGTCGAGTTCAAGGGCCGGCTTGCCATGTACAAGGCCTGGGGCATGGAAACGGCTCCGGACGGCTTGAATGGCGGCTTCCCCATCTTTGACGGCAGCACCACCCGCACCCCCAGCGGCAGCGCCCTATACGTCGATCGGGCCTTCGTCAACTGGAACAATATCGGCGATCTGCCCATCTGGTTTTCCGTTGGCCGGCGCCCCACTTCCGACGGCCCGCCAGCGCAGCTCCGCATGAACTACGAAGAGCGGATGGCGACTCCGGTGGCCTACATGGATTACCCCTTTGATGGACTCACCTTGGGATACGGCTATGATTGGGGGATCAAGGCCTTGGGTGAAGGCCGGGTTCGTTTCTGTTACGGCCGCGGCTTTGAAAACGGTCTCCAGTCCGACGCCAGCCAGATCTGGAATAACGACACGGATTTCGCCGGGATCAGTTGGGACGTCTTCCAGCAGGGACCGCGTTTTCTCAATATCCAGGTCTTCGGCGCCTTCAACCTGTTCAACTATCCCGCCTTCAAAAGCGATTTCGTCAACTACGGCGCGAGCTTTCCGCCAGATCAAGGCGGCTATGGGCCGAGGGTCAATGTCGGCAATATCTACCACACCAGCGCCGTTTACATGGATAAGTACAAGGATCTGAATTATTTCATCTCCGGAGGCTGGAGCCGGACCAACCCCAACGGGAACGGCATGTTCAACGATCCTCTCAGCCCCACGAAGAACACCGAATCGGAAAACGGGTATTCGCTTTACGCCGGTATCCGCTACGACATAGACCGGTACGGCCTGAAGCTCGGCGCCGAGTATAATTACGGCTCCAAATACTGGGTTTCCTTCTCCCCCGGCAACGACGACCTCTACATGTCGAAACTGGCGACCCGGGGCAACGCCTACGAACTCTACCTGATCTACGATCTGCCCACCGGCGAGGCGATCTCGAAATACGCCAAGACCTTCATCCGCTTGGGCTGGCAACATTACGACTACAACTATTCCGGTTATTTCGACTGGACCACGAAGCCCTACAACCTGTCCAGCGCCAGCGACAAAGCTGCGCTCGAGATGTTGGGCATGAACCCGGTTAAAAGCGCAGATCAGGTCTACATGACCTTTGAGGTCTATTTCTGATCAACCCGCAAACCGATTGAGCACGCGAGAAAGGAAGGCTTATGCAGCCTTCCTTTCTTTTTTACGCCTTTTTTGAAAAACATCGGCATTGCCGCGCCAAAATCTTGACCCAACTGTTTTCAATCTTATCGTCTCTCCCGAATAAACATATCAATCCCCTGTGCGCTCAATAAGCAGAACAGGGAAGGAGAGGAGAAATGCAACTCGACAAATTCACGCTTAAATCCCAGGAAGCCATTCAAACTGCCCAGCAGTTGGCCCAAACCGCCGGCAACCAGGAGATCCAGCCGGAACATCTCCTCAAGGCCATTCTTGAACAACCCGACGGCGTGGTGGTGCCGGTGCTGCAAAAGATGGGCGTGACCCCTGCCGTCATCCTCAACGAGACCAACCAACTGATCGGCAATTTACCCAAGGTCAGCGGTGCCGGCGCCGGCCAGACCTATGCCTCGCCGGCAGTCAGAAGTCTGCTGGAACAGGCGTTCAAGACCGCGGCGAACATGCAGGACGAATACGTCAGCCAGGAGCACCTGTTCCTGACCATGATGGCCGATCAATCATTCAAGGCAACCGCCATGATGGCCCGCCACGGCATCACCAGCGACGCCTTTCTCAAGGCGTTGATGACCGTGCGGGGCAATCAGCGGGTCACCGATCCCTATCCGGAAGACAAATACCAGGCCCTGGAAAAATATGCCCGTAACCTGACCGATGTCGCCCGCCGGGGTAAACTCGACCCGGTAATCGGCCGGGACGAGGAGATCCGCCGCGTCATCCAGGTACTGTCGCGGCGGACCAAAAACAATCCGGTGCTGATCGGCGAGCCGGGCGTAGGCAAAACCGCGATCGTCGAAGGTCTGGCCCAGCGCATCGTCAACGGCGATGTGCCTTCCACCCTCAACGGCAAACAGGTCATCGCCCTGGACCTCGGCTCCCTGGTGGCCGGGGCCAAATACCGCGGCGAATTCGAAGACCGGCTCAAGGCGGTGCTCAAGGAAGTGGAAAAAAGAGCGGGCGAAATCATCCTCTTCATTGACGAAATTCATACCCTGGTGGGCGCCGGGGCCGCGGAGGGCTCAATGGATGCCTCCAACATGCTCAAGCCGGCACTGGCCCGGGGCGAGCTGCACTGTGTCGGCGCCACCACCTTGGACGAATACCGTAAATACATCGAGAAGGATGCGGCCCTGGAGCGCCGTTTCCAGCCGGTCCTGGTGCAGGAGCCCAGCGAAGAGGACACCATCGCCATCCTCCGTGGCATCAAGGAGAAGTATGAGGTCCATCATGGGGTCCGCATCCAGGATAGCGCCACTGTGGCGGCGGTGACTCTGTCCAGCCGCTACATCACGGACCGCTTCCTGCCTGACAAAGCCATCGATCTCATCGATGAGGCCGCCTCGCGCCTGCGAATCGAAATCGACTCCATGCCCACCGAAATCGACCAGTTGGAGCGGAAAAAAATCAAACTGGAGATCGAACAGGAGGCCCTCAAAAAGGAAAAAGACCCGGTCTCCAGCGAGCGGCTGGCCAAAGTCCGCGAGGATCTGGCCAACCTCGACGACACCCTCAAGGCCATGAAGGGCCAGTGGACCCTGGAAAAAGACATCATCCAGTCGATCCGCGACATCAAGACCAAGATCGATCAGGCCCACATGGAAGAACAACAGGCCGAACGGGCCGGCGAGCTGAGCAAGGTGGCCGAACTCCGTTACGGCCGGATCGTCCAGTTGAATAAAGAACTGGACGAAGCCAATGTCCGCCTGAGCGAGATTCAGCAGCAGCACCAGATGCTCAAGGAAGAGGTCGCGCCCGAGGACGTGGCCCTGGTGGTGGCTAAATGGACCGGCATTCCGGTGGACAAGCTGCTGGAAGGCGAAAAGGAAAAATTGGTCCACGCCGAGGAGGCCTTGGGCGCCAAGGTCATCGGGCAGAAGGAAGCGATCGGCGCCGTCGCCAACGCGGTACGCCGGGCCCGGGCCGGACTTCAGGATCCGGACCGGCCGCTGGGCAGCTTCATCTTCCTCGGCCCCACCGGCGTGGGCAAGACGGAACTGGCCCGCAGCCTGGCCGATTTTCTGTTCGATTCAGAGCGGGCAATGATCCGCATCGACATGTCCGAGTATATGGAAAAACATTCGGTGTCCCGTCTGATTGGAGCGCCTCCCGGCTATGTCGGCTATGACGAGGGCGGCATGCTCACCGAGGCGGTACGGCGGCGGCCCTATTCGGTCATCCTGCTCGACGAAATCGAAAAGGCGCATCCGGATGTGTTCAACGTCTTGCTCCAGGTGCTGGACGACGGTCGGATGACCGACGGCAAAGGGAGAACCGTGGATTTCAAGAACACCATCCTGATCATGACCTCCAACCTGGGCAGTCATGTCATCATGGAAATGGCCCAGACCGATCCCGAAAAGATGCGACACCAAATCGACGATCTGCTGCATCGTCAATTCAAACCAGAATTTCTCAACCGCATCGACGAGATCATCACCTTCCACAGCCTGACCCGCGACAATTTGTCCGCGATCGTCAACATCCAGATCGAACGGATGGCCAGGCGCCTGGCCGAACGCAAGTTCAAGGTGAGATTGACCAAGGAGGCCGAACAATTCCTGGTCGATAGCGGCTATGATCCGGCTTTCGGCGCCAGGCCGCTGAAACGGGCAATCCAGCGGTACATAGAAGACCCGCTCGCTTTGGAAATCCTGGAAGGCCGTTTTACCGAAGGCGACCATATCCTCATTGATCGGCAACAGGACAACCGCCTGAGCTTCACCCCCCAATAAACTCTTCGTCATCCTGCGCGGCCTTCATCCCGAAGGCCGCGCAAAACAATGCTTTCAAAAAAAAGAGCGGCACAGTACATTGGCCCATGCTCGACAAACACTCCACCTGTCTCACCAGGGATCACGACATCCAGTAAACCGGTCGCAGCAAAGGCTTCGGCATGTTCCTCCCCCTGTTGCGCCTGCTCGCGCCCCTGTTTTTCTCACCAAAACAAAAAAGGGCCACTCCTCCCTTCAAAGTCCGGCATCTCAGTCCCCTCTTAGTGCGGTTACCCTTTTCCGGATGGCTGTTTCCGGCCATCCTGCTGCTGGCCGTCGGCATCGACGTCCGTCCCGCTGCCGCCCAGCAGGCCATTGTGGTGGATATATCGGGAGATCTCAACGAGCAGCAGATCCAGAACGTCCGCAGCCATCTCTCGCTGAGCAGAGTCTCGGACAGCGAAACGCCCTCGGAAGCCGTCTTCAACCGGCTGTACGCCAAGGCGCGGCAGGAAACCGCCAAGGCCCTGGAACCCTTCGGCTATTACAGCCCGGACATCACCACGGCCCAACACCTGGAGAACGGCATCCGGCATGTGGAAATCAAGGTGGCGAAGGAATTGCCGGTCATGGTCACGGAGGTGATCATTGCGCTGTCCGGACCGGGAGAGCGCGATGCCCTCCTCACTGAGGCGATCCAGCGCTTTCCTGTCCATCAGGGTGACGTGCTCAACCATCAGGTCTACGAGAACGGCAAGGACCAACTGATCACCATTGCCCTGGAAAACGGGTATCACCGGGCAGCGTTCCGGAACAACCGGGTGGAGATCAACAAAAAAGCGCGCAGCGCCTCCATGCGGCTCAATCTTGACACCGGTCCTCATTACCTCGTCGGCCCCATCACCTTTGACACCGACATCATCGACCACGACCTCCTGCGCAGAATATCGCCTGTCCACGAAGGTGACCCCTTTTCCCCCAAGGCCCTGACCCGGCTGCGGCAATCCCTGTTTAACGCGGGATATTTCAAAACCGTGGATCTGGAATACGATCTCGACCATGCCGCTGCCGGCAAGGTGCCGATCAAAGTGCTGCTCACCCCCAACCTGCCGCACAAATACGGCATCGGACTGGGCTACGGCACCGACACCGGCGCCCGTGGGACGCTGGAATACACCAATCGCTACATCAACCGTTTTGGCCACCAACTGGAAATGCAGATCCAACCGGCGCAATGGAAAGGTTCCTTCGGCGGCACCTATACCATCCCCATCGGCGATCCCAGAAAAGATCGGATAGCTCTCACCGGCAGATACGAAACCGAAGATTTCGACAGCACTGACACCAGGACCTTGAACGCCACGATCAGCCACGACCATTTCCGGGAATGGGGCGAATACTCCACCTATGTCCAATTCCTTGACGAGCGCTACAGTATCGGCTCGGAGGCAACCAGTCAGAAGAGCCTGATGGTGCCCGGCTTCAAGGGCAGCGTATTCTGGGCCGACGATCGGATCACCACCAAACGGGGCATCCGCTTCAGCGCGACCGTGATCGGCAGCGAGAAGAACATGCTTGCCAATACCTCCTTTCTCCAGTCGACCTTACGCACCAAGGCTATCTACTCCTTCTCCGATCAATGGCGCCTGCTCGGCCGCGGCGAGATCGGCGCCACTCTGGTGAACGACATCTACGCCCTGCCGCCGACGCTGCGCTATTACGCGGGCGGCGACCAAAGCGTCCGCGGATACGGCTACAAGAAGATCGGTCCAACCGACGCCCACGGCAACGTGCTCGGCGGCAAAGACCTGCTCACTTACAGTGTGGAATTGGAGCGGACGCTGTTTGATGCCTGGAGCGGCGCGATCTTTTACGACAGCGGCACTGCCACGAATGACTTGTCCAATATCTCTCTCCATTCGGGTGCGGGCGCCGGGGTGCGCTGGAACGGCGTCTTCGGTCAGATCCGGCTGGACGTGGCCAAGGCGCTTGACGAGGGAAGAACCTGGCGCATCCACTTTACCATCGGGGCTGATCTATGAAAAACAAGGGGCTCCTCAGCTTCTCCGGCCTGTCTTTCCTCCTCGTCCTCGCCTTGATCCTGTTTCTGGCCGCTACCGAGTCCGGCCTCCACTGCCTGATCCTGGCCGGCAATCGATTAAGCGGGGGTCTTTTGACCATCGGCGCCGCATCCGGCACCATGCTCGGACCGATCCGCCTGCAGGATATCCGCTATGCGGACGGAATCGATACCGTGCTCATCAGTGCCGTTGACCTGGACTGGGAGCCAGCGCGACTGCTGGACGGGAAGCTCCGTATCCACTCCGTCCGGGGGAGAGATGTGCGGATTCTGCTTGGCGAAAGTACCGGCGAAACAGTGCTCACTCCTTTTTCCCTGCCTGTTGACCTGACGATCGATACCGTCTCGGCGGACACCATCACCGTTTTCTCGGATCAGGAACCGGTCTGGACCATCGCCCAAGGCACGGCCAGCGACCTCTCATACCGGAAAACAGCCATCCATGTCGCCGGGCTGTCGCTCATCAGCGATGCATTCACCCTTCAAGTTAAGGGAAGTCTACGCACCGACGATGCCTATCCTCTGCAAGCGGACGTGATCTTTCGAGCCCACCCGAACGGATATGAACCCATAGCCGCACAAGGCACGTTCAGCGGCCCGCTCAACGGGCTGATCCTGGAAGCCGACGCTGAGATGCCCTTCCCCATGCACCTCGACGGGCGGATCGATCGTCTCCTGGCCGACACCACCTGGCAGGCCCAACTTACCGTCCCAGAGATGGCGCTGCCTGGCATCCGCCGGGATTGGCCGGAACAGCGCTTTGCTCAAGTGGTGATCAACGGTCAGGGCACGTTGAGCAATTACGCCCTGCATGTGCAGTCGCAGGCAGGATTGCCCGCGCTCACGGCCTTGAGCACGCTTGCCGCCGACATCAGAGGGGACGGCAACGGCTTTGTCGTCGACAACCTGGAACTCGACCACGGCACGGCTCGGCTTTCCGTCAAGGGCAACCTGACCTGGAGCCCACGCTTTTCCTGGCAGTCCGAGGTCAATGGCACTCACCTGGATCCTGGCCTGTTCTTTGCGGACTGGCCGGGCGACTTCACCGGTTCGCTGACCACTTCCGGCCACACCACTGAGCAAGGCTGGCATGTGACCTGTGCTGTGCCGTCTGTCCAAGGCACATTGCGCGGCTTTCCCCTGACTGGCAACGGTGAGCTGTCAATCGCGGACAATCAGATCCGCCTTCCCCTTCTCCATGTCAAAAGCGGCAACTCGGTTCTGCGGGCCAGCGGTCTGATCAATGAGGTCGTCGATCTCGATTTCCGGCTTGACTCGAACAATGTAGCCGAACTCTGGCCTGGCGCCCACGGGACAATCAAAGCCCAGGGCCGGGTCACCGGCCCGCAAAAAAAGCCACAGATCAATATTCGGCTGGACGGCAACAATCTCTCTTGGGGCACGTATGGTCTGCAAACTCTGAGCATAGAGGCCAATGGCATTGCTGCCCGCAACGAATCCCTCGAAATCCTGGCTCAGGCAAAAAATCTACGGCTTTCCACAGAGATGGTGGATGCGGTCCACTTGAAGTTCAAGGGGTCGCTAGAGGATCATACCCTTGAATTGAATGGCGAAAACAAGGAGTTCTCCGCCGGGGTCTCTCTGCAGGGTGCCCTGCGGGATAACCGTTGGCAGGCAACACTCAGCCGCAGCCACATTGCCAGCCAAAGACATGGCAACTGGCAACAGCAACAGCCGACTGCGCTGACTTGGTCTGCCGACAGTATCGAGGTCAAACCATTGTGTCTGCAGGCGGCATCCGCCGGCACCCTGTGCGTCGACGGCTCGTGGCAAGTACCATCCCGTGCCTGGCGCGCGCATGGCACCGCATCTTCCCTGCCGTTGGAGCCTTTGATGGCAGGCCAGACACTCACCTGGCCGCTCATTGGCCAGCTCAATGCGGAAGTTGACCTGGCCGGTCAGCAGGACCGCCTGCTGACCGGAACAATGAGTTCCTCTGTCGATGGGATGCAATTGCATCTCTCCTTGCCGGATGGCAATACCCAGCAAGTGACCTGGCAAAAAAACGTGTTCTCCGCCCGTTACGCCGGCAACCGGCTCCAGGCGACTTTTGCAAGCGAGTTCACGGACAAAGGCGCAATCCATGCGGAATTGACTGCAACCGGCGATCCCTTCACTCCAGAAACATTCCTGCGGGCCCCGGTCAACGGCTCGCTCCGATTCAATCTCCGGGACCTGAGTCCCTTATCCACGCTTACTGGCCACATGGTCCATCTGACCGGCGCGCTGCATGGTCAACTCACGGTAAACGGCATGCCGAGCTCGCCGGTGGTGAACGGTCAGGTGAATTTGGCGGAAGGGCAGGTCGAAATACCACCACTGGGCATCACCCTGTCTTCTCTGCAGCTCACGATGGCCAGCGACGGCCGAAGTGCCCGGCTCGTTGCCAACGCCCAATCAGGCGAGGGCTGGCTGCGCGCGGAAAGTGTCCTGCAATTGGGACAATTGACCACCGGAACGCACAGTGTCCATTTTTCTGGCGACGGGTTCAAAGCAGCCCACCTCCCGGGTCTCGATCTTGACGCTTCCCCTGATCTGACATTACTCTTTGGCGCGCAGAAGATGGCGATACGAGGCACGGTCGCCATTCCTAGGGCCCGGATTACCTCGATTGACTTTCATCAAGCTACCATCGCCTCCGACGACATGGTCATCATCGACGAGGAGGACACCTCTGCAGGCGCTGCAGTGCCGCTCTTTACCGACATCACGGTCATTGCCGGCGATGATGTCCGCGTTGACGCGTACGGTCTCAAGGGCGCCATTACCGGTAAACTGGCGATCAACGGGCAGTCTGGACGGCCCCAAATCGGCAATGGCACGCTCTCGGTCCACGACGGCTCCTTCACGATATATGGTCGGCGGCTGCGCATTGATCTCGGCCGCCTCCATTTTGCCGGCGGCCCCTTGACCAATCCAGGCATTGAACTGCGGAGCGAAAAAAAGAGCGAGCGGGTGACAACCGGTGTGCTGGTCAGCGGTTTCCTGCAGAAACCAGAGGTGCAGTTTTACTCAAGTCCGGTTTTGGAGCAATCCGCCATCATCACCAACCTGCTGGAAAGCACCGCCATTGCGGGGGAAACCAGGCAGGATACAGGATTTCTCGGGACAGCGGCCACCAACGTTGGCCTGGGTGGAATGGTTCCCTACCTCCAGGGCATCAAACAGCTGGCCATGATCGACGAAATCAAATTAGACGCAGGCGATGCCTACGACTCGCTTGCCCTGGTCTTCGGCAGTTGGCTGACCCCTGATTTCTATGTGAGCTACGGCAAAGATCTGGTGAAGGAGTCGGGCCGCTTCAATACCCGCTACACCTTGGGCAAGGGTTTCTCTCTGCTCACCGAAACGGGAGAATCGCACAGTGGCGGCGACATTAAATATGAGTTCGAGCGCTGACAGGCGGTCTGCATACCTTAACCAGGCAAAATGGTTGTTGCCGCCGTCCAGACTTTGCGCTAGGTTACTTGCTTTTGGCGGCAATCTCTTTCACCTTCAACAGTCCTGGTGATGGTATGGCAGAACATCTGGATGAATTGACAGTCAATTACGAAGAGGACGGTCTTCTGGTCGTCCAGGAAATCGATAAGGAGATTCTTTCCAAGGGATCATGGACCACCATCCTGTTCCGTTATCGGGATTTTGACAAAGCAACCCAGCAATACAGCGCGGATAAATTCACCATCCGGCGATACCAGAAAAGAAACGGACAGTACCAGACCAAATCCAAGTTCAATATCTCGTCAACCGGCCAGGCGGAAAAGATCGTCGAGACCCTTTCCCGATGGCTCGACAGCAAAGAACCGTAATCCGCCGGCATCACCTTTCACCTTGTTGTTCCGTGGTTACCCAGGGATGATTCTGCCCCCTTGATCAAGAGATGTTTTTTCTTTGTTATTTTCATTGACATGATCCCTCTCTTTCAGTTAAAAAAGTGCCTTGCTGTTGACGAAGTTGATGGTAGCGCGAAAAAAAGAAATGTCACGAAAAGTTTTTATTGACTTCTCTCTTTTAAAAGGATATTCTAACTTTTCATTTTTTGTTGCAAGCACAAAGCTTTAAAAAGAGCAAACTTTAGAAATTGGTTTGCTATTGATCTTTGAAAACTGAACAGTAAACGAGCGGGCCAAGTAATTTGGTTTTGAATTGGAAGTAATAAGTCCAATCGATTGTGATTGGTCAGGATATGGAACTGGAGA
>Ga0123357_10003770_pt1 | contig 17526 bp, 18 predicted proteins | sample TergutEmb28metaG_FD_89873 | JGI IMG/M metagenome (GOLD analysis project Ga0123357, IMG submission 89873) | Embiratermes neotenicus P4 segment gut microbial communities from Petit-Saut dam, French Guiana - Emb289 P4 | ecosystem: Host-associated > Arthropoda: Insects > Digestive system > Gut ... | reverse complement strand
GTGTTGGTTGATTTTTATGCTCCCTGGTGTGTTCCATGCCGTGAAATGCTTCCAATGGTCGAAGACTTGGCAAAAACATACGATGGCCGCTTCAAACTACTGACTGTTGATTTTGACCAAAACCGGCTGCTATCAAAAGAGAAAAACATAGCGGCAGTCCCCTACTTAATGATTTTTAAAGATGGAAAAAAGATTTGGGAAAAACAGGGCGAAGCAACAAGAGAAGAACTAATGAATATTCTTGGGTTAGAATAAAGTCTTCTTGACTATAATCTAAATGTGACATAATATTTTAGTGAAATTTTAATGGTTATTGGATTTTTTCTCCATTATCTATTGAAATTAACATAAGATATGAAGAATTTATTATTTTTATTTATCATTCTATGTTGTTTTGCTTGTAATACAAATACAAATACAAACAAAAATGAAGATTTAATATCCTTATATAGACAGCGAATACCCAATTCTTCAATGGTAATTTATCAATTTTCGTATGCAGGAATATTTGTAACGAATAGCGATGATAATGGAACAGTTATTCTTGATTCGACTGAAACATTTAATTGGAAAAAATCAAGAGAAAAACTGCCATTTTATATTGAAAGCATTGATGTAAATTCAAACACAATTAATTGCATTGAACTTATTGATTTTACAAGTTCAAAAGCAAAAGGAATTTACAAAAAGAAATACAAAGATATGGAAATGATTGTTAAACAATATTCTGAAAAAAAAGGTAGTGATATGGGTTTATTTTATAAATATAAGAGTTTTGTAGAATGTCAAGACAGTATTTACTTTGAAAACCTTACAATAGGTTGTTTTGGACTTAATTTGCGAGATAAAATGGGATTTCCCAAAGGGCAATTTGAGGCACAAGAAGACAGTTGCGGATATGTAACAAAATTATCAACAATGGTTATAACTCAATATCCTTTGTGGGAAAAAATGCGAACTCAAAAAGTAGGCGACACCATTGACATTTCAGACGCAAAAACAAATTTCAAATGTATTCAAGCCGATTTTCCTCCATTATCAATGGTTTATCGTTTTTATATTGTATTTACGCCTGAAAATGAAAGTGTAAAGCAGAAAATTTCAGATTTTGGAATTTATAAAAAAGTAAAAATTAAGTAAAACAAAGTTCAGATAATATGCTCAATGCCATTTTTGAAAATATGCTTTTACGTTACAACATTCCGTTAGGAATGTGTCGCTCGGTAGAAAAGCAATCATTACCAATCAACCTGCATTCCGTAGGAATGCAACCAATTATAATTATTAACCAACCAAATAATAAAACAATATGGCAAATACGTACACCCAAATTCATATCCATGCCGTTTTTGCGGTTCAAAATCGAATGTCGTTGATAAACAAATCATGGCAAGAAAGATTGTATAAATATATTATTGCCGTCATACAAAAACACGGACATAAGGTTTTGTCTATTGGTGGAATGCCCGACCACGTGCATATTTTGTTTGGATTTCGTCCAACACAGGCATTATCGAATTTGATGCAAGAGGTAAAACGCGACAGTTCGGAATGGATTAACAAAGAAAAATTAGTTCTGGGAAGATTTTCGTGGCAAGAAGGATATGGAGCGTTCAGTTATGGAAAATCGCAAATCTCCGATGTTGCAAATTATATCGAAACGCAAGAAAAACATCATAAAAAACGCACATTCAGAGAAGAGTATTTGGATTTTTTGAAAAAATTTGAGATAGAATATGATGAACGATATATTTTTAAAAATATTGATGAATAAGGATGAAGGTTGCATTCCTACGGAATGCAGGTGTTGTAATAGGTATGTTGTTTTTACCGAGCGATATTCCCTCTGGGAATAAGAGTAATCAGAAGTATTGCCCAAATATCATTATCGGTGTGTAATGATAAAGATAATTATTTTGTTGTTGTGTTGTTTGTAAAATCATTAATTTTGTGCCTCAATTGGTTTATAAATGATAGATTCCAACATATTTGAAAATAAAAAAGCGGCTTATTTTACCCTCGGTTGCAAGTTGAATTTTGCTGAAACTTCGACTATCGGTAAAATGTTGGCTGAAAATGGAATAAGTAAGATTTCTCCTGGAGAACAAGCCGATATTTGCGTTATCAATACTTGTTCCGTGACCGAATTGGCCGATAAAAAATGTCGTCAGGCGATTCGGCGCATATCTAAACAACACCCGAATGCCTTTGTGGTTGTTACAGGTTGTTATGCGCAATTAAAGCCGGAAGAGATTTCAAATATAGAAGGTGTAAATCTGGTGCTGGGAGCGGAACAGAAATTAGACATCCTCGATTATTTAAAAGCATCATACACAGAGAGAAATAAACATGAAATTGCAGTATCGAAAATAAATGATATTCACACGTTTGTTCCTTCCTGTTCGGCAGATGACAGAACGCGGCATTTCCTGAAAGTGCAAGACGGTTGTGATTATTATTGTACTTATTGTACGATTCCATTTGCGAGAGGAAAAAGCCGCAATGGAAAAATAGAAGACTTGGTCGAAATGGCGCATCTGGCAGGAGCTTCGGGAGGAAAAGAAATCGTATTGACAGGCGTTAATATCGGTGATTTCGGAAAAACGACAGGCGAATCTTTTTTTGATTTGATAAAGGCATTAGATGAAGTGGAAACTATTGAACGTTTCAGGATTTCATCAATAGAACCTAATTTGCTTACCGATGAAATTCTTAAATTTGTAGCTCAATCGAAACGTTTTGCTCCTCATTTTCATATACCCTTACAATCGGGTTCTGATGATGTGTTGAAATTGATGAAACGAAAATATGATACTTCGCTGTTCGCCTCAAAAATTTATAAAATCAAAGAGTTAATGTCTGATGCGTTTATCGGAGTGGATGTGATTGTGGGCGTGCGTGGCGAAACCGATGCTTATTTTGAAGATACAAAGCGCTTTATTGAAAAACTTCCGGTTAGTCAGTTGCATGTTTTTACCTATTCCGAAAGGCAGGGAACACAAGCTTTAAAAATAGATTATGTTGTCGATGCCAAAGTAAAGCAACAAAGGAGCAAGCAATTGTTGGAAATTTCTACCCTGAAATGGCATGAATTTTATTTGTCGCAACAAGGCAAAGAAAAATCGGTTATATTTGAACATACCCGTAAAGGGAAGAAAATGTTTGGGTTTACGGAAAACTATGTCCGGGTTGAAGCGGATTATGATTCAACGATAATAAATAAAATTGTAAAAGTCAGGTTGAAGGGTTTTAATAAAGAAGAAACAGCGTTAATCCCTACATAAGAATGAAAAAAATAGCAGTCGTCATACTCAATTGGAACGGGAAGTCTTTGTTGGAGAAATTTCTTCCGGCGTTGCTTGCTTATACTCCTCAGGATATTGCCGATATTATTGTTTCCGATAATGCTTCCGATGATAATTCTGTTTCCTTTTTGAAGGAAAAATATCCCGAAATAGAAGTAATCCGGTTAGAAAAAAATTATGGCTTTGCGGAGGGATACAATCGTACCATTGTCCAATTGGAACATGAATATGTTGTTTTGCTTAATTCGGATGTTGAAGTTACCCCCAATTGGTTGGAAACAGCTTTGAGCTATCTCGAAGCCCATCCCGAAGTAGTTGCTTTGCAGCCTAAGATTTTATCTTATAAGGATAAATCTTCATTTGAATATGCCGGCGCTTGCGGCGGATTTTTGGATATTTACGGATATCCGTTTTGCAGGGGAAGAATTTTCGATGTGGTAGAAAAAGATAATAAACAATACGAAGAGTGTATTGATATTTTGTGGGCGACTGGCGCTTGTCTTTTCGTGAAAACCGAAGAATATAAAAAAGCCGGCGGATTAGATGTCGCTTTTTTTGCTCATCAGGAAGAAATAGATTTTTGCTGGCGGTTAGTGAACCGCGGAAAAAGGATAATTTGCCTGCCGTCGTCGGTCGTGTATCATGTCGGTGGCGCCACGCTTTCCATGTCGAATCCGCGTAAAACTTTTTTGAATTTCCGGAATAATTTATTGATGATATATAAAAATATGCCGGAACAACGTCTTAAAAAGACATTGCGAGTCAGATTCTTTTTAGATATATTGGCTGCATTAGTGTTTTTCCTTAAGGGAGAAACAGGTAATTTGAAAGCTGTTTTTAAGGCCAGGAAAGAATTTAAACAGATGAAAAAGCAATATAAGCAGGTTCGTTTGAATAACTTATCTGAAAGTTTAACCGGATTACCGCCGCAAATTTATCGTAAAAGCATTATATTTGCATTCTATTGTAGGAACAAAAAAAGATATAGTGAATTGAATAAATGACTTTTGGACTTATTTTTACATTCTTTCTCGTTTTTCTTAACGGATTTTTTGTGGCTGCCGAATTTGCCATAGTCAAAGTCCGGAACTCTCAGATTGAAGTAGCAAAAGGGGTTGGTAAATTTACTGCTAAGACTGCGAAAAATGTTATCGGCAATTTAGACGCCTATCTGGCGGCTACTCAATTGGGAATTACAATGGCTTCCCTTGCATTAGGTTGGGTCGGTGAAAGTGTTTTTACTCGAATTGTTCATAACTTTTTTGCCTTATTGAACTTAAACATAGGCGATTCTTTAGCTCAAAAGTTAGCTATATTTTTGGGTTTTGGGTTAATAACGGTGCTTCATATAGTTTTAGGAGAATTAGCACCGAAGTCGATTGCGATTAGAAATCCCGCATCCATTACTTTTGCGGTTTCCGTACCGTTAAGAATTTTTTATTTTATATTTAGGCCTCTGATTTGGTTGTTAAATGGATTGGCGAATTTAATTTTGAAAATGATTGGCATTCGGCCTGTTCATGAACAGGAAGATATTCATTCCGAAAAAGAATTGAAAGTTATTATAGAAGAAAGTCACAAAGGCGGTGTCATAGAAGAAACGGAAAAATCTTTGATACAAAATGTTTTTAGTTTAGGCGACCGGAAAATACAAACATTGATGACCCCTCACAACGAAGTTGTATGGTTAGATGTTACAGATAAACCTGAAGTAAATAAACACATCATCGAATCTAATCCGCATACGGTTTATCCGCTTTGTAACAGCAAAATAGATAATGTTATCGGTTTTGTTTACAGTAAAGATTTAATCGGAGATGATTTTGATTCGAAAATTAAAGATTTGAAAAAAACAGCTCGACCGGAGCAAGTTGTAATTGTTACGAATAAAGCTTATTCCGTTATGGAACGCTTTCAAAAGCAGAAAGTTTATCATGCTATTGTGGTAGACGAGTTTGGAACCGTGAAGGGATTTGTTACTATCAATGATATTTTGGATGCTTTGGTTGGAAATATTTCGGAAACTGACGAATTTGAATACAGTTCGGTTCAGCAGGCAGATGGAAGCTTGATTGTCAACGGGCAAATTCCTTTTGTCGAATTATTGGAAAAAATGGAGTTGAGTGATGATATATCAGACATAGATTTTACTTCCTATACTACTTTGGGCGGTTACATGATGGATAAATTGGAGAAAATTCCGGAACCCGGAGATACTGCCCAATGGGAGAATTTTACTTTCGAGGTATTGCTGATGGATCATAACAGGGTGGATAAAGTAAAAGTGATGCAAAATTAAAATATGGCTAAAATAGATATACAAACAATTAAACAACGTTTTGGAATTATTGGGAATAGTCCCTTATTAGATAGGGAAATAGAGAAAGCGCTCTTGATTGCGCCAACCGATTTGTCTGTCCTTATAATAGGAGAAAGTGGCGTCGGAAAAGAAGTCTTTCCCCAGATGATACATCAGAATAGTATTCGTAAACATGGGCAATACATAGCGGTTAATTGCGGCGCCATTCCGGAAGGGACTATCGATTCGGAATTATTCGGACACGAAAAAGGTTCATTTACGGGAGCGTTGGGAGAAAGAAAAGGATACTTTGAAGTTGCCGACGGAGGAACAATTTTTTTAGATGAAGTAGGGGAATTACCTCTGTCTACTCAAGCCCGTTTATTACGCGTATTGGAATATGGCGAATTCCTTAAAGTCGGTTCTTCGAAAGTACAAAAGACCGACGTCAGGATTGTTGCCGCTACCAATATCGATCTGGTTCAAGCCATTAAAAACGGCAAATTCAGAGAAGATTTGTATTACCGGTTGAATACTGTTCCCATTCAGGTACCTCCGTTAAGAGAAAGAAAAGACGACGTAGTGTTATTATTCCGGAAGTTTGCAACCGATTTTTCTGAAAAATACAGAATGCCGCCGGTACAACTGACCGACGATGCCAAACAATTATTGGTTAATTATCGTTGGCCGGGAAATATTCGTGAATTAAAGAATATTACAGAACGTATGTCCATCATTGAGAGGGAACGTGAAATTCCTGCGGCTATTCTCAAAACTTATCTTACAAATCCGGATATGGAGCGTTTACCGGCATTGGCTAATAGGGATGGAGATGCTAGAATATTTGGTAGTGAACGGGAAATCCTGTATCAAATCTTGTTTGATATGAAGAAAGATGTCAACGATTTGAAAGCTTTGGTACATGGAATAATGTCAGGAAATATTTCTCAGCCGACTGTTGAAAAAACGACATCCTATTCTTCAACGGTTCCGGCAAAAGAAGTACAGTATAGTCAGGTAGAAGATGAAACTTCAACCGGAGATTCCGACCGACATGAACCGGTTCAATATGCCGATGATTATGTGGAAGAAACATTATCTCTCGAAGATGTTGAAAAAGAAATGATTCGCAAGGCATTGATTCGCCACAACGGAAAAAGAAGAGATGCTGCCGCCGATTTGAAAATATCAGAAAGAACATTATATCGTAAAATTAAAGAATATCATTTAGAATAGTGAAAAAAACAATATTTATACTGCTTTTCGGATTGCTAATCAGTTCTTGCTCTATTTCTTATCAGTTCAATGGAGCCTCTGTCGATTATAATATTGTAAAAACAATATCTATTCAGGATTTTCCCAATCAGGCTCAATTGGTGGTTCCTACGCTCTCTGCAACATTTAGTGATGCTTTGAGGAATAAGTTTACTCGGCAAACCCGGTTACGTACCGTCAATAGTAATGCAGACCTTGAATTGGAAGGAGAAATAACAGATTATGGAGTGAAAAATTTGGCGGTAAGAGGAGAAGATGCACTTGCTACCATGGCCGAACTTTCTGTTACGGTAAAAGTGAGATATACAAATAATAAGAGGCCAAGCGATGATTTACAACAAAGTTTTACTTCTTCCCAATCTTTTTCCCAAACGCTAACGATAGATCAGGTACAAGACGAATTGATTACCAAGATTGTTGATGACTTGGTAGATCAGATTTACAATGCAACTTTAGGCAACTGGTGAGATGACGGTCAATGATATTTTCAGATTCATGAAGTCTCCTGAACTGCTGAATGGAGAAACATTACCCCAACTGAAAAGTTTGGTTGATGAATATCCTTATTTTCAGACAGTTCGGATGCTTTATCTCAAAAATTTGCAAATAGAAAATGATCTGTCGTTTCCTATGGAATTACGTAAAATGGCTTTTTATGCCGTCGACAGGAAGAAACTTTACTACTGGATAGAAAAGGATAAATTCAAGGCTCTTAATTTTGATGCTTTAGACAGAAAAGAAAATATCGAAACATTTCATTCATTTTCCATTATTGATACTTTTCTTTCAACGAAAAATGATAGGGATGATGAATTGCAACTGGGTAGAACCGTTGAATCGGTAGCTTCAATCGATTATTTATCACTTTTACCGGAAACAGAATTGAACAACAGGCAAGATGTCCAACCGTTAAAACATCAGGAAGCAATTGATGATTTTCTGAGGAAAGATAAACAATCGCCTGTTAAAATCAAATTAGAAGAAAGTAATCTGGTGCAAACCATACCTCAACCGGAAGAAAAAACGGAATTTCTCGGGGAAACTTTGGCCAAAATATATATCAAACAGAAAAAATATGAAAAGGCGTTGCAAATTATCCAAAAGTTAAGTTTGCAATATCCGGAAAAAAATGCTTACTTTGCACTCCAAATTGAAGAATTAGAAAAATTGATTACTAACAATAAATAAAAATAAATAAAATGTACGGATTTATTACAGTCTTGATTGTTATTGCTGCTATTCTTTTAATATTTATCGTGATGATACAAAATTCAAAAGGTGGCGGTTTGGCTGCCGGTTTTTCTTCTTCCAATCAGGTGATGGGAGTTCGTAAAACTACGGATTTTTTGGAAAAAGCAACATGGAGTTTAGCCGGCGTTGTTATTGTGTTATGTGTTTTAGCCGCTGTTTTTTCACCCAGGCAGATAGCTGGAACAAAAGATTCTGAAATCAAGCAAGATATTGAAAATGCAACAACTGTAGACCCCAATGCGGTTTCTCCGTTTGCTACGCAACCCGCAGCGCCTGCAGTTCCTGACAAGCAACCTGGTAATTAAAATTTAAGAATATAGAGCTTTGAAACCTACATTATTTGTGCTTGCTGCCGGAATGGGCAGCCGCTACGGAGGATTAAAGCAACTCGACGGATTAGGTCCTAATGGCGAAACGATCATGGATTATTCCATTTATGATGCCGTTAGAGGAGGATTTGGTAAAGTTGTGTTTGTAATCCGTCATTCATTCGAAAACGATTTTCGCGAAAAGATTATTAGCAAGTACCGGGACGTAATTCCCGTAGAATTGGTATTTCAAGAATTGGATTATTTACCGGAAGGATTCACACTGAGCCCTGATCGCGTAAAACCATGGGGAACAAACCATGCGGTATTAATGGGAAAAGATGTAATTAAAGAACCTTTTGCAGTAATTAATGCCGATGATTTTTATGGTCGTGAAAGTTTTAAAATCCTTGCCGATTATTTAACAAGATTAAATGGTAAACAGAACGATTATTGTATGGTTGGTTACCGGTTAGGTAATACGCTGTCCGAAAGCGGCTCTGTAGCTCGCGGTATTTGTGAGAAAGATGCTAATGACTATTTAACTACTGTTGTGGAACGCACATACATTATCCGCGATACGGATGATGCGATTAAGTACAAGGATGAAAATGAAAAATTGGTTCCGGTAGGAGAAAATGTTCCGGTTTCGATGAATATGTGGGGATTTACCCCTGAATATTTCCAATATTCGGAAGATTATTTTGTTGATTTCTTAAAAGAAAATACCGAAAATATTAAAGCGGAATTTTTTATTCCTTTGGCTGTTAATAATTTGATTATCAGCGGAAAAGCTAAAGTTAAGGTATTAGACACTCCATCGAAATGGTTTGGTGTAACTTATGCCGAAGACCGCCAGATGGTTGTAGATAAAATACAAGATTTAATTAATAAAGGGGAATACCCCGGTAAACTTTTTTGAACTAAGAACTAAGATAATTATTTTTTACGTTTTCCCATAAAGTCAGAATGTGTTGCCGTATTCAAAAGTAACGTCTTGATTTTCTTCCAATGCTTTGATTTTGGCAAAAAAATCCTTTGCTGTAAGATTTTTATTGCTTGTTTTTTTTACCATGTTTTGGTGTGCAAACAGTAGTAACTCTTCCTAAACGGACATCTTCCAATGCCGCATCAAGTGGGGACATTTTTTTAGTTGCCACCTCTGTTGCACCTGCCAAAATAGCGGAATGAAGAATGCTTTTTATCAAAGTATCTCTACCGTCATAATTCAAAGTTAGAGTTGCCATAATATTATAACTTTGTAAGTGATTATTTGATTACAAATATACAACTATTTTTCAAAATCAGGAAATGACAGATTGTTAGATGACAATATTTTTTACTACTGAGGTTATTTTGCTTGAAAAATGAGGTAAAAATGAGGTTTCGCATAATCCTTTAGGTTTTTCGCTTGACTTATTTATTTGCAATAATGCGAATAATGTTTACTTTTGCAACCGTTGTATTATAACATGCGACAAGAAAATTGTATAACTCTTAGTTTTTATGAACAGGCGAAATTTTTTCAGAAAAGCTACATGGGCGGGCGCTGCTGCGGTTTTGATTCCGGAAATATTGAAAGCAGCTATTCCGGAAGCTAATGCTATTCCGGAAATTCCGGAAATGAAAGAGGGAACTGTAATCTTGTTTCAAGGAGATTCGATTACGGATGCCGGCCGAAATCGTAAAGATGAAGATATTCCCAATAAACAGAGTATGTTGGGATATGGATATGTTTTGTTTGCTTCTGCAAAGCTATTGGCTGATAATGGCGATAAAAATTTGCAAATATATAATCGTGGTATTTCAGGGAACAAAGTATATCAATTGAGGGAACGTTGGGAAAAAGATTGTATAAACTTAAAACCGGATGTCTTGAGTATTCTCATCGGAGTAAATGATTTTTGGCATCAGAAGAACGGCAAATATGAAGGAGATTTGGCGAAATATGACGCCGATTATCGTGATTTAATCGATTATACGAAAAATCAACTTCCTTCAACGGAAATAATTATCTGTGAGCCATTCATCATTGCCGGAGGAACAGCTATAGATGAAACTTGGGAGGATGCATTTTCCGCTTACAGGAATGTTGCCAAACAAATAGCAAAAGAGTACAATGCAACATTTGTTCCTTTCCAGAAAGTGTTTAATGAAGCAATAAAAGTAGCTCCCACAGCTTATTGGGGCGAAGATGGAGTACATCCGTCGATGGCCGGAGCGCAATTGATGGCGCAAGCCTGGCTAAAAATAGTTGAAAGTTAGAAAATAGAATTTTTCCTACATACCGAACAATTCCCTATACAAGAGAAACACTAAATAGTGTTCACTATTTAATAATTTTTCACTAAAAATATTTTGTTTGTAATAAATGAGATGTCTATTTTTGTAGTGTATTATTTCACTAATGCACTAATTTAATAAACAATCATGCTATGATTCATTTTGAAAATGTTGATTTCAGTTACAGTTCGAAAGTCAAACTGCTGTCGGATGTAAATTTACAGATTAAGCCGGGTCATATACACGGCTTACTTGGAAAAAACGGCGAAGGCAAGAGCACGATGCTCAAATTGATTGCCGGATTGTTGTTTCCCCAAAAAGGGAAAATTGATGTGATGGATTTTGTTCCTCGTAAACGAAACCCTGAAATGCTACGCGACATTTATTTCCTGCCGGAAGAATTGCCGGAACATTTATTAAGCATTGCACTTTTCGAGAAAATTTATGCGCCTTTTTATCCGAATTTCAGCGCTTCGATTTTCGATTCCTGTCTGAAAGAATTTGAAATTCCATCCAAAGATTGGAAGATGAATAAATTATCCTACGGACAGAAGAAGAAAATATTTGTGGCTTTCGGCTTGGCTACCCAAACGAAACTCTTGCTGATGGACGAACCAACCAATGGATTGGATATTCCCTCTAAAGGACAATTCCGCCGCATGGTAGCTTCTGTATTGGACGAAAACCGCTGTGTCATTATTTCGACGCATCAGGTGCGCGATTTAGATAGCCTGATTGCCGGAATAATGATAACCTATATCATAGGAAATTTGCTGGGAACGTTTTTAAACAATATGTTATCTGGTATAAATATATATGTTGTAATGAATTTGTTCCAATATTCACCTTTGCAGTGGACATTATTCACGAAAACTGCCATGTTGTGGATTAATGGAATACCTACAGTTGACTATTATGGACTGTTTCAAATTTTCATAGCATTTCTACTCAGCCAGTCCATGTTTTTTTTGGGAGGAATTTATTTCAAAAAAAATCAGACTTTTGTAACTTTTTTAACTTTTATAGTCTTTGGACTCTTCGTGTCTTTACTGACCATTACAGAAATACGATTAATTCATGGCAATATATTTGAAAAAGGTGTAAGTATAAATTTTAGATGCGGTCCCGATTGGTGGATTTATACAAAACAAATATTTGGTTATTTGCTTGTCCCATTTTTCTGGGTAGTAAGCTATTTCCGTTTAACTGAAAAACAAGTATAAATCATGGAATTTAAAGAAACACAAGCGATTTACCTGCAAATCGGCGACTATGTGTGCGAGCAGATTTTGCTGGGGCGATGGAAGGAAGGCGAACGCCTGTTGTCCGTGCGCGAGTTGGGAGTGACATTGGAAGTGAATCCGAATACTGTGATGCGTACTTACGATTTTTTGCAGGAACGGGAAATCATTTTCAACAAACGGGGCATCGGTTATTTTGCATCGGAAGATGCTCGCGGGAAAATCATCCAATACAGGAAAAAACAATTTTTGGAACAGGATTTACCATTAGTTTTCAAAAATATGACTCTCTTGAGAATGACATTCAAAGAAATAGAAAATGAATACAACAAATATCTGAAAAATTATGAAAACAAGTAATAAACTTTTATTAGGCTTATTAGCCTTGGCTGTCGTTGCGATAACCGTATTTGTAGTCATGGCGTGTCTTATATAAGCTCTCGTTCCGGCGGAATCTGTTTTTCTTATAAAAATAATATTCACTTGATTTGTGAATATCAAAACATAGTCTTACCTTTGTCCCAATAACAGAGCGAACTTATGGAAGTAAGGTTTGAAAAAGAGTATTTGCGCGAACTCTACGAAAAAGGGAAGACAACAGACAAAAAATATCGTTTTCAACCACAAGTAGTCAACGGGTATTTGAAATGTATAAAGGCATTGGACGAGTCCATACGTATTGAAGATTTATTCAGATATAATGCTTTGTATTATGAAAAGTTGAAAGGCAATAAACAAGGATTCTCTTCTCTACGTATCAACGACCAATACCGCCTCGAATTTCGTGAAATAATCAATCCGAACAATGTACTTGAAATAGAAGTTTGTTCGTTAGTCGATATTACAAACCATTATAAATAAAACAATTATGGGCAATTTAGGATTTCCGTTTCGTCCATATCACCCGGGCGAACTTTTAAAAGAAGAATTGGAGTGCCGGCACATTTCACAGAGATCTTTTGCATTGAAGTTGGGGATTCCCTATACTGCATTGAATGAAATATTGAATGGAAAACGTCCGGTAACAACAGAATTTGCTTTGCTTATGGAGGCTGCACTTGGCGTTGATCCCGGATTGTTGTTGCGATTGCAAACAAGTTATAATCTACAAGTAGCCAAAAAAGACAAAAAGCTAATTGACAGATCCAATGAGATAAGAAAAATCGCTGTCGTCGCATTTTAGAATTAATGTTTTCTGTAGAAGGTTTAACCGTAGAGTTTGGAGGATTTACCCTTTTTGACGATATTTCTTTTGTTGTCGACAAAAAGGATAGAGTTGCTTTAGTCGGAAGAAATGGCGCCGGAAAAAGCACGATGCTGAAAATCTTTGCCGGAATAAACACACCGACAAGAGGACGGGTTTCCATGCCCAAAGATGTTACCATCGGTTATTTGCCCCAACAGATGATACTTACCGATGAGCGCACAGTCTTGGAAGAAGCGTCGCTATCGTTTGAACATATTCAAAAAATGGAGGCTGAAATAGATTCTTTGAATTTGGAATTAGCGGAAAGAACCGATTACGATTCGGAAGCATATCATCAAATTATAGAAAAAGTTACTACACTCCACGATCAATTTCATTTGGAAGGCGCCTCTAATTTTCAGGCTGAAGTAGAACGAACATTGCTCGGATTAGGTTTTTCCCGTAATGATTTCAACCGTCCGACAAGTGAATTCAGCGGTGGTTGGCGCATGCGTATAGAATTAGCCAAATTGCTGTTGAAACGTCCCGATATTTTATTGCTCGACGAACCTACCAACCATTTGGATATAGAATCTATTCAGTGGCTCGAAAATTTCCTATCTACAAGAGCTAATGCGGTTATTCTTGTATCCCACGACCGCGCTTTTCTCGATAATGTAACCCAGCGGACGATTGAAATTTCTCTCGGTAGAATATACGATTATAAAGTCAATTATTCCAAATATGTGGTATTGAGAAAGGAACGCAGGGAACAACAAATGCGTGCTTATGAAAACCAGCAGAAACAAATTGGCGATACGGAAGCTTTTATAGAACGTTTTCGGTATAAGGCAACCAAATCTGTACAAGTTCAAAGCCGTATTAAACAATTGGGAAAAATCGAACGTATTGAAGTCGATGAAGAAGATAATGCCGCTTTGAGACTTAAATTTCCGCCGGCGCCGCGCTCCGGGTCTTATCCTGTAATTATGGAAAATGTATCCAAAAGCTATGGAGACCATCTCGTTTTTGAAAATGTAAATCTGACAATCAATAGAGGGGATAAAATCGCTTTTGTGGGTAAAAACGGCGAAGGGAAATCGACTTTAGTTAAGTGCATCATGGAGCAAATCCCATACACTGGAAAATTGCAGCTTGGGCACAACGTGAAAATCGGTTATTTTGCACAAAACCAGGCTGATATGATGAATGAAAAACTGACGGTTTTTGATACGATTGACCAAGTTGCCGTAGGAGATATTCGCACAAAAATCAGAGACATTCTTGGCGCTTTTATGTTTGGAGGAGAGGCTTCCGATAAAAAAGTCGCCGTGTTGTCGGGTGGGGAACGAACCCGTTTGGCGATGATCAGGTTATTGCTCGAACCGGTGAATCTTTTGATTCTCGACGAACCTACCAATCACTTGGATATGCGCTCAAAAGATATTTTGAAGGATGCTTTGAAGGAATTTGACGGAACAATTATTGTGGTTTCCCACGACCGCGAATTCTTATCAGGTTTGGTAGATAAGGTTTATGAATTTGGAAATAAGAAGGTAAAAGAACATCTTGGAGGAATATACGAGTTCTTACAAAGAAAAAAAATTGAACATTTAGCTGAATTGGATAAAAAAGAAACCGTACCTTTGGAAACTAAAGCAGAAGATAACCGGACTTCTGAATCTAAATTATCATACGAGGAACGGAAGGAACAGCAAAAAACACTTCGCAGATTGGAGAAAAATATTGCCGAATGTGAAGAAAAAATTAAACGGTTAGAACAGGAAATTAAGTCTCTCGAAGAACAGTTAGCTACCTTTGAAGGCGCATCTGATGTGGATTTATTAATGAAATATTCCCGGAAAAAAGAAGAAGTGGATAAGATTATGGAGCGATGGACCGAATGTACAGTGGAATTTGAAAATTATATAATATGAAACGTTTATTTTATTTGATGGCATTGATTATGCTTACAGCTGCTTGTAAACAAGTTAAACAGGAAACGTTGGAAAGTGGCATCACTTTAGCCAACTTGGATACCACAGTAGTTTCCGGCGATAATTTTTATCGTTATGCCTGTGGCGGATGGATTGATAGAAATCCGTTAACACCGGAACATTCTCGTTTCGGAACTTTTGACGAATTACGGGAGAACGCTCAAAAACAAGTGAGAGGACTGATTGAATCTTTAAGTCAAAAGAAAAATCCTCAGGGAAGTATTCCTCAAAAAATCGGAGATTTATTTGTAATCGCAATGGATAGCGTAAGGCTTAACCAAGAAAAAGCTGAGCCGTTAAAGGCTTATTTGCAAAATATCGATTCTATCAATGACAAATCTCAACTAAATGCCTTGTTAGCAAATTTGATACGTGATGGACTTAGTAGCATGTTTTTTCTTTATGTCGGTCCGGATGATAAAAACAGTTCGATGAATATTTTGCATACCTATCAAGGTGGAATGAGTATGGGCGACAGGGATTATTATTTGGATAAAGACAAAAATACCGAAAATATCAGGGCTAAATATATTGAAACTATTCAAAAGTTGTTTATTCTTGCCGGCTATTCCGAAGTTCAGGCTAAAGAAGCTTCAGATGCTGTAATGAAAATAGAAACACGTTTGGCAACAGTGGCTTATCCTCGTGCAAAGTTACGGGATCCTGAAATAAATTATAACAAGGTTACGTTGGCTGAATTAGAGAAGAAGGCTCCGAATATCGATTGGAATTTCTTATTTAAAAATATTGGTTTAAAGAATGTTGAGGGATTGAATCTTTCTCAGCCGGAGCCTGTAGCGGAAGTAAGTAAAATACTGGAAGAATCTTCTTTGCAGGAATTAAAGTATTATTTTACGTGGGGAGTAATTAATGCTTCTTCCGGCTTTTTAAGTGATGATTTTATTAATGCTTCTTTTGAATTTTATGGAAAAACGCTATCGGGGAAAAAAGAACTCCGTCCTCGTTGGAAACGTGCGGTTGATGCTGTAAATGATGGTTTAGGAGAAGCTGTCGGTCAGATGTATGTGGAAAAATATTTTCCGCCTGTAGCTAAAAAAAGAATGCTTGGTTTAGTTCACAATCTTCAAGTTGCATTGGGTGAAAGAATAAATGCTTTACCATGGATGGGGGATTCAACTAAAATTAAAGCTCAGGAAAAATTGAATGCTTTTAGAATAAAAATCGGTTATCCTGATAAATGGAGAGATTATTCCGGGTTAGAAATTAATAGCGCTGATTCCTATTTTGTCAATGCGATTCGTTCGAATAATTTTGATTTTGATTATATGATCAGCAAATTTAATAAGCCTGTAGATAAAGACGAATGGCAAATGACTCCTCAAACGGTAAATGCCTATTATAGTCCGGAAACGAATGAAATTTGCTTCCCTGCAGGAATCCTCCAACCTCCGTTCTTTAATATGAAAGCCGATGATGCCGTTAACTATGGAGCTATCGGTGTGGTGATTGGTCATGAAATGACCCACGGATTCGACGATCAAGGGCGTTTATACGATAAAGAAGGGAATCTGAATGATTGGTGGACTGCCGACGATGCAAAAAGATTTGAAGAAAGAGCTGAAGTCCTGATTCGATTTTTTGATAATATTATTGTGATAGACACTATCCATGCCAACGGACACTTCACTTTAGGTGAAAATATTGCAGATCAGGGAGGATTACAAGTCTCCTGGCAGGCCTATCAAAATTCATTAGCCGGAAAAACCGCTCCGGTGATGGATGGATTCACCGGCGCACAACGTTTCTTCATCGGATATGGTACTGTCTGGGCTGGGAATATCAGAGATGAAGAAATACGTAATTTGACTAAAATAGATCCTCATTCGTTAAGCAAATGGCGTGTTAATGCTGCTTTACCTCAAATCGACGCATGGTATACTGCCTTTAACATAACTCCCGAAAATAAATTATTTGTTCCGAAAGAAGACAGGGTTTTTATTTGGTAGGTATTTTAAGATTTTGACAATATCAATCGTTCCATTTTCAGCGAAATACAAAATCTTTGGGACAGATACAAAGACCGTATATGTAAAATATAAGAAGCTTTACTCATCCGAAAACTTCATCATTTTTTACTGTGGTTGAAAACCAAATAACAATTTCTCAAATACAGAAAACAGCATACAAAGGCACTGATTTTATATTGTTTTCAAATCCAAAATTCTTTTTAGAAATGCGGATTGCGTATTCAGAATTGTATTTTTCCATAAAAACGCCCAAACTTTTTGCGCGGTTTCGCCTGCCTTTTTTCACTTCTATAGGCACTATTTTTCCGTCAAGTTGCAACACAAAATCAACTTCAGCCTTGCCTTCGCTCTGCCAATATGCCAAACGATAGTTTTTTGTTTTAAAGCACTGTG
>Ga0123357_10003769_pt1 | contig 17529 bp, 8 predicted proteins | sample TergutEmb28metaG_FD_89873 | JGI IMG/M metagenome (GOLD analysis project Ga0123357, IMG submission 89873) | Embiratermes neotenicus P4 segment gut microbial communities from Petit-Saut dam, French Guiana - Emb289 P4 | ecosystem: Host-associated > Arthropoda: Insects > Digestive system > Gut ... | reverse complement strand
CTCCTACACTCTCATGACCATATTTGGAAGCTGTACTTACTGTATTTGTAGAATTTTCATGTGGAGATCTTGTATTTCTTGAGAATACTAATTTCTTAGTTTGACTCCCTTTACCTATTTTTAGAATACTTTCAGCCATATTGTGTAATCAGGTAAAACAAAAATTCTATTCACCATTAAATTAAAAACCCTGAGAGCAGAATATGCGAAAAATCTTACGTGGTAATACCATAATGCACTAACATGGGTAACAGAGTGTGTCCGAATATAATTGAATGGGCCCAGCATAGGGTAGACTAAGAGCTTAACGAGTCTTCGGATACTACAGGAAAATGAACGTTTTGACCGGCTGCATAACAAAGAAGCTGTCGGGGGAGACCGTGTGTAATGGAATTATTTGGTCCCGTAAGATATCAGCACGAGTGTGCATTGCCGAACCGTTGTTCTGTCCTTCACAGGACAGTCGGAAACCTGCAAACAGTGCGCACACACATACATACATATAGACTGACAGAGAGACCACAAACACAGAGAGGCGAGAGCGCACATTATCAGCAAACAGCGTACACGTGAGTTAAATTGAAGAGACTCCCATGCGCTAACATCAAATTTAATACTTATCAATCAATTAATCGTGTCTTCTACCGATCTACGCTTTCATGGCATGTCAATAATTTGGGTCCCTGTATTAGCTTGCAAGGCCTTCTACAGCACATGTGACTCACAATGATAGTCATAACACTATTCATTTTCTGAATTGAGTTGTCGAACTCACTCTTTTAAATATAATTGACTAAAACAACTCTTCTTCTATTACTGCTCATCAAAACCAGTTGACTCGACTCGACTAGCCTTTACATGAAAGACGACAGAACAATCCTTTTCATACGATGCTGTACTCAGGGTGAGTTAAAGATTTTTGCAATCAAATTAAAATCGACCCTAGTTATTTGAAGTAAATTACAATTCATATAACAGAAATAATTGATATTAATATTATTTATATTTGCGTTGTAATTACTAGTTCCTTAATATAAAATTTCAGTCCCAAAAAACCAATACTTTGGATATTCACATTAGAATAAACATTATACACGTTTCGACACCATAGGTCCATCTTAGGGCGTTGAATTTCGCAAAATATCAACAATGTACTGGTGCCACGTAGCAAGTAGCGTGCAGCGCGTATATCCGCAATGTAAGGTACAATGAAACTGATATTTGGCACTAATACAATAGTATATACATTTACTTGCAATGTTATAGGTGTAAATATGAGAGAGGTAGTGACATTAATACATCAGACAATAAATTTAAGGAAAGTAAGCTCAACATAAAGATTCATAAGGTAAATTTGCTTTAGCATAGACACGCGAATATTATCAGTTCTGAGGAACCAACAGACCATTGCGGTGTGTAGTTCCTTGTGTAAAGAACAGCAGCCCATTCAAAGGTACTTCGCTGTAGTCTCTTAGGGCGTGAACTGCATTGGACGTTACTTCGCAAAGAAGAAGAAGACTCTATGTTTGTTAACATACACGAACTGCACAAAATGTAAACCTTGTAGAAGGCCTTACAACTGGGATATATTGCTACTACACAGCTCGGTGGGTTGTTCTATGCCACTACAGGACATGCAGTGTGTCGTGGTGGAGGACGGTAGAAAGCAAAATCTTCAGTTCTAAAGAAAGTCTCTCTGTAATGTGTGATTTTAAGTGTTTGGTTCAGTTTTTAGTTTATTTAATCTACGTTACTGGATATAGTGTTGCTTTTACTAAAATTTTAGTGTTATCCGTCATTGAAAAGTTTAAAGCTTCTTCGCAATGTTAGGACACGTAGTTTTCCCTGGCTATCTCTTTTACGTATTTAGACTACATGAAGAGTGACAATATTACTGTATTGGATAGAAATTACATCGTTACAATTGCCATATATGCAGGGTGATCAAAAAGTCTCTGTGCAACTGATGATTGTACTGTAATCGGCAGGTACATAGAGACTTTTTGATCACTCTATGTAATACGCAAGTAACATAGTCGGTTTTAATATTCAAGTACAGTTTAAAATTGGGATCACTTCTAAACCACGTGGCTATTTATAAAAGTGATAAAGATTACTTGTTGGTAAAGGGAGAAAATCGATTGGAAGAAAAAAAAAACACCAAAGACTTTTGTAATGATGAGAACTTATTAACGATCATTTAACTAAGATATGTCTCGCACGAGCGATTGAACATTTTCGTTTTTTTTTAAATATTATGCCTTACAGATTAAGGAAAATGTCCAAAATTTAGGACACCGATTCACAACACTAAAACAACAAAATGCACAAATTTGTTCCTCAGATATGTGTATTACAATACCACGCTTAATATTCGTACATGTAATGTAATATATGACAATATAGATATCCAAGGAACAATTTTGTGCTTTTTGTTGGTTTAATGCAGTAAATAGGCTACCAATAATGCACGGAATGAACGGTGTAAAGGAGGAAATCGTGCAAAAAAGATTCTTTTTTTTTTTAATTTTTAGTATTGAAGGCGCGACACGTGTTATTCTTCCACGTGTTTGGATAGGAGGTACCGTAATATACACACAAAGCTTTTGATCACGGGGCTACTGGCTGTAGAGCGGAAGCAGTATTGTTGCAGTACGACAGATGACGTCGCCCACTTAGCAAATGCTCAGATCTGCTCAGTCCCGCGCTAGAACCACTGTGTACATACGGTTCTACTTCTGCAGTCGGTCCACTGTTAGTATAATCCTGACATAAACGCATTTAAAATTTTCAGAGATTTTTTTTTCCCCGTTGGTTAGCAGATCTCACAATTTCTTTACCGCTAATAAAGGTACACTCAGTTTAAGAGCTAACTTCTGACTGACTTTCAGGGTTTCAAATAAATTCTGCGTGCAGAGCACAGACTTTCCATAGTTATGGTGAGCACCAAAGTTTCACATTGTTAAATTAATTCACTCAATGCAACAGGCTGCCTCTTGAGAAGATGGCGGTTACTTAGCTATTCAAGAAATTGCCCATGCTTTATGGACCGCGAAGGTTCATTACGATGTTCTTAAGATCCGGCCACTGGCTCTACCCAGGGCCAGATGAATACAATCAACACCTCCCATCCTGTTTCTCTAACGTTCCTTTTAATGCTATGCTTCTAAACCTTAGACCACCCAAGTGGTCTCTTTGCTTCAGATTTTCCTTCCAAAATTCTGTAAGCATTTCTGATCTCTCTCGTTCATCCCAAATGAACTGCCCACCTCGTCGTCCTTGTCTGATTATTCTCATAATATCCCGGAAGTAGCACAAATCATGAAGCTGACCAACAAGCAGTCTTCTCCGTCAGTCTGCTGCAGCAAATATTCCGCTCAGCATCCCTTTCTCGAAAACGCTAACGGTTTGCAATTTTCCCCTGGACCTGGAAGACCAACTTTCATACACAAATAAAATAGGAGGTAAAACTCAGTTTTACGTTTTCATCTTCCCAATTTTTAATAGCGGAAGAGAAGACGGAAGATCCTGAACCGAATAACATTCACCGAATTTAATCTATTCTTTTTCTCTCCGTTAATAACATTTTATGTTAGTGTCGTTCCTAAATATTTAAAATTTGTTCCACATTTTGAAAGAATATATCTTAATTGCCTTGCCTCTAAGCAAACTGATGCTTCGTTCCCTGATGATCTACGTCAGGAACAAACTTATTGCTGGCGACTAATAATGATTCTGCTTCTTTTTTAGGTATTTACTCTGGCGCAAAATAAGTTAACTACAACAGCATATTCCAGAAGTTGACGTGCCCCATCCAGTCAGTCTTTCATAGTTTTCTTACCTTTCCCGACTCGCATGTTCTAAATCAAATTTGAAGAACAAACGCAGGTAAAACATCTTGTTTCAAGTCATCAGTAACAGGAAGTCATCAGAAACATATGTAAGTATCTGGAGATTCTCAAAGGTTTCATTAAAACACATTTTAATTACTTACTTCCTTAATCCATACAGCAGAGTCCTTCTTGAGAAGCTAACCTGTTTTCAGCTAGTCAAGAAATACCCCGCATTTTACGGAACCCGAAGGATCATTACCACGTAAACAATTTCTTGCCACCTGTCCCTATCACGAGCTTGATCAATCCAGTCCCTAACTCCCCCCAGTCCCACTTCCTGAATATCCATATTAATATTATCCTCAAATCTACGCCTGAATCTTCCAAGTGGTCTCTTTCCCTCAGGGTTTCCCATCAACACATTTTTAATTAGTCTAAATATTTTCACATATACATCGAACTAAATATTAGTGCACTAGACTTCCCTTACAACTCTAAGCACGAACATCGTTTAAGCACACGAACAGCTGATACACTGTAAGCTGTTGTCTCATTTATTTTTCCAGTGTCTGATGAAAGCAGCATATCAAAAGATCACTTTTTGACGTCGATGCCCACAAGAGGGCCCTCCGATAATTTCACTTGGAATTGCTAGGTTTGATTTTTGTCCACAGCCTCGCATTCGGAAAGGAAAATAAATTTTACAGAAATGTACCTTTTCCCGTCGTCAGCCGAAGTTTCAGGGATGCGCCTAATAAGTTGGGTCCAACAGAAAAGAGTGTCCTTGAAGACTGAACAACCAAGGTCTGCTATCTGCTGTTTTGTAAAGTAGTACTGCGTATTCACGTGGAAGTTGTCAATACTCAGGATAGGTTCTATCGTCAAAAGAGAAGAAATATGGAAGAAATAGTAACTGCAGAATAAAATCTGGTCAGGAACTCAGAAAGGTGCTTGACACTAATGTGAACCAAATTACGGACTGTCAGTTGTAAAGTTACTTGGACATGGCCTGGACACAATGGCCCAGTAACTCAGAACAATTCCTTCTGTCACATCCAACTGTGTACGTTCCTCCCCAACCTTTCTCGTGAGAACAGGAACAGATGAAGCTTCCAAAACGCCGTGTCTTTTTCTGACCCGAAAGGACGAACAGAGCCCAGAACATCAGTAATCCAGCGAGTAATATTTGACGGCCAGAATCTTTCAGAATTTCATCAGTAATTTCTAATGCATAGGGAGATACACTGAGAGAGGAATGTTGGAGTAAACTGTCGAAGAATCAAAGACAGTCTATTACGCTCACTGGCGGTATTAGAAACTCAGTGCCTCTCAGAGAGGGGGTGGGTAACGTAAGCCCGAATCAGTGCCACTGTCTCGCCAACGTTTATGATTAACCAGTGCACCACCTCGCTCAAACCACCCAGCTTCGAAATACTCCAATCTTTCCTTCCATCTCTATGTACATGCACACAACCTCACCTAGGTTGAAGCGACGGTAAGTGATTGCGTGTTCGTTGACAACACTATTAGCAAAGTGTGGAAGTTGTTTCTCTGAAGTAAGCTATATACAAATTACGAATCGATTTTCTGAAGTACTGTAGTGACAAACGTAAGGCTGCGACACTTAACACGAAGTTACTTTTCTCGCAGATTTTAATTTTTGTCTCATGGCTCGACAGCCCTGCTGGGTCTAGGTTTCCTCTTTCAGGTTTCTTGATCACACCCACTGGACACACCGCACTCGGTAGGACCCCTCTAGCTGAGTGATCAGCCCATCGCAGAGACCTCTACCTGATAACACACAGACTCACAACAGAGAGACATCCACGTGCCAGGCGGAATTCGAACCCGCAATACCAGCAAGCCAGTGGCCGTAGACCGACGCCTTAGACCTCGCGGCCACTGGGATCCGCTCAGATTTTAAATAATAAACCGTAATATATAGTTTAAATAGGGGTACTACTCCTTGAACCCCATTCACAGCCAGACTGCACTGTACCAGAAAATGTCACAAGGCAGGTATAGGCACCTAAGAGAATTTGTTTATGTCAGGATTTAACTTACAGTTGACAGATTGTAGAATCTTCTCCTTTCATAAGCAATGTGTTTAAGTCCAGAATCTGAATACCCGGCAAAGAAACACAGATAAATAAAAAATACACCCAAGGACTGGTTTTAAAAATGACAACGATTCATAAAATGAAATGTCTGTTCTAAGACAACACAGAATTTGTGCTGTTGCGTTTTGTGTGATTATATCGACGCTTGTGTTTGGAATCATTTTCCCCCTTGCATTCATCAGCTACTCACAAAATTCGGAACGATGATGCCCTGACAGATATTTCTTGGCAAATACCGCTTTTGGACGTCCAGAGTGACCGAAGTTTGACTTTTATACGATGAGTGCTGTATTAGGTGAATGCACTATGTACGGACCGAAAGCCAGGCTGATGTTTGTCATTGGGAGGCGCGGTTAGAACACTGCTATTCTTAATATAACGTGGTCATTCCTTCCACGTTCTCCCCATTTAATATACACAAACAACACGTTATTCGACGTTGTGTAACCTATGCAGTCAATACATCGGGCTTAAAGAAACATAATAACACTAACAATTATAGTAACAAATACACGGCCGTGCCATGGCTCGGGCGGTTAGTTGTCGGTCTCTCAACTCGGAGACCAGGGTTCGGATCTAGGTGTCTTCATGTGGCAATTATACTAGACAGTGTGGCACTAGAACTGGTTTTTCTCCAAGTACTTCCACTTTCGCCTATCAGTATCATTCCACCGAATTCCCATGGTTATTAATCCATCTATAACAATGCTGTATGATCTTAGTAACTGACGTCGTTAAAAATACAAAACTGAAGATGATCATATGGCCCGCGCTGTGCGAAGTCCCAGATTTTAACAGACCCCTGTGCATGGAATTTTACCTTTGCCTTTTAGACATTCGTAAATTTAGAATAATTCTAAGGTATGTTAATTTGCAATATAGGAGGGTGGAGACGCGGCCCTGTGCATTCGTAATATTGATACTAAATGGAGATGTGCAATCAACTTCACGTTAGGACCGCTGTGTACCTGGAGAAACAGTGTCCGGTACCCACTGGATATGAGAGGGCTTGGTGGGTCTCAACAGCCGTCAGTATAGTGAAATAAGGATGATTATGGTGGTGATGATGATGATGATGATGATCACAGCATTTCAAATTCTGTCATTAAACTGCAGAAGACTTTGATCTCCCAATGAGATAACACGCATGCGCCTTGCAGGAGTATCTGACGCTGTAGAAAAACAGGATTTATAAATTTTGATGTTTTCTAACCATGCATCTCAGTATAATCTTAGCAACTGACCAACTTAATGCAGAAATTCTTGTTTTATAATAAGTTTATTATATGCCTCTACATGTTTCGAGCACTGTTGTGCTCTAAATATGTAGAGGAATATAATAAACTTATTATAAAACAAGAATTTCGGCATTAAGTTGGTCAATTGCTAGGGATTTATAAATTTGAACAAAGGAAGTCTAACTTGTTTTACAGCGTAGAGCAAGAAATCTGCCGTTCCAAATAAATGATGCGATAAGCCGAAATAATTGTTCCTTCTGCTTTTTCAAGGATATAAACGTTACAAAATTTTGTACTACAATCTAAACCCACACATTCAATATGCAGAGTACAACTGTGTCTGGTATTTTTAACCCCCGGTTTCAATTAAATCGCGTCGTACTTTTTAGACCCACTTTTTCCACATTTTTAGATCAACGTGTACTTACACAGACACATGTGAGACCCCTAAAATAAAATTAAACAATCTCCATTCTTGGTCAAAACTGAGTAATGTACGCCTTTGGGATTCGAAAAAGGTAAAATGATCCCGTTACAGGCCCGGTGTGGTCCAGAGGGTGGGTAGAGTTATAGCTCTACTCTTCCATGACCGCTGCACTAGAAGGGGGTGAGTGGTCAGCAACACGCCCCGGCCGCACTTTACCTCCAGGAAAGACCCGGTATTCATTTTACAGGAGGCTGGGTGGGCCCCGGGGCCGGTCTGTCTTTGGGATTCTACGCACTCGTATTGGGGCAGGGAGTATAATGAGGTGTGGTAAAATAAATTGATTGTACGACCTACAAGCAGAAAAAAAAATAACATTGAAATTAAAAGGGGAACCATCTCTTTCATATCTTCATCTTTCATGCTATTTCTTTCTTCCACTTTCATAACCTTTTCCGTAAAAAACATTAAATTAATCGATCAATTCATTCTCCGGAAGGCACAAACACGTAGCTGTCACTTTTTGTAACTACGTTAAAATTGTCGTACAAGTGACTAATAAAAGTCAGATAACGAAAGCATGTTAGTCATATAGCATCACACAGTATTTAAACATAAGTGTGGATTCTTGCACCTGAAGGCGGCGTAAAATTAAAAAAAAAAAAGATTAAATTAGTGCATTCACCTAACACATGGTCACTCTTGTGACATAATTATTAGATGTCAAGAAAGTACGAATCTCTTACAGAAGTTTATATTCGATTTTAAGTAACAGTCTGCAGCGTATTGTAGTGTTTAATCTGTACAACAGTTTTTTGTTGAAATTCTATACAGGTGGTGTTCACGTGCTCTTGTGACGCTGGCATGCTATGCTATGTGCATAAAGGAGTATCTAAAGGGGGTGGAGGGTAGTGTTGCTATCTCTAACTTACGAGAGGCCTTCCCCAATACCAAGACTTCACTTTCTGCGTCCAGCCTCCCAACTGGGAGCGCAAGCCGTCGAGGTAGCCGCACTGAAAAACGCATCCAATTAGCACAACCAGGCTCGAGTGGCGGCGCCACATGGCCCGATGCCGATTCCAGCACCTCCTTCAAAACTTTTCTTCATCATGATTACAGGCTTCCGCCGCAATGAAAATGAGATTTGCACTCTTCTGCGATATTGCGCAGAGTAGAGGGTAACTAAGTGCCAAAGTTTCGGGACAACCTATAGGTTCTTGAAGGTGGGACCTATAGGTTGTTCCGAAACTTCCCTACTGAATTAGCACTCTGCGCTACGTAATAACCCAGATGAGCGCAGATCTCTTTTCTTCATCAACATATGGCAGAAGTGGGGTCTGTGGCACTAAAAATCTATTGGTAGACACGATGGAATGTCAGGGGTTAAGTTGCAACTTACGTGTGGGGGTGTCCAATTTGCTAACTTAATATAACAAAACCAGCTGTGTGATCCTCAGTTTGTAAGCAAAATATTTCTCGCGATTACAAGGGTATATTCGTTTTAAGGCTTTCCCGTGCCTAAGAATCTAAGAATCAGATATGACGATGGCCTAGGAGGAGTTGACTTTAAGCTCCACGTATTCATTATTTCAGAACTAAAGGAAGGGCGCATTTACTGAAAGACGAGAAGTTTCTATACCTCTGTCAAGAAGAGTAGGACGGTGGAGAGAGCAGTTTTTGTATTGAAGACACACACACACACACACACATATATATATATATTAACACTTTCCAGGGAATTTAACATTGACCTCCTGTTCGTACCCCAATTCGATAGCTATATCACAGGTCATAAATATCGGCTTATGAAAGTAAATCAAAAGCACTCTCAAATGTAAATCTCTCCTCGGAGTATTGACTAATAAAAGCAAAATGACATTTGAAGTCAGGTCACTTTTAAATACGTAAAATTACCTACTAAAATAGCTGTAATAATAACACACCTTTCGAACGTGCAGTAAGTCATAGTTTGATCGCTGTGCTCTGCCTAATTGCAACTACTAATATCGATTGAAATTGCTCTGCTTTATAAAATATTTATATACCGATATCACAGACACACACGCACACACATACACACATACACATACGCACGCACATACACACACGCACGCACTTACACATACACGCACGCACATACACATACGCGAGCACACACACACAAACCCACGCGCACACACTTACACACACACGCGCGGGCGCACACACACACACACACGCACACACATACACACACGCGCGCACACAAACACAAATACGCGCGCACACGCACACATATACACATACAAACACGCGCAAGCGCACACACACATACACACGCGCGCGCGCACACACACACATACACACACGCGCGCGCACACACACACACATACATACATACACGCACGCGCGCGCACACACATATACACATACGCGCGCGCGCGCGCACACACACACACATATATATATATATATATATAACGTCTCTATCCTCCATAAATCATATTGAATATTAACGTGGTAATCTAACTCAGTATAATTAACGTAACCTACAAGTAGTTTATTGTATCCTCACAGTACTTTTGTAAAGCTACTCTGATGGTGATGGTAAAAGCGATCGAAACATAGGGTAATTAATAACATGCGATAAAACATATTTTATACATGTGCATTTGTTGGTTTTACTACAAACGTCTAAATATTAGAACACTAGTTTTCTCTACGTCACATCTGACCGTTTGCTATAGATCACATTTCAATTAAAAAATAATATTTATACCTGGTCCTGCGCTTCTTTGGACACCCCTACTGTAGTTGCTCCACTAAGGGCATTTCAAAATGAGGGGCTTTTCTGTTACTAAAGCTATGATGGACAGGGAAGTAATGGACAGACTGAGGAAAATTACAGTCTATGGTGGTCAGTTCTACACTACGAAACTTACCTATTTTAAACTACGCTATATTGCCCACAAGCATAGGTCACAACATAAATTATAAACTCCATCAACCATTCGCTGTACAGACATTGGGCCACACATGTCACAAATCGAACTCCCATCTATTTGCTTACAGTCACTGCTCTACATAACCAGGTGTATAGAAATTATGTTCCCAGCCGTCTTGGTATTTTATAATTTCTTTTTTTAGAAACAGCGTCAATATATATTATTAAGTCTGAATTTCCACTTCAGTTCTAATTAAATAAAACAATGCACTAAGAATAAAGTATAGCAGGGCTTGTAGGCCGAACTGAATTATATTTCGGAACAACATTTCTATAGACCCTACCATAACGATTCTAATTTCTAATGCATTTCTCTTCAGATTCGCTCAACACTGGTTAAATAGGCTTGGTATCTGAGCTTATTCTAAAGAGGACAATACACATTTAATTGCGGGGAAGGGGGACATCTACATAATATTAAAAAGCAACAAGGTCTATAAGATCTGGCTCTCTATTGAAGCTGCTGAATATCGGTGCAATCTGTGGGAGATAAAACCTTCAAATATGAACACAGTACTTAGCCTGAAATGTCCTCTTAACACGTGATAAACATTGTGTCGACAGACTTTCCTCAGACTTCGAGGTATTGAATTCGAATATGAAAGTAAATCGATATCATTCAATGCAAAATATAATTCAAGATGTCGCAGTCGTCAAATTTTCCCGTAAATCGGAACGAACCCTCGGTCTCTGAACCTTCCTATTTTAACCAGCTAATTTACTCCATTTCTTAAAATTTTCCCTGCCATCGGGTAGACATCATCTACCTTCTGCCTTTGATATGAAGTGTAACGCCTTTCCCCAATTGACGTTCGAGTGATGGAACCTCTGTTGTATCAAACTCCGAGACAGGAAAGCGCGACTGAGAATCCCATCATACTTCGGACAAAAGAGAGAGAGAGAGAGAGAAAAGAGCTATGGCACAAAAGTCTGAAATCGGAGAACACATGTAAAAATATATAGAACAACCCTGAGAGCCAATAACGACAGAAAGGGCCACATGAAACACATTACCAAACAGTGTAACAGATATACCGCAATTTTATTTGGCATAGGAATTACGTTACTTTTAATTACTACAGATGAAGAGAAATGCTTCAGTTCTCAATCCCGTAATTTTTAGCTCAATTAAGTTTTAGAGAATTTTGTCCTGGCACGTAAATCAGGTTAACCTTTTATAGCCCATTGGTATTTATATGCAACACCAAAATTAACGTTAAAGAGCTCATTTGCCCATACTCTGTCTTTACGTATTCCAGATATTTCTTGCAATAAACACAGTTTTTTTTCTAATACAGAGCTAATCAGCTGGTCTTCCTAACAGAATCAGTGTTTTCTGTGAGTTGCGGGCTGAATATTTACATAAAACATATATTAACGTTTGTATTCAAGTGATAATAAAATTATTTTTTTTTGTATATTCTTGATGATAACTCTGAAGGGAGCAAAAATGAAAGCCTATTTTACATAAAATACTGTAAATAGGACGAACAACAAATTGTTTACTTTTGCATTGGAATGTCTTGGAAGTAAATATATTTCACACGAGCATGCTGATTGAAGATTTAGGCAGAATACGAGTACGTTGCTGCACAACGAGGACACAGTCAATTGTTTGTTAAATTAATGAGCCAAGGAAATTTGTAAAAAGTGCAAATCTATGCCTAACATTTGTCGACTTGTCCTCTAGACACTTTGATAATCTTATTTTAATTAGTAAGATACCAGTCATTTATTACCAAAAGTAATACACTCGACTTACTTACTGCTACAATACAGCAGAAAACACCTTCTGCTAAATACAATCTAGAAAACAGCGACCGGTCGTCAACATGAAGATAAAGCAGTCCCGTTACAGGACCGGAGGGGCCCAGAGGGTTTCAGGAAGTTAAGGTTCCCAGATTTCGTGACAACGGCACAGGATGGTGGTAGATTGTCAGCCTTACGCACCGACCGCTTTTTACCTCCAGAAAATATTCCTGATACTCATTTCTGTTAGAGGCTGAGTCGACCCCAGGGCCATAGTGCGATGGGAAGGATTTTATGTTAATGAAAAATCCACTGACACCAGCTGGGATCGAACCAGCGACCTTCAAATTTGTAGCACAGCATCTTAACCACTGTGCTACCGCGGTCCCCTGTCAACATGAACTTTACAGAATTATTAATTCAGTTACCTTTAATTCTCATCTCGTCAAGTAACATTTCCACCGAATTAAAATGTAGGAGATCTGACAATTAAAGAGAAGCTCCCCCACAAATTACTGCACAGATGCGAGATTACTTCTCAGACAATGAAAGGAAAACAGACGAACACTGTAAGATTTGTGTTTTTGTCACGTTGTAAATTGGGGGAAGCTTTCGGAAAATACAGTGGTTTGCTTTACATGGGGTGATGTCACATAAAGGAAGACTGTATTTTTTTCAAGTCGTGTAGGAATCGTAAGCCAGTTATGATTTTGCTTAGAATGTGATGATCCTGAAATAAAAGAAAATGTTTAAAGCATAATACTAAATGAGCTATATGTATTAAAGAAAAGATACCATACACCTTACCTAGTAGTATCTTTCTAGGTTGTTTTACTGTATAGAGAATCGGTGGCTCTAAGCTGAAACACTTTGGGCAAAAACAAAGTCTTGCAGTCATTGGGTATACTTGATTGCATTATAGATCGTTGGCTATTCAAATTACAATGGAATATAATACATCGTTGTGGCATACAATGTAACAATTGTCGGTAAATTATTTTATAAAGAGCAAGGAAAATGCCTTATTACATGAAAAGCTGTACGTGTGTTATCCATCTGTTTAGAAATGGCAGACTGGAATATCGGATTCGGGGTGGTAATAGAGTGCACATATTCTTTCAAAGAAGAAAGCAGAAGATCCCCCCCCCCCCACACACACAGGGGCAATAATACTCCAATTCTAGTCAAAACCGTCCGTGTATATTTTAGTTCTGTCAGTACCAAACCTCACAAAAAGTAAAAATCAAATAATTGTCTACGATAGTGTACCCCACAAAATAAATCTACGTTTCCTGCACTCGCAGTGTGCCTAAGATGTTCACATCTACGGACAGTGTGTGAAGATGTGGCGAGAATTCAGCTGATCCTGCTGTGTCCTCAGGCGGCGAAGATTCAATTTACATTTAAGCGTGACGATCAGCCGTTATTCACAGTAACGTGTTAAGTGAAATCAGTCATTGTTTAAAGTAAAGAGTTAAGCGAATTCTGCCGTTACTTAAAGTAACGTGTTAAGTGAAATCAGCCCTTATTTAAAGTAACGTACTGAAGTGAAATCAATCGCCGTTTGGAATAATGAGTTAAAGGAAGACAGCTGTTGTTTAAAGGAAAATGTTAAGTGAAGTTCGCCGTATTTAAATTAACCTGTTGGGCAAAACCAGCAGGTACTTAGATTAACTATTCTGTAAAAAATAAATGAAGTACCTTGTAAAGTAATAGCAGTTGGTAATTAAAATAACTTGTTAAAAATCAGCCGTGTGTTTAAGTGATGGGTTGAGTGCAATCAGCCGTCAGTGAACGTAACCTGTAAATATAATCGATTGTTAGCTATGGTAACCAGCTAACTTCCACAATAACTTGTACTTAAAATCGCCTGTTAGAAGAACGCAAAAGTCAAATCTATTTGCTGTCCACCAAAACCCTGAAATGTTCTCAACCGTGACAAAAAGCGACCTCCCCATTCGATGGTGCAATTGACTGTGTTAGATTAACTAACACGCGTGTACGTGTAACTGAAGGAGTCAAACTTACCCATAAATCAAATCGACTTTCATGGAACAAAGCATTACTTCCAGCACAAGTTGAGTGACAAGTTACCGAACAATGTATGTGGTAATCGGATGGACCATTAGCAGGACGTCATCCCATCAGGTAGCTTTCAACAAACAAAACCTAAAGAGCGTTTAAGTAATTTACGCAACGTGTAAATATATCCTGCAACAGAAAGTGTAGACAATCGGACTCACGAGAATCTGCCGACCGTATGAACACCAGGAAGCTGTCCAGCGAAGCGCCTTACGCAACAGCACTTCTGGGGAACGTCATCTGCCATGGCTTAGCTTTACTTATGTTAACCGAACTCTACATTATTCATTAACACTTTCTCAACTATGGATGTTACATAAATGATGACATGGCAGCTGGATGGCGAGTACGTAATAATGTAAAATAATAAAAAAATAATGCAAATGCCTCGTCATTCACAAAGAAAAGCTGCCGAAAACCACGTAAATTACCGAAAAGCCAGCGACTTTCATCACATACTAAATATTATGCAACACGACTCTTATCCAATCGCACAGGAGGTACAGAAATAAAAAATTATAATTTTAAGAGCACAGAGCCCGAGGTTCAAGTCTTCTAACGTCTCTCTTCCAAGGTACTGAAAATTAAGATTTGTTGCAATAGGTAGGCCTCTATAGAGTAATCTAGACGTACAAGAAAGTAGGGGTTTTCACATAGTTCAGTTGGTTGGTAGAATGGAAAGTATCTACTTTTCACTCAGAACCTGAATATAGGGTGCTGGGTTGAAATCCATCATCTCTTATCCATCTATCACCATCACGTCATTCCATACCATATAACAAAAATGATAAAGCATAGAAAAATAACAATATAAATAAAATTATATAGAACTTGATGTAATTGAAGTCTACGTAAATTAAAAGAATAGTATTCTTATCGTTGTCCAAGTGGTGTTGTGTTTAGCCACTAACCACACGTAAATTCGAAAAGAAACAAATTAATTAATCGAATACATGGCTTCACAGATAATCCTTGAGAAGCTAACAGTAAATCGCGTAATCAATAAATTTGCCATTTTATGAAACTACACAATTTGTTACTGTGCTTAAAGGAGCCAGTTATTAGAACCTGTTCTGAGCCACATGGATCCAGTCAACGTCCTCAATACATTATTTCTTTAGGATCCACTTTAATATACTATGCCTCTCAAGGCGCGTCTTCCTTTTAGTTTTCCCTATTAAATTTGTTTGCACAGATATAATTTATTCACCCATTCCTCATTCCCTGCCCCTCTTTTCCTCCTTAATTAGGTCAGCCTAACAGTCTTGAGCGAAAAGCACACATCAAAAGTTCCTCATTATACAATGTTTTCAGTCTTACGTTCTTCCAGTTGCCTTAGATTCATATATTCTTTTCACCTGCGTGTTTTTAAACACCCACAGTCCACGGTCATTTAGAAATATGATGGAAGTTTGAAACTTACACCAATGAAGTGTGAAATGCAGCTCCAGAGAGAGAATTCTACAGTGAAAGCGTAACACTCGTCCGTGTCTTTGGCGCCGCAGTGAAAGCTCGCCAGTAACTGACATTTCAGTACCAGGTTATCAGTCATGAGAGACAGTACCATCAGCAAAGTGACAGGTAATCTTACTACAAAAAGCATATACCAACGGTACGACCAACATGTGGGCCGGGCAGCGTAGTCGGTATAGCGACTGGCTACGGGCTGGACGGTCCGGAGATCGAATCCCGGTGGGGGCGTGATTTTCCGCACCTGTCCAGACCGGCCCTGGCGCCCACCCAGCCTCCTGTGTAATGGGTACCGGGTCTTTCCCGGGGGTAAAGAGCTGCCGGGGAGTGACGCTGACCCCTCACCCACTTATAGTGCCGTGGTCAAGAAAGAGTAGAGCTATACCTCTACTCCCCCTATGGGCTGTACGACCTGTATAGAGCCTCAGTGCCTTACAAGGGTGCGCTTTACCTTTTACTTTAACGACCAACATGGACACGCTTGCCTACCTCGACATTTGTCAGCTAAATATGGAACGAAAATTACTGAAGCAAACCCACAAAGAACTAATATAAGAAGGAAAAGCGTAGGTTTCGCAAATTTATAAGGCAGGTATTGCTGGCCAAATTATCCGTCCCTTTCGTTCACATTTTGTAGTTCTCAAGCAGCCTAATAATTTTCCGCCTCCGCGTATTGTTTTATGACGACAAACGTTTTCCTTCTTAGTTCTACTGCAATACATTTCGTCATTTATTATATTTATGCCATGACCTATATCTTTTAGTTTGAAAGGCACGGATATTTGCCTTCACTGTTAACAGATGGCATAACTTCTGCTCAAATAGCAATAAATGCAAACCGCGAACATCAGTAATTCTACGACATATCTCTTGTGCAGGATGGAAAGAAATAAACAAAGAAAGACGACATGACATCATATGCAGCACTAGTGGCTAAAGGAGAGATGGCTTTATGAGTTATGTACATTTACAACATGTAGATCGATAGCCTGAACAGACCAGATCATTGCAGATAAGTACGTAGATGGAGAGATAACTTACACTAGACTGGATCGTTCACGAAAGTGGCGTTAAGGAATGGACTGCTTTCAAATGCGTGAGTTGAGGATTTTACAGATTTGTTGGTTCAGATTATAGTCGTCGGTGAAATTATGACTTTTAATTGGTAACTTGTTACCGACTGATCGGCGGAGGTTACTGCCTTCCTCTTCAAGGCATATAAATTAAATAGATGCAGTAAACTCTTCCACAGTTTCGGAAACAGGTTACCAATTAACAGGGCCTCATAATTCAGAAGGCTCTAATATTAAATTCAGGTGGTTCGGAATACGTTTCGGTGGCAGGCTGGCTTCCGTCAATGTAGCAACAGAATTTATTTCAGCTTTCAGCTGTGTAACTTAAGGAACATTTCTAATAACTTCTGCCTATCATCATCATGTTCCTGAAGGGTTAGGAGTGTTTCCTGTTCCTTGATCCTCAAGATGAAGTTGGTCCCTCCATCTCTTCTTCGGTCGTCCTATGTTCCTTCGTCCTTTTGGTTTATATTGTAGTACTTGTTTTGGTAGTCTGTTTGTGTCCATCCTCTGTACATGTTGTAGCCACTTTTTCTGGTACTGTTTTATTTCCTTTG
>Ga0123357_10003767_pt1 | contig 17533 bp, 6 predicted proteins | sample TergutEmb28metaG_FD_89873 | JGI IMG/M metagenome (GOLD analysis project Ga0123357, IMG submission 89873) | Embiratermes neotenicus P4 segment gut microbial communities from Petit-Saut dam, French Guiana - Emb289 P4 | ecosystem: Host-associated > Arthropoda: Insects > Digestive system > Gut ... | reverse complement strand
TTTTCGACACCGTTCAACACATTTAAGGCACGCGCTATTGCATGCGTCACTTTCGTCTAACGCATGCGTCATACCGGTGCGCTAAACGCAAGCAAAAGCGCACAAGTGTGGACATAGCAAATGGATCGGTCAATCAATTAGGCGACACTCAACCAATGGACCCAGCAAACTGCATCACAGCAGGACCCTACTAACAACTAACCTTACAATACATCAAGCATCTATTTAGTAATCACCCATATCAGTCAGCAGAGGCCAATCATCCTGCAGGAAAGCCCCATAGTGTCCCCTGCGTGCAATTGCTTGTGGACATCCTAAGTTTATATCAATTGCATCACAATGAGGCTCGGCTAACAGGGCTGCTGCAAGCAAAACTTGTGCATCATTAGCGCAGAACTGAAATCAGAACACAAACATGTAAGAATCAGATAGTTTCTGCTGACATAGAGAAATGCTACATAATTGGACATATTTTACAAATCTGATTTATTGTCACTTACCTTCACTATAATTTTGTATGTTCTTTGCCAAAGGTGTATCAAGAAAATGGATAGAGGGATGGTAACGTCTGTAACTACTAATTGGGTTCCATGACATTTGGTACATGGAGTCTACACAGTAAAAGTTGCTGGATCATTACACTTAGCACTCTCAGAGCATGTGCTATAAACATCATTAAGATTGGTTGTGTTCGGTCAAAAATGAAGGGCACTATACTTGTAGATCAAAGTACTTTCTCTAGTGTATCTGTGATTCTACTTGAAGAAATTCCCTAAATTGTTATACTTATCACTTGGGGGAGCAAAGAATGTTTTCTTCTGTATCTCGGCTCATACTATAGGATATCCCGAGGTTCGTTACATTTTTTGCTTTATGCACATCCGATATAAAAACAGAAAGTATGGTTGCGATCGGTCAATAACGAAGGGCACTTTACTTGGAGAGCAAAGTACTTTTTCGTCTGTATCTCGGCTTTTACTAGATAAAATTCCCTGGATCTTATACTAATCAGTTTCCGGTCATGCGCTATAAACACTGTAATTTTGGTCGTGATCGATCAATAATGATGGGCACTTTACTTGAACAACAAAGTACGTGTTCGTCTGTATCTCGGTTTCTGCTACAGGATATTCAGTGGATCGATATTCCTATCACTTGCAGTGCATGCGCTACAACAATGTATCTTTGGTTGTGATAAGTCAATGATGAGCACTGTACGTGCAGAGAAAAATGCGTTTTGGTCTGTATCTCGGCTTCTACTAGAATGAATTCCCTGGAACGTTAAACGTTTTACTTTTCCGCGCATGCGCTATAAACACCGTACGTCTGGTTGTGAGCGGTTAATAATGAAGGGCTCTTTACTTGAAGAGCAAAGCGCGGTTTGAACTGTATCTCTGCTTCTATTGAAAAAAATTCTGTGGTTCGTTACACCTTGTGCTTTACTCGTATGCGTTATAAATACTATACGTTTGGTTGTGATCGGTCAATAACGAAGTGAACGTTACTTGAAGATAAAGGTACGTTTTCGTCGAAACCTCGGTTTCTACAAGAGGAAATTCCGTGGTCCGTAACACAATTAACTTTACGCGCATGCGCTATAAACACAGTAAGTTTAGTTGCGTTCGGTCAATTATGAGGGCACTTTACCTGGACAGCAAAATTCGTTTCCGTCGCTATCTCGGCATCTACTAGAGGAGATTCCCTGGTTCCTGACACTGTTCACTTTTCGGGCTTGCGCTATAAACAAAGTAAGTTTGATTTCGATCGTCGATAAAGAAGGGCACTTTACTTGGACAGAGTACGTTATCGTCTGTATCTCGGCTCCAGCTAGAGGATATTCCCTGGATCGTAATGTTTAGCAGTTTCCGCGCTATAAACACAGTAAGTTTGGTTGCGATCGGTCAATAATGTCTTGTAGAGCAAAATGCTTTTTTGCCGGTGTCTCGGCTTCTACTAGAGGAAATTCCGTGGATCGTTATACTCATCACTTTCCGCGCATACGCTATAAACACTGTAATTTTGGTTGCCATCGATCAATAAGGAAGGACACTTTACGTAGAAGGCGAAGTACGTTTCCGTCAGTATCTAGGCTTCTGCTAGAGGAAATTCCCTAGTTTTTTACATTCTGCACTTTTCGCGCATGCGCTATAAATACAGTAAGTTCGATCTCGATCGTTCGATAACGAAGGCCACTTTACTTGGACAGCAATGTATATTTCCGTCTGTATCTCGGCTTCTGCAGGAGGAAATTCCCTGGATCGTTACACTTTTCACTTTCCGCGCATTCTCTATAAGCTTCGTAAGTTTGGTTTCGATCGGTCAATAATGAAGAGCACTTGGAGAGCAAAGTACGTTTTTGTCTGTATCTCGGCTTTCTAGTAGTGGAAATTCCCTGGTACGTTACACCATGTGCTTTAGGATCATGCGCTATAAACACCGTAAGTTTGGTTGCGATCGGTCATTGATGGAGGGCACTTTACTTGCAGAGGAAATCTCCACTTTACATGATGTTTTAATTTATCTTAATTGACACTATCAGTAGAGAGAGAAAGGGCAAAAACCTACTATAACGTATAGCACTCAGTGAGATCTACATGATGTATAACTACCATTTGAAATGTGTTTCAGAATATTGATTCAGTTACAGTATACACAATAATGACTCAATGTAATACGGTATATATATTGTCATATGTTTACAACAGTTTCGTACCTGAAATACTGCATTAATAACTGCAATAGAAGAAGGTCAATGAGGTATGCAACATAAAACACCACTGTTTAGAAAATCTGTGTATGCAATTCTGTTGTACGCACTTTTACTCTGTTTATAATTATGTGAGAGATGCATACCTGCACAATAAGTGGCCTGTCTTCAACACAGGAAACCAGGGCCTCTTTGCGGTATTTTGGATCTCGGATGAACACAGAACTGTGGAGCATAGGGGTGTAACAAAGTTGAGCACCATGGCGTCTGCTCAGAAGTCTCCACGCCAGTTCACTGGCATCTACCATAGGAGCAACCAAGTAGCATGGTGAACCCAGCACATCTCTCCAGAACTGCATTCCCAGCACACAAGGCTACATGTGAACAATACCATGTTCCGTAGATAAGCGATTTCCAAACTGGTATTCAACACCACTTTCATCTGGTATCTAATAATGTGCCACACTTTCTGATCCAGATATAAAAAATGACCCTCACAATCAACATGCACATCTTAATCATAATAGTCTGTACCATAAATACAGCGAGTATTTACTTCTAAAATCAAGGGGCCTCTTATGCATGACTTTTGAGAAAGCTACTGAAACTAAGGCAGTTGAAGTACACAGCAGAGCACTTGGGAAAGCTATAAATGAAGTATTTCAGAACAACTTAATAACTTGCAATTTTCTCCCTTACATTGTAGTTTGGACATTTCACACAATTCTGTCAGTGCCGTGTTTACTAGTGCCATGACATCTCCGACAGTATAACTAGGGTACAGGTTGGGCACACCGAGGGGCAGGATATTGTCTTCTCCTAAGGTCCAGAACGACTCTGGGGTTCACGCAGCCTCCTGCTTCAATTGGCGCTTGGGGCTGTTCCCCCCGCCCTCCCCCCAGGGAGGTGGAGGGAGCGGCCGGGGCCTGACACTGACCACTCGGCTCCATCTAGTGCTGAAGTTAAGACGAATGGAGCTACATCTCGACTCACCCATATTCCTTCACGGTACAGTGGTTAATTACGCACTTATAGAACTTATATTACGTGTGATTCTGGGAATTTGTATGACGAGGAGCATCCCTTTGTCACAAAAGGAAATGAAGCGAGTCCAACAAATGAAACAGAATATGCAGAACACTGTAATGAGCTACCAGAAAATATATTAAAGAAAGAAAAGAAATACTGAAATACAGCGAAAGAAGGATGGTGAGAGGAGAGGAAGGATGTAAGAAGGACGACACATGCTAGCAAATTGCAAAGGTTTACTGTCTCAGTACACAGGCACAAACATTTCTTTCCCATAATTTGGATAATTATAAACAACCAAAAGTCTCACAAACTTCCCTTCACCTGAGATCTGTGCAGATCCTACGGCACTTCATTACGCAAGTTTCTTATTGCTTTTTACCTCTTCTTTTTTCGTTCTGCGAAAATTCGGAAAACGAGAAGTATTTTACATAAGGGGATGTGAAAGAAAGCCTGTTTTGTTTCCTCCACCCACCGCAGGTTTGCCATAAGCATTTCGAACGCTTTGTCCCACGCCATCATGCCATGAGAGACCACAGTCATTCTTCATACGAGACGACAGATAGGCTGTGGGATCAATATCACTATCCCGTTTTTTGTTCTCGGATCAGGACTCAAAACTCCGACAACTCCTCCACATCCTGCACTATTTTTCTCTTAAAAGCAAGAATTTAGAAGCACTTAGTGAAGTAGGCTCACTTTTTATTCTCTTTTCGTAGGCGGGCGTATGTCTCTTGCAACGGCAGACTCTAATGCAATATTGCGAACGCGCCTACAACAGTCGGTCTTCGGAAATACGTATTCAAGGCGTGTTACGTAATGCCTTCGCCGGTAAGAAAACATGAATTTTGTTCACCCAATACATTTTGCACATGGGCATAAAATTTTAATAATATTCGTGACGTGTCGTAGATTCATTACAACCAAAACCTTTTATGTTCAAAACTTGCTATTTTGCCACCAAGGGTAATGTCCAACAGACCAGAAAGTACAATCCAATACTTATGAGAGCTCACATTCCTAAGACGCCCTCCCTCTTGATCGTCGGAGTATTCAACGACGCCTTCTGTGCAGCGCATTTTATGCAGTGATAATGGTCAAGCACAACGAAGTGCAAGGAGTTTGGCTGAAAACGAGGGTAGTTTGTTTTATAAAACGTTTCAGCACGTGCCTGGAAGGCCTGAAGAAATCTACAGGAAGTCTACACTGGCGTCGCGTGCCGGTTATGAGGTCGAGAATCGAACCTGTAATATTCGGAATGCGAAGTGCATACACTAGTAGCGTTATCAAATACGCACATCAAACCATCTGATCCCTCCTTGGTATCTTTCAGGTCAAAGGTGATTCAGACTAAGTGTGTATCAAACCGAAGTAAAACGTTCCTAGATAAAGGTTCCACAATATTTCAAGATGTCTTAGTACAGGGTTCCACAATTTCCCAAAAGATCAAGAAACCACCTAAAAATTCTAGGCGCTTGCAGGGTAACATGAAGCAAGTTCCATCCTGAGGACCCACAAATATCAGGCTCCACCGTACAAAATCTGGTCGCCCGGAATTCGTACACCCCCGTCGTAGTACGCAAATCAGATCCTCTCGGCTGGATGAACGCTCCTTTATTACAGAATCCATTAACCATCACGTTCTTTAGGGAGGTGCCATGAAGCGTACACGACGCAATTACCAAGGCGTGTCCACGTGTACCGTGCAAGCCGAAAACATCGTCACGTTTTACGGGACACTTGACCCAATTACACGCCGTCCAGACGAGTCCTAGCGAGTGTGTGCATGCGTCATGGAGCGTGAACGGGCACAACAATAAACCTTCTACACCTACAACGGATCAGAGGTCGGATTAAGTAACTAAGTTAGTACGTAAGTCAGTACGTAAGTACTTAGGTAAGTAAGTAATTAAGTACGGAAGGAAGAAAGAAAGAAAGAAAGTTTATTTTCGTCATTTACGCATAATAACACCGGGACTTAAAACGTTAAAATTCAGTAGATAAGGATTTTGTAATGCAGGTTTATGGGAGCCTGCTGGACTGAAAGTTGATAAGCCCACTCGACTCGCATATGATGACAGAGACCAAGCTCAGATAACGGCGATCCCCATTCGAAACATCCGGGGATCAGTCCCGTAAACTGAAGTATTTCACGTCTTTCCATACCATTCCACAACACAGCGATTTAATAAAGTCAGAGATTAAATTGTTCTTAAGCAAAAGTTCGCACAGACGTTAAGCAGTTGTTTCTAAAGTAAGAAAATTGATCCACTGGCACACAAAGTGATTTTGTTTACTCAAACTAGCCTCCACAAGCCCATGAAAACCAATGTGTATGTCTCAAAAAGAATATCTCATAATGACAAACGACCTGTTCAGAACATCCGTACACTGCTCCTGTATTTCACTGAAACTTTGGTTAACTAGCTACCAGACCACACGGCGTCACATTTCAGATGACGTTACGCCTACTCTTCATAGTCATCGCTGAAAGAAACTCAAACCTCACAAAAGTAATCCACTTCTTGATTTTCTTCTAGAAACATTTCACAGAAGTCAACCTAACCGATGTTAAACAGAAAACCACGGGGAAAAAACCTAACTTACATCAACAAGTTTACCATAAAAAAAAACTCCGTGGTGCAATACGAAAAGTCTTCGACTTACGTGATGCTTCCGCGGGACGGTATACACGTAGGTCTAGACTATATCTCTACGGAGGAAAGAAGCAAAGAAACAAGGGTACAGCGACGAACAAACTGTATGAAAAGTTTAAAAAAGTAAATACGATTTCTGACTGAGATAAACAGAATGTGTGGGTATGGCAGATCTTAATGAAATCAGCGACTGTAATGCCACTATGAACACCCGAATAGAAAGCAGAATTATGTGCATGCTACAGTCTCCCTACAGTACGTAAATGTTTAAATATGCACGATCGCCTGTTCCGTCCACATCTCCTCCATGTCTGTATTCTGACGTCAAGAGAGTTTGCTTGGCTAGGGAAATTTATTGAACTCAAAGCACTTCATCGCACTCGAGAGATACAAAGTGTGTTTCAAGCACACGATCTTCCACCACAGCTGCAAACTTAGGCTACCAACATACTCTATACTAAGCACTTTATTATCCAACTAATGCACAATATATAATTTGTAGACACAATTAAAATTATAAAATATTTAAAAGTGCTCCAACATGTTTCGGATCGCAGAAGATCCATCATCAGAGAGTCTTGTACAGTGCTTCGCTAAAAATTACAAGAATCGTTCTATCGTGTCTGTTGACATGGACGTGGTCGGTGTTATGACAGCATATTCTGACCCGTTGTGCGTGTGTATAGACACGCACAGCGGGTCAGAATATGCTGTCATAACACCGACCACGTCCATGTCAACGGACACGATAGAACCATTCTTGTAATTTTTAGCCAAGCACTGTATAAGGATGGATCCTCTGTGATCCGAAACATGTTGGAGCACTTTTAAGTATTTTATAATTTTAATTGTATCTAGAAATTATACACTGTGCATTAGTTGGACAATAAAGTGTTTAATTGTCATTGATGCACGGTGCAAACATGAAGATTTTACTCCATACTATCGTACTTTCAGGTGGCCAGAAAATGTAGATTTATGACGACAGTGGCTGCGGAATATACAGCATGTTGTACGAGTCAGCACACACAGTGGGGGTACAAAACGAGTCAGCACACACACTGGGGGTACAAAACGAGTCAGCACACACACTGGGGATACAAAATGAGTCAGCACACACATTGGGACTGCTGGGCCAACGCCTGGATTTCGATTCCTGGTAGGGACAGGGATTTCTTTTCTCGTTCCCGTGACCAGACAGGCCCTAGGACCACCGGACCTTCTAACCTAAAGGTACCGAAACGTTGGCAGAAATCGGTCAGTGTGTGAAGGTGACCATTCACCGCCATGTAGTGCGTGGACGTATACCTCCACTCTCCCGCACGTCTTCTATGATAACAGAGTATTTCACACCTGCTACAGAATATTAAAAGTGATTGCGCAATAAATTTACAATATCTCTGCCAGAGAAAGGGCTAAAGACAAAGCAAGGCGAGGATGTGGCCTATTCGACATTTATCTAGTTGCAATTTTGAAAAATAAATATAGGCTATAAATCTTCGGTTCATCTGAAGGAAAGGCTACCTCACACTTCCAAGCTCAGCAGTGAAACAGTCGATGATCCAGGTCATCTAGGATATGACGCTGTAGTTGGGGCGAGCTCTTCCAGATGCTTTTACGGATCACAATGCCGTCACCTTCAGGGCCCAGCAGCCTCATTCTGAAGATGAAAGCACTACGATGCCTCGAAAAATCGGGAACTATCCACGTAGCGACACAGCACCACATCCAAGAAGACCTGAATCTTCAGTAACGCCACGGTGAAACCCCAAATCCTACACAGTTAAGCAGTTACTTCCATTTGAATCTTCGCCCACGAAACAGGGGTCTCACCGTACGCAGAAATACAAATCAAATACCGCAGTGGGCTTAATGCAGAACACGGGATGAGTATATAGTTTTTTTAGTGTACAGTACGTGAATTGAAACATAATGGAAACCCATCCATCGCATTCGTCCAACATGACTTTTTTGTCCTGTCCTAATTCGGAATTTGAATGATCGGGACGCTTTAGTTACAGGCCTAAGCCGGCAAGTCGTGCTATAATTTAAAAACAGCTATTAAAAATGTTAATGTCAGGGTACCGTAAAGTAATTTTATCGCTGAAGGGGGTTCCGTTGGGCGACGAAATTTGAAAAACAAACTACAGTACTTCTCCTCTTGTTTTCGAAAGGAACTGAAGTAAGTAAACATTGTAAGCGTTTGGGCTTCAATAAAGGTAGGTCAGTTACAAGGACGGTGAATGGTTAAGCCATTGGGGATCGCAGGGCGGAAGTGGGAGGAGAGAAACAAACTTGTACCATCAAAATTCATCTCCCAGACCGAGCATTTCAAAGGAAAACAGTTTCAAAACTTCAGCACAATGAGATAACGCCCTCATATCCGGCTTTATTCCGTCCAATCCTGTGCTGTCTCTGTCTTACATATAGCCTACCACCAAATGAGTCCTGCAGGGCGGCAAAAGTCAAAGTCAAACTGGAACCGGCAACTATAATCCGTGAAAACAAACACAAGAAAGATATTTAAAGTAATTATTACGCTGCTTTAAGACGATGACAGATGTTATAGAGCGTCGAATGAGATGCAAGATAATAACGTACGCTGAATGGATGCATATGTGGTAGAGAGTAGTCGTGACTTATCTGAAGGCAACATTGGAGAAGTTAAGAAACCCAGTTCACAACTTCAGGATAGCTGGCAACCAAACCGAGAATTCAGCCGTTGCCTCCTTGAATACAAGTCTAGGCGTTACCGCTACCGTTGCCGTACCAAACCTTAATGTCTCATTGCAATTCAGGCCGTCAAAAAATACAAGAAAAAAGATGAGGTTATGTTTTAAACGTGGAAACCTTGTAGGCACACAGTACAGGGGTAGCAGTGAATAGCGTTTGGTCAAAGAGAAACTGGAAATGTCAACAAAAACTAATCAAAAAATGTCTTCACATGTGAAGTCCTCTCCCGGGGGTACAGCCAAGGAGTAGCGTTGACCAACCAACCTCATCTAGCGCCGAGGTTTAAGAAAGAGTAGAGATGTACCTCTACTCCCCCTTTGGGCCTTCATGGACTTTAATAAGGTGAACTCTACCGAACCTTACATATTAAGTCATGTAATTAAAAATTACAGTTAGGACTGACACAGGCCTACGTCATACCATGACCTACATGTGGACAATTACATATACAATTCCAGTCTCGTACTGCATGCCTGCAATTAAACATAACGTACTTAGATTAGTACCCCTATTTCACGACCTCAGGAGCGATATTTTCATAAAAGGTTATTTTGAGATTATCGCGACGATACAGGAAAGTAGATGTCAACAGAGAGCGTGCAGATAACACTTTGAAACTAAGTCTAACTTCACTCTGTCAGTGTTTACTGTGTGGAACGATCCTCCACATTACTTCAACACCTAACAATAAATCTGAAGGCTGTGATGAAAAGAAAAAGCACTACCGATGCAACAGCCCGAAGTCGAATACCGGTCGTCCATTTTGCTGCACGTATCAAAGTCTCACAGAATGACGTGACATTTTAAACCTCGAAAGTCATCTCAAAGATAAGCCGGGATGGCTCACTCACTCAAGTGACTGGCTACGTGGTGGACAACCGGAGTTCGATTCCAGATAGAACACTAAAAATAAACAATATACCCGTACCGATCTATAGTACAGCTTCCCCGTTGCATTACGACGAAGTCTACTGGTACGGCTGACGTCGTGGAGCGCGTACAGTGAAGATAACGTCATCGCTCTCTGCCCGTCGCACTGTATCCTTTCCTGTATGCTGACGAGTGTCAGAATCGCCCAATGCGGTTTCCTGGATTCGTGATCGCTGAGAAATAGGACTACGACAGTCCGGTATTGAGAGATGCGGCGAAGATGGGTTCGATAACCCGGATTCTCGAATGGGCGACAGACCAGGAGATCTTGTGCGATGGATGCTTTTCCTTCTCTGTCGGCGTTGAGACGTTGCTAGAAAAGCAGCTGTCAATGTCTGTACGTCAGGGGCCTTCTGCTGAGGCTCCTGAACCATCGCCAGAACATCACTCAACTTCTTCAGGTCCGCTACACTACGTAGACGCCGACGCCGAGTAGGAGGTGCTAGAGCTGGGAGGGCAGTCCCTTTGTTCGCAGGAGTGAAGTCTGGTGAATGTTTCAGAATATTTTCTTCCAGAGCGGGAACTACAAGAAGGGTCTGCGAATGGGGATGGCCCTGCGGCGTGGAGTCCGAGGAGGGCATTATCTGATTGCATCGAGTACTTTGCCCCGTAGTTTCTGACGGAAAACTACGATGACGGTGGTGCATGCATGCCCGCAGGTTACTGCAGAAACTCGCTGCTGATGACCACTGGTGGTGGCATGGTTGTTTCGACTCCCTATTGCTGTTTATTGCGCCCACTTTATCATTTCTTACGGTTATTGATTCCGTTTCTTCTGTCCCTTCTCTGTCGACAGGAGATTCAAATGCAACGTGACAACAACTTGAGCTATGTTTGGATCTGTTTACTCTTGGCTGGGATTCAGTTGGTGTTCCTTTTCGTGTCATCAGTATTTTAAAATGCGCAATACATTTGGCATGTCCCTCAGCCGTATCACCATTCATTCGACTGTTACTCTCAGTGCTGGTCTGAGGTGGGTCACCATTGGACGGGTGTTGGTTCGTTGTGCACCACGGATGTTCAGCGACAGACACACAGCAACACAAGTTTCGGCGACTGCCATAGCCTCTGCCTGCCGCAAATAACTGGCAATGTCCGTCACTGTGATTCACAGCTCCGTTTCGTGATAGGTTGGTGGGTGGCGGTGTACCCAGGCAACGTTTTCGTCCGATCACTTCAGCGGGCATGGAAATGGGGTTGGGGCTCGCTCTTGAAGTGGTAGAGAAAGAGGTGCCACAGCAGTAGAATACCCTAAATCTTGAATGTTCTCTGCGCCGTAAAGTTTCAGGTGGGTTGAGCTGTCCTGATGGCCCAACCGCATTGCTGCCAGACATCTGGCGGTAACTCCGAATGTATTCGTATGTAGTTACGCCCAAGAAGGAGATGTACACGTGGAAAAGACAAAGGTGTATCAGAAGACCAGATGTTATCGCCGCAAAGATCCCCAAAGAGCTGACTACAGCAAGGAATACAGAATCTTTGATCGGAAACAAAACAATGGAGAGAAAGGTGGACTCTTCTTCAGAAGTGGTGATATTCTTGGAATCCTCCCACGACAGCCACCCTGAGCCAGTATTGTAGAATACAAGCTCAGCAATACACACAGCCACCACAATCAAAGCGCCAGCGACAGCAGAAACGACACACACAACAAACGCGGCATAGTTCCGGCCACCGACACAGTGGTTCAGCCACTTGCAGTGATGATCGAAATGTTCCACGCATTTGTTACAAGCACTACAGTGTTTAGTCCGAGGGCTCGAGGTCCGGATGTTACATAGGTGACAGCGACCGTTCTCAATGACATGGGCGTGTTTGGATCGGTCGAACTCCGGCACGGTGACAGATACCTTGAGCAGTCGCAGCTGCGGGTCAGCAGGGTCGAGAAGGAGGGCAGTCAGGTGGGAAGACAAGTGAATCAGGAAGAGAGATGCCAACACCGCGAGGAGAGGCAAACGAAGGGTGGTCCCAAGAGCAGGGATTAGCACCAGGAAGGTGGCGGCGCCGATGCCGAGGAGTGTCAACCATCCTGCCACTTGCTGAGGGTGCAGAGGAAGCTGAAGACCGTGAACACGGCGCCACTTACGATATTCTGGTGGGGCAAGACGATTCTGGAACGAGCAGCAAGGCACAATCACTCCGGCCTCGTTCATCATTGTCGTCGCAACCGACGACGCCGCTGCTGCCGACTTAAAAGCCAAATGTCAATCGCGGTCACCATTCGGGCTGTGCACATTCACGTCACGAAGTGCATTCACTATGCGTCTTCCGACCAATGTCCATATCTATCACAGCAGTTAACGTGCACCCAGCCACAGCGAAGTTGCAACACGTGCCTAATACGATGTTCAATGTCTGAGGGCTTTAGCAAAACATATAACGTACAGAAACAGATGCTGGCATAACGTATAGAGGTCCAACTTGTTACGGCTAAATGGTAAACAATTACTGAAACATTATAATCCTTTGAATACTAAAAACGAATATATCTCAAGTGTTATTTTACTATCCGATAAACACAAACACTTGACTGGTACGAAACACGCAACGGGACGTCACCCAAGAAAATATCTCATTCAGAAATACTACTGTCTTCACCGCTGGTTTCGTGCGTTCAGTGATATGGTCTCTTTTCTAATGTCTCGTGTTCAGCACTTGTGGCTTTTCGATAGTCATGTGTTAGCTTATAAATTTTAAAACAGAAGAAGCAACAATACTATAACTTACAAAACTCGAAAAGGTTAATGTACTTCTAAATCACAGTGCTTAAAATATACACATCACACCACGCACTTTAAACTAATGGAAGGTTTTCACAACGCACAAAGCATTTATGTAGCGCTGTTCATCTGGTTATTGACACTTCAACAACTAGCATTAGACGCGTTTAATTTTTTGGATTCTGGTAAGAGCTGCGGTCAGAACAGGCAGGACTATTAAGTAGGCTACAGTAAAATGCGAGTCAGAATTGTTTGTAAGTTTGACCAAAAATATTTATTTCCTTAACACGAAATAATTTAAGTTCCCTGGCAACATAGACGGACGGAAATCCTGTCACTCGTTAACGTTAACACATGGCATCAACTGACACTGCCCGTGGCACGATACTTCGCTCTTGCATTCTCTGCGCCAGTCACCATCCATCACAATAACACATTTTTTAAACCGAAACACCCCATTCTGTTCCCACAGAATTTTCCATCTGCCCCTTGTCATGACAGAAGCTGTACTGTAAGCCTGCACGCAGTTGAAATGAGGTCACATGATCGTTCTCACGCACTGTTATTACGCATGTACAGCACGCGTGGCAGCGTCGCGGTGCCATTCCGTCCCGTGCACCACTAGCTTACGCATCAATTACCATGTCATACCTCCCGGCATATTCCAGGTTACCCCACAACGTTCAGTCACTCCGCGGGCCGACCGAGAAGCAACCATCCTCCTCGCACGAATACCTCTTGTTGGAATGCACAATCCATTTCGCGAAGCTTTCGTCGACTATGTTCGGCAGGAACTATCGATTTTTTGATCTGCTAGAGTTAAGTTCTACCAACTGGAGTGTGTTAACTCAAACGTGACCGCCCTCTGGCGGCATTAATAGGGCGCAACTGTCCATGTTTTGGAGCGCAGATTCACTTCTTAGAGCAGCCGCTATAAGAGATGCCGGTCATTTTATGGAGTTCCACTTTCTGAATGTGCGGGAGGAAACACGATAAACATAAGAACTCATTACAGTGAACTTTAATATGTTATTAATTCGACGTCAGAAATTAAATAGCTATCAACTTCTGCAGCATTTTAAGAGGACAAACTTGTAATGTGAAACGCTTTATTCCTATTATTAGTCTCCTCTTCTTCCTCCAGCTTCATTTGCTACATTCGTAACGACAGCGTCTTTAAAGCCCATTACTTACTTACTTACTCCATGGTGCAGAGTCCTTCTTGAGAAGCTACCTGGTTTGCAGCTAGTCAAGAAATTCTCCGCATTTCACGGAACCCGAAGGTTCATTACCGCACTTACAAGCTTCCGCCACCTGTCTCTATCCTGGGCCAGCCCAATCCAGTCCATATACCCACATCCCACCTCCTGGAGATCCAGCCTAATATTATCCACCCATCTAAGCCTAGGTCTCCCCAGTGGTCTCCTTCCCTCCGGTTTCCCCACCAAGACCCTGTACACCCCCCTCTCCTCACCCATACGCGCCACATGCCCTGCCCATCTCATTCTTCTCGATTTTATCACCCGCACAATATTGGGTGAGGAGTAAAAGCCCATTCATCGGACCAAAAGACAAATTGATCCTCATAAATTTTCCTTAGCTCTTTCTATGCTTGATATTTTCACAGGATTCTTTCCTTAGTCTATTTGTACGTTTCTACTGCAATCTGTAATTCCCAATTGCAACATGACAGGTTTCTATCATTGCTACCTTGTGGTCTCACAATTTACGAATTACGAATGAAATTCTGACCTTCCCGCGGCCTTTGGGTAAGGCTGAAATGTGCAATTTATAACACGTAAGGATCAAGCCCGCCTTCATGTACTCATTTCTGCTAGCGACTGAGTCGACCCCAGGCAGAAGAATCAAGTCAATGAAAAATCCCACTGACCCCATCGGGAATCAAACCTGCGACCTTCCGGCTTGTAGCGCAGTGCCTCAACCAACTGCGCCACAGCGTTGAGATCGAAACTTGTATATGATAAGATATATATATATATATATGATAATTCGGGATCATCGTATATCATATGAAACTCCTACTTACGATATACAAGTTGAAATTTCAACGCAAATAAAAAACAAAACTAGATAATGTGTAACATACGCATATGTTTCCCTTAGTACCTTACTGCCTTATAATGGCTCTTTATAGGTAAGCCGAAACATGTAGCTTAATATTTTTCAACTTTATTAATATACGAAGATTGTTGTGATTGGCGATACTCTTCTTACCTTCGTGTATTTGTATCACAACGGGGATATCACACTCAAAAATATTCTAAAGGTAGACTCTGTTCTACGAAGTTAGTCAACAACTGAATTAGTTACGTGCCCTGTTTATGAGTGAAAATAATTATCATGGGTCACGAAAACCTCTCAGGGACGTGGGGCGCGGCCGACAGCATATGAATATTAAAACATTTAATTTAATCTTCATGTAGGTAAGTAGCCGTAGTCGGGGTGGTGCTTATCTGGATCACTATAAGCCACACCCTCCCTCTACGATAAACAGGCCTACAGACAATGCTGTTTATTATTAGAGAAGTCCTGGGTTCGATTACCGGCCTGGAGGCATACTATGCCGTGGCTTAATATCGTCTTCTTCAATCCCTCCAGATGAAAGAGGTTTCGACTGTGTTATTCCATATCTTTGACAATTCTTCATTGGAAACATCCTCGCAGCACTATTTAACCCCTGCAGTTGAGGCAGGGAGGTAAGCAAGAACTAGATCACTGTGGGAACTTGCCAAAAGACAAAAAGTGTATGAACGTAATGACCATTCCGTTCGATCCTAGATCTGACAGTAGTCTGGTGCTCCTCACACCCTACAATGGCAGGTGTGGTACTATAATCTATTGCCACAGCGCTTCCTGCCATGTCCTTCCAAAGCATTAGACACGACAGGCAATGTGGTACGTAAACGTAACATCGAGGCACGTTCGCGCAACCACTACTGCCACGGAAAAACAAGAAGTACTAAATAATGAGGGTGTGTGTGCGTTCTTGCCTTAGTTATCCGGCATGAAAATCGTACCTTTTGTGCTCCATACTGTATTGTCAACTGTGGCCTGTGTGGCTGTACCAGATTTTTTTCACATTACCTCATAAACGGCATGCTTTTCCGAAAAAAAAAATTACTGAATATAAAATATGTTTTGATATTCTCTACAGTTTTTATTGGAAACATTTCTCATTCGAAGAAGAATTCTGCAAGATATACGTCTTCATCTGAAGTACTTGTTATTCTTGTCGTATTTTAATCAAACTTGTATTTTCTCGACATATTGTCGACAAATCCTCAAACAACAAATTTCATAATCCGACCAGTGGAAGCCGAGGTCTTCCATGTGGACATAGAAAAACGGAGACAGACAGACATGGCAATGCAACTAGTCGCTTATAGCAAATTTGCGAATGCGCCTGAAACCTGCGAGATATAGCTGAGAATATATAATGAAATTAACTACGAAACAAACACAGAAGGAGCATACAAGCGCGCTACAAATGGCTGAACGAATGAATTTCTCGCCTCTACAGACAACGACGTTACTTGATTGTTGACGTTTGGGTCAGAAGCAAGCAACCTGTAAACAGTAGGTATTTCGGGTCCTGAAACTTTTAGACGTCTCTGGGTCTACTCAGAGCCTGTACGCAGGCACAGTCAACGAGAAATACTGTCTCCGCGAATATGATCTTTCTTAAAATACGCCATAAAACAATATGCCCAGGCAATGTGACGAAACCGTCACCGGTGTAACAATTCTTAAAACAATTTTATTTACTTTTTATGTTTTGCTGACAATGCATCCTGGTACAACTCTTGGAAAATGACCAACTTGATGTAAAATTACGTTATATAAAGCATCTATTATTATAATCCTCTACATGTTTCGAGCAACACTGTGCTCATCATCAGGAGATCGAATTCTATTAATACAGCATCTGGTATAGTACTGTCTGTAAGTGACCTTCCGGTGTGCAGGTGTGCACACCGGACGGTCATTTACAGACAGTAATATACCAGATGCTGTATACAATTCGACCTCCTGATGATGAGCACAGTGTTGCTCGAAACATGTAGAGGATTATAATAATAAACGTTTTATATAAAGTAATTGTACATCAAGTTGGTCATTTACCCAGAATTTTATTTACGTTGTTACGTAACAAGTTTAGGTCAATGGCAATTAATTATCACGGTGTGAAAAGAGCAGCACAAATTTGACACATAATAGAGAATACAATCAAAAAGAAAACTGTGCTGCCTCAAGCAGCTGATTGGTTCGCTTCTCTATCGTTCCAGCTCTGGGTCTCTACTCTGAAGTCGTACAGGCCTATAATACCACGTATAATACAATCTAACACTTTTTTTTTTCTGGAGCATCCCGCAAATCGCCAAACCACTCAGGAAGAGGAATCGGGCATTCTTCACTTCAAGGCGGTCCCGCCGACTTTCCGATTGTTAGTGGAAGCTCTTTATAGACTTAAAGAAAGCTTATGATTCTGTTAGGAGGGAGGTCTTATATAAGATTCTCATTGAGTTTGCAATCCCTAGAAAACTTGTACGGTTAATAAAGATGAGTTTGATTGAAACATATAGCAGAGTCCGGGTAAGCAAGAATGTGTCTGACAAGTTCCCCGATTAGGAATGGTTTGAAACAAGAAGACGCTCTAACACCAATGCTTTTTAACTTTGCTTTAGAGTACGCCATTAGGAGGGTTCAGGTAAACCAGGATGGCTTGAAACTAAATG
>Ga0123357_10003765_pt1 | contig 17537 bp, 15 predicted proteins | sample TergutEmb28metaG_FD_89873 | JGI IMG/M metagenome (GOLD analysis project Ga0123357, IMG submission 89873) | Embiratermes neotenicus P4 segment gut microbial communities from Petit-Saut dam, French Guiana - Emb289 P4 | ecosystem: Host-associated > Arthropoda: Insects > Digestive system > Gut ... | reverse complement strand
TTGTGCTTTGTGCGTTGTGCTTTGTGCTTTTTGCCTTGTGCGTTGTGCGTTGTGCGTTGTGCGTTGTGCGTTGTGCGTTGTGCGTTGTGCGTTGTGCGTTGTGCGTTGTGCGTTGTGCGTGTATTAAGTTCATAGTATTAACCATTATTAAAAATTGCCAAATCTCATTTTTCTTGTCAAGCTTTTTTTAAACCTTTTTTGATTTTCTGAAAACGTCAAGTAGCCTGCAACGAAGGCAACGCGGCATATGGCCAAAAGCCCAAGTCACTAACCGACTGATTGATTTTTTTACCTATAGCCTCAGGTTATACCTGACTTCGCTAACTTCCGACTGATTTACATTTTAAGCTCAACCGCGCTTGATTTCCATAACTCCACTCTTTACACTCCACACTACACACTGAATAATGTCAATAATGATTAAATTGTGCTACAAATTAACTAATATCTATCAGCTAATCATAAAATCCGGCTTGGGAGAAAGCAATGTTATGGCAACGTTATAAGGAATTTCTTTGTGATATTCCTGAAATAGGGCTGCTTCTGGATATAAGCAGAATGAATTTTGATAACTCTTTTTTTGATTCAAAAGAGCCTGAAATGCAAAAGGCTTTCACTCAAATGGAAGCCCTTGAAGCCGGCGGGATCGCAAATCCAGACGAGAACAGGATGGTAGGTCATTACTGGCTGAGGAACCCTGCTATTGCCCCCACTCCTGAAATAAGCGCGGAGATCAAATTCACTATACGGGCTGTAAAAGAATTTACGGAAGATATACATACTGGAGAGCTGAAAACGCCTGAAGGAAAGATATTCAAAAAGCTTCTGGTTATAGGGATAGGAGGCTCTGCCCTTGGCCCGCAGTTTGTTGCTGATTCCCTCAAAAGCCCTTTAAATAAGATGACGCCATACTTTTTTGATAATACAGACCCTGACGGTATGGATTCCGTACTTGCTGAAATTGGGACAGCTCTTGATGAGACATTGGTGGTTGTTATTTCAAAAAGCGGCAGGACAAAAGAGACAAGAAACGGAATGTCGGAAGCAAAGGAAGCTTACAGTAAAGTTGGACTGAACTTTCCTAAATATGCTGTAGCAATCACAGGTAATGGAAGCGAGCTTGATAAAACAGCGGAGAATGAAGGCTGGATTGCACGTTTCCCAATGTGGGACTGGGTAGGAGGCCGTACTTCCGTAACATCAGCCGTAGGGCTTTTACCTGCCGCCCTGCAGGGAATAGATATTGACTCTCTTCTTAACGGAGCCAAGCTTTGCGATATAGCAACCAGAAATCGGGTTACGAGAAAGAATCCGGCGGCAATCCTTGCTCTCATGTGGCATTACGCAACAGGAGGAAAAGGTAAAAAAGATATGGTAATCCTGCCATATAAGGACAGGCTCCTCCTTTTCTCCAGATATCTCCAGCAACTGCTTATGGAATCAATAGGCAAAGAGAAGGATCTTAGCGGTAATGCTGTACATCAGGGATTAAGCGTATATGGCAATAAAGGTTCCACAGATCAACATGCATACGTGCAGCAGCTCAGAGAAGGTATAAACAACTTCTTTGTTACTTTTATTGAGGTGTTAAAAGACAGAGGGCAGAGATCAATGATGGTGGAGCCTGAAATAACCAGCGGAGATTACCTCGCAGGATTTCTTCAGGGGACAAGGGAAGCCTTGAGTGAGGCAGGGCGCGAATCAATAACTATTACAGTAGAAGAAATTTCCCCTAAGACAGTAGGGGCTCTTATCGCCCTTTATGAGAGGAGTGTAGGCCTTTACTCTTTCCTTATAGATGTAAACGCTTACCATCAGCCAGGAGTTGAAGCAGGTAAAAAGGCTGCTAACACTGTACTGGAAACTCAAAGAGATATCCTCTCTTTTCTGAAAAATAACCAGCCAAAGAGCTTCAGAGCTGGTGAGATAGCGGAGTTGTCAGGCAAGCCTGAAAAAGTTGAAATGATATTCAGAATAATGATGCATATTGCCGCAAATCCAGATCACAATATAAAGATGGAAAAAGCCGAGCCTGTATGGAACAGTAGATTCCGTTCCTAAGGGTGACATCACCCAGGCTTGCTGTTATGATAGATCAGACCGTAGGGGGAGCCACCACCCCGGCCTTCGGCCACCCCTTCACAAAGGGGAATTTATTGTTGCCTGCGCCGTGTCGTGTTTGCGTAGGGGCGCGCATTGCGCGTCCGTGCCGTTTAACTGGCGAACACAGTTCGCCCCTACAAAAACCAACAACCACGGCATAGCTTCATCGTGCCTTGTTTGCGTAGGGGCAGCAACCTGCTGCCCGCGTTTTGTTCTGGGTGGCAGATTGCCGCCCCTACGTGGTTATCGTAATTACGGCATTTATCGTAGGGGCGCACAGTGTGCGCCCGCGTCGTTTCCCGGACGGCCAATGGCCGCCCCTACGAGAATCATCAAATATTAATTTAAAAAGGATCCTCATGCCACTTAAAATTTATAATACTTTTACAGGAATGAAAGAAGAGTTTGTCCCTATTACTCCGGGAAAAGCTAAGATGTATGTCTGCGGCGTTACTGTTTATGATGATTGCCATATAGGACATGCAAGAGCTAATGTCGCTTTTGATGTTGTTTACAGGTATCTGCTCTACTCAGGTTACGAAGTTGAGTATGTAAGAAACTATACAGATATTGACGATAAGATCATTAACCGCGCCAACCGCGAAGGGGTCGCGTTTAATGTCATATCTGAACGCTATATAAAATCTTTTGATGAAGATATGGCCAGGCTTAATACAGAGATTCCGACATACCAGCCAAAAGCTACGGAGCATATCAGCGAGATCATAAAACTGGTTGAAACCCTTATCGAAAGGGGAGCCGCTTACCATGAAGGAAATGATGTTTACTTCAGTGTAGAAAATTTTAAAAACTATCTTCAACTCTCGAAACGGAATCTTGAGGAGATGCGGGCAGGAGCCAGGATAGAGGTTGACGAGAGAAAACGTAATCCAATGGATTTCACCTTATGGAAAGGGGCGAAGCCCGGTGAACCTTCATGGGACTCCCCATGGGGAAAGGGACGTCCGGGCTGGCATATTGAATGTTCAGCAATGGGTATGAAAATTCTCGGAGAAACTTTCGATATTCACGGCGGCGGAAAAGACCTTATATTCCCTCACCATGAAAATGAGATCGCCCAGTCTGAAGCTGCTACAGGAAAACAGTTTGTACGTTACTGGATGCATAACGGATTTGTAAATATAAACTCCGAAAAGATGAGTAAATCCCTTGGTAATTTCTTTACTGTCAGGGACGTGCTAAAGCGTTATGACAGCGAAGTCCTCAGATTTTTCCTTCTTTCAGCCCACTACCGTTCACCAATAGATTTTTCCGATCAGAATCTCGCTGATGCGGGCGCAGGACTTGAGAGAATTTACAAAGCCCTTGCCCTAGCAGATGAAATTATTGAAAAAAACAGTTCGACAGCGCCGGTTGATATTAATCACAACTCTCTTACAAAAAATGAAGCCGAACTGTATGAAAAAATCATAAACCTTGAAAACCGCTTTAAAGAAGCAATGGATGATGACTTTAACGCGGCTCTAGCTATTGCGCATATCTTTGACCTCATAAGAAGCCTCAATAAACTCCTTGTTGAGAAACCAACAGAAAACACGCTGCCTCTCCTGTCTAATCTGAAAGAAAGCCTCGCCAGGTTGGCAAAGGTTCTTGGCGTGATTAATTCCGTACCAATAGATTACCTTAAACGTATTCAGCTAAGAAAAACCACTGAACTCTCAATCAGCGCTGAAGAGATTGAACAGCTTGTTGCTGAACGTGCAGCAGCGCGTAAAGAACGTAATTTTAAGCGAAGTGATGAAATAAGGGATTTCCTGGCAGAAAAGGGGATTGAGATATTCGACTCTCCGAAAGGGAGTTCATGGAGAGTCAAATAAAAGAGTTAAATATACACAATAGTGAAAGTCATTTGCTATTCTTTTTATTCTCTGTATTTTTGTCCCCTAATTGTCAGGAGATTATTTATTATGACAGTACATAGTGCAATATATACGTTCATATCCTCATTTATAGCCTTATTTCCGGTTATCAACCCTATCGGATCAGGTTTCATTGTTAACGATTTCCTTGAGGCGCTTAATGCCGCACAGCGAAAAGTCGTAATAAAGAAAATTATTATCAATAGTTTGTTTATCGCCATCGGAACTTTACTTATGGGGCACTTGATTCTGCTGATATTCAATCTTGAAATACCTATAATTCAAGTAGCAGGGGGAATGCTTATATGTAAAACCGGTCTGGGATGGCTTTCCGATAAGGAAACAACTAATCCTGAGGTTTCGTATGAAACTACCAACAAAATCAGTATTAAAAATATCGAAAGTAAAATATTTTATCCGATCTCATTTCCCATAGTTATGGGTGCCGGAAGCATATCTGTTATTTTCACCTTAATGGCAAGTATGTCGGACAAAAATAGCCTATTAAATACGGTTATTAACTATATTATAATCATATTGGCAATTGTTTCCATTTGTGTAATCCTGTATTTTGTTCTTTCACAAGGGCCTAAAATCGCAAACAAACTAGGAGCATCCGGCAACATGATTATTAATAAGCTGGTTGCTTTTTTCACGTTTTGCATAGGTCTCCAAATTTTGGTAATCGGTATCTCTGAAATTTTTCACATCAATGTTTTATGATAAAAAAGAAAGGCCGCTTACGCGGCCTTTCCAAGTAATATATTTGACTTTTTACTAAACTGCCTGATTATTAAGTTGCAGTTTAGATTTTAACTGAAGCATTGCTTCACGCATAATATCAGAAACGCTTTTTTGAGTCTCTGACATAAGAGCCTCAAGTTCAATACGCTCTTCATCACTTATTCTCATAGAAATTACATTATACTTTGGTTTTGCTCTCAATTTTCCCATTTTTTTCTCCTATTAAGTAAATAATTTTATTTTTTTGTCTGCTACATATAAACATAGATAATGCTAACTCTGTGCCAATAATTTTTAAACATGAAAAAAAGCTCTAACGGCTTAATTTTATTACATAAAAACTTAAACCGCTCTTCAAAATTACTCTCACCAAAATAAACTTTGTGCCTTAATTGGCACACTAACATACGATGAAACTAACACTTACCAATTATCTGTTTACGTATTGGAGCAAATATGTATACATAAATCTAATAATTATTGGCTCCGCCTCCCCTTTAATCCATGCTTATCAAGTATTCTATAAAAGGTACGTCTTGGCACCCCTGCGAGTTGTGCCGCTTTTGACACATTACCTCCTGACTCACCAAGATACTTTAACAAAAGCTTCTTTTCAATTTTCATTACATGAGGTTCCCGTTCAGTCCTGAAAGAGTTTAGGTCAGGAATTTCCGGAAATTCATCACTGTAATTTTCTGTAAAAACTAAAGGGAGATTCTCAAGAACTATTAAATTATCGGCAAGAACAGCAGCCCGTTCAATAACATTCTGCATCTCTCTTATATTACCAGGCCATTGGTATTGAAGCATGGCTTTGATAGCTCTATCTTCAATCCCCATAATATTCTTGTTTAATTTCTTCTGAGCTTTTTCAAGAAAATGATGCGCTAAGAGAGGCACAGACTCCATACGGTTCCTTAAAGGGGGCATTGTCATCGCAAATACATTCAATCTGTAGTAAAGGTCCTCACGGAACCACCCCTCTTTAACACCTGATTCCAAACTCTTATTAGTGGCAGCAATCAATCTTACATCAATCTTTTTACTTACAGTACTCCCGACAGGTCTCACCTCACCGCTATCAAGAACCCTCAATAACTCCGCCTGAAGCTTTGGAGTAATATCGCCAATCTCATCAAGAAAAATTGTGCCGCCATCAGCAGCTTCGAAAAGCCCCTTCTTATCTGCAACAGCTCCGGTAAACGCCCCTCTTTTGTGACCGAATAGCTCACTTTCCAGCAATGAATCACTTAAAGCGGTGCAATTAAGAGTTACAAGCGGTTTATCATTCTTCTGGCTATACCTATGAATGGCTCTTGCTGTCAGCTCTTTACCTGTTCCCGACTCGCCCCGAATAAGGACAGTTGTAGGAGTCGGAGCTACCTGTTTTATCATATCTAAAACTTCTAAAGTCTTACTATCAGTTCCGACAATAAACTCATCTCCATACTCCATATACAACTCCCGCCTGGCAAGCTCATACTTTTGAATAAGCTCTCCCCGTTCCTCCTCCATTACATGTAAATTATGAGGTAGACACATCTCCATACCAGCTAAGCCCTGAAATACTGCAATAGCATGCTCACGGCAGCTTTTATAGCCGCAAGCTCCGCAATCAAGCTCATTTTTTCTTGTATATTTACCAGTTGCCCGCAAAATCTTTTTAACCTCTTGCGGCTTTGGGGTTGGAAGAGAAACGCCTCTGTCCTCAAAACTGCGGGTTAAAACAGGATTAACCCCGCTGTTAAGATACTCAGGGAGCGTGGCATAAGCAGCTCCCTTTTTGAAGTAGTTTATTATCGAATTGCGTTTACAAACCGCTGTAACCTCTTTTGTATGACTAGGTGGGCCAATACACCCATCATCACAGAACCTTAAATCCACATACTTGGGAGAAATCCTCTTTGCGATCAAATCACGGATAATATCCATAACATGAGTCTCTCCTGCCACTGACATTATCTCTGTATCAAAAGGGCTGAAAGGTATAGAAAAAGCTTCAAAAGGTCCGTCAGAAATAGGGAATAAGCGCCCTTTATCAGGCTCTATCCCGTCAAATGAGGATTCAGCTAAAGATTTTACAGAGATATTTCTTTGCTTAAAAAGAGTCTCCAGTTCATCATATGTGAGAGCTATATCCAAAGCGTTACCATCATTCGCATGAGCCTCAAACCGACAAGCAATACATGAACTTATAAAAACGATTTTCGTGTCAGCACCATGAATTTTTTTCAGGTAATTTCCGACAGCTATTTTTGGAGAAACTATCGGCATAAGATTGCCAATCAGCTCGGGGTAATGCTGCTCAATAAGGTCAACTATGGCAGGACAGTGTGATGAGATTAATGTCTTTTCTCCCGCTGTTAAAGCTTTCGAATAGGCATCACCTATCATCTCCGCCCCGATTCCCTCTTCATGAACTTCAGAAAATCCCAGCTTTTTCAAGCCTGTTACAAGCTGCTCAGGCTTTATATAATGGAAATGAGCAGGGAAAGATGTTCCTAAGACAGCTATGACCTTTTTACCCTCCGCAAGTATATTCTCTACTTGGGCAACCTCATTCAGAACAATTTTTGCATTTTGAGGACATGCATTAAAACAATTCCCACACCCAATACATCTTTCTGAAACTATCTCAGCATAATCCCTTTCAACCTTAATTGCCTTTACAGGGCAACTTCTGACACATGAGTAGCACTTTCGACATTTTTCAGTTATTGTAATAATCGGTTGCATAACATCACCTTGGACTTTTAATAAATCAGCATGTTTTCAATAATAACCTTTTTATAAAAAATGTGCAATATTTGGCACACTCTTATAATCTGGCAAATATGAAACGATAGAAAGTAACGCTTTTACCTAATGGCACAGGATTTTGGCTCATAGGTAAACCCAGTGTGAAGAGTGAAGTGTGAAGTGTGGAGTGTGAAATTATAATTAACTCCACTCTTCACACTCCAAACTCCACACTATTTCAGATATGGCCAAAAGCCGAAGTCACATAAAAAAGCCCTGGCGACAAGGAGGGGACCGTCACTCAGGGCAAATGAGAACTATTCTGTTCTCGCAATTTTCTCTACTTAGATAAGTATATTAACGTCAATTAAAACTTTTGCAAGCTGAGGTAAACAAATAAATGCCAAAAAGAATAATTCTTTTTAACTCCAGGATACTACATTTTTTCATCTGCTTAACTCTTCTCTTAGCCATTACCATTCAGAACTGTTATGCATCTGAAACCAAGACAGTAACCCCTACAGAAGAAGCATGGAACTATTATCGTGCATGGCAATGGACGGCGGGTCCAGTAATTCATGTAGGAGAAGCATGGTATTTAATAAAAATGAATGACCAGCCGGTAGGATTTGTTAAGCAGGAGGTAAAGAGTATTCCGGACGGCTATATAACAACCGTGCAAAGCGGTGTACAGCTAAAAATCATGGGAACTTCCAGAAACAGCTCATCAAAAGAAGTTTACATTGTAAATAACGACCTTACACTAAGAAAATTTCATGCAGATATGACCATTGACGGAAATAAGATGAAAATCAGCGGAGAAAAAGTTCCCAATGGAATAAATATGGTAGTTGAAATCGCTACCGGCCGTAAGGAGAAGCTCCTTAAAACTAAAGAGCCTGTATATCCGCCAACAGTAGTAAATGTACTGCCTCTTAAATTCGGGCCTTCTGATGAGAAAAAACACAAAGTTAAGATGCTGGATACTGAAAACAAAAAGATAAAAACTGTTACAATTAATATGATAGGGATAGAAAAAGAGAATGGAAGAGCACTTCTTCATTTTCAAAATGACATATATCCAATTGTAGATAATGATATCTGGGTCGATATGTTTTCAGGAAAAACGATACGGGAATCTGTAAGAGACGGCCTTGTAACAACAGAACTTACAGATGCCGCAAAAGTAAAGGAATTCCTCCTTATTTCCGCTCTCTTCAAAAGAGACCTTGCTTTGGATTTCAGCCTTATAAAAGTGGATCCAGTAATAGTGGACCCTCAGAATATTGTAGAATTGACCCTTGAGCTTGACAATGTGCCAAAAAACGTGGACTTCCCATCTGATAAGGAACAGTCTGTTACGAGAAACGGAGATAAAGTAACATTCTCTGTCAGTCGTACTGGAACTCAAACAGGGGAAGAGAAACTTTCAAAAGATGAGCTTAGCAGATACCTTAAAGTAGAAGACAGTAAACCTGTTAATAGTCAAATGACAAAACAAAAAGCTCTTGAAATAGCCGGAAATGAAGGCTCTGATCTGCAAATTCAGAAACTTGTTTCATGGATTTCTAGTAATGTAACCGATAGTTTCGCTAGAATTGATATATTTGTTACATCTGCCAGGTCTTTGAATATTCCGACCAGGGTTGTAACGGGAATAGTATATGTACCGGACAAAGGCTTCCTGTACCATAGTTGGGCAGAAGTATTTATAGGAGGCTGGATTGCGGTTGACCCTACATTTGGGCAGATACCTGCTGATGCGACCCATATAAAACTCGCTGAAGGAGACTCTATTGATGATATGGCCAATATTTTAAGTATTATAGGGAGAGTCAAAGGTTCTGTAAAAGAAGTTGCATATATAAAACCGTGTAGGAAGACACGGTGCGCGCCGCTCAATAATACGGACGGTCAATGACCGTCCCTACCTACCAATTCCCGTTTATTATTTTAAGAACAGAAGCTTTCTGAGAATCTTTCCATGTACCGACCATTACAAAATTGAGGTTTTCAGGCCTGAATATATCCGAAGCAACTTTTTGGATTATTGTTTCATCAATACGTTCGGCACCGTCAATATCATCTTCAATGCTCCTGACAAACTCCATCAATTCGCCCCAGCCATATCTTACCTGCATCTCATATCCTGAATCGCGGCTAAAACCGAGCTCAAAGAAATAGCTCTGCTTTATCCGTTCAAATTCATCTCTGGTAATAAGCTCTTTCTTAAGCCTGCTAAGTTCTGAAAGAACCTCTGTAACAGCAAGTTCAACATTTTCAGGAGCTGTGGAAAGCTCTATTGAAAAATATCCGGTTTCATCATAAGCAGACATATTAGAGTCAATCGAATAAACAATCCCAAGCTTTTCCCGCAGGTTCATGTATAACCTGGCGCTGCCGCTCTCTGAAAGAATTCTCCTGATTAAACGGAGAGGCATAATATAAGGGCTATGGCGGTCCAAACCTCTAAATGCCAGATTGAGATGAACCTGACTGTCAACATCGCTTACAAAAACAGATACAGGAGATTTTTGTAGCTGAATCGGGGAACTGATTAAGGGAAGCAGACCACCAGCCCAATTACCAAAATAATCTCTAGCTGCCTGAAAAAACTCTTCCGTATTTATATTACCGGCAACAACTAGCACAGCGTTTGAAGGGCGATAATATGTTCCGATATGCTCCTTCAGGTCAGCCTCGGTAAAAGAGGATATTGTATTAAGATAACCGATTGTTGGAATTCCAAGAGAATGGTCAGGCCAGAGAAGAGAGTTGGCAAGATTCTGTGGGTTTATCTCTTCACCTTTCTCGTTAAGGTCATCAAGAGCCTCTTCAGCTACAATTTTCTTCTCTGTCTCGACCTCTGAAAAATGCGGTAAAAGAATCATCTGTGAAAGTATTTCCACACCCCGCCTTACAAAAGCAGGATTAATACGGGAAAAGACACAAGTCGATTCTTCGTCTGTAGAAGCGTTTATATTCCCGCCAATAGCTTCAAAAGCAGTTTCCAACTCTAAAGCAGAGGGAAACTCTCCGGCGCCCCGGAAAAGCATATGCTCCAGAAAGTGAGAAAGCCCCGCCTTACCTTTGGGGTCATTCCTCCCACCTACTTTTATGTAAATGGCAAGCTCTGCGCTATGGAGATGCGGCATCTCCACAGCAACCAGTCTTAACCCATTATCAAGCAACATCTTTTTTGCCATATACACCTTTTTTATATGACTTCGGCTTTTGGCCATATATCGGGCAGCAGATTGATGCCCCTAAAATTCCCCTCTATGGAGGGGTGCCCGAAGGGCGGGGTGGTCTTTGACCGTCCGTGTTATCGGGCGACCGGGGACGGTCGCCCCTACATTTACGGTGTTAAAAATAACATCTCAACAATTGCCTAATTATACTTGTTTCATATAATTAGGCAATGATTTTTTATGCCATTATTCCTATGAGCTGAAGTAATACCTGAGCTAATAGATAATGTCGTATATCGCATATTTTTTATAAATTGTAGAATTAGGCAATATTTAAAAGCATGCTGGCTTCAGATTTTTAGGCAACCGTAGGGGCGGCAACCTGCCGCCAGTGCTGTCGGGCGAACACAGTTCGCCCCTACGAACCACCCTGCCGCGTTCCGCAGCACTCCTTTAACCACCCCGTCCGCTTCGCGTTCGCCCCTCCACAGGAGAGGAATGGAGGGGAATTTAACTCCACACTCCACTCTTCACACTCCACACTAAAAAAACAAAAGTCTGCGTCACATAATGATCAAAGTCAGATAACTAGGGCCACCGCATAAGCGGCGATCCCCTCTTTCCTCCCCGCAAACCCCAATTCCTCGGTAGTCGTAGCTTTAACATTCACTCTATCAATTTCACACCTTAAAGCCTTAGCAATATTACTCCGCATCTCCTTAATATACGGCGCAAGCTTTGGCTTTTGAGCTACCACCGTCGCATCAACATTTCCTATAGCATAACCTTTAGCATCAACAATCCCCATAATATGCTCCAGAAGCTTTATACTTGAGGCTCCTTCATAAGCAGGATCAGTATCAGGAAAATGCTTTCCTATATCTCCTTCTGCAATAGCCCCTAAAATTGCATCACTAATAGCATGAAGAAGAACATCTGCGTCAGAATGGCCGAGAAGCCCTGTTTCATGAGGGACATCAACCCCTCCTATAATAAGCTTTCTTCCTTTTACAAGCCTGTGCACATCATAACCATGGCCGATACGCATCACTCTTCTCCTTTATCCTTAACTCTTTAAAAATGCCTCTGCGAGAACAATATCTTCAGGAGTAGTAATCTTTATATTTCTGTAATCCCCTAAGACGATTCCCACTTTTTTACCGAGACGTTCCAGCAGAGAAGCATCATCTGTCCCGAGAAAACCTTCAACATCAGCAGCTTCATGGGCATCTCTTATAATCTTATATCTGAAGGTTTGCGGAGTTTGAGCCAGCCATAGCCGCCCTCTGGGCGGAGTCTCCGTAATTTGGCCATCATCAACCACCTTAACAGTATCCTTTACAGGAACAGCGACAACCGCGCCGTCATAAACAGAAGCTGTTTTCACAGACTCTTTAACGACATTTAACGGCACAAGGGGCCTTACCCCGTCATGGATAATCACAATATCCTCAGAGTTGCTTCCATCAATAGCCCTTAATCCGTTTCTTACAGAATGCTGACGCTCAGGGCCGCCCGCTACTATGCTCCTTACCTTTGTAAAGACGAACTTATCAATAACTTCTTTCTGGCAATACTCTATTTCAGCCAAAGGAACAATAGGATATATCTCGTCAATAAAATCCGCTTCCTGAAAGAGCTTGATAGTGCGGGCAACTATTGGCATACCGCCAAGGGAGAGATACTGCTTATTTATGGAAGCTCCCATACGCTTACCCATACCAGCAGCAGGTATAAGGGCTATCGTCTTCTTCTTCATGACACTACCTTTTAAGCTTGTTTTTTTAAATAACTACCGAATAGCGCCACGCCCGGATTTGCGGCAGATTTGGCCTGTCCGATTGAGCAAAACCGCAGGCATAGTAGAACTATGTCGAAGATTTTGCGATTGAGGACGGAACAAATATGTCGTGAAGACAGGTGTGGAACTCACGAACAAGCTTTTATCCTTTCTAACTCCTTAGGAATACGCTTCGGCTTCATTCCATCGCCAACACATACAAGAGTAACTTTGCATTTTACAAGAAGCTTTTCATCTTCAACACGAAAAATTTTCTGACTAAACGTAAAAGATGTCTTTCCGACTTCCACAAGCTCTGTATCTACCCTCAGCAGGTCGTCAAGGCGGGCAGGAGCCTTAAAATCCAGCTCCATTCTTATAACAGGAAAAACAGAACCTTTATCGTGGAAATCCCTGACTGAAATCCCCTGCTCCCTAAAAAACTCAGTCCTTCCCCTCTCAAAGAAGGCAAGATACCTGGCATGATAAACAACACCGCCGGCATCGGTATCTTCATAATAAATACGACACTCCATATGATCCCTCAATGTTTAAGAAACCTAACATTTTTGAAAGTTCGTTGTTAAAGTAAAGCAACTTGAAAATAATAACAAATCATTTTAAAGGAATGTCGTGTTTTAACAACCGTGATGCAGCTTTGGGGAAATATTACTATCTTGCTGCTGCATAATGGGAACAATAATGAGGGCAGCATTGCTAAAATAGCCGCTGCTCTCATTATTATGTAATGGAAGCTACCGAATGTAACCCAAAGGTTTTTGTTACCTTAATAATTTGCAGCTTTTACTTCAAAATACGCTTTTGGGTGAGCGCATACAGGGCAAATTTCAGGAGATTTTTTGCCGATTACTACATGCCCGCAATTGCGGCATATCCATATACATTCGCAATCTTTCGAAAATACCAGTCCATCTTCAATATTGGCTAACAGCCTTAAATATCGCTGTTCATGCTCTTTTTCGATCTTGGCTACCTGCTCAAACAAAAAAGCAATCTTGGTAAATCCTTCCGCTTTGGCATCTTCAGCGAATTTTGCATACATATCAGTCCATTCATAATGCTCACCGCTAGCAGCGTCCTTTAAGTTTGTGATTGTATCGGGTATATCTTCGTTGTGCAGTAGTTTAAACCAAAGCTTGGCATGTTCTTTTTCATTTTCAGCTGTTTCGGCAAAAAGAGCGGCAATCTGTTCATAGCCCTCTTTTTTGGCTTTAGACGCATAATAGGTGTACTTATTCCTGGCTTGGGACTCTCCTGCAAATGCCGTTAATAAATTTGCTTCTGTTTTAGTTCCTTTTAAATCTGCCATATCCACTCCCCCCCATGTAATAATATATTATAGATTATCTCTATTTCCATTCAGCTTCACTTGTTGCGTGCAACCTTTCTTCACGGCTCATCTTAGATAATTTGACTACTTTGTCAAGTTTCAGCCCTAACGCTTTGGCAATCCGACTACCGTACTCATTATCGGCAAGATAGCAGTGAGCGGCATGGCGATATTTGATATTATCCGTAACAGGTGCAATATTTGCAGCGCTGTTTTTTATCAGCAGTTCGCGCTTATCCTCAGTCATCAGGCGGTATAGATCGCCGGGCTGATAAAAACAATCATCGTTTATATACTGGTCATGATGATCGATAGTCCCTTCCATTGCAAGTGGCGGCTCCCTGTAACTCGCCTGTTCAGCCCATTCTCCAAAGCTATTTGGGTGATACCCTTTAATCGAACCATAGTTTCCGTCAACACGCATCTTCCCGTCCCGATGATAAGAATGTACTCGACTTTTTGGCGCATTAACCGGGATTGACGTATGATTTACGCCTAAACGGTAACGCTGGGCATCGCCATATGAAAACAGGCGGCCTTGCAGTAACTTATCCGGAGAAAAACTGATACCTGGAACAACATTCGCAGGGTTAAAGGCTGCTTGTTCCACATCTGCAAAGTAATTTTCAGGATTACGGTTAAGCTCCAGAACGCCTACTTCAATAAGCGGATACTCCTTATGACTCCATACCTTTGTTATATCAAATGGATTATCCCTGTGGTGTCTTGCCTGTTCCTCTGTCATGATTTGAAAATACATTGTCCAGCGCGGGAAATCACCGCGCTCAATGGCATAAAATAAGTCGTGTTGGCTGCTTTCTCTATCTTTTGCAACAATTGCCTCAGCTTCTTTGTCAGAAAGATTTTTAATCCCCTGTTGGGTTCTGAAATGGAATTTTACCCAGAAACGTTCGTTTTTATCATTAATCAAACTGTATGTATGGCTTCCGAACCCATGCATATGCCTGTAACCATCAGGTATGCCACGATCAGACATTACGATTGTAACTTGATGGAGAGCCTCAGGAAGCATTGTCCAGAAATCCCAGTTATTCTGTGCCGAACGCATATTGGTCTTGGGATCGCGCTTAACAGCATGGTTCAGATCGGAAAAATGGATTGGGTCCCGAAGGAAAAACACAGGAGTATTGTTGCCGGTTAAATCCCAGTTCCCTTCTTCTGTATAGAATTTTATGGCAAATCCGCGAATATCCCGCTCAGCATCTGCTGCGCCACGCTCCCCGGCTACAGTAGAAAATCTGAGAAAAACTTCAGTATCCTTACCGATCTTAGAAAAAAGCTTGGCTTTAGTATACTTTGTTACATCGTGTGTAGTTGTGAACTTACCAAAAGCACCACTCCCTTTGGCGTGCATACGTCTTTCAGGAATAACTTCACGGTCAAAGTGAGCCATTTTTTCCAAAAACCACACATCTTGCATAACCAACGGCCCGCGTGGCCCTGCTGTTATCACATCTTGATGATTAGGCACTGGCGCCCCGTTCTCTCTGGTTAGCTTTTTCTTGCTTTCACTCATGCTGACGACCTCCTGTATATTATTTACTGTTTTTTATGCACTCTGGACAGATCCCTTTAAATGTAACGTCATGTTCATCAATTTTAACTCCATATTTTTGTTGCGCAACCTCATTTATCCCTTTTATATGGTCAATATCTACATCTAATATCTTACCGCATATTTTACACTTGAAATGGTAGTGATGGTCAGCACGCCGGTCATATCTTTCCGGATCGTCTGACATTGAAACCTGACGTATTTCACCAGATTCGGCAAGTTGACGAAGATTCCGATAAACAGTTGCCTTGCTTATGGTCGGGTGAGCTTTTTGAATTTCAACATACACTTCATCAACAGTGGGGTGGATATGAAACTTTTTCAATATATCCAGAATAATCTGCCGCTGAACAGTGTTCCTTTTCACAGTCATTGATGCCTCTCAATTATTGATAATAATTTTTATTTAATATATTATACTAAATAGTAATAAATGTCAATATTATACAAATCCGTATATTACCTTGTATGCAGCCAATATCTCTGGCAGAATATAAAAACAACTATTTTATCAAAGGAAAAAAGATGTCTGTTGATGGGCAAAATGGCAATTTAATTGGCGTAAAGGGTTGGTTGTTACTGCTATGCATTATATTTGCCATTATTTCTCCTGTAGTAACTGTTGATTATACTCTAGGTAGCCTTTTCAGAAGCAACGGAGAATATTCTATTTTATACGTAACTACTGGCTATATTTTAAGTAACTTTTTAAGTGGTAAGGTAAACGGTCTATTTTTTTACGTTGCTCTATTCTTAGATATAGTATTAATGATTTTAAGTATAAGAGCTGGGATTGCCCTTTGGGCAGTTAAGCCAAAAGCTGTAGCAACGGCGAAGAACTATCTTTTTATTTATCTTGGCTATTCTGTTATAGCTGCAATACTCCTCCTATTTGCGGGATTGTCTAATCTGCCTTATTTCCCTTATCCGGTGACGATTACTATTGCCGTAGCATACTTCATGAGAGCTATCATATTCTTCGCGGTCTGCTTCAGCTATTTAACATATTCCAAAAGAGTTGCCGCCACTTATGGCCTTACTCCGAAAGCGCCGGAAACTGAAATCAATATAGATCAGAACAGCAAAACATATAAATAAATTATCCACAGGCAGGAAAAAATGAACATAGAACAGATGAAAGCGGTACTTAAAGAAATTATTACAAACACAGACCTGACCCCATGCGTTGTAGGCCATCGCGGGGTGGGAAAGAGCGCGGGTATAAACCAGGTTTGCAAAGAAGCGGGATTTAAATATGTTTCTCTCCGCCTTGGTCAGATGGAAGTTGGAGACCTTGTAGGAATACCATACAGGGAAGGAGAAGTAATGCACTGGTCCCGCCCTGCGTGGTGGCCTGCTGAAGACGACTTACCCACAGTTGTCCATTGCGATGAGCTTAACAGAGCGCAGCAGGAAGATACCCTTCAGGCGATATTCCAGTTCGTTGAACCTCCTGTTACAGGAGAAAACAGGGCTCTCCATACCCATAAGCTAGGGAAACAGCATAAAGTAATAGTAACAATTAACCCTCCTGATGGAACATACCATGTTACCCCGCTGGACAGGGCTCTTGTTGACAGAATGATTATGCTCTATGTTGAAACCGACTTCAATTGCTGGGCACGTTACGCAGAAGGACAAGACTTTAACCTGGGGGTAAGAGACTTTCTCTCGGCAAATCAGGAGCTCCTTTCAAAACATAACAATCCTATGCAGATGGAAGCCGAACCAACAGAGCGCGGCTGGGAGATGGTTAGTATTCTCGCAAGCTCATGCCGCTTTCCCAAAGAGCTTGAAGTTGAAGTGTATGCCGGAGTAATCGGTCAGGAAGCGGCCATAGCCTTTTTAAGATGGCAGAATGATCTTAAAGGGCGGCCTTTAACAGCATCAGATATCATTGACAACTGGGCTGAGAATAAAGAAAAAGCAATAAAACAGCGTGACGACCAACAGGGAGCTACAATAAGCTCTTTATACGCTGCCCTTAAAAACAGCCCTAATCTGGATAGTAATCAGAAAAAAAATCTGCTGGGATATATTGAAATTCTGCCTAAAGACTTGAGATTCGCTGTTATCAAAAACCTCCTTACAATACCTGAAATCGCTATGTTCCTCGCAAGCGAAGAGAACGATTCAGTTGTTATGGACGCCATAAAGCATATAACCGAAGAAG
>Ga0123357_10003764_pt1 | contig 17538 bp, 10 predicted proteins | sample TergutEmb28metaG_FD_89873 | JGI IMG/M metagenome (GOLD analysis project Ga0123357, IMG submission 89873) | Embiratermes neotenicus P4 segment gut microbial communities from Petit-Saut dam, French Guiana - Emb289 P4 | ecosystem: Host-associated > Arthropoda: Insects > Digestive system > Gut ... | reverse complement strand
GTACAAGTCATTTAGCTCCTCGTTATGCAATCTCCTCCATTCCCCCATTACCTCGTCCCTCCTAGGTCCAAATATTCTCCTCAACACCATGTTCTCAAACACCCTCAGCTTCCTTTCCTCCCGTAGTGTCAATGACCAAGTTTCACACCCATACAAAACAACAGGCAAAATTATAGTTCTATATATCTCGATCTTTAAATTTTTGGATAGCGACCTGGAAGACAAAAGATTCTGCACTGAATGATAGCAAGCATTTCCTGACTTCAATCTGCTCTTAATTTCTGTCCCAATAGAATTTTGATTTGCTAAAGTTTTTCCAAAATATTTAAACTCTTCCACCCTCTTGAAGGTACTATTATCAGTCCTCACACTGTGAATTCGTCCTGCATTCTGATCTCGAGACATGACCATGTACTTAGTTTTATCAGCACTTACTTCCAATCCAATCTCCCTAGTAGCAGCTACTAAACCTTCTGCATTTTCCCTTAGAGTATGTATGCTTCCTCCCAGTTTATTGACATCATCAGTATAAGCCAGAAGCTGATGTGTACCATTTAGTTTGAAACCATCCTGGTTTACCTGAACCCTCCTAATGGCATACTCTAAAGCAAAGTTAAAAAGCATTGGTGAGGTTCCCAGATTTTGAGACAGTTGGCACATGAAGGTGGCAAGGTTGTCAACCCTACTCACCGGCTGCCTTGTCCCCCAGGAAATATTCCTGGTACGCATTTCTGTTAGAGGCCAAGTCGACCCCAGGGCCATAATGTGGCTGGAAGAAAGAAGTTAATGAAAAATTCCAATGAAACCATCGGGAATCGAACCCGCGACCTTCCATAGCTCAGTGTCTGAACCAGCTGCACCACTGCGTGGCAACATATACAGTTCCTTGAGTAGACAGTCAATTCCAATTTGGTCCCCAGACCCAATTGGAGTATGTAGTACATTCTTGCATCCATGTTGCTTTACCAGCAAGTGACTGGATGTGATTATGGGTCACAACGTTTACAGGAACCCTCACAGTCTGAACCATCGATTTTCATACTAGTATCAAAAACAAAGCGTAACATTGTTACTGCTCTAAACTAAATATTTAAGAGTTGGATTTACCACACATTCCATTGTATATGCGCTATAGTTCCACTGCAATGTCATCATCAGTCAATACGTTGCAGTACAGGTATTTTCGGGGCAGAAAAATTTTACATTAAAACTGCTTTCTGTAATAGTGAGCAGCACAGATGGGAGACTTGAATCTTCACCAACACCACTGTGGGTACCACAAATCTTGCCAGATTATTTGTATGCCTATTCACAAAGTATGATCTGCATGATAAGGAAAAGCTATAAATCCATGACATCTTACATAATTTCTTCATGGAACAGGCTCATTTAAGTTGTGTTTTCCTTCCAGGTTTTATAATTGCAGTTTTACTGAAAATTTAAATGTAGCTGAAGAAGTTTGCCTGGAAAAGAATAATGAGAGAGAGATAACGCGTTTCATGAATCTGAGCAGGCAAAGAAACAAAATGACTACTTACTATGCTGGTTCAATTGTGTTCACCGAATTAAAATATCTGGCATTCCTTCTTATCTTGATGGGAAATAGCATGAGGTGAGACATGTGCAAGAAAGCACATATTTGAAAGAACATAGTGAATGTTAAGTGAGAGTAAGAAACTCAATCTGAATTCTGAGTATTAGTTTTATATTCTCTGACATTACACTGTCTCAAATAAGTGACCCTGCCCACCATCAAGTCTACATTATTGTGGGCTGTTTGACTGTGCATCTTCCTCATGAAATAAAGTGAAATGCCAACTTGATGCAACTAGGTAATTTTATTAATGTATTCTTAGCTCGACATGTTTCAGGCGCATACGCCCATCATCAGGAGCATTAGATGTTGAGTTGCAGCATACGGTTTTCTGCACCAAGTTTTCGGACGGGTGGTGGTCTTGAGAGCCGCTGCGTAGGTCGTGTTTACGGTGTGGATGGTGCTGGTGTCACACAGCACCATCCACACCGTAAACACGACCTACACAGCGGCTCTCAAGACCACCACCCATCCAAAACATGTCGCGCTAAGAATACATCAATAAAATTACCTAGTTGCATCAAGTTGGCATTTCACTTTACTATATTGTTGTGTCTGTTACAGCTTTGTGCACCATGCCCTGCATCTTTAATTCCATCTGGTACATTACCAGGAGTTTTGCTGGGTTTCTGTTGAGGTTTCTGATGCATTTTCACATGGGACCCAATGTCACTGGTGCCCTGTTGTTGCCTGGCAGTATTGGTACATATTTCTGCTTTCATGTCCACATACCAACAACAAGAAAGCTCCTGACAAGGAACCACAAGGTTTGAAACATGTAGAGCATAGTGCATAAAACTAAAAAAAACACAGTGCAGTCTGTGTTGGATGGTGAATAGTGCCACCACCTGTTTACTAGGTATGGGACAAAGGCTAAACTGCTATCTAAAGGAAAGGAATGTGGGGCCTTTAGAGAGCAATGTGTTTGTTTCACAGTCAGTGAAAATGAAGTTTTCAAGAACACCACTCCAACAGTCGCTTAATAAAAATAATGCATGGTATAGTTTTATTGCCTAGTTTCCATTGAAAAATTTTTCAAGGTTATTTCATTACACAATGGCAGCCGGACAATAAATGAGGGTACTGCGCCCCAAGGACCTCACACGATATAGACTTATAATTTCACTCTCTTTGTACAACAATGGTGGGTCCAGGGGGTTCTGTTCCCTCTCTTACACTCGCGTGCATGCACATGCACCCATGCATGCACACATCAAACTCATGCTTGCATCATCATCATCATCATCATCATTACTTTAACATGTCATCATGAAGTCAACAGGCATACACATAATTTTCTTCCCTTGACCACATATATACAAAAAGAAAGTCATTATCTATGTAGCCAGTACTGGAATGCTCCACTGTACAAGCTTACATTAACCCCATAGAAAAGAACAGGTTTCAGCTTCTGTTAACATTCAGGCAATAGCTTGTGTTACAGGTTACATGATATGGATGTATAAATGTTCACATGCCTGTTCAAAACTATAACACATCACTTATTATTAAATACAGGAAGAAAGTAAACACAGTGGGATTGTATAAAAATGCCATGGAAAATAAAAGGGAAGCTACTTCCTGTTGGTTCCAGTATTGTGAAACATACCTTAACAAACTTATATTTCAGGAAATAGTAGTTGTTTGCTCACAAAGCAAGTTCTTCTTGCAGCAAAATATATTAACTGTAACCCACATGAACATCATACAAAATAATAGAAAAACAGTATATAATTGTGAAATTAACAGCCTATTAACAAAAAGCTCCTATTATGTGTAGAAATGTCACATTAGATTATGTACACCAGTTTTACATCAGAGAAACAACTTCTTTCAGCCACTTGCATAATTCCAAAAGTCACTTCTAAAATGCTCTGATGAATGTTACAAACAGCAGATAAATAATTTGTAAGTAATTATATTGATATATGCCTCACTTTTACTCTAGTCTATGCAGGAAAGTATCAGATGGAACACACAACTGTATGTAGTTTGTGTTTGTGCAGACAGATGGAGCAACACTTGTAGACTAGACAATGAGGTAATAATACTTGTTTGGTCTTTCTCAGAAGTTAGCAACCTTCAGGGTAAAAACTATCATCACTATTATAAATTAACAAACACACAAACACACACTCTCTGATACATACGTTAAATAATGACGCACAAGAAGGATCTAACTTTTGTGTTACGTGGAACTGACAGTTAGTTCCTCATCTCATTTGTTCTGTGAGCTCGAAGTTGAGACTAGATATGTGTTATACATACATTAATACCAACAGCAAAACATTCAACTTTCTTCCCAATTTGCTGTTGGGAAAATCTGACACATTCCTGCAAATGCAGAACACCAGTGAAACAGAATGTCTGTTTGAAATGCATAATGGAAAAATGAATAGAGTAAAATACTGCATGTGAACATTACAATATAATTTTTCCAGCTGTTTTTGTAATAATGCTGTGGACTGAGTTGCTGAGTTGTGGAGAGGCAACTTCCATACATCATTGTTGTGAAGTCTGAAAGCATCAGATTTCTAATTTTTGGAACATGTAGTACATTATTATTGGGGGGGGGGGGATTAACCACTATATAGAGCTTGGTATGTTGGAAGATAATATTGACAAGGTTCTTAAAGGAATGGGATGTAAGGGTGAGAAATGGATCAATCTGGTTCACAACATGCTCCAGAGGCAGACACTTCAGACAAAGGTAGGGTATGTTCAAGTTCCACAAGATGGGGAATTTCTTTACTATATGAGACTATCAGCTTTTCAAAAAGGAGTACCTGAAGCCACTTGTTATGACAGAAATTTCTGGATAAGGATGTAAATTTTAAGTACATAAAACTGTTATTTTCGTAATAAGGAAATATGCCAGTTTGTGGCTAGTTGTCAGCTTGTGCCTTATAGGACATATTCCATTGCATGCACTGGTCTTTTTAATCACAATACACCATTTCAGTGGAAGTAACAGGCATGGAATGACATGTTTCAATCAACCAGCATTATAAAGTTTTGTACATAAATTGGTGCACTTCTGTTGTGTATTTGTCATGATGGCATAACTCTTACAGTGTAAATAAAATGAATGAATGAAGTATTCATATTAAAAAAAAACTGGTACTGACATTTGTGTACATTTATAGTAATCTTTGGTTTTTCTTTACTTGAAAAATGTGCTTCTCTAATTCCTTGTGATTTTCTTGGTATTTTGTCTGTGTGTTTTATGCAGTTCTGTGGCTTCTTGTTATTTTCATTACTTGCTGTTTGATGTGTTGCATAGCTAATGTGGCTGAAAATATACTGGAACCAGATAGTGGAACTCACATCCATAAACAGCCCTTAAGTGCTCTACCACTTGTAACACTCCCATGGTATTTGTTCAAACTCCATGCATTATCATTGACATGTAAGTCATATGTTCAGGTGTGTGTAGAATGTGATGGGTTGTCTATGGATTGGAGTGCTACTAGTTGTAAGTTGCTATAGTGTACTAGATACTGTGCTGTTAATCTTCTGGGATGTTTCACAACATCAGTTGTTGGTATGTTACATAACCACTCATCAACACTTCACAACATCCCAGAAGATTGAAGGCCTCAGCTGCACTGCAGCAAAAGACTCATATCTCACAATATTTTGCCCTGGTATCAAAATATGTGTTATTCACAGTGACATTTTCTTTGATAATTAAAGGTATGTTTACATTTTAAGTTATTAAGATTTTTTTTCTGGCTAATTTTGTTATGTCAAAATATAGGCTTTACTGCTGTGCATGTGTCCTATGTCTGATATATGATGGGAATATCCAGAATTGCAATTAATTTTATGAATTGCTGGCAGGTTCTTTTAAGTGTGATGTTAAAGGTTCATCCACATTGTCAATTATGTTTTAATGAACCATCTGAATGTTTTATTCAGTACATGCTACATTGCTATATATATATATATATATATATGTCAGTTGTTGGTAACCTCAGTTTATGAATAAAATATGTTACGTTTGCAACTAGGAACAATTTCTGTAACAGCTTTTATTTTTCCCAGAGTACATAATTAAATGTAAATTTTCATTTGTGAATATTAGAGACTTTTAAAAATTGATGTATGTCATTCCATTATTTTAAATTCCTGTGAAATGGTGTAATGGTGCCATAATTAAGATAATTTTATATTACTGGCATGTTGTGTATTAAGGTTCACTGCTGCTTTAGTGTACTTTAAAGTATAACTAATCAATTAATTGAGTAAAGACTCAATACCATCAACACAAGTCTTTATATTATTACATAATGTAACAGGATGTCTAACATAATGCTCAGCCATTTGATTCACTGACCCCATGCAGCACAATTCTTCTTGACAACCTAACAATTTTAAGTTAGTTGAGAATCTTCCTGCACATTATGGCATGTAAAATTTAATTAGCATATTTCCAAGAACTTCCATCAAGTCTTTGTCCTAATCCAAGCAAATCCAGTCCATTCCATCCCATATTATTTACTTAAGATCCATTCTAATAACGTTCTACCACCTTTTCCTAGGTTTAATAAAACCCAAATCCTATACACATCTCATCATCCCAGTAAAACCAAGCTCTATCCTAATGTTCCTACATTTACCACTACAACTGGGAATGGCAAGTAGTATAACTTCTAGCTACCATGTTCCCGAGTTCCTTTGCCTACTGATGCAGCCTTGTGAGTCTTTCAGCCATTCCTTTCTCTGATGCTTCCCAACAGGCATTTATTTTTGTGCATGTTGAGTGCAATCCACAATTTTCTAATGGCTGATTATGAGGAACAATGCATTCACATTAAGTTTTACTCTAACCTTGGGAAGACTAGAACAAAAAAACATGGAATGAAAACTGGGTTTATTGTTAAGATTTGGGAACCAAACAGCAATTCCTCTTAATAGAAAAGCCTATAGAGGTCCAAAGAAAGAGAGACAAGTCAGGTCAAATATCGAGAGTGTGCTGGTGATCACTTTTTAGTTGTGAGAGCATTATACATTGTGAATTTGTTTCTCCAGGTAAAATGGTTAACCAGCTTTACTACTGGGATGTTTTGCAGCAACTGAGGGAACAAGTCCACCAAAAATGTATGGAAGAATGGTAGAACCAGGACTGGTTGATTCAATATGACATTGCGCCAGTGCACACTGCTTCATCGGTGCAGCATTATTACTGGGATGTTTTGCATCATTTGAGGAAACAAGCCTCCAAAAACATATGAAACAATCTTAGAACAAGGACTTGCTGATTTACCGTGACAATATGCCTGTGTGTCCTGCTTTGTCAGTGCAGAAATTTTGGCCCCCTAAAATATGTCTGTGGTCTCACATCCTCTTTGTTTGTCTGATTAGTTCCCTCAAAACTTTTTCTTGTTTCTGAGAATCAAATTGCAGCTACAAGCATACCATTTCCAGTATGTCCCTGACATTCAGGAAAAATTTCTGATGGTTCTACATGCCATTCCAAAAAGTCAGTTGCAGTGGTGCTTCCAGCATTGGCAAAAATGCTGGATGCAATGAATAAGCTGGAAATGGGAATAGTCTGACATGGACAACAATGACAAATAACAAAGCTAAGCCTATATTCTGTTGCTGATTTAGTCCAGGACCTTCTGGATATATCCTCATATTCAGTGAGGTGTACAGATCATGTACCTTCTTTTTATGGAAATCTCCAGCCTCCTGCTACTTCCTTTTAGGACCCATTATTCCTCAGTATGTTTCTGATCACTCTGTTCCTGTGCTATACTTTCAATGTGACAGACCAGGTGTCACAGTTGTACAAGAGCCCAAAAAATCACAATTTTGTATAAAGGTTTCTTCATGTTTTTGATAGTAGATGGAAAGGCAGCATCAAAAAATTTTGAGTTTTTGTGTTAACATTTCATAACATGCTGGCCTTGTTCATTTATTTCTGTTTAAAAGTATCAATAAACCCACAACAGGTGTTTGTAATGACATATTTGTTGACACTGTACCTCTGCAAATGTAACTTTGTTAGCTGCATGATGTGACACTGATAGTAATGCATACTTCTGTCTGCTAAATGTGCACTCCGAAAGAAGATACACGTTCCATAATCCAAGCATTTAAAGACAATTGTGAATGCAGTTTTTATTAAACACATTTTTTTAAAATCTTTGTGTGGAAATTGTCTCCATTCTCATACCAAGTGTATGAATTTGATGTACAGTCAAACCACAATATAGTGCCCCCAGATATAGTGCGAACTTCACTTAGCACCCATGACAGTCTGTATAGAGAAATTCCGGTTATACAGCATTTCTATTTACTGCCACTCCTGATGGATACCATTGCCTTCTATGTACTGCCCCATTTTGCAGTGAAAAAACAGTGGCACTCTATGGGGGTTTGACTGTAAATTGTTAGCTGCAACTTCTTTCCTCAAACCCACAGCCAGATATTACAGCAGGTTTCCTGTTTCTTCCTTTTTTATTTATGTGTAAAATCTTAATATAAGAAACTTACTATATTTTAAAATGTTTTGGCCTTTCAAAACTCACATCCACTATAAAACACCTGACAATCAAAATAAATTTTGAAGATGCCACTGTTGTTGAATCCACCAACCAAATCCATAGATTTAAATAGTAGCATTACACTCCTGAGTTCCAAACATTTGATTGGTTGATTCTACTGTTACCAGTTGATTTTCCATATTTTGTGTTTCCTTTTGCTACAGCATAAGCAATCTGCTGGCATATTTTTTATACATTTTCATTAAACTGGTACACGACAAAAACACATGCTGACATCAACTGGAGCTATGTTATATTCTACACCACAGCAAGCTGGCATTAGGCCTATATCCTATTGTTAAGAAAGTGGAAGTGAGAAACAAACAAGGACGACATACAAGACACCGAATAAAAAAGAATGTACTATTGAAGTCTTCTTCTGTGACTTGTTTATCCTTCCTCATTGTTTTATTATTAATCATTATTAGAATAAAGCATGAGTGATTTGTTCTTTAAACGTCTACATTACAAAGGGGATACATATGATGGGTTTGCCTGTACATGAATATAGCTTTAATTTCCCATGAAAATGCATACTGCAAGTAGAAACATTTGATTATTATTATTATTTTTTTACATTGTGATACACTAAACCATATTTTGTACATTACAAATAACCTTATTCGTTCAATCATAAAGATAGTATGCTCATGAGATCAAAACACAGAAATGGCCATTCATGTGTGCTTGTGTATCTACATAAGAGTTCAACAGCCTAAACTCTAAATGTATTTCTTTACAGTGTTGTTGTTCAGTCACGCTGATATATGATAATAGTAAAGGAACTGTCTTATGCATTTTTTTTTTTTACTTGTGGAGGGTGAGATGATAAATTGTGGCACTAAAACCAAATATTGTTTTCCATTGTCAACAGAAATAAAATTGTCTGCACAGCAAAGAACTTTCACTGAGCAGACAGAAAAGGACAACATATTTTTGGTTTAATTAAACATAAATTATTGATTAAGCACTACAAACTCTTCTATAAAATGAAATTACTTTATGTAATGCATTTTGTATGATTTGTTTTGCCACAAGAAGAAATTAGAGAGACATTTTCTTAACAGAGAGAAAAGGTTAAAGCTGAATACAACATAACACAGTGGGCCCTAAACCAGAATTATTGGGACCAAACAAAACTATCAATGTCAGTTACTTGGTTTTGCCGAGGCAATAGGAACTTCTCACACTTGGTCCTCTTCACATTAAGCTCACCATTATGACATTCAAATTATTCCGTCCCATCAATAGAAAAATTAAACATAAAAAAACTTGAGACTTCCTTTTCTAGCTTCCGCAAACATTAATTAATCTCTGTTCAACAAGTGCTACACAGTGGTGCAGCCATCAGCTGCGTGACATCCACCACAACTGTTGTGTATGAGGAACCCTGCTTTAAAATGGGTGAATGTCACTACAGCCAAGGGGTTGCTTAAGAAAACTTTCTGCATTTGTATACAGAGAACAACCATAATTGCATTATTGTTTTTAAATATACATTAATATATAGGCAACAATCCATATGCTATACCTTTACATTATAATAAATCTAGTACAAAATCCTATGCTAGGGAACATGGATGTATGTTGTGGAACTTCTTTTCAAGTGTTGTGAAAAACATTGAATTATCTAAGATAAACATTTATTCAAAACTTACACTCATCTGAACTGACCACAAATCCATAGATTTAATATATATTTTATTTCTGACTCAATTCCTGTATGTAAATTGAAAAAGATTTAATCAAATTTTAGTATAAATCATCATGTAATTTTTATGCATATTACAACAGGAACAAAGATTCACTAAAATTTCTTCAGATGCTATTTCCGCAGATGATCAGTTACATCAATGTTGAGCAGAAAACCAATGTTTCAGAGACATGCTGTGTCAAACTTCAAAATGTTATGTTATGAGGCATTTTGAGTGAAGATGCCATATGAGCATATGGCCAATTTTCAACTGTAACATTGCTATGAGCATTTTAAAGTACATACATGACTGTAACCAAAAATTGTTAGGTACATATACTTTATCGCACTGTACAGCGAAAGAGAAACTCGTGACAAATGGCACCAAAAAATAAATATACCAAGTCTTAACCTACCATACACCATGTGTTCGATAACACCTCAAAACAAAGCAGGGATTCACTCTTACCCCATGGTATGTATGTCAAAAAAAAAAAAAAATTGTGGCTGATGACAGCACAAAGCAAAGACATCATTCCTATTTGTTACCCAGTTAGTTATATTAGTTTATGTGGTTATGATACAATGGGAGGGAAAAACAAGTTTTGATTAGGTGATATAAAAGAACGTCAATTTTCAGTTATGTTACACTGATTGCTGTTCAAAATAGCCTTCACTGTATTGTATGCACAATTCTGCATGTCTCAAAAGAGAATTTGTTGCCTTGTTGTTTCCCTGTATGTAGTCGGTGCACTCCACAATTTGCTGTGATTGGTCTTTGACTTTTTTGAGTAGAACATATCCTTCATGTACCCCCACAAGAAGTACTCAAGAGCAATGTCCACCCTGATTTTTAATGGCCTGTTTGTGAAAAATTTGTTGTGCAAATTTTTTTCCTATTTACAAAGACCTGTCTGCACCAAATTAGTGTATGAAAAATTATCCTCCTAACTATGTAAACTAACACAGAAACATAACTAAAATTTGATGTATTTCTTTTGTGCTAGTATTTGACACAATTTCCATGTGATGTCATACATACAGTACTGTAAGACTTAACTGCTGCTTTGTTTTGTGGCATTATAGGAATGCTTTACAGTAGGTACAGACTGAACGAATTACTTTATTTTATGGTATTATCTAACACATACCTTTTATTTGTAGTGTATTATAAAACGTACATATTGTTAAATTTTCAGTTGCTATCATGTACACATATTAATATGCCCATAGTATAATGGTTGATAACTCGGTATCTATTGTTAGCATTTTTTACTCAAAATAACTCATATAATAACATCCTGAAGTTAGGCACACCTCATGAAGACTGTACTCTATGTCAGTCAGTCAGTCAGTTACTGCAAAGCTATGTGTCATATACAGTGGGATCTTCTGGGTTATGACCTTGTATGTGCCAATGTTATGGATGAATGTGTTGCCTGCATGTGAGAATAGAGATTCTAATAACATTGCTGAAAAGAGTTCAGGTCCTCGGGATATTCTGTTCTTTCAGCTGGTAACTACTTAACCAGTTGACCTCTGACATGTTGTAACATCCAGTAAGTCTTGAATCATCACATTGCCTGCATCCCTAAGGTTGCAAGTTACTGCTATGATTGCTCACAATGCATTTGGCAGGTCAGGCTGAGCAGGCCACACTCCCACTCTTGATATGATTCTGTGATCCCTGTTGTCTCACCCCTCTTGTTCCATAATTTGACCATACTGGTGCACCATATACTTGCTTAGCTCCCATAGCAACCCCCCTTTTTCCTCAATCTTGTTTGACCATTCCACTTGCTGTAGCTTATTTATCTGCATTGGAGAGCTGCAGATGACAAAATTGCAATTGGTTCAGTTTGAAACCCACCTTGTCCCTTATGGGTATTGGATGTAGTCCTGCTTTGATTGTTTCTTTGACAAGCCAGTTCATGCTGGCCCTGCTGTTCTATGTCTGATTCTAGTCAATGCTATTCCTCACCAATGTGGACTTGTCTGCCTGAGAGAGACAGAGGGTTGCCCTGTCTGCTAATATAATGGGATGCTGTAGACCCTAACACCTTCAGTCCAAACTCATCCTGCACTGACCTTAACATGCTCAGTTCTCTTGATCCAGGCCATAGACTGCCATATGTCAAATTTTGCAAGCATGTTACCAATCATTTTGACATAAATTATTGGTAACCCCTGCCCATGTTTTGTAGACTCTGCATTTAGAATGCACAGCTACTTTTAAGTCTAACTGTTCTGCATAAATATTTACCATAGATTCTGAATTTCATCATTGAGATTCTTCATAGCATAAATGAACATGGATGTCCATGTGGGTGGATTTTCTGTATGCATTGTGTCTCTCATGTTAAGCAAACTGAACTGGGCTCATAGTGGCAGTGCAGATAATTAGACTTGACCTCCTGTATCCCATGTGTGACCAATGAGGAAGGGTTTTTTCACTCTATGTATGGTATGTGTATGTTTATGTATATCCATGTGATACAACATGCTTGGCGAATGGACACACTACTATGCTTAATTATGAAATATCAACCACATGGGAAATGAAGCCAAGGACAATCCCTCAAAAGACCTCTTGATTGTTAATGGGAGCGGAACAGGTCACGAGGCCATACCTTCAAGCTGGTGATGGTGATGGTGGTGGTGGTGGTGGTGGTGGTGGTGGTGGTGGTGGTGGTAGTGGTGGTGGTGGTGGTGATGATGATGATGATGATGATGACGACAGTGATGATGAAAATATTCATGTGTGAATGTATAAGATATTTACAGTCACTCCCCAGACTGACTGACAATAGATATACAGCCTACCTCAGACACAATGGTTTTCTATTCAGCACTGATGCAGTGCCTAGTCATAATAAAAGCTTCAGTCCTGTGACACAGACAAATACAAAAGGATACACAGAAACTCATTTTTAAAAGTGTTCACTTTAGAAAGTACAAATTCAGGAACTATTTTCTTCTGGAAGACAGTCATTGTTCGTGATAAAAAAAAGTTAAAAGGTATTTGAAGTATTACTCACTAAACACTATTAAAGTTATGATTCAAAAGAAGTGAATAATAAGCCATATTTGAGATCTGATATTGTTGCCTTTGTATCTTTGGGAAAAAAAATATTTTGGTGTCATGTAGAAATGTAATAGTAATAATTATGGAAACACATTGATACAAGGTTAGTAAAAACACTGAGCTGCTGTGAGAATGAAGATGGTTTTTACCTTGTTATTAAAAGTACAATTACATGACTCAGAAATCTTTTCTTACTCAGAAGTGAAAGAAAGAAAGGTTTTTCAGTATAGGAGATCATTCACCCTTGATGGTTCCTGAAATAACTACCATTTACACATTTATATACATCGATTTAAAAACTACATATTTCCATAAAGGTAAAACATGAAATTACATAAATGAAAACAGTCTTCGCATAAAGTACAATATGCAAATAAAATATCTTAATATAAAATGGCTTCATAATTTACAATAATAATTACCTTCAGTTTTATTTCTTTGCTGCAATTAGTGACACATGGACATGTTTTCCTTTGTGATATCACTTAAAATAGTTTAACAAACACTTCAAGAAAAATATATTACAAATTGTTATCAATTCCATTTTGGTATTTCAAGTGACATCACTCAATTCAGTGACAACAAAATCCAGTTTAGGTGTTAATATCTGGTATGTACAACTGGCTCACATTTCTATTCTGAAACACATGAACCACATTTTCCTTCGGATGCTTAATATCCTAGGTCAGTGGTTTTCATAACGTGACTTGTCAGTTTCATGCACCACTGCTGTGTTTTTGGTAATTATAAAGTTGAAACAAAATAAAGAATTTTAATTGCCACAGCAATGTAACAAGTGCATCTGAATTTCTTTTGCAGATTGAAATTTGAGTTATAAAACACTTAGCCCTTGAGATGTCACTTTCTGAGCCATTAAAATTAACTATGTTGTCCCTAATGCTCTACAACAGTCAAATATTTATATATATATATATATATATATATACATATATATATATACTCGGAATGCTCCATGCGTTAATTTATGCAAATATACTGCCTACCGATGAACTTACTTTGTTTGAAGTTACATGCTTTTGTTAACCCCATCCTACATAATTTGTAAACAAAAATATAGCAGTAATAGAGATAGTTACACTATGTCATACTGAACTCAAAATATATGCCCTCAGCTGCTGTTGTAATAATAAGGTCTGAGATTTGAAATGTACAGAGCCTATGAAATATGTGGAAGTAATGTTCAGAATTTTAGAAGTTATTTCAGAGCACCACAGAGTGAACATGATCAAATTAAGAGACACATGAACCATAAACGTGTGCATGGAGAAAACATTCATGGAGCTGGAGAAAAACTCTCCACTGCACAGAAGACCATAAGCCTTAAACTTTCAATACATGAATTATTTTCTGGTTTTAAGGATGATCTCATAACCCTTCAATCAGATATGTTGGAAAAAGCTTAGAATTTTCACATCGCAGTCTTTTGGGTTATAACACCATATATTTTGACGGGTGAGTAGAAGCCACTTACACCCTGAAAATGGAGGCAGTACATTTCTACCAACTAACTGTTGCCATGCCCCCCCCCGCCCCCTACTTCCACCCATAAAAAACCTTCACGGCCATGAGAACCTCACTCATATCTCATATAGTTTGCAGATTAGGGTAGAAGAAAACATTAATCTGCTGCTTTTTCTAAAAGAAAAAGTGGTAACTGACTAATACTTGAATAACACAAATGCTGAAGAAAATTAAGCACGTACTGGTATTTTGATATTCTTTGTATGAAATATACAAAGTGGTGATGCCTTACTGTTGTGGAGTCATTTTTGTATGTCTCATTGCTACAAGTGCCTTACAACACCTACTAGCGCCACAGAAGTGAGTCATTCTTGAATAGCTAGTCAAGAAATTGCAGTTGAACCCATTTATAATGACATTGCTTTATGTGACACCTCATCTATGGCATCAGATATTTGGTAGTATCAATTTACTCGCTTATAACGACACGAAATATTCAGTCCCTTTCATGGCGTTATAACCGAGTTTGACTGTATTTAAATGTTATGGAACTGGAATATTCATTAACATGTCCACAAGAGTCCACCACTTGTCCCTGGCCTGAGCCAGATGATAGCTTCTCCACAATCCCCAACTTCTTTATGATCACTCTGAGCACTTTAGGATCCATTTCAGTATTATCCTACTGTCTACAACTATCTTCCAAGCAGTATCTTTCTTTCAGGTTTCCCTGCCAAAGCCTTGTGTATGTTTCTCTTCTGTATACATTTTGTCCTGCATTATCACTTTAATAATACACACTAAGGAGTACAAATCATGAAGCTCCTTAAGATGGATCTTTTTTCCAGCTCTCTGGTATATCACCCACTTTGTCACAAGTGTTTTCCTCAGCACCCTGTTCTTCAACACTTTCTGTCTGTGTTCTTTCCTCAAGTTGAGAGATCAATTTTCACACCCATACAAGACAACAAGAAAGGTTACAATTCTATATATTTCAGTAGTAATGATTCTAGTGAGCAAACTGGAAGACGAAACATTCTGAACCGACTGGTAGCCAATATTTCACAAATTAAATCGGCTCTAAAATTTTTCATGACTGCAATTTTGATTTGTTAGTGTCATGTTTTAATATTTCAAACTTTAAAAGCATTAGATTATACTCTCTGGAGATCTTGCTTTGGAAGAAGCTGTGGACCTATCATAAGACAAAATACATGTGGGTGATATTAGCTAATGTTTACCTTACAGCACCTGCACAGGCCCAATAATAGTTATGATATATGTGTTGAAGCTTTTGTAGCTTCAAAAATTCAGCTATGTCAGAATATTCAAGTTGACAAGCATTTCAGCGAATGACTCTGTTGCCTTCATCATGGTCCTGATATTACTTGACACCCAAGCTTTCTGGAATATATAACAGTCTCATGAAAGGACATGAGCCAGTAGAGTCCAAGGAGAATCAAGGCCAAACACAGAAATTGATTGACTTTGCCCACTAACTCACTTGGCTCATGTCCTTTCATGAGCAACAGGATGTTACTTCTACATATTCTAAATAGCATGGGCTTTGAGTTGTAACAGGACCATATGATGGAGACAGAATCAGTGTCTGAAACACTGGTGGATATGAACATCCTGATGTGGCTGTCAGCCCAAGAAGATTTTATTGAATAATTTTGATGTTATTTACAAGGAAAGGCCAAATATAATTCTCACAAATAAATTTAAAATGTACTCTTACTCTCAGCTGTGCTGTCACTGATTTACAAGACATTTCACAGACCTCATATTTCTCTGTCATCAGGGTCAAATTCATGAACAGATTTTCAGAATATTTATTCTTCATGAAGGCTTTATTTTAGAGAATAAATTAATTATGTTATTGTGATCTAGTAATGAATGATGCCATGAAAGATTTTGTATGATACAGTTTATGCCTAAGAAACCAACAAAGGAAGGGGCATACCTGAGGTCTGATGGTAATTAGCCACTGAAGTGCACAATCTAGAGGAAAAGGAAGTGAGTACACAGAAAAATGGCTCCATATGCACTTTGACAATTTTCATCAAAGGAACTGACTGAATAAATCTGGAAAGTTTCACATGGGCTTGTGCACACTGCCATGGATATGTTTCTGTAAGTAGATGTAAATTAACCATAGGTACAGTTATCCCATTGTACATTTTTGTGATGATGTGCCTGATGTTGGTTGTATGAATAGGTGTTAATAGGTCAGTAATTTGAAATTACAGACAATTTTTACTGTAAGCGTGAGTTATGCTGTTATTTATTCTTTGACAAAATAACTGAATAAATATGGAAGAATGGGCTCAATCACCATAGATACATTGGACTCTTCAGTTTAAATGGACAGGAGTTTGTGTGCACTAGCAGACCTCAGCTTTCTCTGTTTCATTCATGTCAGAAGTTTGATTCTGCAGTAACGTAAAATAGGTAGAAGTCACAGGATACAAGGTCCAGGGTGTGTGGTGGATGGGCAAGATATTCCCGTCAAAAATGTTCCAGGAGCACAGGCTACAAGGGCAGAAGGATTGTTATGAAGATGGGTCACTGTCTTTGTGAGCAAGCCAGAACATTTAGTGTGGATGGATTTGCCAAGCACCACAGGGTTAAGATGAATTGTCTGCAGTCACTGTTTTCTGTGGTTTGGGAATTTACAAAGAAGAATGACTTCAGAACCTAAAAATATTGTTAAAAGTGCATTCCTCAGTAATTAGACACTCAATTCGAACCCACACTTTACTGCAAGTGACAATGTAAATAGGAACCTTAAAATTCTTTCGCTTTCCCGTGGTAACAAAACTGATTCTCAAAATGTATTTGGAGCATGTGAAATGGTGATGGTAAAATTAGCAAACATCATAATTAAAAATACAGCCCAAACTAAAGTAAGAAGTTGTCTGAGAAAAGGAACCACCAAGTGTACCTAAAATTCCATTGTCAATAGACTTCATTCATTTGTGTAAAACTTCCATCATTTATGTAATTGCTGAAGCCTTGTTTTAATGTACAAAGATTGTGTGTGTGTGTGTGTTTGTGTGTGTGTGTGTGTGGGGGGGGGGGGGGGGGGGGAAAATTGAAGATATACTTGGGGAAACCTTTTTTTGTT
>Ga0123357_10003763_pt1 | contig 17541 bp, 10 predicted proteins | sample TergutEmb28metaG_FD_89873 | JGI IMG/M metagenome (GOLD analysis project Ga0123357, IMG submission 89873) | Embiratermes neotenicus P4 segment gut microbial communities from Petit-Saut dam, French Guiana - Emb289 P4 | ecosystem: Host-associated > Arthropoda: Insects > Digestive system > Gut ... | reverse complement strand
ACATACATACATACATACATACATACATACATACATACATACATACATACATACATACATACATACATACATACATACATACATACACACATACATACATACATACATAATACATACACATATACATACATACATACAAACTTACATACATACATACATACATACATACATACATACATACATACATAAATACACATGCACGTACATATATACATGCATACACATACATACACACATACAGACGATGGGTGCTGATAAGTCTTAGCCCGACCAGGATGGAAACAAGCTACAGCGAACAAACTCGGGATTTATTCACCATAATCCCCACGAAGCTCAATACACTTCTTAGCCCGTTGCTCTAACTTTCGCAAGCCAATCATAAAAATTTCAGAAAGTTGTCCGACCAACCAGGTCTCCGCGTCAAAAATGACATCCTCTACGGACGAAAAATGGCGAACTTTCAATTGTTTTTCAGTCCAGGGAACACGTGCTAGTCCGACGGGGCCAGATACCGAGAATAGGGTGGGTGATCAAGGCATCGGAAGCCCAGTTAGGCCAGTTTCTTTGGGTTGCAAATGCCCGGTGAGCCGGGGCATTGTCGTGCAAAAACAAGACCACCTTGGTGAACTTTCCCCGGCTTTTTTCTTTCAAACTTTACTTCAATTGCACCAGCAGAGACGAGTAATACTCCGCATTGATAGCTTAGCCCTTTCGAAGATAATCAATAAGGAGGATGCCGTCTTGATCCAAAAAAATTGAGGCGAGAAATTTTCCAGCGGATTTTGCACTCGGAATTTTTTGGGGCGGGGTGAGCCGCTATGCCCCCACCCCATTGATTGTTGCTTTGTCTCTTGGTCATAGTGATATAACCAGGTTTCGTCCATGGTTACCAATCGCGACAGGAAATCATTTGGATCGCGCCAAAAAAATTCCAAATGTTGCTCAGACGGCTGCCACCGTTGACGTTTTTGATCTGCGTTCGGCCATTTCGGGACCCACTTCGCGGAGACTTTCCGCATGTCCAAATCGTCATGAATTATGGACCCAACCCGCTCACGTGAGATGTTCAGTTGCTCAGCTATTGGTTTAGCTGAAATCCGGCTGTCTTCCAAAATTAGCTCGTGAATTTAATCAATAATCTCCGGGGTGGTCACTATTTTGGGTCGTCCAGGACGAGGCGCATCACAGGTGGAAAAATCACCACGTTTGAACTGGACCACCCACTTTTTGACGGTGGCATACCAAGGTGCATGTTTCCCTAATATTTCTATCAGATTTATGTGAATTTCCTTCGGCGCCTTGCCTTACAGAAAATAAAACTTGATAACAGTTCGCGTCTCCATGTTGTTGAAATCGCGCGCGTCTCCTGACATGCTTCCTTTCAGTCTTTGTAATAAGAAAAGACTTGCAACTCGGCACATGAACAGACCCCTCTTTCCAACGACATTATCGATTCCGTCCTACGACATGGGAAATAGATCTGGATAAGGACTTAACAGTACCCCTTCCTACGTACATACATACATACATAATACATACATACACGCGCACATACATAACCAACATAAAATATAACGCTAGGCCAAAGTTTCTGTATGACCTGGATACACACCTGAGAGAATCTAAAGAGAAAGTGTTGAAGTTAACTTCGCACAGTTTCCAAGTAGCATAACACAACTACACGAAGGAATGTTCAAATAAACGGAACGAAAATCGGAATGAAGAAGAAATTGCAGATATTTTGAACATATGAAATAATACTTTGTAGGCTTCCGAATAGAAACTTAAGTTATAAGATAATTTTGAATCCATGTGTGTGAAAACATTGCTTCTTGCAAATTAAAGGGAATATTGAGGTTCTACACACAATTCGTCATAAAGTGTTAGAAATGCAGAGACAATTTCAGATATAATTAGCCCCTATAATTTACGGCCTAGAAGAGAATTTAAGTGATTAAACAAATTCACACATTTTAGCAATTACTTAAGCGCTCGGGTAGAATTACCTTAAGATAGCGTCAGATCTTATTTGACTATTTTAACTCATATGACGACACTTTCCTCTGCACAGCCTGTACATTGTCGAAAGAAAAAATATTAATAACTGGCTGAAAATGATTTAAACATCAAACTATACTATAAACACCATTTTTGCGTGTTTCGGGAGGCATTGAGACAAACACGAATCAATTTATTCAGAATTCCAAAGCGTTGAAATAAGAACGGTGATAACTGAAGAGCGCTTTTCACTATGTGGATTTATAAGCTAGGGGAAGAGCAAGTGGATTAACCGAGAAAATTATTTAATGACGAAGTAATTGGGGTCAGTGTGTATGTAATCTGAGGCCATGATTACGAAGTAGATACATAAATACAGGCGTCAGTACCTCATCGTTAGGTAATTCTTAGAGACATTTTACGTGTACCAATACGGATGAGTACAAAATGACTACACCATAACAGCAGGATTATAGAAAGCCCAAAAAGTGAGATTTTATGAAGAGGTTAAATGTTCCTTAACAATATACTGCAGCTTCTAAATTCCTGCCGCAGACCTTGAATGCTTCACAAGTAAATGTGTAGTGGATATCATCAACGTAAATTTAAGTCAAGGTGGTGAGTTATTAAAGAATGTAGTGAATAATGAGTGATTAGCCTAGGTTGCGCTACATGAGACAGCCTTACCGCTGGGCTAATAAAACTGAAAACGAACTATAAGAAAAATACAAAACGCGCGCGCGTCTATAACGAATTTATCTTATCACCTTCCGCGGTTTATTGTATAGTTGAAGGAGGCATATTGTTTGTTGGGGTGTACTGTCCTTTCAAGGCACTACCTAACACGTCTGTAGATATTAACTTATATGGGACATGCAAAACTACTGTTAAAACAGACTGTTTCATATCTTCAGTGTGAGTCTCAGTGGAGTGGTTGGGGACTAAGTAATCAGTTTCCGAGGTTTCGAAGTAATAATATACTGCCTTCGAAAAGACCCTCTAGAATTCTTCTAGACCAAGGCTGGAGACCCATTCTGAGGGCGCGTGTCCAAATTGTCTACAAACTTCAGAACAAATTCTTTCGTGCGCCAATGGGAATTTTGAAGAGCAAAGAAAGGGATCGGAGTCTCCCACAATTATTACTACTTATTGGATTATTATTAATGCATATTATAATTACAATGTTTAATTAAATTACAGTATAATTATTATATTATATTTCTAATAAAGGCCTCCAAAGGAATGCGATAAAGAAGAAAATGTGGAAGTAAATGGGGCTGATACCTGTTCCAGTTTGAAGTGAATATTATAAAATATATTGCCCGGTGAAACCTATTCACCCCATTATCGCCAGGCCGACGTCCCATTGGTAAATATTCAGTCAACACTTCGCAACGCTCCCGATTTATGTAAAAATATTTCCAGCTCAGCATCATTTGGTAGCAACGATAATTCATAAACAGGCAATGCGTAGTACGATAGTGTGCATTTGTACACATTGTGTTGTACATATATATACACACACACACACACATTCTTCACAATATACATATATATATGGTAGGACAAAACAAAAGAATTGGACAGCAATGAATGCTGCGTGCCCAAGAAATCTTTCCTCTTGAGATTTTTGGCATGCGTGCCACAAGATCGTCGTCAGCCCTGCTCTAGATTTTGGAAGATGTAGGCAGTGTATTATTTCGAAACGTCCGAAAAATACTACCCAGTGAGACAGCGTCACATTCAACACGAAACTGAATCCTAATATTGATTAGCTTGTTGAAACACAGAAAATGCGCAGAATACAAAACCAGTGCCTGTGGTATATACTCATCAGTGGCCTATGATATATACATTCTGAATGTGACTTGCATATCTTTATGCAAACACAGTCTTCAATTTTTTGTTGTAGTGGTCTGTACACAGTGCCTTCACTAACCATTCTGATTCTACGAAAATAAATTAGTCAAATGCGGGAAAAGTAAGTACGAATCCTCCTTCAAGCACGGCTATATATTCGCCTGTTTTGTCATCTTCTGCATATAGGCCCTACAAAAGATGTAAAATCTAACGGATTAAATAAATAGAAATCTCTATACCACATGTGGTTTAGGTAGATATAATAATGACTCACAGTAAATAGGTAATTTTTAAAATCAAGAGAATCCAGCTTTTCAGGTAGTGACATAGATTGGGGCACCCAATGGGTCTCGTTGTGTGAGAGGCCTCATGGGACCTGGGCGGGGAAGGGGAGATTTGAAGAGTAAAGAATAACACAATTTGTTGTGGATTCTCTTCTGCTGAGAGAATGAAGTACTCCGGATCACTGTTATGAGATCTAGGTGTAACTGCCATAATAAAAGTAAGAGATCCCGACGACCGAGTTGCGCCGGGCCCACAAACAATTACCTGCGCAAGTGTTTTCGGCTGTTTTTTTAGGCTTTCGCAAAACTGCGGGAAGAGACTATTAGCTGCGCCGTGTTTCTGTGTCCGTATGTTCGCATGGAACAAATCAGCTTCCACTGAACGGATTTTCGCGAAACTTGATATTTGAACGTCTCTCAAAATCTGTCGAGATAATTCAAGTTTTATTAAAATCTGACAAGAATAACGGGCAAATTACATGAAGGGCAATATATATTTTTGATCATATCTCGCTCAGTTCTTCTTAGGATGGGAAATATTTCTGACAAAAGTTGTTGAGGATGTCAAAAAAAAAACCCCCCATTTTACGTTCAATATTTTTTTTTCTCGAAAATAGTGCCGTTTATGAGATAATGTGGAAAAATGTTGTAGAGCCGGACAGATCATAGATGACTCTATGGCGCATGCGCATTTCACGCTGGGTACCTAAGGCTACAAACACACACTCTCAGAATATGTAATACTTATTCCTTTTCCAGTGCAACAATGGTTGCACAGAAGTGCCTATCTTGTCATTTCTTCCGAAATTTTGGTGTGATTTCGTCTCTAACTGTATGTGCCAATGAGTAAAAAGGTTGCCGAAATGTAAGACTGTGAGACCGCTGACGTCTAATTGTCAGCGGAAGTGCTTCCATGAACTCTGTTTTGGGCTAGGATACAATTTTTGAATACGTGTAAGAATGCTGTATGGAAAATAATTTTATCTGTGATGTAATCTCTTTTTGTGTCGTAGATATAATTTTCATCGCCAACAAGTGAGAATTAATTTCAAGTGTGTTTTCATTTACATTTTTTACGTATTTGATGTTAACACACATTAGAGGCACTACGAATGAACCTAAGAGGAAAGTTTTTATGCATGACGTCACTCGTTTCATACACAACGTCCACATTTTCTCCGTCAGTTTTTCACCGCTCCGCACCCTGTATAATGTAACGATATACCAGTTATGTTTAGCATATGAATGTGTTAATTACAGAAAGTAGTGTGTATTCAGCGGGAGGGTTAGAAATTTTGGTATTAAAGCAGGGAATATATGCAGCCTTAGTGACTGTAGCTCACCCCTGCTCTTGTGGGCAGGATCTTCTTGTGTTTGCTCGTTAGGATGTTTGCTTTGCAATGAACTCAGAACTCTTTTGTTTGCACTATCTCAAGGCTGCTATAGCATGACATTAGGTCAACAGCAGAAGATGCAGTTCGTGACCCTGAGATGAAGGACCAGGAACGGTCCAACCGACTGTTAAGGTCTTCTGTTTCCATCCGTTCGCTTCCACGAACAGATGTAAGGCCGACGGTTCATCACACCAGCTCACACTTGGGAGTGTTGCGGAAGGGCATTGCAAGACTGGCCTTTGTCACTGGTCTTCGAGGGCTGTCTTCGTATATTTAAGTTGAATCCTGAGTTCGACCACTACAATTCCATCTGCTACCCTGTTAGGTTTGTCTCTCGTCAAATTACAGCGCCAGTAAACTGTACAGCATACAGTAATTTGCATTTATGTGCTTAGTGTTAAGTTCTTACAACGAAATTCACTATATTGCTTGAGATACGTTATGGAATACAAATATATTTCCGAACTTCATTAAGTTTCCAGAATATTTTTACAGTTCAATGTCTTACGCACATTTCGTATATGTGTTGAATGAAATGGATGACTCAGATCCCAAGGACATTTTTACTAACAGGAATTAGAGCACATACTTTATTTTCCTTCTAAAATAAGAATAATACGCTGTGGATGCATAGTGGAACAACAAGAAGAAACGATTACAGTAGAAAGTGTTATAATTTCTAGTAAGTCGATCAAAACAATTCTGAATACATAAGCAGTAAGTTCTGTAGTCAATTTAAAACGGGTAAGAATAATTATTTCAAAAGGGCAAAAACTTTTGAGAAAAGTAATGGTCCATGCTGTAAGAGGAACACAGCACAAAGCTTACGAGTTTCATCTTCCTGATAAACTGAGTTTTGTAATCGATTAGTCACTGTTGGTTCAATGATTGCACTGTTCTCTCCATGTACTGATTGATGGGCTGGTTGCTAGTGAGTAATGTTTAAGGCGCCAAACCGAAGTCAGAAAAGAAACAATCCGGGTTAAGTACGACGAAATAGATGCCACTGTCCATGAAATCTTTCTAATTTTCAAGAAAAAATTCAGAGAAAGGGAAAATGAGGTAAAGACAGAAGAAAATAGTACTGTAATGTTGGGAAGAGGGGAACGAAACTCCGCTTACATAAGTGTGTGTGCAGAATGTAAATTGATAAGACTGTAACCTAAATTCACACACTACTTTTAACATGAAGGTCACATTTCGAAACACTGCCAGTTTCTCATTCTTATTTTAAGACGCATGTGTTCTCAAGAATGAATAATGTATTAAGTTCAATAATATCTCCATAATTTACCCAACCAGAACACCGAAGGAAACTTCCAGCATGCTGGCAAGTGAAAAGCCGTTTATTTTGTCCTGAATTAACAAAATTGAAAAAAGGCTTCAATTAACATAAAAGTGAAGGATCTAATAAATTAACTTACTTCTGTTCACAATTTTAGGCGCGTCCGTAAAATTGCAAAAATCGACTTTTGGTCGCGTCATGTCTCTCTGTCTCCGTCCGTCCGTCCGCATGGAACACCTCGGCTCACACTGTAGGGATTTTCATGAAATTTTATATTTAGGTATTTTTTAAATCTGCCGAGAAATATCAAGATTCACTAAACTATTTCAAGAATAATGTGTACTTTACATGAATATGAATACACTTTTTTTTCTTATCTCGCTCAATTCTTCTCAAAATGAGAAATGTTTGAAATAAAATTTGTAGATAAAATCAAAACACAAATTTTATGTTCAATTTTTTTTTTTCAATTGTGTCGTTATGAGGTAATGTGGAAATATATTGTACAGCTGGGCAGGCCACACATGACAAAACAGTATTGTGCACGCGCATTGCATGCTGGATACCTAATATTTGAATACTTACTGATTTTCTACTCCATCAATGTTTGCATGAAAGCGCCTCAATGTTACCTTATACTATATTGCCTCTCTTGTTTAGAAAAGAAGAAAAGGATAAAGAACTTCAAGGGCACTACGTTTGGGCCATTTAAATCTACTATATCAGACTCAAATTTATTGTTGCGGCTATAGTCGCATAACGTACATATATGACACCAAACTGTTCACGACACTATACGTAATTCATTAAATATTCTTCACACGAAAATGTTTCCAAAAGTTTATAAATCTTTATAAGTGTTATATTTTATGTCACATAATAATTATTTGTGAACCACGGTAGAAACAATTCGTAACCTTCAGCTGGAGCTGCGTGAATAAAGTAGAAGCCTACCTTATCAACAAGGATTTAAACCCAGCCGGAAGGAGAGATTTTTGTTTAAAATCTACAAGATTATTTGATCTAAATCCGTTCAGCAGTTTCGGAAACTGAACGTTCGTTCCTGTGCACATGCGGCATGCCGTCTCCTTATTATGACATTACTTCGAACTAACATGCATCAAACAAACTCAATAATAAATAACAAGTGCCTACATGTTGCTGGAAACAGATTGTTGTAACATTACGGGGAGTTACCAATGAAACCGTCAAATTAGTGCGCAAGGGGCAGAGATGTGTTACGATGTGCTATTTTAATTGTACAGGTAGAATACAACGTGTAGTTTAACAACTTCGCTAATGGTATAATGTCTGTTCATTGCAGGATGCGAACATGTAAATCCGATTTCCAATTGCCATCATTTCTGCATGTTGCCGCAGGATAAACATTTGGAAATGCAGCTTTGTTGCTGAGAACAGAATTCTCCTTTGTGTTTTGACAGGCTGCAAGCTGTTGGCGAGAAAATACTCCGCAAGATATGACTCATGATCACTCAGTTGTAAATTAGGAGTACAATATACAGGCTTCAACGGCTGTGCTACAACATTTTGATATGCTCAGCCTTTCTCAATATTTTCTGCTTCACGGACCTGTAAAATGGCAGTGAGTTAGCCGAGGACGGTAAACTTAGCTGCTTGATATTTTAGGCCAAGGTGCAAATAAATTATCTGACTCTAAATATCATGTCTGTACTTGTTCGTATAAAATATAACAAACAGAATACACACGTGGAATTTTGCGTAGGAGCTAAATTAAGCTGCAAAACAAGAAATACGAGAAAAAAACGTAAGAACTACGTGTATATCTATACCTCAGTTCAATACTACAATAATTCCAAATATTTCATTTGGAAGTAATAATATTTGAAGAATCTCAGGTAGTGCAAATCACAATATTTGTTGAATCGGGTAGCTAGGGGAGCAATTGAGTATTTGAAAGAGAAGAAGATCACTCTAAACTAGCGTCTTGTTTTCAACTACTGTGTTTGTACACGAAGATGTTGGAAATGGTGCTATCGAAACTGCATTTTTTTACTACGAAGATACTTTTCTCAATGCAGTGACTTTTGACTTTCATATATATATGTATATATATATATATACACACACACACACAAACATTTTGCAGTGATATATACATATATATATATATAAATGCTAAATCAAACGTCTTATACACACGTGTGTGTGTGTGTGTGTGTGTGTGTGTCATTACTGTATAACTGTCGCAGAAATTCAGAACTTTATTAAAGAATTATATCTGATGACTGAAGGTGGTTTAAGCTCGTGTCCAATAACCATTTTAGGTGTCTATGCATACTTGCACAAAGCGCCTATTAGCTTCCTCATGTCCGTCTGTCTGTACACACGAGTATAAGCGCCCCTCTCAGTGGACAGATTTCCATGAAACTTGGTGACGAGGGCTTTTTAAGCGTTTTATTTTGATACATCCCGTTGTGTTTGTCTATATCAAGAACGACGGTAATGCACCGTCCAACACAACACCTTAATGTCACACAATGCGGTGCTACATGTTTCAGTTCGTATGAACCATCATGAGGTACTTCTTATTGCAACAACTTAAAAAACATAAGCACATTTTAGAATAAAACTGTTCTGTTAGTAGTATCTCATTAAATGAAGGTATTTATTAAAATTATAAAAACAAGTCATGTTGATAGTTTAAAACGACATTTAAATTAAAACGTAAATAATATTCTTCGTGTTTCTCTCGTTCTAATCCGACCCGCTGGTTCAAATAAAATCAGTCCTCCATGATCCAGTATGTTCGTTGTTATTCCAGCACCTGTTCGCACTTCGGGCCGTAAATGTATGAAGCGTACTTCTTTGTAAAGCAGGTTGTGTTCAAAGCTGTAGATTGTAGGAATTTGTTTTCGAGCGTTTTTAAGTAAAGTAAGTACCGTTTGTTTTGTTATGATATACTTTAAATAACACTACTGATATACGTTCCTGTTAAGTTTGTGTAGCGCTGTGTGTCCGTCAGGCAATTAGATACCGTTTGAAAAATCCGTTGAGAAGCACCGAGTAGCTTACAATAGTTACAAAAATAGAGCAATTAACACAAGGCTTAAGTACGTTTTATTGTTTCCAGCGACATTAACTCGCCTTAAAAGCGCTCTTTTCATTTGAAATTGTATCAGAATGTAGCGATATCCAAGGAGGTATACATTACGTGAATGAGCCGTAATATTACACTATTTGTACACTGCCCATCTTTCTATTAACAGTGATGAAAATTCATGTTGTATTACCACATAGTAGGAACGTACCTAGAAAAATGGAAATATATAAGCTGGACAGGAATACAGACAGATAAAGCTGCAGAAACACGCAGCTGAATTAACTAATTAAAGAATTAGCTGACAAGCCAACTTGGTATTTCTCGAAAAGCTAATGTTCATTGAGTAAGCCTAGGAATACCTTACACTTCGTGCACCCTGACGGTGTAATTCCGTCATGTGGTTATCTGTAATGTGATGATGTGTATTTTAGTAGAAGGGTCCCAACGTTTCAGTGAAAGCTGGGTACCCAATTACCAAACTACACGGTATGAGCTCTCTAAGGACCTTAGTTTTCATCCTTAGAAATGTGGGAATGAAATTTCGTTTATGACCGTAATTATAAACGCCCACAAGCAGTTTCTATTAAATGTAAACCAGCAAAAACATGTTCTAAACCATAGCCATATCTAATGTAAAGTTGGTTCATCAGTGATCATTATTCTGAGTAGCTGTGAATTTTCAATATCAATCTTGCTTATTATATTATGGAAGGAAGGAAGGAAGGTACGTTTGACCGATTCTGAGAGCCAGATGCTGAAGAAAATATATGAAAAACAATTAAGAAAAAAGAAGACGGTTGAATATTTGTGATTTAAGAAATTTGCAAACAAAACTCTTGCAAAACATTAATAGGAATATGAAATAAAGAATACAAATGGGCGATTCATGCAGAATAAATCAGAAAATAAAAAAGCACACTAAGTTGTGATAAGAAGAATTTAAGGGAAAAATTCAGTTTATAAAGTCTTGTTGCAGTTGGGAGAATTATTCTAAAATTCATCTCAAGGGCTATGCAAGTTTCAAAACATTCCCTTGTCTGAGGATAAAGCCCAGTAGCGAGTTTATATGATTCATAATCCGTGCATTAATTTAATGTGTATAATAGGAATACCAACAAAATACAAACTAGTGGAAGAGTTTTATATACTATAACATCCTACATGTTTCGGCCGCTCTTGTGACCATCTTTAGGGATGTAATACAAAGAATAAAGGATGATACAGAAGCAATTGTTTTTGTCATTTCGGTAATTGTATAACTCTTTAGTCTTTTATCCTTCGTATTACCTCCCTCAATATGGTCATATGAATGGCCGAAAAAGTAGGAGGTTATTGTATATACAAGCTGTTTCACTAGTTCGCATTTTGTTGGTATCACAATTATATATATATCCAGTAGCGAAATTTGCAAACACTATATTGAAACATGCCTACCGCAAAACTGGCGGAGTTTCGTGACTAAGAGACTAGTAGCGGCTCAGAAACTCTCCGCTTCTTGCAGTCATTACCGCTTTGAATTACCGGTTGACATATTGATTGTCGTAAATGAGTAATGCAAATGAGTCGCCCACCGAGGCAATAGACATGTTACAATTTCTCAATAAGATATGTATCTATGTTATAAAACATGGGGTTACGAGCTAACACTCCTTTATCAATAACGACGTAGAAAAGTTTTGCTCGAACTGTTAATATTGCAGCATTTCACTGTGTTTCTGGACCCAATCTTCTGGCCCTTTCCGTATAACTAATCGAGATGGCACGGGCTGAAAACCGATTAGGTCTCATGAAATTGCAAGGTGACGTAGTGATCCAATCAATCACAAGCACGCTACCTAACACACGAAGTGTAATTAACCCCTGAATGTGGCTTGTCATCGCTTCATCGGGAGAACTCAACAGATGTTACACACAATTTAGGATATTCGAGTTGCAATATACTTCAAAAATTGAGCCCACGCGAACGACGAACAAGGTACTAGATTAATCTGCTCTGCTGTGTGCACGTCCATATGAAGCCTTTGAACATAGTTAACAAAACGAAACACACAACAGACCGGGCACATGTCCTTTTTCCTACCCTCAAGTGCGAAACTCCTTGAATGATTTAGATAAAACGCTATATGGCACTGGACACCTGACTTAAAAGTTCTTACACGAATTTAATATAAATTAATATCCTTTGTAAGTAATCCCTACTTTTCTTGATGCTCTGTAGAAGGGCGTATTTGTTTATACTCCCATCCGAACCCTTGATATATAATATAAAACAGACGAAATTAAAATCGAATATGAAACACAGTAGGTCAATATTTTAATAAATGAAATCTAAGTCAAATCGCTTTCGCCTACATCCCATCTATTTCATTATTTTGGACCATCAAAGTCATCCAACTTTAAACTGTCTATTGCTACTGTAAAAAAATAAAAGGCAAAGCATTCCCATTACAGGCCCGAGATACCCAGAGGGTTCCAGGCAGTTAAGGTTCCCAGATTACATGACAAGGGCCCAGGATGGTGGTAAGCCTTACGCGCCGGCCTTTTTTACCCCCAGGAAATACTCCTGGTACTCATTCCTGTTAGAGACCGAGTCTATCCTATGGCCATAGTGCGAACGGAAGGATTATGTAAATGAAAAATTCCAGTGACATCTGGAATCGAACCAGCGACCTTCCCATTTGTAGCACAGCACCCTAACGACTGTGCTACCGCGGTCCCCATATTTAATCATTATTTAATTCCGACCTCAAGGAGATGCCTACTGGTCTCTAACTTTAAACACGAGCTTATTTTTTCAAATGATACAAAGCTATTAGATAATAGACAAAGGAAACAGCCGAAATGAAAATATGTTACTTCTCAAGACAAATTTCCAGCCATTGTATCTTTACCTTTCCTCAGCATTATTATGTTAGCCACCAATACAAGATACAAGTTTGGAAGTGCCATTACCAAGCTGCAAGTACACTTGGAACCGAAATGAAATTGTAAGTATAAGAGGTTCCATACCATCGCCGGTTTGTCCCTCCAAAAAACATCAAATGAGAAATAGTACCGGAATTCTCATTGTAGTTCGAAATCGCTTTCATTTTGGAACTTACCAGAATAATATTCTTGTCGCTGTTCAACTGTCAAAGTTCGGCTCCTATCTGAAAGTTTCACTGTTTTGTTTTTTATGTTCATGGAAAAATTTTGGTAGGCCTAATTATAAAACTGAATGTCTTGAGATGAAAGAACTTGCCTGGTTTGTTGTGCTTTCAATTTCATTACACTATCAAAACATGCCAATGGCACAACTCCGAATTACGTTGCGCTCAGTAACGCGGTGCATGTGGTCACCAGTACAGCTAAATTTGAAAAGATAATTATGGGATCACCAAATATTTTTTTTATACGTCACGGACCGTATTCATTTTAGTTGTGCTGTGGAAGCACACAACTTTATGAAGCATACGTCAGAATTATAACACATTGAAAAATACTGAAGAGGCGTCCAGTAACGAGAGCCAGTTAGAATTCTATCAACCACACGCAAGATTCTAATGAAAATCCCAAACGATCTGTTGTGATATCAGCATACAATACGTCTTGCGGAAGGCGATGTAAGTCGTAAGCAGGCGTGATATTTGTTGACGGCAAATACACGAAATTTCAAGAGAGAGTTCAGAAATTCATGTTGGAGCACGCAAAGTAACAGGATGTGCGGGGATTACTTTAAGCTAATTGGAAATTATTCGCAAATCAGACACAATAATGACATCCTTTGTGCCTAATTATAAAAATATTCAGCTTTATTAATTAATTCATTATATACGCCTACTAGTTAAACGTAATGACATAATGCATATTGCACAGTCATACAATACCGTATTTTTGAGCAGGAGGTCGTTTCTTGATTGAATGGATGTCATTAGCTCTATCAGTATGCTCTGACGTGGAGGAAGTGACGGTTTATGGAGACTAGAAATCCATTCCACCTTGATGCGGACGACAGCTTGGGAAAAACGTATTGAATTTACTTCCTACAAAAGCTGAAACCCTATAAGACATGAATTTAATGTTACTGTTTACCACAAATCATTGTTTATTCCGGAGGATTCTAGTCACAAATTAGAAACTTTGTGATTCTCTGATAAAGGGGAGGCCTTCTAGCAGTCAACATTTCAGAAAACGGGTAGTAATTTCTTATACATAGTAATAATGCACGTGGATTTCACGGCTTTAGCAATGTTAGTCATGTTGAAATCTATATGATCAGGATGAGATTTCTAAGAAGGAAGCGCTACTGCTAGGATAGAGGAACTTTCACATACGTCAAATTGAAAATATGTCACTTTTAATCCTTAATATTCCCTTAGAGCAGTTACAGAGTCGTGATACAGTCGTCGGACTGATTACATTTTGAGCACTAGAGGTGGTGCTGTTGGAGGCCACGCACTCTTCTGAAGCACAAGCTATTCAATGGCCCGTCCAATCTCTTAAAAGGGTTCTGCATTTGCAGAATTTATGTTGAGAATTCTAAGCACAACCTATTCCTACTATACTCGTGCAAGCGAAGTTCGAAACCTTCTTGTAATCCGGAATATCAACGTTCAGTCACTAAGGCGGCAAACAAATATGGAATTGTGTACACAAAATCGCAGATTTAATTCAACGAAAACTTTGCAGTTCATATTAAGGGTTTTAATTTTAATTTCATTTAATTTAGTTTTAATACTAAACCCTGAAAGAAACAAATACTTACACATAAGTATGTGGATAAGAAAACAGATATTAAAATCAAAGAAAGAGAACAAGTTGAGTGGGATCAGAATACAGAGAAAATATTTGAATCAACAAAGACAAAATATCAAAGGGACGGATAATACTGAACACCGACAGCCTAATGGTGCACAAATTCAAGGCACCAGATCGTCGTGGCGCATAAATTTTGTACAGTTGCGCCTAATATTCTGGAGTCTTTACTCTGGAATTTGCTTCATTTTTCCTTTCTGACGCCCAGAATTTTGATTTGATCCTAGATGTTTAGAAAATCTTTAGACCACTGAACTAGAACATATTTTATCCTGGCTAAGGTAAAAGAAGTTCTCTCCTGGATAAAAGCCTAAATCCAGACCGTTATCCTTATAACAACCTGCGCTCTACCTCAGTAACTCACTTACTGCAAAATTTTTTGTACGTTTCATGGGGTATTAGAAAGTATCATTACACGTCTGGATCTTTGTGCAATAAAAATAACGAGATGAAGTGGCCACACAGAGAGGTGGCAACAGTGATTTATTAATACAAAACTTTTACAACTATATGCGAGTCTTATTCCGCAACCGATTAGAGAAAAAGGCCCAGCGGAATAAAATCTCAGCTAAATGAACACCACAGCATTCAGTCTGCGAATAAAAGCCTCACGGTGTAGCTGGAAACACCAAAACAGGCCAGGCCAAACAACGAAGGTTAGTGCGTTTGTCTCCTGCTATACTCGTTAAGTACCAACCTGGACAACATAGGCTGGCTGCCTCATTAACGAACAGCAAATCTGCTCTTCGAATTTGAGAACAAGCAACGCGCAGCACCAAAGTTACTTCATCCTGCGCGACTGTAACTCGCAACGACGCGGTTATTTCTCAGTTTCTGAGCACCAAAATGGATTGAGAATTGAAGGTACCATGAAATAATTATATATAGACACAGCACCGATAGTATTCTAGATTGAACAGAGTTTATAGCTGTACTCTGACAAATAGCACAGCCGGAATAGTTGGCTAAAATGTTGACAAGAAATATCCACTTAGATAACATTAATCTAGCATTTTGTAGGATCAGAATATGCTAACGGATAACCGGGCACGCTTCATCATATTTACTAAACAAAGGGATTAGGTATTATTATTATTATTGTTATTAGTAGTAGTAGTAGTAGTAGTAGTAGTAGTAGTAACAGCAGCAATACATATTCAAAATAACATAATAATAGTCACTTGCACAACCAGACTTTCTTTTCCTGTGGCGCAGTGACCGAACGCGGTCCAGGGCCTCCGGAATCTTGAGGCTGTTAGATCACACACAACGAACGACGCATCACTGTCGGTAGGACTTTTCTGGACGAGTGATCAGGCCGTCGCAAAGACCTCTACCTGACAACACACAGCCATCACAACAGACAATAATGCATTGGGATTCGAACCCTCAGTCCCATCAGGCGAGCGTCTGCAGACCTACGCGTTAAACCGCGCGGCCACTGGGATCGGCGCACGATAAGACTACAAGACATACATTTTTCTCTTCATGTTAAAATATTTATAATGGTGTGCCGTCACGATCGTGGACTTATTTTCTGAGTTAGTGTGCGTGTGTGTGCGTGTGTGCGTGTGTGTGAAATGTTATCAATATTTATTCTTATTCTTCTTTTTGTAATTATCTGTAATACCACAAAAGTCACTATCATAAATATTTCTTATACAAACACCACGGCACGTTATCTAAATATTACTAAGTTTCTCTATTTCAGAATTTTCCAGCGCCGCACCCAGCAGTACAAATCAATGCCGATGATACTGTAAACCTGAATACTGCTGTCGCTTGTTCACCGAACTTAAGCAATACCGAGTGTGGTTAGTAACGGAATTGGCAACGCGCGTTCAACGTCTAATACAGAGTTCATTATGAAAGTGAAGTGACATTACTGGAACCCTGCAGCTAACTTGCTCGGTCAGCCTTTCACATTTTATCATTATCATAGTGCACATCCCTACTACGGGTATATTGAAGAGTGACTTTGACCAAAATATATTGTCTCAGTTTTCAGAAATACCCTGAGATACAAACCCTTGGGCCAAATGATTTAAAATGACAAATACCTCGTGTCACTTCAGGTTTTCATTAATGAGTAACAGCTATTTACATATATACTACGTGGGAGAATCACATATACGGAGAAGGGTAGGTGAAGGAATGTTTAAATGGTTTTAGTAACATGGCGATACCGCGTCAGTATTATGTGTAGCAACAAACAATTCGGCCAGACGAGTAAAATAATAGTTCATTCGAATTTCCTTAAAAATACATTATGGCTTATTTATCTTCTTAGTTTTTACTAATTAGGCAATACACCGTATTTCCAAATCGAGATTATAATTGACTGTACTTCAAAACCGTTCATAATTCTGAGGTGTGTCATCCCCGTTGTCTGTGAAAGATTAATAGTGAGGTAAATTCAGTCAGAAAACAACCATAATTTTATGTTAGATGATGGTATTTATTAGTAAGTATATAACTACATGTTTCGACCTATAGCGGCCATCGTCAGGTTATTATAATTTTGCTCAAAGAGTGTCATATATATATATATATATATATATATACTGCGTGGTGATATTAAGAACTCATCATCGTTTTACGTGCTACAGGTAAGTTTATCTAGTGAGACTAGACATCCCACTAGATGAACTTATCTGTAGCACGTAAAACGATGATGAGATATCAACATCACCACGCAGTATAGACATATATATATATGACATTCTTTGAACAAAATTGTAATAACCTGAAGATGGCCGCTATAGGCCGAAACATGTAGTTATTTACTTGCTAATAAATACCATCATCTAGCATACAATTATAGTTGTGTTTTCTGACTGAATT
>Ga0123357_10003762_pt1 | contig 17542 bp, 6 predicted proteins | sample TergutEmb28metaG_FD_89873 | JGI IMG/M metagenome (GOLD analysis project Ga0123357, IMG submission 89873) | Embiratermes neotenicus P4 segment gut microbial communities from Petit-Saut dam, French Guiana - Emb289 P4 | ecosystem: Host-associated > Arthropoda: Insects > Digestive system > Gut ... | reverse complement strand
TAAGATGATAATATTCCACATTTCTATAAGATGATAATATTCCACATTTCTATAAGATGATAATATTCCACATTTCTATAAGATGATAATATTCCACCTTTCTATAAGATGATAATATTCCACCTTTCTCACTAAGATTCCACTGCTGAAGCCGTGATCCAAGCCTTTGTTTTGTAGCTGTGATAAAATATCGCTGTGTTTAGTGTCTATTTAATTTGCAGTGTGATAATTAGGACGCTAAACAGCTGGGAGAAAGTTTACAGTTTGAAATATTGTTTGAGGCGATATTATTCTAGGGATTAAGTGCCTAAATTTCGTAAAAGTAAAAGAACAACCTAACAAAACCTCAGTAAACTCCCAAATTTCTGCTATTGGCCATTCAACTGAAGTATCAACTGGTATCATCTAAACGGAGTGTGATATAAACATTCTAGTTTGTAAACCTCTCCCCAATGAAAATGTATCAAAATTACGTCAGAGAGGAAACATGTGCCGACCGGTATTATTGTGTTCAGTAACATGAAGTGCTCTCATCTTCTTTACTAATATGAATTCCTTGCTGTAAATTGTGCTCCATATTTTACTCGCTCCATGACTTACTTGTTTTTATATTCAATGCTTTGGCATCGTACAAAATGTGCAAGGATTTATGTATTGCGTTCTTCTTTTATTACTCGTAAGCCTGAGGTAATATTTCAATTTGCAGAATACACAATTATCAGTCGTAGGCCTAACCATAATTATTACAAAATTTATCTGTTATGTGTTTACTTAAGTATTTGCTTACATCGTTTAATCAACAACTATGGGTACATCAGAAAATATGGCGTCCAAGAACAAGAAGATAAAATTATTGAAAAAGATGTTAAAGCGAACGATCCTGACATGCTTTGATGTACAGTTCGAGCACCGTTTCGATAGCCTAACAAAAGTCACGAAAACCTTAAGTCTGCACAGCTGAATCCTGAAGCAAGGTATGTGGCCGGCAAGCAAGCTGCAGCGTTAAACAATATACCATGATATTTGATACCATCAAAACGGACATGACTTAATGGTACTGTGCCTAGACTATTGTTGTGTGAGTGTACCCGACATGGCGTATAGACACTGTAAATTTGTAATATATGGTACAGACTGCTTAAAATCTTTGAATACTTGGGGATATGCTACAAAATGCTTAGACATCACGAATATAATTTTCAAGTGAGACATCCCCGTTGTGTTGAATATAGGCTAAAATATATTATAAAATATAAAATACATATAATGCAGTCAGACACAACTTTGTATTTTATTAAATAGGGCCGAAACATGTCGCTGGAATTATAATCTCCTATAATTGAATAAAATACAAAGTTGTGTCTCAGTGCAATATATATATATATATTACATTTTATATTATATTTTAGACCACGAGCGTACGTTATATAGGGCTTAGACCCTACAAGTATGTGGATGTACGCTGCAGAATGCCTAGACAATATGAATATGTGAAAGTACGACAAAAACTGTTTGCACGGTAAAGATGTTAGCTCAGAACTGCGTTCTTATGGGTTATTGTGCAGCTAGTAGTTGTAATTTCTTACCGCGTTACAACTCAGAAGAGCTTAGTTCTCAGCAACTTTGCTGTGGAAGCCTGAAATCACGCATGTTAGCTCAGTACAAGCTGTCTTGTGTCAAGAAAAGTAAGTACTAATCTCTACCCTGAAGTCGGGGCAGGACGTTATTTGAGGCTTTTTTGTAAACCTATCAGACTAAACGCTATCGTATTGTAGAACACTACAATCTAGGTTTGATTTGTTTGTCAATTATTCAGTAGCTCGAAACAAATAACCTCCATTGATGAATTACAACGTACAGCGAGTGTGGCAGGGCAAGCAAGGAAGCGGTTTTGATTTATTTCAAATGTTACACCGATATTCATGCAAAGGGACTGAGAAAGACCTCTAAAACTGCGTTCTGAATAGCCATTTTCACGACTGAGATTCGAATTGGGCACTATTCGAAGATAATTTAGAAGCGCTTAGCGCAGTCATTTTTCTCAGTGACAATCCAACTTTCTAACGCAGTGGAAGCGCCAAATGTCCCCAGTGTACGAGCAGCTGCTGTTGAGGCAGGCCCGAACAAACAGCTCGATGTGTGCTCACAGCCAAGCTACTTTAAAATCAGAAGCCACGAACATTTCTCCCCATTTCAGTTTATTTTATCTTTTCCCTTACTTCAATGTAAATTCCATACGTGACCTACCCAAAGGGAAAAGGCATAAAGATACCCCAGGTATGCCGTTTTGGTGGCAGAGTGGTAATTAGATGTACCAACAATTCTAACGCGATAACCAACAGGACAAACCACTGCATCTTTGTTAGCCGTAAGATGGAAAGAAGTACATAAGATCTTAAATAGGCAATTCTGAACTAAACACATATTATTTAGTTTCATATGTTATAACTGTTATTAACAGCCACCGTCATTCCAGTTGGTACTGCTTCATGGGAAACATCATGATGTGCGCTTTGCAATACCGCTTTCTATTTTATTTGATTAGAAGCTTTTCCTTCTGACAAAGAATTTCACAATTTGGACGCGGTGCGTGTATGGACGCAATACTAGGAATCGGACTTTCAAAATGGCAAAATGTTCACAACATGACACGCTTGTATCAGCATTGCCAGACTATTACATTCAGTTACCCGCCAGCTAACATGTACATTGTAACTGTAGCACTGTATGTACGTACAAATTGCACAGCACGGTGCTTGTCTCCTCAAGTACTCTAGCTCCATGAAAATGGCCACAGTTCATGGTCGAAACACTTAGAATCATTAAAACTATACACTGTATAGTTAGGTGAAAATAAATTTGTGTATACACGTACATTGTCAGGAACGGTGGCTGATTGCTAATTAAAATATTGCAAATTTCCTCGAAATTTTAACGTGAATATCTTATAATTCCTAAGAAAAACCCACGTATGACCCACTTTTATGTATTGCAGCCCTTCAGGAACAATACGAAATGCACAGTATCACTCGGTATACACGCAACGAACTTGAAACGTTGTTGCAAGGCCGTTTGAGAGAATAAGCCGTACTGCTGTCTGCAGGTAACATTTCACTAACAAGTGTTACGGTTGCAATTCAAATAGAAGCACAAGCCAGTATTGTCCACTTCAGAAAGACAGATTGTATCCACAGTTACTGTAACATGACAAACGTACACATAAATAACACTTATTTAAATCTGAACGGAATACCGGGACTACATCGGGCTGTCTCTGTTACGGCAGAAGATTCCTTATTCTCCATAGTTCTAATTCGACTATAGCATTAAAATTACGCTTCGTGGATATACTAGGACGATGTTCCCGCCGCTGTTCCTTACCCTAAAACAAAAAAACCCAATTCATATTCTCCCACCTGACTTCTAGACAACGCATTGTACTATTTCAAGCACTCCTATGTACACCTACGTCTGTCAAAATTCTCAGTCTTTCAGGATTTCCGACCGAGAAGACTTTGTAAGCAATTTTAGGCGCCTTCGCAAAATTGTGAAAAGCGTCCATAAGCTTTGTCTCGCCTCTCTCTCTATCTGTCCGTCCGTCCGTCCGCATGTAACAATTCGGCCCCCAACGGATATATTTTTATTACATTTGAGTATTTTTCGAAAATCTGTCAAAAAAGTTCAAGTTTCATTAAAATCGGAGAAGAATAATGGTTTCTGTACACGAAGACAAATATATATTTTCCATTATATTCCACACATTTTTTCTTACAATGAGATGTTTCGGACGCAAGTTGAAGAGAAAATCAAAGCAGGCATTTTATGCTCAATAATTTCTTTCGAAAACCGTGCCTTCATGAGATAATTTAGAGAAACATCGTACAGCCGGAGAGGACACAGACGACAATATGGGTCATGCGCATTACATGTTGGATACCTAAGTCTACACACACACACACACACACACACACACACACACACACACACACAAACTTTGAATACGTAGTGTTTTTGTTGTTTCTCTGCAACAATGGTTGAAAGGAAGCGCGTCCATGTTACATTATAAGTACGTTGTCTGTCTTGTTTACTCTTAATACGTGATCCGTTTCATCCATCTTAGTTTTATTACCTTGATGCGGTTTAGTAAGAAACACAATGTATGAAGTTTCACATTACGCATTTTCCAGGTTCCTGCCAAAGAGGCTCCGCAACACTCTATTCTCAGACATATTCCGAATACACTTTCCTTTTACCTAACATACCACATCACTACACCATAAAAACGCACAGACAAAAGCACATTTTAAACCCACACTGATTAGTAAAGTGTAGTTCTGTGGGATGTGGTATGATAATTTGTACACATCTTTAAATTTAGGTCTAAAGGCTGATACAATTACATGACTTCTCAATCATACAAGATTCTTAAAAAAATTAAATCTCGTTTATATGTATTATTAACAACATTCAGAAACAAGTGAACTATGAAAGACACACCTTTTATAGGCAGAATTACGAAACTTAAATTCAGATTTCAATAAATTCAAGCCAAATTCAATAAATAAAAACACACATTTAAATTCAATTTCAACATAATTCTCGTCCATCACTACAATTTTATTAATTTAAAATTAAATATCATATATTCCAAATTAAAAAATATATTTATGTAAACTCTAAATATCCATGTCTAAGCAGGTTATCTACAGAACCCAAGTTAGAATCAAAGTCCCTGCCAAATTGCACGGTGTGTTTGTCTACTTCTAGGCAGGTTGAAGCATTTTGACGTACCGATCTTTCATCCAAGCCAGATATATGTAAGAGATTTCATGGTTTGTTCAGTCAATTCTAAATTAAAACAGGCATATTATCTGGTGAATAGGAAGAAAAAGAGGAGGAGAAGCAGGAGGAGGAAGAAAAATTTTCCTCTTAGGGGAAACGTACAGCCGATAAGGCTTGTTAAATACTTTTGATCGTGTTACTTCGCAGTCCTGTTCCGATAAACATACCAAATCATGATTACAGTCAGCACTCCACACGCTGAATAGTAACGGGGCTTATTGTGTCAGAAGTGCCCGACCGTTGGAAGGGAACAGAGCGAGATGCCGCTCTTCTTCGGAGAATTCTATTACAAAAGAGACAAGGAGATATATTATTGGAAAACGCCCCAGAGGCACGGGGAGTTTCAGAAACGTATGACTCAACAACTTACCTACAATTAAGTATTCAACAACCAAAAACCACAGCCAGTAAACTACTGACTCTTCAGGTTGCGAAACTGTTCTTGCTAGCACCTTATTGCGTGTTTGCCTAAACCAATAATTACAATAATTCCTAGAAGAATATTTCGTCTGCTATTTGGTAACCAGGCTACGGAGAACCCAAGTTCAGTACTATAGTTTGAAGAAGAATGTGGTCGGCTGGGCAGTGTCCCTGCTTCCTAGCTGACATGTCGTTAGTTCAAGTCTATCGTCTATTTTGACCGACGTCCGACTACGTCCATTGCTGGTAAAGTCCTCCCCGTGGACGCCTTGAAGGCATATAGGAGCACTGGTGTAGCTCCACTGATTCATAACCTCGACATTAACGCCCCGACCGTTTTACTCCCAGGCAAGGACCCCGGTGCTCATTGAATAGGAGGCTGAGTGAACCCCGAAGCCAGTCTGGACTTTTTGGGAAAAAGAAAAATTTCTTACCCTAATGTGATTCAAACCCTGGTTCGTGAAGTCCGTGGCCAATTGCACTATTCCTTCTCCGGTCCTTCCAAACAGATTACTAAATGCTGTACCACATTAGACCATGATACGGAACTTTTCGTTACTTTCATCCGTACATAGTAACTATAATGACTGAGCTACCTACCTGGCACATACCTCAACAGATTATTGAGCATAATTAGTGTTTATAAGAATGAATTATTAATTCGATGGAGTAGAATCCTTATTTGGAAGTTAACTCCCGTTCAAACACAAGTTCAATACATTCCATGCAAAAAGGAAGTTACATATTGAGAGATTTGAAATTTCTGAAGGCGACAGCAACTTACTGTTTGCGTTGCCCACATTTATATAACTTTTGTGTATTTATGACAAGTTTAAAGTTTTGTATGCATTTCTCATCTCACCCATGCATGAGAAATTAATTTCCTTTAAGTACTGAGATGGAAAATATTAAAAACAATGAACACAAACACTCTTACAGCAGCTCTCCGCAGAATTAACTCTAACATTAAGCTATAGGATAGAGTAAAATTACATAAATTCGAAGATGTTGGCGCAAATACCAATTTGTGTTGGGTTTGCCACACTCGTTTAATTATCTTGGACAAAGTAAGACGGATAAAATATGCGTTTTTTTCCACTGTACGTAGCCGACCTAAAACATAGTACCTGATGAGTATTCAGCGAGTTACACGCAAGCTAAATATAGGATGCGCGGCATATATGAGCATAGATGTTTGCTATTTGTATTTAACCTTTTGGCGCCGGAATTATTTTTTTAATTTTAGAGCAACATGTACGTAAAATGTGAATAATACAGGGACCAAATATGTTAGAATTATGAAAAAAACTGCATTTTGAAGAGGAAGAAACGGAAAGTGTATACCATGTTTAAAATATTCAGTATCTACATTTGTTGAATAAATATATAAAATGCAACATTTAGAGGTTAGAGGTGCGGTACGACCAGTATAGTCGTCGTTAGGTGTCAAAAGTTTTATGACCAAAAACTGTAATGGATACAAGAATTTTAGTTGAAGTATATAATATCAGATTTCCTGGATATGAGTTCAGCTGCATTCCTTTCCTTGTACGCGCACAGATGGACATGCAGACGGGTGACGGACTGACAGATGGCCTTTCGCAGTTATTCCACAGAAATTCAGGAAGGCCTAACGACTTCGTAATTAAAGTTCTAGAAGCTCTTCATTAAATTAAAGATCGGTTCCGAATTTCGGAGCGCAACAAGCAAATATGAACCCCAGAGCGCAATAGGTCACAGTACTGCCATCAGATAACACATTATTTTAAATAATTAAAAATTAATTCCAAAATAATACAGACAAATAGGACAATGAACGTATCGTTATAAGGACAACAGAATAATGCAGTGACAGTGAAAAGTTATACCTAAATTATTGCACGCTTTCTCTAATTTCAGATGCATGTCTTCATAAAACTGCTCATAAAAAAGAAAACTTTATTTAAGTGTGTAGTAACTAACATTATTGAGTAAATTTTTGGATGTTTAATATAAGTAACTCCTTATTTTACAATGTGTAGTCTGGTTGATGGTCACAAACGGTTCTGAGGAATTTGCTGCCTCCATGAAGAAGGAGGTAGCCGATACCTTCTAAAATTGGTTTAGTCTGCCAGATTTCACGAATCCAAAAAAAAAAAAAAAAACTAATCTTGATGATTCCACGTATTTTAATTTCAGTTTTACATTTCTTAAGAATTAATTTTAAACCCGTTATATCAACTTCTAATAAACTCGAGGAATTTTTCAGAACTACAGACGGGTAAATTGTGGAACCTGCATTCCACTTTTGTAATGGAGTGGAAAGAAACAAAAGCAGCTTTAATTTTTAAGTCGAGGCACTGAATGTCTGAACACACTGCATCATAACTTTATAATTACAAATCGTGGAAATATAGTCAGATGCTCCAATGAATTTTAATATGAGAACTCCTTATGCGTAAAACTTATTACTTTTTTCTTTAAAGCAAATACCAATGTTGACCTGAAAATTGTTCACGATTATTATTGTTATTATTATTTGTCTAAATTCTAGTGTCTATTTTGAGTTCTATACTAATTACCTGTGATCTTCCTAAATAACTAATTTGATTTCAAATGTGTCCCAGGTTCAGAATGTAACAAAGCCAAACGAAGCTATTAAAATTTATATTAAAGAACGGCAAACATTTTCGTGTTCAGAAAAAGAAATGAGGAATTGGAAATTAAAAAGAGCTGGCTGAGGAAGCGAGGGAGGAAGGAAGGGACATAGCGTATTGTGAAAACTTGTGGCTACGTCCCATCAGTGCGATTACTTCCTAGAAAGTGTTGCTACCAAAGTGCCAACATATAAGTGAAATTTATTTGCTTTCCGGCGGTACTCGGCCACTGAGTCCGTTCCAGAAATTTGTAGTATTTTACTTCAGTATCGTTAAAGTAAAAAACCTCTTTGATAAAGTAGACTCGTGACAGAGTAATATGAGAAATCTTAAGAAATTTGGTAATAGGGTGAGGACAGTGACCGCCCCTTTTGAAGAGGGCAATGCATCTTTGGATTCCGGAAAATGCAGGGCGTAACTTGACTGACAGACTGTTAGGCCAAACGAAATTTGTTATTTAGTACAAACAAACTTGTTTTGTAAATAAAATTCCTATCCATTGTGTGTAAAATTTCTATCCGGTTTTCTCTCAGTTATTTTATTTTATTACGTTTTATTACGTTCTACAGCATGTGGATGTCTGAGAACTTTAATGAACACTGCAATAAAGTTTTGATAGCGTAAAAACAAGACTTTCTTGATTAGCTGAGTGACTGTTAGTTTCTAAAGAAAGACTCTGCTCCGTGCATATAGCTAACGTTGACAGCGCTGTCTATGAATGGCACACCAAATCAATGTGTGTAATCATTCTGTCCAGTTTTCTATTTTTCTTTTTTTTTTCAATTTGTTTTATTGCATTTTATTTCACTTGATTTCTTGATTCTTATTAAAGAAATAATGAAACATCGAAGACCATACAAGGCACGGTAAAATACTTTTTTTACATTTCTGCTCTAAATACTTATTTCTGATCAAATTCGCTACAAAGTGTCCATCCGAAACATTTTCAGAATATGATATCCGGCAAACTTGTTCACAGTTTTATTTTAACAGTTGAATTCAGGTGTAATTGTTTTGTTTTTACATTGCATTAGAGATCATGAAACGCTTGCTTCAATAAATATTACTAATACAATCAGCTCACATAGAAACTAGTTCCACTCGTACTTAAAATTCTTGACATCTTCTAAGCAGATGAAGAAATGGTAGTTTTTTTTTTACACACTATACATGCAGGCTTGCATTATGATTCCTTGAAGAATTGCATTATCATTAGCAATGCGTCCGTAACTCCATAAATTGCATCTTGTTGAGCAACTCTTGTGTTCTAGTATTTAAGATAAATACTACTGGAAAGAACAGTCAGAAACGAGGCGGTAACCAGAAGTTACGGCAATGAATTTACAAACACAGGCTCGAACGAGCACATGTTGCATCATGTCCCTTCAATAGAAATGCTGCACTTAGCACAGTTTTCTTCCGTAAGGGGAACACTTCATGCTTATGCGATCGACAAGCCAACTGTGTGTTGAACCATACGGCCGATATTTAAAATACCTGACACAAATATTTTACCAAAGAAGTGTGTACAGTTTTATTTCATAGGTCGATAAAAACATGGCTGAATTAAAAATTGTTTTGAGGATGTAATATTAACAATGATTACATAATAACCTTTATTCTTACACAGTGCCTTCTAGTGACGTAAGGTGAGAGAGCTAGGAGATATTGAGAGAGTTTGTACGGGTGACATTTTTAAAAATATCAAATAATACGTGATCGTTGTGCCAATATATATATATATATATATATATATATATATAGTTATTGGTTTGACATTGATAACTAACAAATCGATGAGCTGAGTAAGTGACACCCGTTACAGGGTTACATCACAAATCCATCTTTATATTCTGCGGGCAACATTATTCCTAAGCATATAATAAAAAAAACATGGTGGATATATACATTTTTAATAATAAGATAAACTAATATTACACACATTCTGTTTTTATTTTCAAAAGAAAAAGAAAATAAAAGTAATAAATGGGGTAAGATAATTCAACCTAGAAATCTATGCAATAGATATTAGAATTTTTTAGTTGTTCTCAGAAATCCTGTTAATTATCGAAATAGCAAAAGCTCTCATGCTGACTAAAGAAATTGTCCTCCAGACTTACAAACTCTAAAAGGTCCAAAATATTCCTTTGCACTTTTAAGATAAGTTTGCACAACTTTATATTTCCTTTCTTTGACACAATACCACATATTTTAAAACTTCAGAACAAAGGAAAATTGAAAGTCACTTTACAGTAATTCTATGAATTTTATGGAAGAATAGTTCATCAATCAATATGACAAGCTACCTATAATTTAACTTTTCCTTCCACAACGATTTCCATAGTAAAAATCTCTTTGTTCTCATTGTAAAACACGAGCCTGTAGTAATTCTTGATATTATAAGAGGCCTGCTCATCAATGGCTTCGGTTTGAAAAAAAATAAGGGCATAGGGAAGTATCCCTGAGCTGCGGTACACCGCATGTTACGGCTGATTGGGAGAGGGGCGATGTTTCGTAGAGAACCTTCTAGCTACCTAGCCGCTCCTGCTGTGCAGCAAACCATAAGCTGTCATCCAAACTACACATTACCAGTGATGGATGTGGCCGCAGTAATTTGCAAAGGATAAGGGTCGAAGTGGCGCCAGGGTAAGATTTTCACCATTTCTTCCTCCCTTTTATATTCACCGCCAAAATTTTACACACCAAGACAGAAGGGAGCGAGGAAAAAACAGACATTAGACTTCGTGAAAAACAAAGGTGAACGTTTCCTTCTTCAAGCCCTGTACCACGGATCAGTCTACCCTATGTTCTACTGTTCAATTGTTCTACTGTTCTACTGTTTTACAGTTCTACTTTTCTACAGTTCTACAGTTCTACTGTTCTACAGTTCTACAGTTCTACTGTTCTACTGATCTACTGTTCTACTGTTCTAAAGTTCTACAGTTCTACTGTTCTACAGCTCTACAGCTCTATAGGTCTACTGTTCTACAGTTCTACAGTTCTACTTTTCTACAGTTATACTGTTCTACTGTTCTAGAGTTCTACAGTTCTACTGTTCTACTGTTCTACTGTTCTACAGTTCTACTGTTCTACTGTTCTACTGTTCTACAGTTCTATAGTTCTACTGTTCTACTGTTCTACTATTCTGCTGTTCTACAGTTCTACTGTTCTACTGTTCTACAGTTCTGCTGTTCTACTGTTCTACAGTTCTACTATTCTACTGTTCTACATTTCTACTGTTCTACAGTTCTACTGTTCTACAGATCTACTTTTCTACTGTTCTACAGTTCTACTGTTCCACAGTTCTACTGTTCTACTGTTCTAATGTTCTAATGTTCTACTTTTCTACAATTCTACTGTTCTACAGTTCTACTGTTCTACAGTTCTACAGTTCTACTGTTCTACATTTCTACTGTTCTACATTTCTACTTTTCTACATTTCTACTGTTCTACAATTCTACTGTTCTACATTTCTACTCTTCTACAGTTCTACTGTTCTAATGTTCTACAATTCTACGGTTCTACTGTTCTACAGTTCTACAGTGCTACTGTTCTACATTTCTACTGTTCTACAGTTCTACAGTTCTAATGTTCTACTTTTCTACAATTCTACTGTTCTACATTTCTACTGTTCTACAGTTCTACATTTCTACTGTTCTACATTTCTACTGTTCTACAGTTCTACTGTTCTACAGTTCTACTGTTCTACTGTTCTACCGTTCTACTGTTCTACCGTTCTCCAGTTCTACATTTCTACTCTTCTACAGTTCTACTGTTCTAATGTTCTACAATTATACTGTTCTACTGTTCTACAGTTCTACAGTTCTACTGTTCTACAGTTCTACTATTCTACACAGCGGTGGCGGCGACGAAAGCAGCGTGACTTTCCCAATAAAAAAATGACAAATTTTGAGTTTACGTTAAACTTCAAGAAGCGCACATTAAAATATCAAAATTCCTTCGTCTATTGTACTTCACTTTCGTAGGTTTTATCAGAAATCGATGATAAATCCCCCTCCCCCCAAATAGTCTTTTGCTTGGTCTTCTGTGCGTCTCCTTCAACATAGAGCGTAGGTGTGTCTTGAAGATAAGGGGTTTTGCTATCTAATCAAGACTTTTAGCACCTCGATTTCCCATGATAATCTGTGAAGACTTTTTGTTTTTGAGGAGCCGCTTTTTGGTAGACTGGAAAACTCACTCATGTTCATTTACTGAATTCGCCGCTTACTGAACATGAAATTTGTCTTAAGTAATCTGTTTATTTCTACGTTTGGTATACAACTAGTCCTTCTGGTACAGGCAAGAGTATGATGGAGGTTAGGTACAGCGTTAGGAAGATAAGCTAATGTTTGGAGAAGTGGAGTTTTCAGTATGCAGAAGAGGGAAATGTCGTTCAGTTACTGCATCTCTGATGAAATTTGATATTGAATTCATGTGCTGCAGCAAAAGGATGCAGTGGAACGTAAAATAGTGTGGCAGCTGAACATCTGTTTTGGAGTGGAGAGAAAGAATTTTAACTTTAATAGAAATGGTCGCCAAAATAACATTTAATATTATATTTTGTATCGCACAGAGACACGCTGATTCTCCAGTAGAAATATACGTAGGTTAATTCAGCCAAGGAAAATAATACCTGTTTATTCTCAGAATTAGAGGAAAGATATAAATATCCTGTTTGGGTAAAACGAAGTTTTGTCAAGATGGGAGCTAGAAACATGAACCTATACTTACCGTTGTTATTTGAAGGGTTCAGCACTCCAGTCAAACATAAAGTTAAAGATATTCATTTCAAAATCACTTAAGTAACTTTTCTAAAAATTGTGATTGTGACCTTCTTATATAGACCTACAATTATTTAAGCAAAGAGAAAATGTCAAGATTTTGCATTCTTCATTCAACTCTATTTTCAGTTCAATACCATCGCAAAGAAACGTTATAGTAACTGCATATTTCAGACGAAGAGTCACCTAGCACCATATCACATTACAAGCACTTTCCCTTCTCAACTTCAAACAGAAAAATCACGTCGAATCAACCAGTAACACTACAGAATAATTCTCATTGCGCGCTCCATTAGAACTTCGACCACAACAGAGATTATCCTGAGGGTTTCAGTTATTTTCCTCAGTCCCTCTCAACGAACCATGAACAGACCTACGTACTACGTACTACATCTACACTGGCACGACCGCGAAACTGTTCATAAAGTGGGTCTCAAAGAAATGAAGTGCCAGTGGACGGACTGCATTCTTCTGGCTCAGAACAGATACCACTGGCGGTCTTTCAGCACATGGCGATCCACCTTAAGTTTCCTTAAAATAAGGGATTTGTGTTGACTGGTTGAGCGACTACTATCTTATCGGTAAGGACACCGGTTCATGAGGATAAATAAACCGGTGACCCTGTACATGCCACAAAGGTGTATGAAGGAACAGGAATTTAGCTGCACCCATTCTTAACCTCTGCACTGGATGCAGACTACTGTGGAGATAGTTACTGGAGTTAGATACGTTTTTGGCTAAATTACAAGTTTAAACATGCATGTATGCCCCTATGTACTGTATATCGTATTACAGTACGCAGCCAATTGTCTGGTTGCGTAGGCTCTTTATCCTTCTTATTCACATATACTTTGATCGCGTGCACTGTAAAAGTCAGCTGAGATAACAAAGCAAACTTCGAAACTCACAGATTCCAAACTGCCGTAATTTATATAGTGAGTGCGTTGTGTTTGCGTGGTTGTCAGTGCAGCTGTAACGACACCACAGCAACACGGTCTAGTGTCGTTTTATTTGTAATAAACTAACAGCACATGACTTATTACCAATGTGTTTAAATGAAAGCGAATGAATTGGGTGTGACACGACCAAAATGTATGGGAGATGAGTAATACACTCACAATGAATAAGGAAACTTGCGTGCAATAATTGGCGTAGATGGGAGGATGATACTAAAATGGTTCTTAAATGGATTGCAAGTATAAGATGTGTACTTAACTGCTTCATAATTGAGTCAAGTGGATGTCTTTTAAGATGCCTTCCAGTTATATACAAGTCTGGATTTCCCTCTCAAACATAACATCTGTCAGGTTTATACCAATATTATGTCTATTATCTAAATGTGTTTCACATTCCGGAAGCTGGTTACTTTCCCGTTTTCAGGTGTCATTTCACTGTTCATGAACGACAATGTTTCGGATTTCGTGGACTTACTTCGTTAAGTACACTTGCAACCCTGTAATTACTCCATGAAACAAAGAAGATGCAGTTGCAGCTTCCTTTGTTCGGAAACGTAACGCGTATTAGGTGTGGGTGTGAACCTGTTTCTGCCAAGCTATGAAATATGTCACCGAATTTCGTGATGTTTACACGGACGGGTAGTATCACGTCACCGGAAGTTAGGTTAGGTCACTTTCAGTCACTGGTATCAATACAGCAGTGGTGTGAACTGGAGTTTTGTCGACAATTCAGCCATTGATGGGCAACTATCTTAAACCAACAAGCAATATTTGTTAAGTTCTTCTGTGTACAATATATAACGATGTGGTAATCTAATAAAGCGTACGCTTACTTCCGTTCAGGGCAACAAGTAAAGAAATATTTCAGACACGAACATGAAATTTAGCGCGGACTCTTCATAAACATGCACATTTAAAGAAATAATTTTAGCAGTAAGTATACAGCCGATTTCGGTGGCAGCGCGGTCTAAGGGGTGGGTCAGCGGCCGCTATCTTGCTGGGATTGCGTGTTCGAGTCTCGCCGGTAACTTGGATGTTTGTCTCTAGTGAGAGTTGCTCGTTGTTAGGTAGAGGTCTCTGCGACGGGCTGAAACCTCGTCCAGAGGAATCCAAACGACTGTGGTGTGTTATTGTGTGTGTTCAAGTGCAACAATATCCTCTACACCTATGATGATAAGGGTAGAAAGTGGTCAGAAATAAGAGAAAGAAGTGGAAGTACAATAATGGCGACTTTGTCACGTTCATTTTCTTTGAAGAATTTAGATTCTGATGTGTATATGGATTAAACAAAGTACAGACACAGAAGTAAATCAGATTAGTTTATAACTTATTGTTCATATTTCTCAATATTCTCATTAAAAGGAATTTGAAGTTCAAAGATTTTTCATTTTCTTTGCTATAAACCAAAGAGAAATTAAAATAAATTGACCACCAACAGGGTTAGAATTTTTACAGCCAGCAGAACTCCAAGTAGAAATTTAAAGTTTAGCGAAAAATGGTTGCTACATGCACCATCCGCTCCGACGCTCAAAAACTCTGCACGTTCCCCGTACAGTGTACCAATGCGTTCCGTCTAAGTCTCACGTTACAACAGCGATTAGATCTCAATGCAGCGTTCCGTTGCTTGTGTTTGTAATGGAAACGCACGGTGTTGTGTGTGAAGTGGGTTAATGTCGGCTAAATGCTACTAGAATTGCCTGTAACGTCTTTCCCAATCAGAAACCTAACATCAACCAAGCATGTCTTATAGGTCAGATTTTCTAAACTTGATTTATTGGTGGAAATTTAGGGCACTGGAAAATATTTTGCGTAACCCCTAATAAATTCGTATAGAACAACAACTAAGAAAGGATAACAAAGAATATGCGCTAAGAAGGTGTCGGATTAATATATTATTTAATTGTTCATATTTAGAAACAAAATCATATTTTATGTCTACTGAAAATGAAATTAAAAATTTGGTTTTGCACAACTAAAAAAGAAAATTAATTATTTGAATTATTATGTTATTCCTACTGCATATATTAAAGATATTTGAGGGAAAGATTGTTAGATATAAAAGAAAATTATTTAATCTGGTGTTTAAAATCATAATATTAAAATAGCTATTTTTATATTTGAAGGAATTTCCTTTTCGAAAACTTTATTTTCGCTTAGCGGAAACACGAGGTTCAGCGGAACACCATTTAGGCTGCACATTGCGCTGCAATTTGCGTGAAGCATATGAAGTGACCATAAGAAAGTTCTGCTAAACTGTAATGTTGGTTTTGTTATTCTGTCGCGCGAGTAAATTGCGTGAGTTTTCAGAGTTGACATCTGTTGCGAACAGGAACATAAGGTATTATAAATAAACAGCATGATTCGGTATAGCAGTGTCCACTTCTTCTAAAAGGTTTAGAACCCCCATCTAGACAGCAATACCTCACAACGTCTTTAATACTGTGGAGTACACAGACCGAAATATATATTTTTCTGAGATATTTAAATCACGTAGCAAAAGGCAGAGCATGTTGTATGGGCACACAGAAATATCTTCTCAACACTTTCCGTTGAAATATCAACGGGCACTGAGATGTTCGAGTTTTAGGAAGTATTACAAGTACTTACCGCCCGCTCCTGATGATGCTGTTACTGCTACTGTTTCGGCACTCAACCTTCAAATCGATTTTTCTTTTGTTCCATCTAAAACAGCGGAAACAGAAATAAGAACAAAATTAGAGGTCGAAAAAACTAAAAACTATTAACTGTAAAAAAAACTGTGATTTAGCGGATGACTGTAGCGGTAAGGCTTTACAGTTTATACGGGGGGAGGGGGGTTTAGATTCCTTATGGCGTTACCAGCTGTCCTGAGATTGCCGTGGTTTTTCTCAGTATATCCAGGCGCATGCGATAAGAAAAATAACTCATGCCCCTATCAGACATATACTGTCTTTGCTGTTAAGTGGGAATGGCCATTAAAAGGGACAACTATAAATATGGGCACTATATTTCATAATTGTAAGCAATAAGACAACACTTTGGTGGCTCACATTGAGGGAGGAACTTAGGCTGAGGGTGTTTGAGAATAAGGAGTTGGGGGATATTACGGTGGATCTTCAGGAAGTGGGATTTGGGGGCATGGACTGGATCGAGCTGGCTCTGGATAGGGGACAGTTGGTGAGCACTTGTGAATGCGGTAAAAAACCTTCGGGTTACATAAAATGCAGGGAATTTCTTGACTAGCTGAAAACCGGTTAGCTTCTCAAGAAGGAATCTGCTGCATGTCCGGTGGAGTAGTGTCCGGGCTGCAGACCTGCATCCCGGACACCACTCCAGCCTAACCGCACCTCACCTCCAACCTACAGCAAACCAAGAACGAAACGACCAATGTGGTAATCAACAACATAGTCGCGAGCTCCTGATGATGGGCATAGTAATGCCCGAAACATGTTGAGCCTATAAGAAGTACAATAAAATAATAAGTTGCATCCAGCTGGTATTTTATTCTTCAGTTACAATAAAGATATCTGAATGATCTGAACCATGTACAGACGTACTGTATTATCAGTACGTGCAGGCTGTGACAGCTGGTAAGACTAACAAAAACAAGAGTACCTTAAGGCTCTGTGTATTGCACACACCGAGCATAATAGCATTATGCAAGTGTGCGAGCATGGTCAGGCTCACCATAACACTGCCCGAATGCTAGGGAGCAGTAGTTGTCAAAGTGCGTTTCGCGGATCTTAAGGTTTCCGCGATAAGTTCCCAGGAGATCCATGGATACATTTCGGTAATAACTACCTTGAATGTAATTTATTCCTTTTTGGGTAATTCCCCGGCGTCTGAGTTCTAATTGCCGACGTTTCGGAACTCACTATCGGTTCCATCTTCATAGGCAGGTGAATGAAGTATATACTTCATTCACCTG